>JAEIGA010015705.1_pt1 | contig 11525 bp, 8 predicted proteins | sample 9270691 | NCBI WGS metagenome assembly JAEIGA01 (sample SAMN17057246, study PRJNA624740) | gut metagenome | biome: biome; isolation source: fecal sample | host: Bos grunniens | place: China: Xizang | collected 2019
GGTTTACGCTAAGCTCGGTGATGTTTATACAAACCTTGGTGATGCCAAGAAGGGCGCTGACGTCCTCGAGCAGGGATTCGTGAAGTTCCCTCAGAGCCAGAGCATCCTTATCGGACTCATCAACTACTATATGACAAGCGGTGAGAATGCAGATCGTCTCTTCGTTCTCATTGACGAGGCTAAGAAGAACGAGCCTAACAATGCATCTCTCTATTATGTAGAGGGCAACATTTACAAGGAGCTCAAGAACTATGAAAAGGCTGTCGAGTCATACATGAAGTGTGCTGAGATCAACCCTGAGTATGAGTTCGGTTTCATCGGAGCAGGTATCCTTTATTATGAGAGAGCAGTAGAGCTTTCTGAGCAGGCTTCAAATGAGTTTGATGACAAGAAGTACAACGCTCTCGTAGAGCAGTTCGAGCAGGCTCTTCTTGACGCATTGGAGCCATTCGAGAAGGCATACAACGTGACTAAGGACAATACACTCAAGGTAAGCATCGCAGAGTACCTCAAGAATATCTACTACCGTAACATTTCAAAGGGTGCTGAGTACGAGGCTGCTTACAACAAGTACAATGAAGTTGTGAAGACTGGTCAGCCAAGCTAATACGGCAGAAACAGATCTTAATAAGAAAAGGGGAGACGGCTCAGACCGTTTCCCCTTTTTCGAATGCCTTGACAATCTTTGCTACCAGATGATGTCGGACTATGTCCTCGTTCCTGAAGAATATTGTCTTTATACCTTTTATATCTTTAGTCAGTTCAATTCCTCTCAGCAGGCCTGAGTCCTTTTTATTTGGCAGGTCTATCTGGCTGGCATCTCCGGTCACAATGAATTTTGCGTCACATCCCATTCGGGTCAGGAACATCTTGAGCTGTCCAAGATTGGTGTTCTGTGCTTCATCCAGAATCACGCATGCTCTATCCAATGTGCGGCCTCGCATATATGCCAGAGGGGCTATCTGAATGGTACCTTCTGCCATGAATTCCTGAAGCCTCTTGGCTGGAATCATGTCTCCAAGTGCATCGTAGAGCGGCTGGAGATAAGGGTCCAGTTTGTCTTTGAGGTCTCCTGGAAGAAATCCGAGTCTTTCCCCGGCTTCTACTGCCGGTCTGGTGAGGATTATCCTCTTGATCTCTCTGTTTTTCAATGCTCTGACTGCCAGGGCGATAGCTATGTATGTCTTACCTGTACCGGCAGGACCGACAGCAAATATGAGATCGTTCTCAAAATACGACTTCACCATCTCTTCCTGGGTGCGGTTGCGTGCCTTGATGGGTTTTCCGTCGTTTCCGTGGACAATGACAGAGGTTCCGCAGAGTTTGAATCTGTCGGGTGAAATATCTCCGTCGAACAGATCCTCCACATCATAAGGGGTTATATTCATTTTGTGATGCCTTCTTTCTATCAGCATCTTCACCTTTGTCTCGAATTCCTCGATATCCGTATCCTTTCCTTCGAGCATTATTTCATTCCCTCGTGCAACAACCTTAAGCTCTGGGAAATAGCTGCATAATGCCTCGAGGTTCTTGTTCGCCGCGCCGTAGATTTCCAGCGGGTCGATTGCTTCAAGTCTGATGTTTTTTCTTGCCATTTATTCTATTTCTTTTCTTACTCTCCTGTATGTCGATATCATTTTATCATAGTCGTTCCTGTTTTGCCAAAGTTCCGGGCGGTCTATGTATCCTGCTATAGGTATCACGGTGTATGATCCGTTGAATCCTCCCGGTCTTGAGCACCATAGATAATCCAGCTCCAGCGGCAGTACAGTCAGGTCACCGTTGCAATGACGCACTATCCTTATGGTGGCCATCAACTCCAGTTGAGTATTGACGGCACTCATATTCGAAACGGCATTTCCTAAAGAATACACCACGGGAGTGCTTCCTATGGCACTTGTATCCTGCACTACATGGGGATGGGCTCCGACTATGAAATCCGCTCCTTGTCCGGCAAGCCAACGGGCTGTCTCCTCCTGTGCTTTGGAATGCTTCAGCTGGTACTCCGGGCCCCAGTGCGGCAGCGCGATGATATAGTCCGCTCCTTTCTCTCTTGCTGTGGAAAAAGCTTCAGCAGCTTTTTCTTTCTCTCCTATGTAATTGGTCGCCGGCCATTTTGCACCACCTCCCACATTGGTGCCATATGTGAGATTTATCAGCGCGATACTTATGCCTTTTGCTCTGATAATCAGCGGATTGTTGCTTCTCAGCTCATCTTCGTTTCCGGCCAGTCCTGTGAATCTGATACCTTCACTGTGCTGCAGCCTGCGATAAATTTCCAGTGTCCTTTCTGCACCTTTCGGCCCTTTGTCGAAAATATGATTGTTGGCCGCAAGGAAAATATCAAAGCCGCATTCTGCGAGATGCCCGGCAAGAGTGTCAGGAGCGGAAAAACAAGGGTATCCCGTGTATGGCTCCCCGGCAAGGGTGAATTCCATGTTTGCCACGGATATGTCGGCCTCGCTGATCTTGTCTTCGATCAAATGGAAGTATGAACTGAAGTCATACTCTGACTCTGTGTCGCGGGCTTTGGAAATCTGTGCGCTGTGCATCATGATGTCACCGAATATCCGTATTGTCAATGTGTCCTGGCTGAAAAGCGGTCTGACATATGACAGGGATGATTCCCATCTCTGAGGCATAATCAGTTCCTGTGCCTTTGCCTCATGCTCTCCCGGTGTGCAGAAGAATAACGCTGTGACCAGCATCAGGATATGTGACTTTATGATTCTCAATGCAAATCTGTGCTTTAGGTTTACAAATATATCAAGAATTATTTTGTCTCAGTGCATTAAATCGTTAAATTTGCACGAATGTGCTATTTTCGAATGATATGAAAAAGTCAGTGATATTGCTTATACTTATGTCTGCCTTGACCGTGAGCGGATGCGATTTCTTTCGTGTTCTGGCGGGAAGACCGACAAGCAAGGATATAGATGCCAAGAGAGTTCAGATAATGAGGGCGGAAGAGGCTGCTCTTCAGGCGCGTCTTGACTCCATCAGGAGAGTGGAGGAAAAGGTCGTGTCTGACTCCCTGGCTGCTCTTGACTCTCTTGCTGCTCAGGGAGTGGTCATATCTGATGCTTCCAGACTCGGAGGGTTGGTAGAAGAAAGTCATGGCCCTCGTTACCGTATTGTATTGGGAGTGTTCCGTGAAAGAGATAATGCCCGGAAGCTGGCTTCGCAAGCTGAGGCCAAAGGCTTTTCAGCCCAGCTTTTGGACTGCAGACGTGGTATGATTGCTGTAGGAGTATGTCCTTCTGACAAGATAGCCCGTACTTTCGAAGATTTGAATCGACTCAGGTCGGAGTCTTTCTGCCCTAAGGATTCGTGGATCTTATTGGATGAATAAGCTTATGGTTTTAAAGAAATTGATATCGGCGTTTCTGATGCTGTCGATGACTGTTGCGGCTTCTGCTCAGTTCAGGGACGGTGCTTCATATGAAGACCTGTATGACGGGGAGACAATCTCTGTCCTGAAATCCCACGTAAGGGAACTTTCTGCTGCCCATCTTGAGGGCAGGAAAGCCGGCTCCGAGGGAGAAAGAATTGCCGCAGAATATGTTACGCGTGTATTGAAGGAATATGGAGTAGACCTTCTTTCTCCTGCCGGAGGAGATATCTTCGGTATCAGGACAGCTGAGGGGGATACTCTGACTTCACGTAATGTGGTCGGCTATGTTCAGGGTTACGACAATACTCTTCGTGACCGTTATATCGTGGTGGGAGCCAGACTTGATAATAAGGGTACAATGACGATGACGGTCGACGGCCAGCCTGTGGAAAAGATCTTCTATGGCGCCAATGGAAATGCTTCAGGACTCTCCATTATGCTCGAACTCGCCAGAATGGTACAGACAAATGCAATGATGTTCAGGCGCTCTGTGCTCTTTGTCGCATTCGGAGCATCGATGGAGACTTATGCAGGATCATGGTATTTTCTGAACCGTTCTTTCAAGGATGCGGATAATATTGACGCAATGCTCAATCTGGATATGCTTGGAACAGGCAGTGACGGATTTTATGCGTATACAGCCTCGAATGCTGATCTCAATGCATTGCTTCGTACCCTTACAGGAGAGCTTCAGCCTATTCTTCCTGAAATCACTGCGGCGGAAATCTATCCTTCTGATCATAGGGCGTTCTATGATAAGGAGATACCGGCAATCCATCTTACTACCGGCAGATACCATGAACATAATACTGAGAGGGATACCCAGTCGATACTTGATTACGAAAATATGGAGAGAGAACTGGAGTATATATATAATTGTGTGCTTGCCCTGGCCAGTGCCAAGGATGGTTTCTCATTCAGACCTTCTGATACTCCGGCCCGAAACAAGAATTTTGATGACGTTGTCTCATATAATGACTGTGATCAAAGGCCTATGTTCCTGAACAGTGCGGATCCTCGTGCCTTTCTGGATAAATGGGTATATCAGTATCTCAAGTATCCTGAGGCGGCTCTGATGGAAGGCATCCAGGGTAGGGTCATGGTGGATTTCATTATCGGAAAAGACGGAAAGGTCTCTGATGTGAGAGTCGTCAAGGGTGTATCTCCTGAACTTGATGCCGAGGCGGTCAAGGTAGTCAGCGCATCTCCGAAATGGAGGCCTGGCAGAAGGGCAGGTGAGAAGGTGCGTGTTTCAATGACAATACCTGTGGAATTCCGTCTGGAGAAGAAAGGAGGCAGATCTTTTGGCATAAAGAAATGATTTGATGTGCCAATCGCTTGAATTCACATGTCATTTCGAGTGATTTACATGTCATTTCGAGCGAAGTCGAGAAATCTTTTTTATTTTTGTAAGATATTTATATAGACCTATGGAATATAATTTTAAGGAAATCGAACGTAAGTGGCAGGCATATTGGGCTGCCAACCACACATTCAAGGCTGAAATCGACAATTCAAAGCCAAAATACTATGTTCTCGACATGTTCCCTTATCCGTCAGGAGCGGGACTTCACGTAGGACACCCGCTCGGATACATCGCGAGCGATATCTATAGCCGCTACAAGCGTCTTTGCGGATTCAATGTGCTTCATCCGATGGGTTATGATGCATTCGGTCTTCCTGCAGAGCAATATGCTATCCAGACCGGTCAGCATCCGGCTCTGACTACAGAGAAGAACATTGCCCGTTACCGCGAGCAGATGGACAGGATCGGCTTCTCATACGATTGGTCGCGTGAGGTGCGTACCTGCGATCCGGGGTACTATAAGTGGACTCAGTGGGCATTCCTCCAGATGTTTGACAGCTGGTATGACAATCAGCAGCAGAAGGCTCGCCCTATCGCTGAGCTTGAGGCAGCTTTTGCTCAGGGTGGAAGTGCTGCAGTAGATGCAGCCTGTGGTGATGTGGAAGCCTTTACTGCCCAGCAGTGGAATGCATTTGACCAGAAGCAGAAGGCAGCGGTGCTGATGCAGTATCGTATTGCATATCAGGGAGAAACAGCAGTTAACTGGTGTCCGGCTCTCGGTACTGTGCTCGCCAATGATGAGGTGAAGGAAGGTTATTCGGTTCGTGGTGGCCATCCTGTGGAGCAGAAGAAGATGACTCAGTGGCAGCTCCGCGTATCTGCATACGCAGGCCGTCTTCTCGAGGACCTCGAAGATCTCGACTGGACCGATTCTCTCAAGGATATGCAGCGTAACTGGATCGGAAAGAGCCAGGGTGCGGAGATGAATTTCAAGGTGTCTAACGGCACTGAAGAATATGATATGACCATCTTCACAACACGCGCGGATACTGTATTCGGCGTGACCTTCATGGTGCTGGCACCGGAAAGCGAATGGGTGGAGAAACTCACTACAGCACAGCAGAAGGATGCTGTGGAGGAATATCTTGCAATGGCCAAGAAGAAGACCGAGCGTGAGAGAATGATGGAGGCAAGAAAGGTGACAGGTGTATTCTCAGGCTCTTATGCGACAAATCCTCTTACCGGAGACAAAGTGCCGGTGTGGATATCGGAATATGTTCTTGCCGGCTATGGTACAGGTGCCATCATGGCTGTACCTGCACATGACAGCCGTGACTATGCATTCGCCAGGACGTTTGACCTTCCTGTCATTCCTCTTATTGAAGGATGTGATGTCAGCGAGTCAAGCTTTGATGCCAAGGAAGGAATCATGTGCAACTCTGGCTTCCTAAATGGAATGACTGTGAAGGAAGCTATACCGGCAGCCATCGACTATGTGGAAAAACATGGAATCGGACATAGAAAGATCAATTATCGTCTTCGTGACGCCATCTTCTCGCGTCAGAGATATTGGGGAGAACCGTTCCCGATGTATTTCAAGGATGGCATTGCTACACCGATGAATCTCGAGAATCTTCCTCTCGAGCTTCCTGAGGTGGATAAATATCTTCCTACCGAGTCTGGCGAGCCGCCACTGGGACGAGCAGCAGACTGGACATATGAGGGATATCCGATAGAACTGAGTACGATGCCTGGTTTTGCCGGCAGCAGCGCATACTATCTCCGTTATATGGATCCGCACAATGACCAGGCTCTTGTAAGCCGCGAGGCGGATGAGTATTGGAGAGATGTAGACCTCTATATCGGTGGTACAGAGCATGCAACAGGTCACCTTATCTACTCTCGTTTCTGGAATAAATTCCTTTTCGACCTTGGATATGTATGCGAAAAGGAGCCTTTCAAGAAACTGATCAACCAGGGTATGATTCAGGGACGTTCGAACTTTGTCTACAGAATCATCAATACGAATACATTCGTATCTCTAGGCCTGAAGGACCAGTATGAGACTACAGAGATACATGTGGATGTGAACATAGTTCATAACGACCGTCTTGATCTCGAGGCATTCAAGGCCTGGATGCCTGACTATGCTACGGCGGAGTTTATTCTCGAAGATGGAGAATACATCTGCGGATGGGCAGTAGAGAAGATGTCAAAGTCAATGTTCAATGTCGTAAATCCAGATATGATCTGCGATACCTATGGAGCGGATACTCTCAGGCTTTATGAAATGTTCCTTGGTCCTCTTGAGCAGTCGAAGCCATGGGATACAAAGGGCATCGACGGTGTGAACCGCTTCATCAGAAAGGTATGGAGACTCTTCTACGACCGCGACGGCTTCATCGTGACAGACGAAAAGGCTACACCTGAAGAACTTAAGGCACTTCATAAACTGATCGGAAAAGTACGCTCTGACATCGAGTCATTCTCTTTCAATACAGCGGTGAGTGCATTCATGATTGCAGTCAATGAACTGACTGACCTCAAGTGCAGCAAGCGTGAGATTCTTGAACAGCTCATTGTTCTTCTTTCGCCTTTCACCCCTCATATTGCAGAGGAGTTATGGGAGGCTCTCGGTCATAAGGAAAGCATCACTTATGCTGCATTCCCAGAGTATATAGAGGCTTATACTATAGAAAATAACTGCACTTATGCGGTTTCATTCAATGGAAAGATGAGATTTACCGTAGAACTTCCTGTCGATATGCCACGTGAAGAGGTCGATGCACATGTCCGTGGTCTTGAGCAGACTGCTAAGTATGTGGCAGGAGGCAATATTGTGAAGGTGATCGTCGTTCCGGGAAAGATTGTCAACATAGTAGTGAAATAAATTCTTTTAAGACCTATGAAACATAACAAGATCTTGACTATTCTTTGGGATTATTTTCTGATGACAGTCGGTTCAGTTATCTTCTGCATGGCATGGACGTCGTTTGTAATCCCGAACGGACTTGCCAGTGGCGGCCTAACCGGTCTGTGTACCATCATACAGTATGCTACCGGAGGTGCGATTCCGATCGGATGGACCTATCCTGTTGTGAATATCGGACTTCTATTGCTCGGCTTCCTTACATTGGGCAAAGGATTCGGAATAAAGACAATATACGTCATCGCCCTGACCTCTGTGCTGTTCGAAGTCCTTCCGATGTTCCCTGGTCTTCATGTGATGATGGAAGAGAAACTTCTTGTCGCATTGGTAGGTGCGGCGATGGAGTCTGTCGGTCTTGGTCTTGTCCTGCTTCGCGGAGGAAGTTCCGGTGGTACCGACATCATTGCAATGATGATCAACAAATATTGGCCTGTATCTCCGGGAAGAGTGTATCTTGTCACTGACCTTGTCATCATCTCCTGCCTGCTTTTTGTGCCAGGCAAAGGATTGGTGGATATGATATATGCCTATGTGATGATGTTAGGCTTTTCATTCGGTGTGGACTTCGTCCTGCTTGGAAACAAATCTTCTGTACAGATTCTTGTGTTTTCATCGAAATACGAGGAAATTGCCAATCATATCATCCATGAGGTTCATCGTGGCGTCACTGCCCTTCAGTCGGTCGGATGGTATTCGCAGAAAGAAAGCAAGGTGCTTCTGATAGTATCTCGAAAATATCAGATGAATGAAGTCGTCAATGAGATAAAGAGCATAGACAAGCATGCATTTATTTCAGTGTCTACCGCAATGAGTGTCTTCGGAGAAGGATTCGAAGAAGTGAAGACTGGTCTCAAGATAAAGAAAACCAATAAGATAGAGGAGATAAAATAATGAGTCAATTGAATCAGAAACCCTCTTTAGTTACGTTGATAAAGGAATATTTCCTTATTACCGTAGGTCTTACGCTGTATGCCTTGGGCTGGGCTATGTTCCTTACGCCAAACGGTATGATCGGAGGTGGAGTTACAGGTTTTGCTGCCATTCTGCAGTATGCTACCAATGGAGCCATTCCTATTTCCATTACTTACTTTGTCCTGAATATCATTCTTCTTATCGTAGGAACGAAGATTCTGGGTACAGGATTCGGCGCCAAGACCATCTATGCCATAATCATGACATCCATCATGCTGGGTGTGACTCAGGAGTTCATCCCTGTGGACTTCGTCGACGAATTCTCTCAGGACAGCAAGATCGTATGTACGGTTCTTGGTGGTATTATGGCTGGAGTAGGTATCGGACTTTCCATGTCCCAAGGTGGAAGTACAGGTGGAACCGATATCATTGCACTTGTTTGGTGCAAGTTCAAACCGGCATCACCAGGCAGGGTCATTCTTATCATTGATATAATGATCATCCTTTCTTCTCTCCTCCTGCCGTCGTACGACAGAGCCGGCGCTTTGATTCCGTATCCGGAGAAAGTGGCGATCGTAGTTTACGGTCTTATGCAGGTTACTGTATGCGGTTATGCAATCGACCTTTATATATCTGGTTCAAAGCAGTCAGTCCAGGCTTTCATCTTTACCAAGAAAGTGAATGAAATGGCTGATGCAATCGCTTTTGATATGAAGAGAGGTGTGACTGTTCTTCCTGCCAAGGGCTGGTATTCCAAAGAGGATAAGCAGGTGCTCATGGTGGTTACCAGAAAGGTCGATCTTAACCTTCTTCTGAGGTATGTCAAGTCAATAGATCCGGATGCTTTCCTCTCGGTATCTTCTGTTATGGGAGTATATGGACAGGGCTTTGACGCGATAAAGGTCAAGACGAAGAAGTAGTGGTCCGAAATTGAACATAAAAAAAGTTAAAAACACATAAAAAAAAGAAAAATCTGACGTGTGTCGCCATTCCGAAGCGTTTTGGAATGGCGACATTGTTTATTTTTGTCCACTCAAACTTAGTATGAAATGACGCATTTATGATAGTGTTTCTTACATCTGTGATATCTGTCCTGCTGCTGGCAGTCGTCTGCTATCAGGTGTTCAAGGATGCATCTGCACGGGAAGGACAAAGGGACAGGACTGCATCTATACTTATAGGGACGGCAGTTCTGTCCCTATGCGTCGACTATGTGACCGGATGTTTTTCAGTATGGATGCTGATGCTGGAAATCACTCCTGCATCCGTCGCGATGCTTGTCCTTTCATCATCATTATGGGAGCGGAGAAAAGTCCGCCATGTCGCTACTGCGTCAGTCATACTGTATGCTATGCTGATCTGCCTGAATATTTCTGTTGCTTTAGACTGGGTGAGACCTCCCTCCCGTATGGTATTGCTCCCGGTCAATATGATTTTGTCTTTGATTCCTTTGGGATTCTTTGTCGTTGGTATCAGCAGGCGTCTGAGGGATGTCAAGAGTATTCTGAAGACCGGTACGATATGGGTCAATGTCAGTCTTGCTGTAGAATCTGTATATATTCTGTTCTATCAGTTGATCGCATTCTTTTTCTTTTCGGGCTCTGCACTATGCCGGAATGGGGATGGTGACTGTCTGCTTGCTTTTCCGCTTCTCAATGCTCTCCTGCTGGCGGCTATAGGAGTCAGACATGCTGACGACATCCTTTTTGTGTTCTGGAGAAGGCAGGAGAGAAGAATAGTCGAATCCATGAAAGTCACTAAGGTGGAGACTGCTATGGACCCATCAGGGATAGAAGATACATATCAGGATATATATGAGCGCGTTGTGGCGTATTTTGACTCCGAGAAACCATTTCTGGATAATGGACTGACCATTAACGATCTTGTGAAGACGCTTTATTCGAATAAATTGTACATTTCAAGGGCGATAAGCCAGTTCACCGGCAGGAACTTCTGTCAGTTCGTCAATTATTACCGGGTAAGGTATTCGATGGAACTTTTCAGAAGTAATACCGATCTGAAGATTCATGAACTTGCGAGCGGGAGCGGCTTCAACTCTGATGTCTCATATAATATGGCGTTCAGACTTTTTATGGGAGAAACTCCCGGGGAATGGTGCAGGAAAGAGAGAAGCAGGAAACTTAAGATGAAAAAATAAGTTGTGGATTATCCTCCGGAGAGTTATCTTTGTGAAAAATTTAAAATACAGTCACTTATGGCAGACGAGAAGATTATTTTTTCAATGAACGGGGTCGGTAAGATACTGCCTCATAACAATAGGGTGATCCTTAAGGACATCTATCTTTCATTCTTTTATGGAGCCAAGATCGGTATTGTCGGTCTGAACGGATCAGGAAAGTCTACATTGATGAAGATCATTGCAGGCATCGAGAAGGGATATCAGGGCGAAGTGGTGTGGGCGCCGGGTTATTCAGTAGGATACCTTGAGCAGGAGCCTCAGATGGACCCGAACAAGACCGTGATCGAGGTGGTCCAGGAAGGAGTTCAGGAAGTCATGGACATTCTCAAGGAATATGAGGAGGTCAACCTTAAGTTCTGTGAGCCAATGTCTGACGAGGAAATGGCTGCTCTTATCGAGCGTCAGGGCGAACTCACCGAGAAGATAGAGAATTGCGGTGGATGGGAGATAGATTCAAAACTCGAGAGAGCAATGGATGCTCTTCAGTGTCCTCCTCCTGATGCTCTTGTGGCAAATCTGAGTGGTGGTGAGCGTCGCCGTGTGGCTCTTTGCCGTCTTTTGCTGCGTCAGCCTGACGTACTGCTTCTTGACGAGCCTACCAACCATCTTGATACTGAGAGTATCCAGTGGCTTGAGGCACATCTCCAGCAGTACAAGGGTACTGTAATCGCTGTAACCCATGACCGTTACTTCCTTGATAATGTGGCAGGATGGATTCTTGAACTTGACAGAGGAGAGGGTATTCCATGGAAAGGCAACTATTCTTCATGGCTTGACCAGAAGA
>JAEIGA010015706.1_pt1 | contig 11523 bp, 8 predicted proteins | sample 9270691 | NCBI WGS metagenome assembly JAEIGA01 (sample SAMN17057246, study PRJNA624740) | gut metagenome | biome: biome; isolation source: fecal sample | host: Bos grunniens | place: China: Xizang | collected 2019
GAGCTGGCATGAATATGGAAGACATCTTCTCTCACTTCGGAGACCTGTTCGAGTCCTGGGGTATGGGTGGCTTCAGTGGTGGCTTTGGCGGCAGTCGTGGCGGTGGTCAGAGAGTGCGCCGTGGTAGCGACCTGCGCGTGCGCGTACGCGTTACCTTAGAGGAAATAGCCACTGGCGTGGACAAGAAAATCAAAGTGAAAAAACTCGTTAGCTGCAAGACCTGCAACGGTTCGGGTAGTGCAGACGGCAATGTGGAGACATGTCCTACCTGTCATGGTTCGGGGCGCGTGGTGAGTGCGCAACGCAGTATATTCGGTATGATGCAAGTGCAAAACGAGTGTCCAAACTGCCATGGCGAAGGTAAAATCATCAAGAACAAGTGTACGCATTGCCAAGGCAATGGCGTGGTGCGAGAAGAGGAAATCATCGAGATACATATTCCAGCGGGCGTAGCAGGTGGCATGCAAATACCTGTGCATGGCAAAGGCAATGCAGCTCCTCATGGCGGTGTGAACGGCGATTTGCTGGTACTCATAGAGGAAGAAGAACATAAGGATTTCTTGCGCGATGGAAGCGACTTGGTGTATAACCTGTTGCTAGATATGCCTACAGCCATCTTGGGTGGTCAGGTGCAGATACCTACTTTGCAAGGTGAAGCGAAGATTACGATTAGTCCAGGTACACAGCCAGGCAAAGTGTTGAGAATGAGAGGTAAGGGTTTGCCCTTGATCGATAACTATGCGCGTCAGTATGGCACAGGTGATATGCTCATCAATGTGGGCGTATATATCCCAGAAGCACTCAACAAAGAGGAGAAGAAAATGATTGAGAAGCTTAAGGAGAGCGAGAACGTGCGTCCTGGAGCAAGCGACAAGAAGAATTTTTTTAAGAATCTGTTTGGATGAAAAGGTTCGTACTTTTGATTACAATATGCCTCGGCATGCAGTTGCATGCTGAGGTTTTTCCATCTTTTGGAGTAGATAGTGTGGGAAGTCAGTTCTTCCGCGAGTGGTATGTAACCAACGATCTGGTGCATTTTTTAGATAATGGGTCGGATAATGTGTTTTATGAAGCAGAAACTACAGGCGAGTGGAATATGCCTGACCAAAAATTGTTTTCAATAGCGGGTAATCCTTATAAATGGAACAAGTATTACCTCAATGACTTTCGCATTGATAACCGTTTTCAGGTAGGTAGCATGCTTTATCATGCAGATATGAATGACCATACTTTGTTGGTGGATTATCACAATGGAACATTGGCACTGCAAACTGATTCTGTACGCAGAAACTTAACGCAACTGACTTATAATATGGGACGTGTAGGAAATGACGTTTCTGCAGGAACGAAGTGGTTAATCAACCTGTTTCATAAGTCTGCTTCCGAGAGAAATATGCCAGGCAATGACTTGACTCGTCGTGCATTTATGCGTGGAGCGGGTGAACTAGAGGCAGGATATGGCATATCGGCTTATGGTAGACAATACTATCAGCATGTATATGCAAATCTCGGTGCACGCAGCGTGGTGTATTTTGATCAAAAAGGTACCGCAGGTATGTATGATGCGGGATTTTATCAGGTGCAAGTGGATGGTGAACTGCCATTGCAAAAGAACAAAGCAATAGATCACCTCTACTATCTTTTCAATGCCACTTCGCGAGAAGACTGGGGCTCGGAGTTTGTGTACAACGACAACGAAGTAGCTCATCTAGAGGTATATAGCCTATCAATCTATGGCAAGAAAGAGTTTCAAGAGCATGGAAGACTGACTACAGGTTTGACATGGGGTTTGTCGGATGTTGCGAAACAAGACCCTTCGTTTGCACGCAATTTGGTGGATCAAGACGGTGAAGGTTTTGAGCCCTATTATGCAGATGGTGCATTGAACGAGGTGAATTGGGCGGTAAATTATCAGTATGATATCCTGCCTTGGTTGCAGCTAAAGGTGGATGCATATAACTCGCTTTTGCATTGGTCTCCTTCTTCAGAGCATTGGACAACAAGTACTTACTATCAACGTTATAATGACTCTTTGCCTACGCAGTTGTACACCTATCAATGGGAGTCGCAAGCCTTCACTAGTGGACTATTGGAAAATGCTGTAACGGTGGAAGCAAAGAAATGGCTTAAACCGTGGTTGCAGGTACAAGGTCTATTGGGTGTATCCGTGGATGGAATACTGCTTGGAGGAGGAAAAAGTATCCTTTCTCCCAACTGGCTTATGCAGGCAGCTGTGTATATGAAGCCTAAAAAGTGGTTTGAGATGACTATATCATTGAGTAAACATCGAGCTACATACACTTGGGATGATATTCGATTTATGTCGGACGACTATATGAATGCACAAGTTCGCTATAGTCAAACAGGCGACTTGTTCTCGACTACGGGTGGTCGCTACCACCATTGGGAGAAGTATCTGCGTCAACCATCGTATGTGGTGTTGGATATTCCATTTAAGTTTACCTTGGGGCGCCACGAGATTAGTATGCTGCAAAGTCTGCGGTTCTATTACGACCTCTGGATGACCCAATATGACCAATCTCCAGATGCTTATGGATTTTATCAAGAACATACTACTACTTGCACAGATAAAGGCATAGCATGGGATGTGACCAATCCGATATTTTTTGAAAAAGCGGGCGAGAAACACTATGTGGTGGGCTATGAAAATAAGGATTTGTTGGGTAATAACTTCTTTACTAACAAACCATTATATTTGTCTTCTGTATTTAAGTATGCTTATAATGGAAGAAAAGTGTTCTTTAGTTTTAGTTGGCAGTCCTATCTGATGAGTGGACTTTCGGCGTTGGGAAATGGTGTACAAAGCAACAATATCGGCATCTTGTCTGAATCCACAGCCAACCCTAATACATTTCTCAATGAAAAGAATACCGATGGTGCATATCGTGCTTCGGGGCGTGTGGACCAAGATCGTTCGTTCATTGCACGTATTCAATTAGGTTACAATATTACACCTAATTGGGGTATTCACTTGAATGGAAAATTTAAAGACGGAACACCGATTACGAACTTCCGTACCATGGCAAAGACGGATGATAATGGCAATACGCAGTTGGCAGTATGGAATGCGGATACTAAAGGTATTAATCTTTCAGCATACCATTTTGGAAAGCGTAAGGATGCTTTCTTCAATATCGATGTGCGTTTGCGATACAGAGGGCATGTGCGTCAAGTCCCTTTGGAGGCCGAAGTGATGTGCTATAATATTTATGACTTTGGCACAGAGTTATTTGAGTTTAACTTTGACGAAGATATGGGACGTGCACGTCGTGCTATGGTACTCAATATCCCACGTGGAATGATGTTTACTTTGCGAGTTGGTCTCGGGAAAGAAGTGCAATAGTAATTAGTGTAACGCATGTGATGATTACACCATCAATGCGATCTAGCATGTTTTCGGTCAACATATTCAATCCGATGGTCAGTGCAACGAGTGTGGCAAACTGCCGCACTCGTCCTTTATACCACAGTGGGAATAATAGCCAGATGAGCAAGAAGAAAATGGCTCCAAAAATGCCCAGATTTATTAATGTGCCGATATATTGATTGTGTGCATTAAATTGTCTTTTCGTGAATGCATCCCAATCCATTAAAGAATAAACAGAAGTAAGATACTCTGAATTTCCTCCTGCTCCTACACCATGCCACAAATAATCTTGTGGGTTTTGTAATGCGCTATACCATATATTGATGCGTGGCTCGATTTCATTAGTTTGATATGTAGCACGTTCTGTAACATGATCTATATCTAGTTGTTCAAATCTTGGGTGTAAGGTGAAGAGCAGTGCTCCTACAACTATACCGATGACACACACCATGGATGTTACCAATATACGCGTATGCCCACGCAGTGGTTGAATAACAGCTATCGCGCTAACAACTAAAAGTGTAAGCATGTTAGCTCGCGACCCCGTCCATATTATCCCTAGGACAAGAATGATTAATCCGACGAAAAATATTGTTGTAGCAGTTTTTTTATGGCGATATGTAGCTAATTGTTGTATGCGAATTTGAAACAACGCTACAATGGCTAAATTTAATACGTTCCCATAATATAAGCGATGTTTATATATGGATATTCGATCCCCAAAAAAAGTCCATGAACGAAGAAAGTCTGGAAATTGTTGTCCTTCTTGATAATAACTCAAGAAATCTAAAATATAAATCTTTATGCCGTATGCTATAATGGAAACAATACTACTAATAATAAAGTATTTAGCAATTTTATTCCAATTATAATTTGAGTTTACTCCCCATATGGCGATAGGTAAAATTGCAACAAAAGATAAATGTCGTACTAGCATGTTACCTGCATCTATCTTATTGATAGCCCAAGTATATGAAATAGTTTCCCATACAAACCATATTACTAGCAGAATGATAGGAATAAGTCCTTTGTGCCAATGTGTGTTATTTTTGCATAAGAAACGTCCCTCTAGCAACCAACTAGCTAGCCAAAGTCCCCAAGTATATAGGGAGAGTTGTGTAGGGAAAGGCAACATGCATATTGCCACAATAAATAATATATAGTTTGTTTTTCCAATAATACTTAAATATCTACTTAACATATCTATTTACATTATTTTGTATTACTCTTTTTGTGTTTACGCCAGCGCATGCGGAGTACTAATTCAGTACAATCCTCTTTTTTATAGCCACGCACTTGTGCATATGCTTCGGCAATGGTACACAGCGCTTCTTTATCAGTGTCAATACGTTCGAAATTTTGGCAACCTTGATGGCAACCTATTCGCATACCAAACTTCATACGATTGAGATCTACTAATTGGAATTGGATATTTTCTCCTATCTGCTCGAAAAGAATATTTCCCATAGAATAGTCAGAATGTAGCATTCCGCGTTCATGCAGTAAACCTGTGAAACGCCCCAAAGCGGCAAATATTTCTTTTCTATGTGGGTAATTAATATCTTTTATGACCTCTTTCAGTACATGTGTACACGGAGAAAGACGGCTGACATAGTAACTTTCTGTTAACAAGCCATTTCGTCGTATTTCCCTGTATGCAACGGGCTGCGGAGTTAAGTTCCCTAAACGCTGCGCGTAGATGAAAGAACGTCTAGCTTTGCTAGGAAATATGCTATAATAGAGTCTTTTAAACAATGATGGTACAGCAAATGCTTTGACAACAAATAGATCTTCTACGATTTTTATGGTGTTACGTTTTTTATATAACACATTTGTAGATTTAGCAAATAGTTCTGGTAAATTCTCTAACAGATAGCTTTGTTTTTCCAATATATCCTTTTCCCATAAATATTCATTCCAACTATTTCCATTCTCATGTAAAAACGAACCGCAGCCATCTAGTTTCGCTTTTTGTCGTGTACTATAACGTTTTTCCATTTGTTGCGGACTACGATATTGATAATGATCTACAGTAATACATGTTTTTGCAGTGCGTCCTATCGGATGAGGGTATCGCCATTTTTCACTCCAAATAAGCCAAGGACGATGACGCATAAATCTACGTTCTTTGCGTTTCTCGGGCAAAGAATGCGTAATGTATTGTCGGTCAATAGTGAAATCACCTATAAATTCATGTGATTGGATATCTTCTTTTGTTAGTACGTAATCTGTACTGATCTTTTTGACGCAATTACATATATATGGTAAATTTGCTAAAAACTGTCTCGGATCTTCGCTGAAAAACTCATCAGCATCTAGTCGTACACACCACCAATCACGGCAAGTTAGTTCGTGGCGGAATGCGCGAAAAGCTTTGGCACGCAATCCAATATGAAAACCACCGATATGTTGCATGAAAGCTATGATACGCGTATCTTGGGCTGCCAATTCTTGTACAATTTCCCAAGTTCCATCTTCGCTACCATTATCTATTACTATAACCTTGTCACTCCATTTTATGGCAGCCAAGAGTGATTCACGGATAATATCCGCTTCGTTCTTGACCAATAGCAAACTATATATTTTGAATGGGCTCATATCTTATCCAATTGTAGGGTAAATTTACGCCAGTAATAGCGCAAAGGATGAGTATATTTCAATCGCTTCCAAGGTCGCGATGCGTGTGGGAAATGCAATACAGGATTGTTAAGCATCAGTAAATTACGCAGCCCTAGATTGAGAGACCAATGAGATATGGTGACGTCATACCAATTCTTGCTTGGGTCAAGTAATTGGAAATCCGCTTTCTTTAATAGTTCATTAGTTAGCAAAGTGCAGCAGAAGGAAAAACGTTTTTTAGTATCAATAGTCTTCTTGCTCGAAAAGCGATAGCGCAAATGATGGAGATAGTGATAAGGGAAGTTGTATTTCCCCTCTTCATCAACTGTAACTGCGGCTACCATACCTACACCATCTTGTACTTCCTCTAGCATTTTATTGAGCGTATCCTCCTTAACTATCACATCGCTTTCTACGATAACCAAATGGCAACCTGTTTTCAATGTCTCTTGCTCTGCCAATTGCAACACTAATCGATAATTCGGTGAAGGATGGTCTGTCAAATTGGAGATATGCACAACTAGGATTCCTAACTCTTCCGCGAGCAGATCCAAGCGTTGTGCATTTTCAGGCAGCGAGTTGTCGTCATATATACAAAGTGTATAGCCACTATCTACAATAGCTCGAATGGCTCTCTCGGCGATCTCAATAGAGTCCTTAACAGGCATAATGATATGTAAATTCTTATTACCTTGCATCTTGACTAATATTTAACGATAATTCCCTTTTTTGCTATACGTAGGTATCCTCCTATTTGATTTCCATATTGTGTGCCGATATCTCCTGCTAATGCTATAGTGACCTCCAATCCCCATACCTTATCTAGTTGGTGGCTAACTTCCAATAAAAGAGCGATATTTTCGCTATATTGAGGTTTTTGATATGAACCATAGTTTTTAACGTACGATGTTAAAAAACGATACTTATATCCCCATAAATCTCCTCCTAGTCCTGCAAAGTGCGCACGTACTCTGTTGTTGTTTGTTTGCAAATAGGGATTACCAATGATGTTATTATAATACGTCCAACCTTGTGGATATGCCGAATTATTATAGTATGAGTCACGACCAGCAAATACCAATCCATCTTTGTCGTGCATAGGACCAGACTGACTTGTCGTATTAAGCAACTCGTATGAGAGATGATTGATATATGGCCATTGCTTTTGCTGGATGTTAACACCCCAGAGTCCATCTGATGCATTCATACCAAAACCAATGAATGCCGCGCTCATATCCTCAAAGATAGATTGCCAATATGCTTTCACTTGCCAATTCTTTTGTTTGTAAGAAAGTGCCAATTCTTGTACGCCAATATGATTACCTTGTGCATTCAGTTGGTCGCTCAAAGTGATGCCGCCTGAACGAAATAGAAAAACATTCCAAAAATCCGAGAAGGTATTACCATAGTCTACGAGGTTATTATATCCTCCCCATTGGGCTGCATGATGCATTTCGTAGGCAAGCGTCACTGGAAACTCTCCGCCGACGCGCAGACCAATAAATTTGTGATGAAGTTTGGTTTTTTCGATAATGCTTTGATCATATAACCACCCATGTGTAATACCACCTTTAATTTCTAAATATCCATATAATCCAGGGAAGGCAATATAGTTGTCTATACCAATTGTTATCCTAGGAATAGGATGCGCATTGCCCGAAAATAGCAAACTTCCCATGCTGAAGTTTTTGTCTTGTGATCCTTGTACATATGGATGAATACCAACTGTGATATCTATGCAGAATAACCTGGCATGTGCATAAAGCTGCTCAAAGAAACCAGTGATTTTTCCATCTGCATATCGTCCCATAATCTGTACGGAAAAGTCATAGTCCCACCACCTAGAAGGACAGGTAGCATGTTTGTATATCCCTAGGCCAGCGTTGCTGCTATATGGCGAGTGGGATATATTTCCATGTTGGTTTGCATATAATAGGAATGGAGCTGTTTTTCCACTAGATGCTAATGTTGAGACAGACGCTTGATAATTGATGGTATCTGCATATGAGATGGTATCATGGAGTGCCAGCGGCCACCATTCCCATTGCTGTGCAGACAAACCTTCTATCCATACGCAAAGCAATGCAACTATAATGATAGATCTATTCTTCAATTCGATACCAATTATTTTGTATGATTCCATCAGAAGTCTCACCTAAACCAATGAACAACTGATTTCCTATATTTTGAATGACCATATTTTCTGCTTTATAAGGCATATTACCTACATAGCACCAATTGTCATGTTGTGGGTTATAACGTTGAATGGATTGAAAGAGAAAGCCTGTACTTAAAGTATCCCCATAGTGTCTACCCCCAGCAATATAGACATAGTCTTCTGTCGCGCAGCATGCAGCAGCGTTTCGTCCTGGTCCCAAAATTTTGCTTTTTTTCTCTAACTTTTTTTCTGTAGGCAACCATTCTGCCCAAAATCGCAAACTACCATGATTGAAGCCTGTGCCAACAAAGTGCCGATATTGACATGTTGTACCTACCACATCCATTGCTCGAGGAATAGAGTTTTCGATACAGGCTTCTACTTTTGTCCAAGAGTTTGTGGACATATCATAGCGGTAAATATCGTTTGTGAACTGACGATAGAATCCGTATAGAGCGTAGATTGCATTGTCATCAGCCAACAAACAGTTCTTTACAGTGGTATTGGAAGGAAAGTCGGCAAGACGTTTCCATGTGTTGGTGATAAAATTGTATTCCCAGAAATCGCGTCGATAAGATGTCTCTCGATGAATAGGTCCTGTGTATCCCAACCCGATGTATCCACAATCATTCACCACGCAGGCAGATAATGATACACATGCATCAAATGGAGCTACTCCTATGTTTTCCCATGTGTCGGTAGAGGGGGTGTATTTCCATATGTCATTGGTATAGTTACCAGAGTTATTTCTTCCTCCAAAGGCGTATATTTCATTATTATACACACACCAACCTGCTCCAGCTACAGGAGATGGCATCGATGAACATTCAATTAATTTCACTAATGGCATGTCAACATCATGTTGGCATGCTATACAGAGTGTGAATGAAAGCAATATGAATAACCACTTACTCTTCAACTCGATTCTTCTTTTTTAACTCAAAATCTCTACCTAAATAGTTTTTTCTAACTATTGGATTCGCTGCCAATTCTTCTGGTGTTCCGTGAAAAAGAATCTTACCTTCGAATAGTAGGTATGCACGGTCTGTAATCATCAGTGTCTCATCCACGTTGTGGTCTGTAATCAAGATGCCGATATTCTTATCTTTCAATCGCCAAACCACATCTTGAATCTCTTGTACCGCAATTGGATCTACACCCGCAAATGGCTCATCCAACATCACAAACTTTGGCTCAATCGCTAGGCAACGTGCAATTTCAGTTCGACGGCGTTCGCCACCAGACAAACGATCACCGATATTTTGGCGCACGTGTCCCAAGTTAAATTCCTTGATTAGTTGCTCCAACTTTTCTTTTTGATATTCCTTGGTGAAGTTAGTCATTTCCAAAACGGAACGAATATTATCTTCTACAGTCATCTTGCGGAATACACTCGCTTCTTGAGGCAAATAACCGATGCCCAATTTTGCACGGCGATATACTGGCATGGTGGTGATTTCCAAATCGTTAAGAAATATCTTTCCGTCATTTGGGCTCACCAACCCCGTAGTCATATAAAACGTAGTAGTTTTACCTGCTCCGTTGGGACCTAGCAAACCTACAATCTCTCCTTGCTCTAGGTGAATACTCACATCATTAACTACGGTACGTTTACCGTATTTCTTATACAAATGTTCTGTACTTAATCTATCCACGATAATTCTTAATTCAAGATTTTTAGTTTAAAATCACTTCCACTGGACAATGGTCCGAGTGTACTACTTCGTTTAATATCTTTGCATCGCTCACGCGCTCTTTTAGTGGCTCGCTCACCCAATGGTAGTCAATGCGCCATCCCACATTTCTTGCTCGTGATGCTGCACGATAACTCCACCAACTATATCTCTCTCCACTTTGGTCAAACATGCGGAAGGTATCTACCATGCCGCTCTGTTCCCATCTATCCAACCACTCGCGCTCTTCTGGTAAGAATCCACTTACGCCTACTTGACGCTCTGGGTGATTGATATCTATTGGTTTATGGGCGATGTTATAGTCACCGCATACCACTATATTTGGACGATCCTGACGCAACTCCTTGATCCATACCAAGAAATCCTCTAGGAACTCCATCTTGTAATGGTATTTAGGGCCTTCTGCTTCGCCCGATGGGATATATACGCATACCACAGTTACATCACCATAGTCGGCACGTATCACGCGACCTTGACAGTCGTATTTCGGATTACCCATACCTACCACCACGCGATCTGGGGCTATGCGACTAAAGATGGCAACACCAGAATATCCCTTTTTCTCGGCCGAGTGGATATAACTTGTGTAACCCAATTCTTGCATGGTCATCACATCTATCTGATCGGGTTGAGCTTTGCTCTCTTGGATGCAGAATACATCGGGCTGCTCTGCTGCTAACCAATCAAATAGCCCCTTGCTGATGGCGCTACGAATGCCATTCAAATTGTATGAAATGATTCTCATTTTAACGCACGATTTTTTTGCTACCAGAGGATGTCATAATGATATATGTACCTTGAGTCAAATCTTCTATGTTCGTTGTAGTTTGTTTTTGTCCCAAGATGTTGTAGATAGCAATCACGTTATTATTCACGGTTATATCACCAACATCAGCATGATCATCCTGATTCTCATCGTCCTTATTCTCTTCATCCTCCTCCTCATCATCTTCTTCGCCTTCTACACCGCCTTTGTATTTAAATTTAATCACGCCATTTTCCTCTTCGATGGCCTCTATTGCGTGATCTGGAATAGCCAAATATTGGCTTGCTCCTGCGGGGAAGAGGTCTGTAGCTTTGCCTTGATTACTTGTCTTGCCGTTTGCCTCAATCAAATCCACACCCAATTTACTGCTAGAGTTGTTAACGGTATTTTGAGACCATTTGTTGTAGCTATACTGTATCTTGGTCAGCATCATGCCATGACCTGGCAGGTGTTCATCCCAACTTTCTTGTTGGCGATTTTCTATGATGTAGAAGGTTGTTGGGCTTGGATCATTACCCATCAAGTTATGTTCGTCTGTTGTAGATATGAGCAGAGCCTCATTGCTTGTCTGCAAGTCCTTTAGTTTGATGTTCTCTGGCTCTACAATCAATCTTGGTTGCAACCATCCCATGAAGAATCGCTCATATGCAGAGAAGGTAGGAGGCGTATTTCCCTCATTGTTATATGGTCCGTAATCCATAATATCCCACTCGTTCATTGTTGTATGTGAGGATGTATTGGTCACATACAAATCAGGCAAGCCCAATACGTGACTAAACTCGTGGCAGAAAGTACCGATACCTGTGTGCTTTTTTGAGTAAAAATCTAACTCATTTCCGCAGGCATACAAATCAACAACCTTACCATCTACTTCACACCTTCTTCCTGCTGCAGAATA
>JAEIGA010015707.1_pt1 | contig 11523 bp, 14 predicted proteins | sample 9270691 | NCBI WGS metagenome assembly JAEIGA01 (sample SAMN17057246, study PRJNA624740) | gut metagenome | biome: biome; isolation source: fecal sample | host: Bos grunniens | place: China: Xizang | collected 2019
ATGAGAGAGGGAAACCTTATCCATTATACCAAGATAGTCACATATCTTACGTATATTACCACCCTCCTGCATACCTCCAATAACATGCATACCGGTATCATACACCTCACCAAATCTAGTGAAGCTTTGCAAACCACCTCCTACTGTGGTATTCTTTTCTACCACAGTAACTTTTATATTCTCCTTAGAGAGGATTGCTCCTGTAAAGAGGCCACCGAGTCCTCCTCCAATTACAACTGCACTTTGTTTCATTTATTATCGATTTGATTCATCAATCTGTTTGTAAATAGCTTCTGCAGAGATTAACTCGCTGCATGTCACGATAGTACCCACTAACACCCCCAACATACCATGAGAATTAACATTCTGTCCGGCTAATAGAAGATTTGGTATCTTTGTTCTGTAAGGAACTCTACCAGCTGGACCGAGGTTAATATCTTTTGCGACACCGTACATCGAGCCATTTTCAGTACCGGTATAATCCAAATAAGTTAATGGTGTTGAAGTATAATAGTTTTCTATACAATTCTTAAATCCTGGATGATGTTTTTCCACCTCATTTATCAGAAGCTCAGCATGCAACTTCTTGAGAGCTTCGTAATCTTCACCTCTGCGGCCTATTTTAGTGCCTTTCCACTGAATAACATCCTCCATATTCATATAAGAGATTACTACTCCACTCTTAGCCCATATGGCTTTATCTTCATGACACATATGCATATATAGAAAGCCTTTAGGCCAGTCAGATAATGTGTAATGTTCACACCCCCATGGAGACTTGCCGGAATACCCATAGTAGTTGGTATTCATATATGGCATTGTATCTTCTTTAAACTTAACATAGACAGCAAATCCACCAGCAGTCTGCGGAATACTGTTTATGCGGTTTCTGAATGCTGGGCGAATTAGCTTTGTATCGAGCATTTCAAGTAAACGGTTCGGATGGATGGTACTGATTACATAATCAGCTGGATAGAACAGTTCATCAGCCGTTTCAACCCCTGTTGCCTTAGTGTCGTCACAATGAACCTTTATTACTTTCTTCTTTGAGAGTACCTTACCGCCAAGACGTTCTATATTATTGATTAAAGCGAATGCGATAGAGTCACTTCCACCTGCAATTCTGAAAGCACTTTGATTATAAAAATCCATTATAAAAGCATGCTGAGAGAATGGTGTCTTGTCATATTCAGCGGAATATAATGAAAGATCACCAACAAGTACATTCTTCAGCATCTCATCAGTAAAAAGTTCATCAAGAACATCATTAATTGTCCTCAATTGAAATTCCGTGTTTGCCGCAAGGTCTCTTCCTACTGATGTCAAGGAGTTCAAAGATGAAGCCGCAGAAATTCTATCTATAATTTCTACATATTTATTCAATGCATCCTTTTCTTCAGGGAAATATGATGACATTCTATCTAGAAAGGATTCCCTACCATTCGGGAATGTAAATCGAGAACCAGCTAAAGAAACAGTATTGTAAGCATCTTCATCCAGTGCACTCAACTTAATCTGGTCATTGATATCAAGAAAATTGAACATCCTGTCCATGGTCTGGCCGGGCAATGCTGAACCAATAAAGTGCATTCCGGTTTCAAACTTAGCTCCTTTGCGCACAAAACATTGAAGGCAACCTCCTAGCTGAATACCTTGTTCGAGAATGGTAACATCGTAACCATTCTTCTGAAGGATATATCCGCATGAAAGTCCGCCAAGTCCGGAACCTATAATAACAACTTTAGACATACTGTTCTATTCTGTTAGCAATTTGAGCATACCTTTCCTTATAATATTTCCTCATAGACGAGGCTTGCTCTCTAAGTGTTTCACCCATCTCCACCATAGATTCAGGAGAAACCCTTTGATCAATTTCCATATGTATCGGCCATCGCTTCATGAGCCTGCCGTGCTTAGGTAAAGCATGACCTGAACCATAAAGAATCAATGGAAGAACATCAATATCAAGAGTCTGCGCCAAGTAAAAGGCACCTTGATGGAATCGTCCGATACTACAATCTAAAGATCTTGTACCTTCTGGATATACAGCTATACTATATCCCCTACTTACCAATGATTTCAATTGAGGAAGAATATTCTCCACTCCTGACGATGCAGGTAAGAATTCAGCATTACGTATTGCATACTTATAAACAGGGTTATTCCAGACCCAATCTGCTGTCAATACTATAATTTTCTCCGAAACAGCCAATAATGGAACAAGATCAAGATGCGACTGATGATTGCATATAATCACTGCAGGTCTAGAAAAATCCTCATTACTGGTATTAGATTGAGAATATTTTATTCCTGGGATTCCATGGCGTATCAGAACAAATCTAGCCATGAATTGAATTATTCGGTGGAGATTATATTTCTTCTTTTCTGTAATCTTGCCTATACTCAGATATATATATATCAACGGCGTCATCACAAACATCGAGGTTATGATGAAGAATAAAAGCGAATATATAGTACGTAGAACTGCCAGCAGACCTCTAAAAACAGTAAGCGGAAGACCATATACAAGAGCAAGAACACATAATATTGTGTTCAGGATAGAAATCCTAATGAAATCCCTTCCTGGTCTGAAATGAGACACTCGTTCTTCACGTGGTGGATAGAAAACATTAACCTGTTCATTTACCAGCTTTACACCATGCCATGAGGCAAATACCATCAGTTCAAGTTCAGCTTCATATCTTGAAGTCAATAGACTTAATCCACGTAATTTTTTCAATGGATACAACCTGTATCCTGTCTGAGTATCCTTAAGATACCTGCCAGTCTGTACGGCGAACCAAAAATTACTAAATGAGTTAGCGAATTTACTGCCACTACTTCTATCAGCGGATTCAAGATCCTTGCGTTCACCAACGATAAGTGCCCCTGGATGTTTCTGGTTTGCAGCCAAAAGGATTGGAATATCCTCTGGATAATGTTGAGCATCTCCATCCAGTGTTATAGCGTAAGCAAAACCTTTATCCAAGGCATACTTAAAACCAGCTTTTAGTGCAGATCCCTTTCCACTATTCTCCTTAAGTTCAACAATAACCGGCTTGACATTAAGGCCATTGAGAATCTGCAGAGTATTATCTGTGCATCCGTCGCATACAACAATAACATCACGACATTGAGCCAGTGACCTCTGAACGACATCAGCAATGGTCCCTGCATTATTATATGTAGGGATTATAACACAAATACCTCTGTCTCTTAAAATTCGTTGCTGCTCGGTCATCATAAACTCATATTATCTTTCTTTGCAAACAAGGGACAGTTTAGCATATGTATCTTCATTAGCTGTTACCGTCACTTGTACCTTTAGTGAGCCCTCTTCTTTTGTAATCTTCTGAAGAGAGTACTTCACGTCAGTCACCTCATTTGGAGATATTATTCTAAGGAATTTTATATTCTTTACACAGTCAAGAGCAATTGGTGTATTAAGTGCTACTTCAAACAACTCTACAGCAATCTGCATAATACAGACACCTGGAGTGATAGGCTCTCCAGGAAAGTGCGCTTGGTAGATAAAGTGTTCCGGATTCAATTTTATATCGAACTCGTAGCCATTTTCTACCTGATTTTCCGAAACGATATTATATAAACTATCTAGGAGTTTCATATTTTATAATGGTAAGAGATTATAGGTTATATTATACTTCAAATTGTTATGCTGAATTGGTCGTCTTTGTGTATCCTGTGTCAGATACTCACGCAAAATAATCTTAAAGTCTTTTTTCAAAACCTTCTTGATAAAAGGCTTGTTAAGCTGCTTTATGCAGTTTAATATTTTAATCTTACCTTTTTCATGTTCATATCTAAACGTCATCATTGAGATACCAAACTCATTCACAATTGACACATTCAAAGATGTTCCATTTCCCTTAATGATGCATATCCCTCCAACATATGCCTGACTCATATCAATTTGGACTGAATACCTTGAGGTACTTTCCTGGTTTTGAGTATTTTGAGCAACGGCAAGAGAAGGGACTCCCAAAGATAGGAACAGAAGTATCTTAAGTATCAAATGGAATTTCATAATCAATTGATATCAAAGACTTTTGCGTTAATACTGTTATTTGTTTTAATATTAATCAAGTCTATTACCGTATAGTCACCCGATGGCTCATGCATTTCAACCTTATAAACGACTTTCAAATCTGGATTGATATGCAACACCAATCTATTCCACATCTGTTTCATATCTCTCTTCAAAGGAATCAAATTGGCTACCCAATCATTACCCACAACTTCCACAGTCGTCTTAAATGCCTTTTCATCACTAAGACAATTACCAACGATGCTGTTCATCATCATTCTTGCGATTTCTTTGAAGATCTTATTTTGGTTAACATCAATAATATCAGAGCGATTGTCATTCTTCAGCAACACTTGATTATCATTGAGGATAAATGTATATGTATAGGGAGTAATATATTCCCACCTCAGCTTATCCGCCTGTTGATAATACATCTTGCCCTTCGACACCATCTTATCATCAAGAATATTCAAGAATTTTGTCTGAACAAAACCACATTCGAGACTATGCATCTGTGCACTTGCATCATTGATCTGCTTGATCATCTCTGATTGCAGTGGAGTCTGAGCGATACTTAAAAATGGCAACAGACTCATGGTTAATAACAAAAGATATCGTCTCATCATCTTGCAATAAAATAACAGCCTAACATAATCAGTAGTACACCTATCCACTTCATGAAATCAACGCTCTCATTAAAGAACACGATAGCAGCGATCATTCCGAAGACATAACTCAATGATACTAGCGGATATGCCATGCTGAATGGATAGTTCTTAACTATATAAAACCAAAGGATACTTCCCGCTCCATAGCACAATCCACAAGCTGCAAACTGCCAATTGACAAAAACCGATTTCCAGAATTCCAGGGTCATTGCAAAAGGAAGCATTCTGGCAAGAGCGAATTTCAATAAGACTTGTCCACCTGCCAGTAGTAGACTTTGGATAATTGCTAATATAAAGAGTGGCATATGTTATTCCTTTACTAGTACAATAGCTTTCGCAAATATGTCCTGTGGTTTCTCCTCACCAGACCTTTCCGCAATCATAGAGAAGGACGGTGTTGATTCGTCAAAAGATCCTACAAGAACTGAATTTACTTTACCTGTCTGTATCAGTCTTACAGCATCACGCATAGCCCATTCAAATGACTCATCTCCATGCGAATATGTAGTATTATATCCATGACATTTAGTACGTATCGCAATGGCTGAGCTAAGTGTATTATGAGTACTCTGCATGAACAATGTCGGCTTCAAGAGTTCTTCACCGAATGCTGTAATATCATCTAGGAACTGGAGACTAATCTCAAGCATTCCACGGGATGTCGCAGTGATAATGGCATCAGGACATTCTATACCAGCCTTCTTTAAAGCTCGCAGTGATGTCAGGTGAGCCGCTTTCATCAACTTTCCCATTCTTCTAGATTCCATAGGTGATACAAACTCCTTGAGTTCTTTCAGAACTTCAACATCTGTAACGACCTCTTCCGCAACGATCTTATATGTATATTCCGGCGTATTCTCTTCTACAAAAACTGGTGCGGACTTACTGATAACCATAGAGGAATCGTTGCCACCAAATCCAAATGAATTACATATAACATTCTCAAGGACGATGTTGTCGTTTCCTAAAGTCGGCACTATACCACCTTCAATCTTATTCTTCCAGCCAAGATTGGCCGGTGTAAAGTTGTTCTGCATTGCAAGTATACAGATAACAGCTTCAATAGATCCAGAAGCAGATGTGGTATGTCCAGTAAATGCTTTTGTACTTGAAATCTCCGGCATATCCTCTCCGAAAATACGTATAAGCGCCTGGCTTTCAGTAATGTCGTTATTCGGCGTTCCTGTTCCATGGGCATTAACATATTGGATGTCTTCCGGCTTGAGATGGGCCATCTCAAGGGCATCTTTCATTGCCAAATATGCACCTTCTCCATTGTCAGATGAAGCTGTCTGATGGAATGCATCACACCTATTACCGTATCCAGCAACGAATGCAAGGCTCTTGTCGGAATTTTTCTCTAGAACTACAAATGCTGCACCTTCACCTAGATTAAGGCCTGCCCTAGTATCGTCAAAAGGACGACACTGTTCCTTATCAAGAATCATAAGAGTATTAAATCCATTAAGATGGAATCTACTCAATGCTTCCGATCCTCCGGCTATAACTACATCAACTTCATTACGCTTGAGCATTTCAGAACCAAGGATTATTGAATTAAGCGCAGATGAACATGCTGTAGATATAGTACACGTTTGAGCATTAACCAGGCCGACAATCTCAGCCATTTCTTCTGTACTCTTTCCACACTCATTGCTTTTTGGGAGATATAACAATGAGTCGTCAGTTTTCATCTGCTCATAATAATTCTCAGTCAGGTCCATGCCGCCGACTGTTGTACCGGATATAAGGGCAACTCTTTTACCGTTCAACTCTTCAACACTGATGCCTGCATGATTCAAGGCCTGCCTTATTGCAATCGCACCCATCAATGTAGTACGACTCATAGGCGTTTCATCCTCGATACCAAGTATATCCTTCATCTGATCATTCGACAACTGCACCTCACCAACCGGTAGATAAGAATGTTTCGAATGAAGGTAATTCATTGATCCAACACCAGACTCTTTCTTTCTAAGTGAGTCAAGTACCGAATCAGCATCATTGCCGATAGAGCATATTATGCCCAGACCCGTTACGGATATGATGTTATTCATTATTTTGTTCTGTTCTTTGCTACATAATCAGCGATAGAGCTGACACTCTTGAAAATCTCCTTACCCTCTGCAGGATTAGCGAGCTTGATACCGTAATGTCTATCAAGAATCACGATAAGTTCCAATGCGTCAATTGAATCAAGACCAAGACCTGCACCAAAAAGTGGTTCGTTGTTGTCAATATCTTCAGGTGTAATCTCTTCGAGGTTAAGCGCATCAATAATCTGCTCTTTGAGAGTTTGTATCAATTCGTTCATAGTCTTTGTAATTATATCGTTACTAACTTTATGTATGCTTCAAAATCATTGTCAGAATTACAATTCACCCATCCTGTAATCATTGTTCTTACCGTAGATAGAGCAAATGTTGATTCGACAACTGAGTTTATAATTTCTTCGTTATATTCATTAAGTATGTATAATGACGTCTCTCCTTTATAACCACGCTTAATAGCAATCTCTCCGGTCACAATATTCGGTAGAGTGTACAAAAAGACAGATGGACTTGGATAGAAGTCATTTTCATTTTCAAATGTAGCGATATGCTTTCTATCAGCTACTATTGATGAGGAGCTATTAAAAAGAATTACAGCTCTCTTCTCGTCATCTTCGGCATGCATGGAGACAATTTCAGCAGCTAGAAATGCTAGTTTGCTAAAAATATCCATTTTATGGAACTTTGGATAGTCTCCTATGAATGTCTTATATATCTCAGTGAGAAGGTCTTTCCCACTAGATTGTATGTCCTGTGCCTTGTCATCGATGATTAGAGATGAAGGGGTAATCTTTACTGTACTCAATGTACGAATATCCTTAACAGGATGCTTCTCGGTAATTCCTGAAGAAGTTTTAGAGAAAGCTACAGCTCCGTTACATCCGCCAAAACCTGATATCAACTTTATAAAAGAAGTTTTATCTGTTAACTTAGATTGATCACTTATGTTGATCTTTCCACTTACACCTATCTCGGAAAATCCTCTAACCGGAAGTATGATTCCGTCATCTGTGGCCTCCATCGTCAGGATTGTTTCCAATACACCTGCTGCTCCAAGGGTGTGACCATAATATCCTTTGAGTGCAGATATCGGAATATCTGATAGTTCGCTTCTCTCAATAGCCTTGGATTCCATCTGGTCATTAAACATGGTAGCTGTGCCGTGTACGCTGATTGTCGCCAATGACTTAGGGTCAACTGATTCAAGGACAGTTTTTACAGCACTATATGTTCCGTCTCCTACTGGTGATGGTGCACTAACATGATATGCATCATTATTCAAAGCACCGGCAATTAGTTTCCAAGAACTTTGATCCAATTCAGGATATGTAACTTTACCATATACAATTGTTGCAGCTGCATCACCAAGATTAAGACCTAGACGTTCTATATCAAATGGTCTACACTCATAAGGTGACAATGATTTAAAAGACATAAATCCGGCAACAACAAAAGGGCTCTGACAGTCAGCACCACAGACAACAACGGTATCATATGCACCTTGAGAAATCAGCCTGTCGGCAAGAATTTGGGCAGTTACTCCTGATATACATGCATTACATACAACGATAGGGTCAGTAGTAAATCCAATGTATCTTGCTATTTTTGTCGCAGACTCACCAGGTTTACTATAATTACCATCATTCTCAGCATTTGATGTCAGTTCTTCTACATTAGCCTTTGTGGTGCTTAATATAAGAACTGTTCTATTGGATCCTACATTAATGTTAATATGAGATAAGGCTTCTTGTATAGAATGAATCGAAAATGACTCATATCGCGTAAAGCCATCAATCAGAAGTGAAATCTCCTGCTCTTCATCAAATAGTGACGCAGTAAAAGGCTGTGGTACACCTCTCCAATTGGAATGCATAGAAAGTCTAGACCTACCTCCCTTGACAGCTAGGTAGTTCTCTTTCGTCGTATATCCAAGTGGTGACGTAATATTTGTTGATAGAACCTTTATCATATAAGCCCTACAGACTTTTTCCAGTTTGTATAAAATTCAGGACAATCCCACAAAAGTTGGTAATTCCTATCCATGAAAACCTGAATTGTACGAGCAGTAATAAATACTGTTCCATCTTTCGGGTCATATATTTCATAGTCAAAAATAACCTTAGCGGCTTCAGTTGGTCTATATGTAATCTTAATGATTGGCTTCATGCCATAGGTAAGTGGACGTTTATAATTAATGTCCATTTTAACTATAGGTACAAATACGTTTTCATTTATATACATATTATACGAAAGGCCATGGACGATACCAAATGTCTCCCTAGCATCTTCCAGATACAGAGGATATGATCCATGCCATACGACATTCATCATATCAACCTCACTGAATCTAACTTCAAACTGCTTTTCTGCAGAAAGTAGAATATCTGTATTCATCGCTTATTACTCTACGTTTCTTACTGACAATTTGATTTCAGCTGTAGCATATACAGTGTCGCCACTAACTACCTCGGCATTTGCCAGAGTCATTCCGAAAATATCTTGGAGGATATCTACCTTTGTATGAATAGTAGTCCCAACAGGAGGCAACTCATTGATCACATAATTTCGGACAGCACCAATAAATCCCACCTGCACATCCTTGTGAAGGACATACTTGTTGTAGAATCCAACTCTTGCTGCACATGTCTGAGCAATATTTTCCATCATTCCAGAAGGAGAAAAATGCCCATTATCAACAAATATATTTGTATCCTTGATCACGGTCTCTGTTGTTGATGCATCTGATGTGAATGATATCAGACTGCCAACCATAACAAAAGGTTCCTGCTGAGGAAGAACCGTATGAACGTCTATAGATCTTAGATATTCTTCAGTAAATGTTACAGAATCCATCAATTCCAAAATTCAAAGAAGTTATACCATTGGGTTGGATATTCGAGAACTCTCTTCTCCAACTCTGCCACATAAGCTTCTGAAAGTTGCCTTATCTGCTCCTTTCTAGGCTGATCTTTATCGTAATTCAAAGGAGTGACATAAATCTTGTATTTTGTCAGTCCAGTCTTCATTACATTAACGCCAAGAACATTCAGTCCGCGCATCGCTGCAACACTGAATGGACCTTGTGGGAACTTTGCTGTCTTTCCAAGGAATAGCGTCTCAATACACTTTGTCTGCCCCATAAAACGATCCGTAGGAAAACTTACGATATCGCCATTGCACAATGCCTGATCAATTTCAAACAAATGGCTCATATCCTCCTTCAGAGTAATCATTTTTATGTTTGTCTTGGTGAACATACTATTACGGTTCTCCATGACAGATGCTTTCTCATGTGCGTAGACAACAGCATTGATCGTCTTTCTCTCTGATACCAAAGTATAACCAGCTATCTCATAATTTCCAATATGAGAACTTAAATGCAGAAAGCCTTCTTCACCTGATGCAAGAGCATTGAATTTATCCATGCCTTCAACAGTGACGTCAAACTTCTTGCCTGCATACATAGCAAACTTATCGATAACCACTTGGGCAAACTTGCAATGATTGATATATGTTGCCCACGCTGACTTAAATTTGCCGTATTTATGAATCTCTCGGAAATATTTATAAGCAGTCTGCCTACTAGGGTTCAATACCAGACAGACAGGCACAACGAATATGGATGAAAAGAGATATAATAGTCTCACATCCAATATACGGAGCATGTTGATGAGACACTTATGCATCCATCCATTACCGTACGTAGTTCCTGCCCATTTTCCCTGAGCCATAAACTAGCTGATTTTGCTTTCGATATAGTCGCAGAACTTTGTATAAGTATCAACACCTACCATCTCTTCTGCCTTAATCTTAAATCCGAAATTCTTCTCTACGATTACAACAATGTCAACGAAGTCGAGGCTATCAATACCCATATCTTCCTTAAGTTTAGCTTCCGGGAAGATTACATCCTCCTCAATTTCGAGTTCGTTAATAAGGAAATCCTTTACTTTTGCTTCAATTTCTACACGATTCATGATGTTAAATATTTAGATTAGTTAATATTAATTTACCGTATTAATAAGTTCATCGGCCAAATATCTGTAAACACTTATTGCCCTGCCACGGAATTTAGGACTCAGCATGCCTTTAATTTTATAAAACTCAAACTCACATATAACCTCATCAGTTAAAGTGTCAGTCAGTTTCATAGTTCCACTGATTTCAGCGCCACCAGACTTTTTGGATGTTCTAAAAACTACGCCAGCACCATTTCCAACATACATGTTAGTCACATTTACTGTTAACAGATACTGGGATTCAATGTTATTGTCAATTGTAGATAGCAGACTCCCCTTATTTTCGTTATAAAAAGTTATGAAACTCTCATGAGCACGCTCAAGGTCGTCTAAAAACTTGGCATATTCTTCTTCACTCTTCGAAGTATAATACTCGTTTGCATGCTTACCTGTTCCTTCAATAAAAGGATCGGAATCTTCAATTAATACATTGAATGCAATTTCACTATCGAAGAAGGATACATCTCCATCTAATACTACAACTGAATGCTTATTGCCATCTAATTTTTCGCAAGCTGACATAAAAAGTATAGAGGCAATCAATATTGAAAACAATCTTACACCTTTCATATCATTTATTGCTTAAATATACTACGCTTTCTTAATAACAAGTGCACTATTCGTTCCGCCAAAGCCAAATGAATTACTTAAGACAGTATTAATTTCTGCCTCTACAGCCTTTGTTGGGATATTCAAATTAATAGCATGCTCGTCTGGATTCTCCAGGTTGATGTTAGGAG
>JAEIGA010015708.1_pt1 | contig 11521 bp, 9 predicted proteins | sample 9270691 | NCBI WGS metagenome assembly JAEIGA01 (sample SAMN17057246, study PRJNA624740) | gut metagenome | biome: biome; isolation source: fecal sample | host: Bos grunniens | place: China: Xizang | collected 2019
CCTTTTCCCTGGCACAGGCGCAGTCGACCACGTTATAGCCGGTGGCCAGAACACCGATGAATTTCACATTGGGGCAAGCTTCCAGCACATTTTTGGTCAAAGGGGTCTTGTTGGTGAAAACCACCTCCGCATCACCGATTCTGCGGATGGCTTCCTGCTCATCGGTCAGGCTGGTGCGATCATACACGGTCAGCGCACCCAATTTCCCAAGAGGCTCCCAGCTCAGATCGCCGGGGTTTTCGGTATATCCGTCGAGAACTACAATTTTCATAAGCAATCGTCCTTTCTTCCCGGTCGGGAAGTGAAATAGAAACCTGCGGCAGAAGTATGTTTCTCCCTGTTTCTATTCTATTCCATATGTCAATAGCAGAAAAGCAGAAACTGCCGCTGCTGCGTAATGCAGCAGCGGCAGCGCTGTTGTAGGTTAAATTTCGGATTCTTCCGTACCCAGAATTTCCTTACGCTTGCTTGCGCTCAGAACGCTGAACACCAGAACGATCACGATGATGGCCAGAATCACTGCGCAGATGGGACGGCGCAGGAACATGGTCACGTCACCCTTGAAGATCGTCATGGACTGAACCAGAGAATACTCCATCTGGTCACCCAGAATAAACGTCAGCAGCATGGGCGCCAGCGGGAAATCTGCTTTCTTCAACAGATAGCCGATCAGGCCGAAAATGAACATGCAGATGACATCGAACATGGAATTATTCAGGCCGTACACACCCAGCAGTGCCACGATGGTAATGATGGGGAACAGCACACGGTCGGGAATCAGGGTCACCTTTGCCCAGACATTGGCCAGAGGCAGGTTCAGGAACAGCAGAATTGCATTGCCGATAAACATACTGCCGATGACAGTCCAGACCAGAACCGGATGCTCGGTAAACAGACGGGGGCCGGGCGTCAGGCCGTGCATGATGAATGCACCGACCAGAACCGCCATGACGGAAGAGGTGGGAATGCCCAGCGTAAACAGAGGCACCATGGCACCACCGCAGTAGGAGTTGTTGGCCGTTTCGGGACCGGCAACACCCTCAATGGCACCCTGACCGAACTTCTCCGGATGCTTGGACAGCTTCTTCTCAATGGAGTAGCTCATGACAGCGGGGATGATGGAGTTGGTGCCGGGAATCAAACCGATGAAGAAGCCCAGGAAGCTGCCACGCACGATGGCTGCACCGGCGGGTTTCCACTCTTCTCTGCTGGGGAACAGGCCCTTAATCTCGGGCAGCACGCGCTTTTCGTTCAGGTTGCTTTCCAGATTGTAGAAAATCTCAACCAGACCAAACATACCCATGGCGATGGACACGAAGTCGATACCATTCATCAGATAGTCATTGCCCATTGCAAAACGCACAGTACCCACAGAGGGGTCAATGCCAATCATGGACAGGGACAGACCCAGAAATGCAACAATCAGGCCCTTGATCAGGGATTTGCCCAGCAGGCCGATGACCAGCGTCAGGCCCATCAGCATCAGGCAGAAGAATTCGGGAGGACCGAACTTCAGTGCATAGGATGCCACGGTGGGTCCCAGAATCAGCAAACCGATCAGGGAAATCGTACCGCCGATGAAAGAACCGATCGCAGCAATGCCCAGTGCCTGTCCGGCCCGGCCCTGCTTGGCCATAGGATAGCCGTCAACACAGGTAATGACAGATGCTGCTTCACCGGGGGTGTTGATCAAAACGGAGGTGATGGTACCACCGTACATCGCACCGTAATAAATGCCTGCCAGCAAAACGATGGACTGAACGGGCTCCATACCAAAGGTCAACGGCAGCAGCAAGGCAGTACCGGCCGTGGGGCCAAGGCCGGGCAGAACACCGACCAACATACCTGCCACGACGCCGCCCAGGCAGCACAGCAGGTTCATACCGGAGGCCGCAGAAAACAAGCCTTCAATAAAGTAAGTTAATGTTTCCATGGTTTTCCTCCCTTACCAGCCGAATACGTTCACAGGCACCTGAACCATCAGCACCATCTTGAACAGTACGAAGCAAACGACTGCGACCACAACACTGCAAATGAGTGCCGTCTTCCACTTCATGCCTCTGGTGAACAGGGCGAAAAGCATAATGATCGATGTGATCACGAAACCCAGAATCTTGCAGAACACAATGAAGAACAGCAGTGCGCCCCAGGTGATCAGCAAATTCTTAACAGCGTCTCTAGAGGGGAACAGCTCCGAAACCTTCATACCGGGCTGCTTGAAGGACTGGATCAGGGAAACGATTGACAGAATCAGCAGGGCGCCGCTGCTCCACCGGGGCATAAAGCCTGCACCGGGGCCGTAACCTGCCCAATACTGGTATCCAAAAGAGGCTGCCAGAAATGCACCGGAGAACACCACCAACAGCAGCGATACGGCGGTGGATACTTTCATGTCCCCCAACTTGAATTTCTTAGGATTCATAGTAATCTCCTGAAAATGAAATAATGCTTACCAGCCGAATTCGGAAGACAGCTCCTTCAGTGCTGCTTCTTCGGCCTCCATCAGAGCCTTGTAGTCATCGCCGCCGATTGCGATTGCTTCGATACCCTGGCCCAGCATAGCTTCCTTGAAGCTATCGGTCTGAGCAGCCTGCACGAATGCATCAACCAGCTTTGCCACGATTTCGGGATCTGCACCGGCCTTCATACCGATACCACGAGAAGAGGAAGCGACGACGGTCTCGCCAGTCAGTTCCTTAACGGTGGGCAGGTCGGGCATAACAGCGGTGCGCTCCTCAGCCAGAACAGCCAGAGGAATGATGTCGCCGTTTTCAGCGGGAACCTTGGTGTCGCCAACGTTACCGATGTAAACATCAACGTGGCCGCCCAGAACAGCAGTCAGAGCCTCGGAAGAGCTCTTGGAAGCAACAGCAGTCAGCTTGGTGCCCAGAGCCTTATTGATCTTCTTGATAGCGATGTCGTCGTCACCGGCAGGACCACTGGAGGTTGCGAAAACTTCGTTTTCCTGTGCGTATGCGATCAGTTCTTCGAAGGTGGTGAAGCGGGTTTCGTCAGCGCGGATTGCAATGGCGTTGGAGTCCATTGCGTACAACACGATGGGCTGGAAGTTTGCAATGGTCTCTTCACGGTTCTGCTGGGGATCCAGGTAACCGGTGATCAGGTTGGGGGAGTTCAGGTGGGTCAGGGTGTAGCCGTCAGCTTCGCCCTTCAGAGTCTCAGCCCAGCCGATCCAGCCGCCTGCGCCTGCCTGGTTGGTAGCAACAATGGGCTGACCCAGAATCTTTTCAGCTTCTGCACACAGCAGTCTTGCACCGATGTCGGTACTGCCGCCGGCAGAGTAGGGAATGATGATGGTAATTGCCTTGCTGGGGTACTTTGCGGGATCCTCTGCGCCGGCCTGTGCGCAAGCGGCCAGAGAGAGCATCATGATGAGTGCGAGTACGAGACTGAGAATCTGCTTGGTTTTCATGTTTTCTTCCTCCTTGAAATTGTTTGTTGTTTAAAACGCATCCTCATGCGTTAGGAGCACTTACTGAGCAAGCTGATCGGCCACACGCTCCACCAGTTCTCTGGAGGGTGCTTTTCTGTCGATCTTGGACACTTCCATAATCAGCTTATAAAGGTGAACGCCCTTTTCCTTTGCCACTTCCTCAAACATCTTGGCAAAGCTGGAATGGGCACCGGCCAGACCATAGATTAGATCCAGCGGCTTCACGGGCACATGGTAGGAATCACCCATGGCAGGGATCAGTTCCTCATCCAGGAAGTCCAGCAGGGTGTACAGATCCACGTATTCCATGGCACCGTACTTCTGGAAGGTAGCAACCGCCAGTTCCGTAGCACAGTTGCCTGCGCTGCGGGCCATACCCAGCAGGCCGCAGTCGAAGACGGTTGCACCGCCACGGGCAGCTGCCAGAGCGTTGGCAACGGACAGTCCCAGATTGTTGTGGCAATGGAACGCAACGGGAATATCCACAGCAGCGCAGAGCTTGCGGGAATATTCTTCCGCTTCTTCCGGGGTCATGGTACCGGCAGAGTCCATGATGGTGATCTCGTCCAGTCCTGCTTCGGCCAGCATCTTGCCTTCCTCGGCCAGCTCGTCGGCAGTCAGAACGTAAGCCTTCATAGCGGAGTAGCGGCACTTCATGCCGTACTTCTTCACCAGCTTGATGCCCTCGATTGCCTTGGCACCATCACCGGCATTGGCGCCGATGCGCAGGAACTTCAGGCCGTATTTTGCTGCCAGAGCGATGTTTTCCTCAGTCGCACAGGCAACGCCCATGAACATACCGATCTCTGCCTGATCCAGATAGGGCTGTACCAGCTCCAGATATTCCACGTCAGTCAGAGGAGCAACGGAGCCGCGTGCCTCATAAGCACCCAGACCCAGTGCATTGCCCATTTCGATGATCTTGATATTGCTTCGGATCAAGCCTTCGATCATCAGCTTTGTCAGTTCTGCGGAGAAGCCCTTGCCCACGACGTTGGCACCGTCGCGCAGGGTGCAGTCCATCAAAATCAAATCTTTTCTCATATTACACCACCTTATAAGTAGGTTCTTTACCGTTCAGAACCTCATCAATGCCCATAACCGCATCCATTACCATGCGGATCATAGCCTCTGTGGTTGCACCGCTGCAGTGCGGTGTCACAATGACCCGATCCAGTCCGAAAATCGGATTGGTGGGAGGTGCGGGCTCCGGATCGGTAACATCCAGACCGGCACCGGCAATTTCACCGTTTTGAATTGCCTCAATCAAGGCTTCCTGATCAATGATCGTACCACGGGCCGTGTTGATCACGATTGCCGTGGGCTTCATCAGCTTGAATTCCTTCCGGCCGATGCTCTTCACATTCTCGGGCGTTGCAGGAACGTGAATGGAAATGTAGTCAGCTGCCTGCAGCAGCGCATTGCGATCCTGCACCAGCTCCACACCCTCCAGATCCCGACCTGCGGGAATGAAGGGATCGTAGGCAATGACCTTCATGCGGAAGCCGTGCATCGCAATTCTTGCCACATTCATGCCGATGCGGCCCAGACCGATCAGACCCAGCGTCTTGCCTGCCAGCTCAGTGTTGATGTAGATATCCTTCGCCTTGTAGTTTCCCTTGCGGTACTGGTCTGCCATGAAAGGAATCTTCTTTGCACAAGCCAGCATCAATGCCACAGCCTGCTCTGCAACAGAAAGAGAATTGGCAGTGGGTGCAAACACGACCCGAATGCCATTGTCTGCCGCTGCCTTGGTGTCGATGGAGTCATAACCTGCACCATGCTTTGCGATTACTTTCAGTTTTGGGGATTTTTCAATGATTTCTCTGTCGATGACCGCAACACGGATAATGACCGCATCGCAATCGTGGATATCGTCCAGAATGGTGGCCTTATCGGTTCCCCGACCGATTTTGACCTCGTAGCCCAATTCCTTCAGATGCTGAATACCTTCCTCAGCGACTACTTCCGGAATCAATACTTTGTATGCCATGCCCGCCTCCTTTTCTATACTCATACCCTGTTCGAATACGCTCGTATTGTCATTATAGGCACAACATTCACTACATTCAATTGACCAACCCCGTCATAATCTTTCCGTTTTTTCTGTTGATTCTTCACAAAGAAATCGTATCTTTTCAAGCAACAAAGCACCATTCACTACAAAATTGTAGTGAATGGTGCTCCAAAACCCTTTTATAATTGTCATGAGTCACTACTTTTTAGCAACAATCTGTTGTCAATTCCGGATTTCGTTCAGGAACATTTCTCCCCGCTCCAGACGGTGCTGGTACTCTCCGGAATATTTCCAGCAAAGCAGTGTCAGAATGTATTCCAGCATCGCCGTTGTGCCCACAACGGAGTTAAAAAATGCCATATGGCTCGTTTCTGTCAGGCATACCACATCCGCCACCTTCGCCATGGGTGCTGTCACGCTGTCCGAAATTGCGCAGTGAACAACCTCCTGCTCGGAAATCAAGTCAGCCAGAACCGTATCCAGCTTGTAATACCGGGCATAGCTGATGGAAAGAACCATGTCCTCTTTCGTCAGATTATGCAGCTGAACCACATCCTCATCCTCGCCCTTGGTAATGACCCGCACATTATCCAGCAGGTAGCCAAGCAAACGGCCGAAATGGGTTGCTGTGCCCTTCGCGCCGCGCAGACCGATCAGGTACACCCGTCGGGCCTTATGCAGCGCATCAGCGATCTGTTCGTATTTTTCCGTTCCATTCTGCCGCAGCGACTGATCCACGTTTCTAGGCAGCATACTCAGCAGTTCTTCCGGCATATCCGTGTCGCTGTACTGCTTGGTCTGCATGTCAAACCGCTGGCTCAGATTGAACTGACCCACCTTCGGACGGGACAATTCTGCCGTCACCTGCGCGTACAGATCCGCCTTCAGGTCAGAAAAGCCCCCGTATCCGATGGCTCTGGCAAAACGGATGATGGATGCATCGCTGACACCGATTTCCTTCGCCAGCTCCAGCGACGACATCAGGAAAATACGATGCTGATTTTTGATGCAATAGTCCGCAATTTTTTTCTGCTGCTTGGTCAGTTCGGCCTTTTGAATACTTTTCAGAAAACTCTCTTTGATCATATGTGCATCCTCCATCCCATCACAATGCAATCATCAGCAGGCACAGCAGCGGTATGGTAATCATCGAAAGGATCGTCGACAAGAATACCAGCGATACCGCAAATTTTTCGTCGCTGCCATATTTGCTGGCCATGATTGCCATGGTCAGCGGAGCGGGCATACCAGCCAGAACCGTGGACGTTTTCACAACCAGCGGATCAAAACCGGCACACAGGCAGCTCCCCAGAACAGCAAGAGGAATCACAATCAGACGGATCAGGCAAAAATACAGCGCCGTTTTGTTGACGATGCTGCGGGGGTTCACTTCTGCCAAAATGCCGCCAATCACGATCAGAGACAATGCCGTATTGCAGCCTGCAGCCAGACTCAAGGGTTTGTCCAGCCACACTGGAATTTGTAGCTGTGTCACCATCAGCACGATGCCGATTCCCACCGCCACAATACACGGATGGGTCAGCACTTTTTTCAGCACACCCTTGCCACGGCTGCCGGTAAAGCAGGTAATGCCCGCAGACCACATCATGATGCGCTGCGGGATCAGATAAATCGACGCATACAACAGACCCTGCGCGCCAAAAAGTCCTTCCACAATGGGGTTTCCGAGAAAACCCGCATTGGAAACCATGGTGCCATACTGCAGCGACGGCTGCTTCATTTTGTCCGTATGGCGATACATCGCTTTGCCCAAAATCAGCGACAGAACCTGCGTCACCGCAGAAACCACACAGACCGCCAGACAGTCGCGCATAATCTGCCCGTTGAATTCCATGAGAAATGATTTGATGATATTGCACGGCAGAATGAAATTGATCACAAAATCCGTCAGGTAATTCCGGAATTCTCCGTTCAGCATTTTGATTTTTGCCAGTGCATAGCCCGTCAGAATCAAAATCAGGATCGTAATTTGTGAATTTAAAAGATTCTCAATCATGGGCATTAAATCTCCCACCTTTTTGTCTTATTCTTCTATAAATACTATAACATGTAGTATCCACTTCAACAATATCTTTTTTTGATGTTTTAACATACAGAATCCACCTATCAAACCGGAGACTGGGGCATTCGGATCACCCACTGCCTACAGCCCGACATAAGGCGCGAATCACATAGGCATTCCTTCAAACGCTTTCATCATCGGCACGGCTTGCGCTGTTGATGCTGTATATTAAGTCCTTCCACTATCCGCGTATTACCATGTATTTTCTCAAATATCACAGGCAGTTTCTCCCCGCTAAACTCATTCCAAATCATAAATATCTCATGCTTATGAAATCCTTTCCATACTTTCCGTCACTCTCCACTTATACAGCGTTCGACTTTGGTCAAGAACGTTTGTCCCGTACGAACTAAAAAGTTTAAGAGAACCAGTCGCATTTCTACTGGTTACACCGTTCATGTCCAGTACATATTTCGTGTTATTTAATAGTATCTACACCGGAATAGTATTGGTCTATTGGTCCAAGTGTGAGCCACCAGATAAGCACCACGCAAAATACCCGCTGAAGCAGCAAATCCCCGGCCTTTTCAGGCCGGGGATTTTTTATGCAATTACTTCTTCTCCGGAATGAAGGGAATAATCAGTTTCGCAAGGTCCGCAACGGTCATGGTCTGCAGATAAACCTTGCCGGGGCCTGTGATCACGGTGTCCACAAGGCCCTCGCCGCCCAGCAGCAGGTTCTTTGCGCCCTTGACCATACGAACATCCATCGTGCAAGTCTCGTCCATCATAGCCAGCACGCCGGTATCACAAACCAGTTCCTCACCGGCTGCCAGATCATACTCAGGACAGTAGCCATCGAACTCAAAGAATGCCATGCCGGGGCCGGTGACCTTCTGCATGATAAAACCTTCACCGCCCACCAGACCGGCACCAACCTTCTTCTGCACATAGGCAGACAACTCCACGCCCTCGGTGGCGCAGAGGAATGCGGACTTCTGGCAAATCACGCTCTGCCCTGCCTTCAGTTCCCGTGCCACGATCCGCCCGGGGAAAGAGGATGTGAACGCGATCTCTGCGGGGCCCTGTGCCGTATAGTGACTCATAAACAGGCTCTCACCGGAGAGCAGCCGACCAAAGGCCTTGCCGGCACTGCCTCCCTTAGTTTCTGCAACGATAGGGCCACGGGACCAGGTACGGCCGCCAACTTCGCTGACGATGGTTTCACCGGGGTTCAGATTGATGATCAGGGCAGGCAGGCTGCCGCCTTCAATACGATACTGCATAGTTTTTCCTCCAATTATGTATTTTATATTTCGTTAGCCGATAGTTCTGGGTGCAATAACTTCACCGTCTTTGATCAGGGGGAGATACCAGCTCTCATAGTAGCCGGGCAGATCCTTTTCTTCCACATCGTCCCAGATGGTGCCCCATTGACGCATGAAGAAGTAGCAATCAATCTTTGTATCAGGATCTTCATACATTGCATAGAAGCCCAACGTGTCCTCATATCCGGTGGCGTCGGAATAGAACAGCCAGTCTGCATGCTTTACTTCACAGCCCATAAAATCGCCGCTCTCAGACACGATACGTGCCACACCATCGGTAACGGAAACGGATACCTCAACCTTTGCGATGGGATCGTCCTTTCCGTATTCCTCGTCCCATATGGTGATGTAGCCTGCGCCATTGGTGAAGATATCCAGAGTCATACAGCAGTCCCACCAAGTGCCCTGGGCATCCGTATTACCCTCGATCACATTGTCATAGACCCACCAACCGTAGTAGTCGCCCTTCCAGTAAAACAGATCGTTGGGGGTCAGTTCATCCTTGGGGCGGTTTTTTGCCTTGTTTTCTACCATCATGGTAAACTCAACGGCATCGGACATCTTCAGGTACAAATAATAGCCGTCCAGCTCATACTCCATGGGCACACCGGAGCGATAGATCGCATCATTATCATAGGTGATTTCTTCAAAGGAACCAAACATATTCAAGGTACCGGTTCCGTCACCATTGAGGGCGATGTCCATACCACCCATCTGTGCGATTGCAGAATCGTTCATTTCCGTGCCACTCATGTTGCCGGAAATAGCCATGTAGTATGTTAACTCATTAACCAGCAGATCGCCGGAGGGAGAAACGACTGTTTCAGAACTCTTTTCTCCGGGAACAAAGTGCATCAGCGCGCCCTGGGCATCAACAATCAGCTCGCCGTTTTCCAGCGTGTAAGAAACCTCAGAGCCGTCATCCGCAACCATTTTTCCGTCACCCCAGGTAATGGGCATTGCTTCTTCCAGCATAACTGTACCGGTTCCGTCTTCTGCCAGATCAACATATATCACGATGCCCATTTCTGCCAGCATGGCAACGGTTTCTTCGTCCATCGCCATACTCTCGTCACCTTCGGAATACTTCAGTGTCCAGTAACCGACTTCGGGAGAAGAAGGAACAGGCGCCGTTGTTTCTTTCGGGGTTTTATTGGGGGTAGCAGGGATCTCAGTTGCTTCCTTCTCATAAGTATAGATCATACCACTCAGATCCAGAACCAATGTGCCATCGCGCAATGTGCCGTAGAAGGTATCACCGGCCTGGGTCATGGTCAGATCCTCGCCATCCAGTTCCCACTTGCCGGAATATTCGTCGCCCATCAGATTCATCTTTAGCTTGCCGCCGGACTTCAGTTCGATCCATTCGCCCTCGGCACTCAGCTCAAATCCGCCATAAGTGCAAGATACGGCATTGTACACACCCAAATTGGAGTCGTCGCTATCGCCACCGCCGCCAACGCAAGAGAACAGTCCCACAACGATGACAATCACCAGAACCGCAACCAGACTTGTGCGGATCTGCTTGCCGCCGATGTTGATCTGTTTCGGAATATTTACCTTTGGTAATTTTCCTGCGGGCAGCTTCACTTCAGGCATTTTCACCGCGGGCATTTTTACCTCAGGCAGCTTCACCTTGGGCAGCTTAGACGTCTTTTCAGGGGCAGCTTCCGGGCTGGAATATGTACCGGAATCGCTGACTCTTGTGGGAGTGGTGTAGGCAGCGGGTTCGGACACTGTATGCGCGGTGGTTGCCGCGACAGTAACCGGCTCTGGCTTTGCCGCAGGCTCAAATACAGGCTGCGCTGCGGCTGCGCCATAGGTTCCGGACAGCGCAGCTTCCGCCTGCACAGGCGGTGCAAAATTGTGGCTCACAGGCGCGCCATAGGTATGTACCACACCTTGCTCTGTTTCTGAAATGGCCGGCTCAGAAAAGCTATGGTTTACCGGCTGGCCATATACATGGACCTCTGCCGACGTAACCGATACCGGCACTTGGGCAGCAGGTGCTGCCTTCTCAATTCGTTGGCCGCATTCGGTGCAGAACTTCGCCGTGTCTTCCAATTGCGCGCCACAGTTGGTGCAAAACCTCATATTTCATCCTCCTTTATTTCTTTTAACCTATTCCGATGACTGTTGTATGGTCTGTCACGGTTTCCTCATTGTCCAGTACCAGCCAGCCGGTCTGCCACTGGCTAAGCTGCTGTTTGCCCATGTGGGCCTTCAGTATTACTTCCAAATCATTTTTGGGAACATCGGGGTCATAGACATAGGCTTCCAGAACCGTTGCTTCCCGGCTCCCGTCATTGTCACGAATCATAACCTTGTCACCCTTTCGGAACTGACCCAACGGGATAAATCCAAAGAGAACCAGTTTGTTTTCCAGTTGTTTTGCCCGTTTGATACCTACCTGCAAGGCTGTCGGCTCAATGAAGCAGGCGTTTCTCATATGGAAATAGGATGTATACTCCGGTCCGATGGCTGAGAGTTCTTCCTTTGCAAAGGTTTGTGCTGCGTCAAAAACCGTCTGTGCTTCCTGCACATTCAGTTTATGGGGAGTCCGATTGTAGATGGCGCAGAAGGGCGCGGTCTTGCGCAAAGTCTTAGGAATCCAACTGCTGCGAAAGTCTACCAGAACATTCAGCTTTTTGAGGCATTGCTCACAAATCACACCGTCAGCAAGCCTCTTGGCATTGATGCTC
>JAEIGA010015709.1_pt1 | contig 11521 bp, 13 predicted proteins | sample 9270691 | NCBI WGS metagenome assembly JAEIGA01 (sample SAMN17057246, study PRJNA624740) | gut metagenome | biome: biome; isolation source: fecal sample | host: Bos grunniens | place: China: Xizang | collected 2019
ACATCGGGCATCGCATAATCTTTATTTCTGAGTGTGTTTCTATGTAAGACAGGCAAGTCGTAACTAACCGATGAATCCTCATCATCGAAAATCACTCGAGCCGTCCCCTGAGCGTAATTGACGCTTGAGACCTCGCCGATTTTGATGATGGAATTGAGCCACTCTTGCCTGCTTTCTTGATTAAAAAGCATCGAGTGCCACCTCTTATTTAGTATTGATTGTTGACGCGTCGAAGTCTGAGAGTCGTGGTATAGCCGCTCACTGAAACAGAATGAGTCGCTTGCTCAATATAGAAATGACCGTCAAATGTACCGAAGCCACGGCAATCAATGACCTCACCGGCCAAAAGCGTCACATCGCCAAGAAGCGTCATGCTGCCGGTGATTCGTCTCGCATTGAGACTTCGAAGCTTCGCGATCGCTAAGCGTTGGGCTTCCCCAATCGACTTCGCGCGTTTCTTTAAGACAAACTCTTGGCCATTCTCATCGACCGATTCATCGATAGCCGTATACGTATGAACGGCTTTATTGACGCCCTTCTCTCCGCCAAAAAGCAAGGTGTCCAAATCGCCACTCTCATCGGCTGATTCACCAAACAACAATTCGTCTAATTCATACGAGCCGGCAGAGCCTTTGAGTTTTTTCTTTGGATCTCGATAACTCACAGTGCAAGAGCGATAGGTCTCGCTTTGTTCGATTTCAAAATCCCAGGAAAGAATGTCTGACTCACCCAACGTAATCGTTTGAACCGGCGGCTTCTTTTCGTAATACGATTGATCGAAGATGACCAACTGCTCATCGGTCACTTTGATGGAAAGCCCTTCGTCTTCGCAGATCCTCGAGAGAAACTTCAAGTCGCTTTCTCGGTTTTGATCGATTCGGTCATAGATGGGATTGGCTTCTGAGTCAAAGACCAATTCAAGATTGGCTTCTTTAGCCTTCTCTTCTGCAATGAACTTCAGAGAGCATTGATCCCAACCCTTCGTTCGAATCTTTCGGCGAATCGGTCGATTAAGTGGTACGGAAATCGCTCGTAATTCAAAAATCCGAGGACTGCCACTGACTCTCATGTGATCGATGAAGAATCGCCCGCAATAAAGCTCTTGTCGATTCAAACCAGAATCTCGCGTCGTGCCTTTTGAAAGATAAGCTCGTACGGATTCGCCACCATCAGGCTTCCAAGTCCCTGCCCATTTCCCATCGGAATCTTTGAGCAGAATCCGGATTTCATCGGCTTCATTGGTTTCCTTGTCGTCGTATGTAAATGACAACAAGTCCGGCAACAAATCTTGCGTCACATCCACATCGTCAGCCGTGAAGAAAAGACGAAGGTTGGTTTCGATTGGTCCTTGATTCATCGATTCCCTCTCCCCCGTTTCCATCTCGGCAGATTCACGTCTTTCTCAGAAGACGCTGCATCGACATCCGGAACATTCAAGACGACACCGGTGGAAAAAACGACCGTCATTCGGTGAGCCAAATTTACTTTGATGAGTCTGTCCATGAAGCGCTCATCGCCATAAAGCTTCTTCGCTAATCGATCCCAGGTATCGCCGGCTTGTGTCACAACGACTTTTTGATGACTCATGAGATTCCTCCTACACAAAAGAGAGGCGACGCTCATGATTGAGTAAGCGTTCCAACTCTCGTTTAAGATGACTTGTCCCCTCGTCGATTCCGCGTTTCACATCGGCATAGGATTGATCCGAGCCCGTCACATTGACGCACAAATTGACGACGACGTTACTTGTGCCAGAGCCGCTTCCCATCAATTCGCCCAATTTGGATAACGGTAGGATGGCTTCGGATTCTCGCCCTTCGCCGACCATTGCTAAGGTTGGTGCGGTCACAATGCCGCCAGATGCCAACCCTGGCACTTGAGCCGCCTGTTTCGTCATCACTTCAACAGTGGCTGACTTCAAACCAAATCCAAAGAAGGCTTTAGCCTTCTCCCATGCGCCGGCAATCGTGTCACCGATCTTGGTAAAGATGTCAGAAACCCATTCCCAAAGTTCGGCAGCCTTTTGCTTGATCGTGTCCCAATTTTGATAAAGAAGCGTTCCTGCGGTCACAAGGGCCAAGACAGCTCCTGCTACGAGTAACAACGTCGGATTGATCGCAGCAAAAGCGAAACCAAAGATTGAAGACAGAACACTCAACGATGAAAGGAGAAGTCCCACCGGCAGCATGGCAGCCATCACCACGGCAAAAGCCGATGCAACCCATGTGAGCACCTTGGCCAAGGTCGGATACTTGGTAACAAAATCGCCAACCGTACTAACAACACTCGAGCACAACTGCGTAAACCACCGCAATGCCGGTGCAACACCTTGGTAAATGGCGATCGCAACCGAAGAAAACTTGCTCGCTAACACGGTCAAATCACCAATGAGATTGTCTTCTTGCACCTTGGCAATTCGTTCTGACTCACCGCGAGCGTCACGCAATGCATCGGTGTACTGTGCAAGCGGCCCGCGAGAAGCTTCCATCAAGACATTGGCTGTCCCTGCCGCACTCGTCCCGAAGATTTTCTGCAAAGCTGCATTCTTTCGTTCTTCGGTCAAGCCGGAAATCGCTTTGTCCGTGTTTTGAAGGACCTTGGCAAAGGGAAGTGCTTTGCCTTGCGCGTCGTAAATCGCAATGCCCAACGCCTTGATCACTTTGCGAGCATCATTGACCGGCGCATAAAGACCATCCATCACGGCACGAACGGCAGTACCACCAGCCTCACCTTTGATCCCTTTTCCGGATAAAACCGTCAAAGCAGCGCCCGTTTCTTCAAGCGTCACGTTGTATTTCTTTGCCGCAGGTCCTGCATACTTCAATGCGTTGTAGAGCCCTTCGACATTCGTTGAGGACAAATTCGAAGTCTTCGCTAAGAAGTCGGCTCCACGTCCGGCTTGCTCGGCTCCCAAACCAAATTGGTTTAAGACATCCGCATTGATTTCGGCTGCGCGTTCGAGTGACATGCCTTCGGCGGCTGCCAGGTGCAATGCCGGGCCGACCGCCAGGATCGATTCATCAAGGGAATAGCCGGATTTATTTAACGCCGTCATCCCTTCAACCGCTTGAGCGCCACTGAATTTCGTCGACTCGCCGTATTGCATCGCTGCTTGTTCGGCTCGCTTCATCGCAGCATCATCCGCACCGCTTGCCGCTTTCAAACCCGAAAGCGCCTTTTCGAATTGGGCACCTACGTTAAACGTGCTGACTAATCCAGCACCTACCGATGCACCCACCACTGAAACAGAGCCCTGCTTATCGCGAATGTTTTTCAGATGCGATTGTGCTCTTTGTGCTCGCTCGGCAGTTTTTTGTAATGACTTTTGACGTCGCTCCAAAGCGGCTGTGCTCAGCCCTGCGGCCTTCAATTCACGATTGAGCCCTCGAAGACTCGCCATTTGACTGTCCATTTTTTGCTTCGTCCGAGCCAATTGCATTTCGGCTTTGGCTTGGGCCTTGAGCATTTCTTTAGATGGATTAGCCGTTCTGGCAATGGCTGAATTGAGATTTTCGAGCGTCGCCTTTTGATGGAAAAAGTCTTTTGATAAGGCTTGCGTTTGTGCTCTAAGCTTGATGAGACGATCGGTCTTTGCCGCCTGGGCACTCAAGGTTGCAAGCTTTTGATTAACGCCTGTGACCGTTTTGGCTGCCGCTTGAAATGACTTCGCGAAACTACTGGCGAGCGATCCTCCGACGACAAAACCAATTTGATATTCTTTTCCCGCCACTTTTCACACCTCCAAACACTTATTGCCGTTGTTTGTTTAACGCATTGACCGCCTCGATCCAACCATTTAATTCAATGACGGGTAAACAAAACCACTCCAATGCGCCGCTATGCGTCTCTGCGCGCGCTAAACCAAGGCATGTGTCCAAGATGGGTCTGAGAGGATCGCTTACTCTGAGACCGAGCCGATCAAAAAATGACTCACCTGCTGCGCAATCGCGCAATAGTCCGGTGCCGGCATTTCATTGAAAAACTCAATCGGCTGCTTGGCCAAACGCGCAGCCAAAAGAATGCAATAGTCAGAATCGGTCGTCGGCAAAACCGAAAAATTACCGCCTGCAGCAAACTGCTTCTTGACCGCAGAGATATCCGAACCCTTCAAAGACTCCAGGTTTAAATCCATTTCTTTATACGTCTTACCTTCAAATTCATAAGGTTTCGAAAAAACGTATTTCATTGTGTCAACTCCTAAGGTCCGAGCGAGTCTCCTCGCCCGGCTGTTTTCGTTAGTTCAAGCCCAAGTCCTGACGAACCGTCTGAAGAAGATCTGCGTCACCAAACTTCGAAACAAAGTTGTACTTGTCGATTTCACAGACTTCCTTGCCGGCCACAAAGAGCTTGATGTAGAGCACTTCAAACTCTTGCTCAGTGCCGGTTGATGCGCCAGGCTCAAACGTGCCAAGCGTCACAACCTTCGGAACAATGCGCATCGACGCTCGGACAGCGACCGATTCATAGGTTCCATTGGCGGCATCATGGATTTGTTGTGAGCCTCGGATTTCAACGGCATGGGCTTTCTGCTTGGCCAATTCCATCGCACTCGCTTCAACCGTTCGCCAGGTGAGCTTCGTTGTCATCGAAGAGAAATGACCTAATACCGGACTGTCAATTTCACCGGCGATGCCGGCTCCCTTGACCGTATCGGTCATCGCCGAGATACTCGGCAATTCAACAGTGGCCACACCGTAAAGCGTGTTGTCATCGCTGTAGACATTAAAGTTGATCAATCGCTCTGGAATCCGATTACTACCATTTGCCATCTTCACTCACCCCTTTAGCTGAATAATGTTTGAATGTATTGCGGGTCATATTCCAAAATGAATTCAATCTCACGATTTGGCGTCGGCGGCGTGAAGAAGACATGAAAGCGCGAAATTCCATCCATCAAATCCAACACAGAATTCTCGGAAGCCAAGAATTCAATGCGACCACCCAGGATGTACTGACGAGCCGTTAAACCGTTTAACCAAATGCCGGCACTCGACATCACCGTATCGATCTGACGACGATTCAACGGGAAATCCAAACGCTGCCAGAAGGTCAAGATGAACGTGTTGCCCACCCAACAGAACATTCGGCGATTGGCAATGAAGCTATCCTTCACATCGGTGTTGCCAGGATAAGCCGCCGTACGGTTGCCCCAACAAACCCAACCATTGGTGAAATTCAAAGCCGTCACCACGCCTTGACCATTTAAGTAAGACGCCATTTCAAGACCCATCCAGACTTCAGAGCCGTCATCAATCACCGCCGAGGTCATCTGATAGTTTTTATTCGACGGCGACACATACGGCACGTCATCATTGTCACCGTCGACTTGGCCCATCAAGGCCGCCAATTGCGTCGATTGGTGATAGACGACATCATCTAAGGCAAGTTTTGGCCAACAAACCACTTGGCAAGGATCAACGACATTGTTGTCGTTCTTCCAGAAAGCCACGTCGCTGTAATGCGTCACCACTTCGGTCGGCACATCAATCAAGCAAATGGCTTGGAAGACTTCATTGATCTTGGTGCATTTGGCTGCCATGACGGCAGCAACGGAAGCGTCACCGGAGAAGCCCGGCGCCAACACAATGCCTGGTACTAAACGGAATCGAGCAAAACACTCGTTGATGAGTTCTAAGCCGCGCTTTTTGCCATCGATGCTCACGCCGCCCACCACATCGTCTTCCGTTACCAAAGTCGGATCGAGCTTCTCGGCAGCAAACGTGAGCGTCACGCCCGTTTGACACAAGAATTCGCCATCCGCACCCTTATTGGACGTAATGACAAGATGGCCGTCATCATCAAAGGCCAACACAAAATCCGAGTCTTTGATATAAGCCGAGCCATCGCCCGTAATCGCAACGGAATTAGGCAAAATGCCCGTCTCTTCAATGGTCGCAGCACCCGTCTTCACATCAAGCGTCACACTGACTGTTTGAGCCGTCACCTTATGGATGCTCGGATCAAGGACGTTCACGATAATGACCGGACCCACGCCAAAGAGCGCAAACTGTGAATGGATAAACTCAGAAATCGTGTATTCGTATTTCTTTAAGCCACTTGCTTCATCCTTCTTCGGCGGCACATAGCCAAAGGCGGCCACGGCTTCCTCATAGGAATAACAAAGTTTCGGTTGATTGATATTGCGGGAATCGGTCATGTTGATCGGAGCCGTCCCCACAATGAAAGGAATGCCCGCAGAGACTTCCACAGGCGGGAGGATGCTCGTTGGCACCTCACTAATTTTGACGCCGTGATTGTATGCCATAGCTGGTCTACTCCTTCGTCATTAATTGATTTGCATAGGTATTCAAAATGTGCCCCTTGGTTTGGATGTACTTTCTCGATTCCTGGAGCTCACTGATGGGAATAATCAACGCCGCAATCGTGATGTTGTCTTTGGCCATCATCGCAATGTGCTCAGGCATACGACCGTGTTTAAACACGGTGTATTGCGGCAATCCTGGCAAGCTCCGGCCAATGTAAATCGTTGTCTCTGGTTTTTTCTTCTGCTTTTTCACTCTCAGTAATCCCCTTACCAATCTGTTATCTGCGGAGTGTGAAAAATCCACTTCGTCGTCATTTCAAGCTGCCACTGTGGATAAGGCTGATCGGGCACGTTGTTCCAGGTAATCGGGAAAGCCAACTGATATTTCTTGGCTAAGGTCTGTGCCGGCAATTCACAAAGCGCTTGGCGAATACGCTGCATGATCTCTAGGCAATACGCATAACCATCGGTCTCTGTTGAATAGCACCCAATCACAAAGGCAACCGTCACGATTGTTTGACCTCGTTCGCTCACGCCTTCTTCGGGTCGGACAATGACAAATGGAAAATCCTCTTCACCTAACGCACGCTTTGGAGGCAAATAACCATCAAAGACCGTTGGCGGCTTTTTGCACTTCGGATTCTTGGTCGGAAGCCTTAAGTCTCTTAAAACCTTTTCAAGAAACACACCCAATGTGAGAGCTAGATTTGTTTCAATCATCTGCTTGTCCCCCTTACCATCGATTCAATAAGCGCAAGGTTTCATGCTCCAGACGCTTCTCACCCGAGCTTTCAATGGTTTGAAGAATGTCTTCAACAACCTCTTCATCACCAACTAACAAAGGGACCGGCGGACCGTACTTCACTTTGATGGGATAACGAGATGCGCCTTCACGATGACGCAATTGACCGGCATGAACAAAGCCTCGATCGATGGATTTATAAGAGCCTCGTCTGACAGCGACTTTCACTGGCCGACGATTTTTCCCGGTGGTATCGGTCTTCGGACGATGTGCATATTTGGACAACGGCATCGGACCAGCAGCGCTTGTAAGCGTCGCTTGAAGCCTTCGCTTTGTTGCTCGTTTTGTTGTGAAGGTCGAGCGAATCTCTCGCTTAAGAAGCGTGTGCTCCTTGTAGACAGAATCGACGCCCTTGGTACGGCCTTCCGTCACGGCACGATTGAGAGCACTTGCTAGCGCTTGTTCAACACCATCGGGAATATCCGCTAAGAGCTTTGTCGCACGATCAAAAGTCGTTTTCTGCGTCATTGCTCATTAGCCTCCAGGACAATCACCCAGGCTCCCATCTCGTCGCTGACTCGTCTGACGAAATACAGACGCTCATCGATGTACATGGGTTCATTTTCGACAGGACGCCTAACAAGGCTTCCAGCTTTGAGGTAAAGCGTCACGCTATTTCGGTAGACGCCTTCGAATTGATTCTCTGATTGATGCGTCAAATCCAAGTCGATGTGGCAACAGACTCTGTCGCCGTTAATGTCACGCCAATCCGCAAATTCACTCTGGTTAAAAAAGACTTCATCAATGTCTCTGGCTATGAAATCTTTGAAGGTGCTCATTTGGCCACCTTCCTCGCTGCCCTCGGTTTTGGCTTCGCCTCCAAAGGCAATTCACAAGCAAGGTCGTTTTCGATGAGGTATTTTGCAATCACTTCATCGACAACAACCCTGGCGCCTGCTTCAAATCGCTTGTGCCGAATCACCATGTTCTGTAACAAAATGACTTCCAATCTCCACACCTCCTGTGAAAAAGAAGGCGGGTTTTTGATGCCCGCCTTTATGTAATTAAACTGCCTTCAACACATGGAAGCCGTCAGTGGATTGAATAATCGGCAACGGGCTCGATTGAAGGTAAATCGCACGACCTTGTTCCAAAGAATCATGCGGACGTTCAAACGAGAAGCGAGTGCCGCGCTCAAGATTCGGCGCACCACTAGCGTTCCAGCCATTGGCGATTGCACCGTAAGCCATGATGGTATTGACTTCAGGCGATACGAAAAGACAAACGTCATCCGGAATCATCGGAAGGATATTGCCATTGTCGTTGTATCGATCCACATAGCTGTAGATTTCAATGCCAGGCTCAGCCAAATAACCCAAGCGACGAACATTGTTCGGTAATTGCGTCGGAGCAATGTTCCCCATCTCAACATAGCGCATATCAAGAAGCTTTGATTCAGAAAGCTTCTCACGCAATGCCTTGTAGACGGCTTGACCACAAATAATCTTGCGAGGCATCAATCCAGAGCGCATCACAACGGAATCCACCACGCTACTCAAATCATTGATGATGTCATTAGCCTTGACGCTCGCATCCGTCCAAGGTGTTGCCAACGTCGTCTTCGGTTGTTCAGCTTCCGTCAAATGAGACCAATATTGAATCGTCTCTTCGTTCACCCCATCACCCTTGATCGTGATTTCACCCTTAATCAAAGCTTGGGCACACATCCATTCTTCGCGACGAGAAATCATGTTCTCGATTCGGCGAAGGCCGGATGAGATTTGGTGATCAAGGAATGCGCCAGGACCGGCCAAGTCATATTCCGTGTGACCAGGCGCACGCATGAATGCATCTTCCGGCGTGACCGTAAAGTGATTACCGACCACAGGCGGTTCGTACATTTCCGTCTTGTAGCCTTCAAGTTCAATACGTTTGCCACCGACTCGACGGTTAACAAACGGCGCCAAAGCGCGATCGCCGTCAGGCAATTTGTCAAACGCCACGTACTTGGCCGTGGACGTCATCACGTTCGAGAAGAACGTGTCGCGTAAATAAGCCGGAGTCTTGAACTCCTTACCCTGTACCACGCCCGTCAAAATCGTCGTGGTATACGGGAAAAACATTTGATCTGCCATTTATCCCACTCTCCTTACATGCAAGGTTTGATGTAAATGCTCACTTTGCGCGCGGATTTCTTCAGTTCCGCAACCGTCGCACCTTCGGCAACTTGGAGCGCTTTTTCGTTAAATTCACCCGTTAGATAAACGGCCACTTCCTTCGCTGCTTCCGTCGTATCGATGTCGTCGGCAACAACTGCATATACGTCCGAAGACGCACCGCAAAGCGTGCCGGCTTCATCAACCATTGCGCCTCGCTTCAAGACTTGACCGGCAGCAATCGTCATAAAGTCAGACAAAACCGGAATGACACTCGTCGCAAAAAGATTGTCGACATCTGTACTCGTTCGATATTGCATTGCCATTACTGGATACCTCCTTGATAGTTACAAATCGCAGCCAAGCGATCCTGTAACGCTTTTTCTTCATCGACCTTGTTTTCAACAGGGCCTACATTGCCAAAGTCATGCGTGCCTTCAAGCTCTTTAGCATCTTCAGCACGATCAGCAAGCATCGTGACCGAGCGAGCCTTTTCTGCCTTAATCATTTGAATGGCAAGCATCGAAGCCGTGGTCACGCCATCAAACTTGGCGGCATTCACAAGCGCTTCATGTCCAGCCATCGCGATTTCTTCAATCTCTCGAATGCGTTCTCGCTCAAGCGCTCGAGCTTCAGCGACAATCGATTCGAAGAGGTCCGGATACTCGTTTTTAAACTTTTCTAAATTCATCGGTTGCTCCTCCTTTTTCTTCACGCCAGGCTTAAAGAAGTTCTTTGGCGCGTGAGCAAAAATGGATGCTTGCATCGAAAGACCATTGATAGATACAACGTCATCTTCGATGCGATTCTCAATTACTTTCGATTCATCAATTTCATCGGCTAAGCCAAACGATACGGCCTCTTCAGCCGTGAAATACGTCTCCTTATCAACCAACGCTTGAATCACATCGATGCTCTTGCCGGTCTTCTCGGCATAAATCTCAAGCACGTTTTGCTCAAGCTTCTCGATGTCATCGACCGTCTTTTTGAGTTCGTCAGCATTGCCATAGACCCCAACACTCACCTTGTGGATCATCATCATTGATCCGCGCGGCATCACGACTCGAGCATTCGGCACGCTCGTAATGATGGTTGCCGCACTCATCGCGGTCCCATCAATTCGAAACGTGATGTTTCCCTTGTGATTCTTTAAAAGTGAGTAGATGGACAACGCCGTATAGACGGAGCCGCCGAATGAATTGATTGAAATTTCGAGTGCGTTTTCTGCCGGAATGGCTCGCAGCTCGTTTAAGAAGTCGGTTTCGTTAAATCCATCGTTGAATTCTTTGGAGCCACCGACAAATCCAAAGAGATCGATATGACTGGTTTTGCCTTGCGTTTGGATATTCCAAAACTGCTTAATCGTCATCTGTTTGATCACCTCCTTGTTCAGCATCCCTAACAGGGATTGAAGGCTCTGAAATTTGGGAAGCCACTAATCCGTCTGCTTTGCGCATGGCCTCTTCACGTTTCCTCACGGCATGGACCGTTTCATACTTCATGCCAGTGAGCTCTGCGGCTTCTCGTTCACGTGTACTGAATCCTTCATCCACGCGAACCTTGGCAGCATTAGCTTCCTTGAGAGGATCAAGCTGACCTTGTGCATCTCCATACCAATCGGCTCCACACCAAGCTGCTTTAATCGCCGGATCGTCGAAGAATCCAGGCGCTTGAACTCGACCTTTAAGGACTGCCTCGGTTAACCATTCTTCGTACACAGGCTGACAGAAGTTGCCGATGAGCCACTCTCGTCGCATTCGAAACATCTTCCAAGCTTCAAGTAATGACGCTCGGCTTGCTGAATACGATGCTGTGAAGTTCTTCACTAAGAGTTCGTACGGAATCTCGAGTGCTGCACCAATCTGACGACTGATAGCAATGACAAAGCCATCGAAGGCTGAGTTTGGTCTGCCAGGATTGGCGATTTGCACTTCTTCACCTTCTTCCAAACCAACAATCGCCCCATTACCCAACTCGTAGGAATTCGGATCAGGATCGATTTGATTGCTAGCTGGAAAGGCACTACCCAAAGGCGAATTTGGTGTATTGCTTTTAATGAAGACCGTGAACATACCGGAGACTACGGCTGCCATTAACTCGGCTTCTGAATATCGGGAAAGCTGTTTCAAAGATTCGATGACCGGAGCCAACATCGGCACACCTCGTCGTTGGGCCGGACGTTCGACATCACACATGATGTGAAGGATATTTCGTCGCCCGGTCTTCGAACCGAACGCTTGTACCCGTTTCCACGCTTGAGGCGTGTTGCTCACGAAGCGTAGGGACGAATTAGGATTGGTTTTCGCGACCCAGTATGCCAAGCTCTCTCCATACGTTCCGATTTCCACTCCGCCCAAA
>JAEIGA010015710.1_pt1 | contig 11521 bp, 11 predicted proteins | sample 9270691 | NCBI WGS metagenome assembly JAEIGA01 (sample SAMN17057246, study PRJNA624740) | gut metagenome | biome: biome; isolation source: fecal sample | host: Bos grunniens | place: China: Xizang | collected 2019
CTCTTGCCATAGTTAATATGGATACTGTCGATGCAGATACAAGAGTGGCAAAAAAGAACGAACTCATTGCCAAAGCCACCGATCCTGAAATAATTGCTTCCCTTGTAGAGTCGAGAGACCGCATACTTAACCAAGGAAATAAACTTGCGGATAAACTTACCAAACTCAAAGATGCCTACGGAAAGATACAAAATTCTACGGATGATTCTTTGAGAAGCATGTACGATGATGTCATCTACAACAAGATTGAATCAGTACAAGAAAAGGTCGGTAAGACTCCCCTTCGCAATATGACCTTGGCACAGTTAGAGAGTGTATATGAATTATACAAGATGGTTTTAACAACTGTGCGAGATTCTAACAAGGCGTTTGCTGAAGACTTGAGAATGACTCGTCAGGCATTAGGCTCTAATACCTTTGCCGAAATCAAGGAAAACAATAAGGCAAGAGACACCATAAAGCGTCCGTTCCTTGAAAAATCCTTGTGGCAATATCTTAAACCTATGCAGGCAATGAAGACTATAGGATCGGGTACTCTCCAAAAACTTTGGAACAATGTCCTTTATGGTCAAGAAGTGTTTGCTCAGGATTATGATGAGGCGGTCAAGTTCGCCAAGGAAACGAAAGACAAGTACGGCTATAAAAAGTGGAACTTGAAAAAGCTATATTCTTTTGAATCCAAAAGCGGAAAGACCATGAAAATAAGCCTTGAGCAGATGATGTCTATCTATGCTTACTCAAAGAGAGCGCAAGCCGATGAGCATATCGAATATGGCGGTATTGTTCTCAACGAGGGCATTATAGAAGAGAAAAAGGGACTCAGAACTGTTAAGGTCAAGGTTAACGATTCTACCGCTTATCGTCTTGACAGAATGCAGGTAGGACAAATCATTGATGCTCTTGAAAAAGAAGCACCCGGTGCTAAAGCATTTGTAGATGAGATGCAGAAATACCTCTCTGAAACAATGGGTGCAAAGGGTAACGAAGTATCAATGAAAATGTACGGCATCAACCTATTTAAGGAAGAGCATTACTTCCCTCTTAAATCTTCCAAAGACTTTATGGAGGCTGCTAATGCAAAACTCAAGGGTGATGTAAAAATCAAGAACAAGGGAATGACCAAGGCTACTGTAGAGCATGCAAGGAATCCTATTGTGCTTGAGAACTTCCTCGATGTGTGGGGCAACCATATCAACGAGATGGCTATGTATCACGGACTTGTGCTTCCTTTAGAGGACTTTAGCAGAACTCTTAACTACAGTTTTAAGGCAGATGAAAGCCTGAATACCGATGCGGAATCGGTTAGAACTGCGTTGCACGATGCCTTTGGAGACAATGCGGACAATTATATCAATGAATTGTTAAAGGCAATAAACGGTGGAGTGCTTCACGATTCATCCGCACAATTTGCCGATAAGATGATAAGCCAATTCAAGAAGGCAAAGGTTATGGCTTCCCTATCCGTAATCGTTCAACAGCCTACCGCAATCATCAGAGCAATGGGTATAATTGAGCCTAAATATTTCTTGGCTCAAAATTTCAACCATAAGCAGACGTGGGAAGAACTTAAAAAGTATTGCCCCACCGCCATAATTAAAGAGACAGGCTCTTTCGATACCAATATGGGAAGAACTATTGTCGATATGATTAAGGATGAACGTGGCTTTACTGATAAGGTTGGAGATGTCCTCGGAAAAGCTCCTGCTTGGATGGATGAAATGGGTTGGAATATGATATGGAGAGCCTTAAAGAATAAGGTTGCTACCGAGCAAAAACTTTCAGGAGAAGAACTACTGAAGGAATGCGGAAAGCAAATGACCCTTATCCTCAACGAAACCCAAGTGTACGATTCCGTGATGTCTCGCAACGAACTGATGAGGTCAAAGAGTACCTTTACCAAAATGGCTACGGCGTTTATGGCGGAGCCTACAACCGTTGCAAATATGATATATGGTGCTGCTCTTGACTTTAAGCGTGGCAAGAAAGGTATAGCAAGTAAAACTATAGCGGCAACCATTGGCTCAGTAGTAATCAACGGACTCGTTTCTGCATTTGTGTATGCACTCCGAGATGATGACGAGGATGAAACTTTCCTCGAAAAATATCTTTCAGCATCCACAACAGAGGTTTTAGATGGACTTAATCCGCTTACATACATTCCGTTTATTAAGGACGCCTATTCCCTATTCCAAGGTTACAAGGTTGAAAGAACTGATATGGCCTTAATCGGTGATGTGTATGATGCATTAAATACCTTCTACAACGTACTCGATCCCGAAGCATATGAGGGTATGAGTAAAGACGAAATTGCAAAGCATATCTACGAAAATGCGAAGCCTCTGTTAACCTCAATCTGCGATATGTTTGGCTTGCCTGTGGGTAACATCTTGAGAGATGCAGAAGCAATTATCATCAACGATAATGTTCCTATGTCGCATACATCTTCATCGGGAACTGGATATGCATTTAAGGAAGGTGCATTGAGCATATTACCTAAATTCGTTCAAAAGATAATTGGCACAGACTCAAAGCAAGACAAACTCTACGATGCCATTGTGAACGGAGATACTGCTTATCTCAAGAGGCTGAAGAGTGGCTACAAGGACGATAAGGCTTATGAGACCGCAGTCCGCAAGGCTCTGAGAGAAAATGACTCTCGTATCAAAGAAGCTGCACAGGCTCGTATTGATGGAAACATTGCTGAATACACTCGCATTGTTAAGGAGATAAAGGCAGAAGGCTTCTTCTCTCAAGATACGATTGTAGCCTCTGTTAATGCGGAGATAAATGCTATCAATAAGGGCGAGTCTTCATCGTCCAACTCTAATGCCAATGACAAGGCATCGAGCATCTACAAGATAGATGATTACTATGCATCCATTGTTGGTGGAGACCAAGCAACTACTTATGTGGTTAAGGAAGACATCATCAACACCGAAATTGAAAACGGCAAGGATCGAGATGAAGCCGAGACTTCCTTCAACGGCAAGTTTGCATCTTATCTCCGTGAGGAGTATGAGAAAGGCAACATCTCTACAAGAGAGGCTCAAAGGATGCTTGTTAACTATGGTGACAAGACCGAAGAGGAAGCCGCCTCCAAGGTACAGTATTGGGAGTTTAAGCAGGAATATCCTGACTATGATGACTTGAGCGAGGAAGCAGTAACCAAGTATTACGAAAAGGTTGAGCCTTACGGCATCAGCGTTGGTGTGTACTATGACTACTCCAAGCAGAGGTCTAAATGCAAGGGTACAGATAATAATGGTGATGGAAAGACCGACAGTGGCTCTGTTAAGGCAGAAGTCCTTTGGGTAATTCATTCGTTACCTTTAACCTATGCACAGAAGGATGCTCTCTACTATCTCAACGGATGGTCTGCAAAGACTATCTACGAAGCACCATGGCACTAATCAAATAGCAACATTTAGGGGTGGTTATTTTAACTACCCCTTTATGTTATTCTAAAAACAGTTTAAAGGAGGATAAAACATGAATAATTCAGTACATAGAATATCTTTAGATATTCACGATACCGCATCTCAATCCTCGATAAATGCGAAAAAAGGAGATACGGCTCGGAGTATATATATAACCTTGCAAGAAAGCGGAAAGCCTTACCGCATCGCAGAGGGATGCTATGCAGTATTATCAGGTGTGAAGCCTGATGGTAACTTTCTTTTCAACGATTGTACCATCAAGGATAATGTTATAATCTACGATTTCACCGAACAAACGGTGCCTGTTGTGGGTCAAGTTAATTGTGAATTGATTCTCTATGATTCCAACCACAAGCAGATAACGAGTCCTCATTTTGTAATCATCGTAAACGATGTAGTGTACAACGATGAGGAAATAGTCTCCTCGGAAGAGGCAACTGCTCTCATATCCGCTACTGCCGAAGCCAAGGCCATAACTGCCGAGGTGGAGCAGAAACTCGCCAACGGAGGCTTTATAGGTGAGAAAGGCGAAAAGGGTGAGCAGGGTGTTAAAGGAGACAAAGGTGAAAAGGGTGAAAAGGGTGAAAAGGGAGAGGATGCCGATCCTCAACTTTTTGCCAATGCCGTTAAAGGCTATGCCAAGGGTGAAGTGGTGCGAGTTGATGACGTTTCTCCAGTAGAGCATATTGTTAATGTAAAGGTAGACCATACTGACCCAACAAGTGTAAAGGTAATAATGTGCGGGAAAAACCTTGTTGCGAATTTGGGTAGTAGCACAGAAGGAAGTGGCATTAACTGGACTCTCAATGATGACGGTACAGTTACCGCAAACGGAACGGCAGAAACACCTTGTTTTTACAATTTCGATGTTATTTGTTCTAATACCTCCCTTGTTGGTAAAACAGTTACTTTGAGTGGCTGTCCAAGCGGAGGAGCATTCGATAAGTATTCTATATTACAACGAAACTACGGAAGGTACGATACTGGCTCCTCTGTAACATTTGTTGTATATAACAACAACCATAATGCGTGGGGTATTAGGATTGAACAAGGCGTAACTGTTAGCAACCTTGTTTTTAGTCCGCAACTTGAAGTGTTTGAAGAAGCAACTGATTTCGAAGCCCACAACAGCAAGACTTACACCACTAACACAGATGGAACTGTTGAGGGTATAACATCTGTTTCACCCACTATGACCCTTTTAACCGACACAGAGGGAGCAGTAATCCACTGTGAGTATAACCGAGACACTAACGAGGTTATATCCACTATGAAAACCGCAGACGGAACTGTTGTATCTCAAAATGCAGATTTTGCAGAGGTTGCCGAATGGGGTGATGGCAATCCCAACAACGAGGATAGAACTGGCTACTTTGTATGTGCCGATGTTCCTGTACACGGAATTATAATGCGGAAAGCAACGAGCATTGACGATGTCAAGGGTGTTTCAATCCTCGCCCCTGCCTTTGCAGGCAACTATTCCAAAGATAAACTTGACAGCAACGGAAACCTATTGCCCAAGTACAGTTATGTTGCAATAATCGGCTTTGTGCCTGTGCGAGATAACGGAACTTGTACTGTGGGCGGTAGATGTATGCCTGATGATAACGGCTGTGCTATTCCATCAAGCAACAATATGGGATACCAAGTTGTAAACCGAATTGATGAGGAACGAGTTTTGATAATCATAGAGCCGAATGGTGATATGGTGCAACGAGTTAAATCCAAAATAGTTGAACTGCAAGAAGGTAAGGTTGGATATGGGGATATAGACCAAACCTACATTGCTGAAAGTGAGATGCCACAAAGCGGTAAAGCAGTAGCGGAAGCATTAACGCAATATGCCGACTCAACAGAATTCGAGGGTAAAGTAGTAGATACAGTATCTTCAAACGGCTATGCAACAACTTCACAGGTTGAGCAAATTGTAGAAGTCTTGACAAGCGAAACTTGGGAAAAAATAACCGACATTACACTTGAAGAAGATGCCGTTGTAAGTATTACCAAAGACGCAGACGGCAATGATTTTCGCCTTAAAAAGTTTAAGGTTGTTGCAGTATTGCCTACTGTAACGGCAATTACGTATTTATGTTTAAGTGTAAATAATATTTTTGTAATACAAACACCAAACTCATCGGCAACCGCAGCAAGTCCTTCGTTTGGCTTCACTGCAGATTATACTTATGATTGGCAGTTTTTAACCTGCGTAAATAATACAAATCGGAATAGCAACGGTACTGTAAATACTACACCATACGGACACAGATATGGGACAGGCAGACTTTCGTTCCCCTGCACTTCTATAAAGATAGCACTTGACTATGCCAATACAAAAGGATTACCCGCAGGGTCAAAAATTGAGATATGGGGGGTAAAGGAATAATGAAAATTTATGAAGATGGTATTTATAGAGAAATGACCGAAGAAGAACTTTCTGCAACGGTTGAAACTATTGTTTTACCTTATCAAGAACGAGTTGTAAATCGTATTCGTGCCGTTTATTCGGTTGATGATGAACTTGCAATATTAAGACAAAGGGACACAAAACCCGAAGAATTTGCCGAGTATAACGCTTTTGTTGAGAGGATAAAGGCAGAGGAAAGGGCGGTGTAACCAATGTCATTAGGTAACATTGTGGCTATCATTACAGAGGTAGTCACAATAGTAGGTTTTATTTTAGGTTTCGTGGTATGGGTGCGAAAACTCACTAACGGAATGAAATGTCAGCTTCGTACCGATATGCTCAAGGCATATTATCATAACCGAGGGAGCGGTCAAATCCGTCAATACGAATATGAGAACTTCGTATTCAATTACGAAGCATACAAAGCACTCAAGGGTAATTCCTTTATAGATAAAATCTACAAGGAAGTTAAGTCTTGGGAAATAATACCATAAGAAAGGATGTTAAACATGGAATTTTTAAACGATTATTTGGTACTAATAGTTGTGGGCATCTGCTTATGCATAGGCTATGTAATTAAGCATCTTATCCCCACCGATGCAATCAACAGATTTATTCCGCTTATTGTGGCGGTGCTTGGTGTAGGCTTGAATATATGGATTAACTTTGCAATTACTCCTGAGATTCTCTTAGGTGGATTGTTTTCAGGTCTTGCATCTACTGGTCTATACGAGTTATTCAAACAGTTTATTGAAAAAAGGGGGGAATAACTTATGGCAAATAAGGTATTCAAGGTATTCATCGGAATAGGCCACGGAGGAAGCGATCCGGGCGCGGTAGCAAATGGCTTAAAAGAGAAAGACTTAAACCTTGCTATTGGACAAGCTTGTAGCACCGAGTTAGTCCGTCACGGAGTGAACGTTCTTGTGAGCCGTACCAAAGATGAAAATGACGACCTTGCCGAGGAAATCAAAGAGTGTAATGCATTCAAACCTGACCTTGCTATTGACATCCACAACAATGCAGGTGGCGGTGATGGTGCTGAAGCCTATTATCATTATGGTGGTGGAATAGGAAAGACCCTCGCTGAAAATGTACTTGCTGAAATTGTTAAAATCGGTCAGAACAGCCGTGGTGCGAAAATTAGAAAAAATGCACTTGGCAAAGATTACTACGGCTTCATTCGTGGAACATCTGCTCCTGCCGTAATCGTTGAGTGCGCATTCGTTGATAATGCTACCGATATAAAGATTATCGACACGGCAGCAGAGCAAAAGAAAATGGGTATTGCTATTGCAAAGGGTATACTTAAAACCTTGGGCATTACATATATCGCAGAGGTTGATGATTTGGCTGACATTAAGGCTAAGTATGAAGCCGAGATAAAATCCCTTACCGAAAAGAACAAAGCCTTACAGAGTAAAATCGAGCAGATTAAGGCAATAGTTGCATAAATAAAAATAGAGTATCCCTTTAGGGATACTCTTCTTTTATGCTTGAGTAATTATCATAAAAAGCAGTTTGGTGGAGCAAATTGCTTTTAGATATGATTAAATATCGTGAAAATAAATGGCCAAATTGCCTTTAGCCTTCTCAAAAACAACCTTTTCAATTATAGTGTGGAGAGCTTCGTTCTTGGCAGTGTCGGTGACATCATCCCTTTCAATAAATTCTACTATGCCTGCGACCTTCTTTGCAAAGGCATCTACATCTATCTCTTGGAAGATTTCTTTATTTTGTCTTGCTTTAAGGTCTGCGATCCTCTCGGTGATTTCTTTTTTATTCTGTCCGTATTGCTCAATTGTATCTATCTCTGCAAGGTAAGCTTCCTTTGCTCTTGCAAGTCTTCTTTCCTCTACCGCTATGAGTTTATCGTAATCAACTTGATTCGGTGCGGATTTTTTTGGTGTCTTTGGATTTATAGTGAACTGTTTCTCACCCAATGCCTGTTTGAGACCTTGCATAAAAGTAGTTTCTATCTTTGGCATTGTAATGGAGTGTGATGTGTGGCATCTTCCTCTTGAGTAATTACAGCATTGCATCGTATGGACTTTAGATTTACCGCTTACCGCAGAAGCCATAGCAATGGGACCGTCACAAGCACTACATCTTACAAGACCTTTTAACATATAGTTAATAGGTTGTTGCCTTTTGGCATATTTGGGATAGGCTTTCTTTTGGTCATCAAGCATCTTCTGCACCTTGTCCCACAGTTCCATAGAAATGAGAGGCTCATGTTGTCCATCAATTACCATTATCTTATCGTTATCATAGTCCTTCCTGCTTACTGCACGGATTCCATCAGTAGTCCAACGGAGTTTGCCTATGTAACAAGAATTACGAAGAATATATTCTACCCATCTATTTTCGGGCATATTGCCTCGCTTGGTGCGGACTCCTCTTTGACCAAGGGAAATGGCTATCTCTCTCTGCTTTTCGCCATCAGCATATCTTTGGAATATCTCCCTAACGATATCTGCATTACCGCTTTCTTCATCGGGTATATATGCCTTTTCTCCCATCTTATATCCAAATGGTGGTGCGACAACAGGCTCTCCTCGGCTAACCCTTTCGGTCATACCTCTCGTCACCTCTGTTCCAAGGTTAACAAGGTAGAACTCATCCATCCACTCTATGATTCTCTCAATTAGCGATCCGAAATGTCCTTCGGGGATTGGCTCGGATACAGACTTAACCGATACACCTTTCTTTTGGAGAAGGTTTTTATAAACCATACTCTCTTCTTGGTTACGAGCAAATCTTGAGAACTTCCATACATATATAATATCAAATGGGTGTGTCTTCTCTTTTGCGATGGCTATCATCCTATTGAAGTCATCTCTTCTTCTTGCGCTCTTACCCGATATACCATCATCGTAAAACACATATTCGTCCGGGATTATGTAGCCTTCCTTGGCTGCAAATTCTCGTATCTTCTTCAACTGCGAGTCGGGACTATACTCATCCTGCCTCTCATCCGATACACGGACATAGGCAGCTCCTATTTTTAATAATTCGTTTTCCAATTTGCCTCCTCCTTATTGTTCTTTTTCATTACTCTTCCTCAATATCCTCTGCACAGTATTCACATACAGTGCGACCATCTTCTAACTCAAAATACTCCACTGCATCACACAGCCAATACTCGTGGCATTCATCACAGTAAAAATACTCGTTGTCTAAGCATTCTGAACAAACGTGTGCTTCTTCATCGACTATGGTTAATTTTTGGTTTTCTGCTCCACACATAGTGCAAGTGCCTACATATTCTTTCGATGTTGTCATTGATGTCTTTCCTTTCAAGTTAAAAAATCGAACAAATGTTCTGAAAGTCCGTTTTATTGGACACTTGTTGTAATATTATAATATTGTACTTAAAACCTAACCCAACCTAAACTTGGGTTGGAAACTTCAAGAATTAAAAGACCGATAAGAATTGCCAAACCGACACAGGCAAGAATTTTGAAAAAGTTTGATTGACTGCTTTTTTCTTTGAGTAGTCTTTCATAGTTAGTAATGGTGTCTTGTCGGTGCTGTTCGTAATGCGCCCTTATATTGTTAATATGGGCTTCGTGGGTTTTAGACATATCTATAAGTTGCTGCTCGTATATTTCCTTGATTGCACTTATAGAGCCTTCTTTCACTTCGTCTTTGCTTTTGCCAGTGTACATTTCATCAATCGAGCCACCTCCGGCATATACATAAGGTGCAACCGTGTCAAGCCTTGGGTCTTCTGTTTTACCTGAACACAAGTTTTTGAGTGTTGATACAGGTCTTTTACTTATTTCAGCGTATTCTTCATAAGTAAGACCTAATTTTTCTCTTAATGATGTAAGATATTTTGCTACTAATTTTGCATCCATATTGAACTCCTAAAAATACACTAAATTAAAGGGTTTTATCCTAATTTGATACGAAAAAGCATCAAATTAGATACGCTATTTACCCCATTTTTTATAAAATTTGATACCCAAAATATCAAATTTGCACATTGATTTTTAATTTCAATTATTTTACAATTTCCCCAACAAAACACCGAGGGAGAGGTTGTAAAAATGTGTCGAAATATATTGACAATTTTCTTTAAAAATAATAAGCTATTATTAGAACACTTGTTCGTGATATCGTTTGTAACGAGGGGGAATTTTTTATGTCAAATAATGAAATAGAGTTAATAAATATCATTCGTGAAAACGATAACCCGGAACAAGGCTTACTTATAGCCATTAAGGTTTTTTCTGCATTCTTAGAGCAACTCGAAGCAACTCCAGTGCTTCAGGTTGACGGTCTTCGGGAATCTTCCTAAATAATTCTAATACCATCATCTCTCCCTCGGTGAGCTTCGGCTCTTCGGGGGAAGTTTTTTCTTCCTCGTCCCATCCCATAAGGTAGGCAGGCGTTGTACCCAACACCTCCGCAAACTGGAATATCTTGCTTTGGGGAATGTCATTTATGCCCAACTCTATTTTATTGATTGTAGACTTTGACTTATATCCCATCTTCTTTGCAAGTTCCTCTTGAGTAAGACCTACCTGCTTTCTCATAAAGAGTATTCTATCACCTACGGTAGACATTTAATCACCTCCTTTACCTATATTTTACCACTTAGTAGACCGAAAGTCAACTTTTTTGAAAATTTTTTCACAAAATACTTGACATAAATTGTCGAATGTGTTATTCTTTCAGTAGTAGATTTTGAATCTACTTCAAAATCTGATAGAAAGGGGTGCGAAACGTGACAAATACATCTTTTCTTAAAGATTATATCAAGCAATCAGGCTACAAGATACGATATCTTGCACAGCAGCTTGGTATATCAGAGCATTCATTGTCAAGAAAAATCAACGGCAAGAATGAATTTAAAGCCAACGAGATTGATATGCTCTGTAAGCTCTTAACAATCGGCACAAAGGATAGAATGGCTATTTTTTTTGCCAAATGAGTAGATTTAAAATCTACTGTAACCAATCGCACAGCATCTGCATATCTTAAAGGGTAAAAATTTATTGGAGGGTATGTATGAACAAACCACTCACAGTAACGCTTCACATTGGTGGGAAGCAGATAGATAAATTAACCACCGAACAATGTGAGCAAATGGCACAGAGGCTAAGTGACACAATGAGCCTCTACTACACATCCCACAAGGATGAATATCAAAAGATAAAAAAATAAAAAGGGGAAATTAAAATGTTTGAAATTAACAAAGATGAAATGATGAAAGAAAAAATAGAGAATGAGGCAAGAAAAATGTTCGGCAAAATGTTGTCGCAATCAATTTTGGAATCGGACAAAGCACCTGAATATATGAAGTTAAGTGTCCGCATTATGGATAAGTCGGAAGACGTTCAAGAAGCCGTACACGAACTTGTTGAGCATTATATCAAGCCTCACGAAGGACACCAAGCCAATGCCGAAACCTTGAAGAAGATACTTGAATATCTCGAACTTGTCGAGACGGGCATCAAGCAGTTCGTTGAAACCACACCTTTTGTGGCACACACCGAGGAGGAATAGAACATGGCAAACGAAAAGTTTTTAACTGATGACATGGTCGAGCAGGAGATTGCTCGTCTCACCGAATCGCCTTATGTAAAGTTGGCAAGAGCAGAACAGCGAATTAAGTACCGCAGGAGACAGTATTTATATCAGCTTCGTGACCTTGAGAAGCGAGGCAAGA
>JAEIGA010015711.1_pt1 | contig 11521 bp, 9 predicted proteins | sample 9270691 | NCBI WGS metagenome assembly JAEIGA01 (sample SAMN17057246, study PRJNA624740) | gut metagenome | biome: biome; isolation source: fecal sample | host: Bos grunniens | place: China: Xizang | collected 2019
ACCCGCGTCAGCGGGTGACCTAACTTAGCCTAGGGCGTAAGCCCTAGGAAATGGGTAAAAAACAAATCCGAACCCGCGAACCGGTGAGGCTTGCCGAAACGGTATGCGGGTGGCATAACCCTCCCGGAGCACGTAAGTGCGAAGAAATCCTGTATGCATTAATTCGTCTTATGACATCGCATTATCAATGGGATATTAACGCACAAACAAAACACGCGCCACCCCGGCTCGGAGCTCCCGTCTTCGCGTCTCGCTACGCTCGCTTGCTACGCCGTGGCCGGCCGCTTCGCTACGGTCCTCGCACTATATACCGCCCTCGTCGCCCTCGCTAGCGCTCAGGCAGCTCGGGCTCTATTTCATTTTTGCTTGTTACCTAGGGCTTACGCCCTAGGCTAAGTTAGATCACCCGCTGACGCGGGTTCTGATTTAGGCTCGCCTACGGCTCGCAAACTGCCCTCCAACTTCCGATTTATCGCTCACGGAGGGCTGACCGGAAGCGTCGCCGGCATCAATCTTTCAAGCCGTAGATGGTGATATCCACCCACTGCTCAACGTGGTACTTTTTGCCCTTCCACATGATGGAGTTGCAGGTGTAGAGGTAGGTTTTCCCCTCCACCACAATGCGGTCTTGGCTGAGCTCCACCACGGGGAAGCGGGCTTCATCCCCGTAAATGGCATACATGAGGCGCACCACCGCTACGGGGGCTTGGCGAGGCTCATTGTAGCACACGCGCCAGGCCGTCTCACGGGAGAACCCGGGGCCACCCTCGATATAGAGCTGGTCCATGGCGGGCAAGCGCTTATACACGGCCTGCGCATGCGCCTCCAGCGCCTGCAGCAGCTCCGGCTCCATGGGGGTAACGGGCATGAGCGCAATGTCCGCATCCTCACGGGCGGGGTCCACCACCACATCCATGGCGGGCAGGTTCCCTGCCGCCAATGCCAGCGCCAAAGCGGCGCTCATGCAGCATGTTTTCATCATACTCATTTACCAGTAAAACATTTCAGACAAGGACTCCGAGCCGTAAAAGCCCATCTCCTCCAGTTTGTTGAGCAACTCCTCGCTCTGTTGCAGAGCAGCAGAGTAACCGGATTTTTCCGCAGCGGCGGTGTATTCCTCATCTCCCATCGCCGCGACAATCCCCTCACAGGAGTTGAAGAGCTCAATCATCACGGCGAGTTTTTCCGCGGCGGCATCCGCCGTCTGTTTATCCTTCACCTCAGCCAGAGCAGCATTCATCTGCTCCTGCAAATCAGCCATCTGCTCCATGGCCTGCAAGCGTTTTTCCGCACTGAACGCTACGGATACATCCACCCACTGCTCTAACAGGTAACGCTGCCCCTCCACATGCAACACTATGCGCCAAACGGCAAAAATCTGCTCCGTATTTTCACCCTTTACGTTCGTGAAGCTGAGGGTCTCCGGCGCATACTCCGCCAGTGCAGCCAACAGCTGCGGGTACAAGGCGGCGGTAAGTTCCTCCTCACGCTCTCGCACCACCCAAGCCAAGGCGGCGGACACCCCGGGCCCGCCGGACAATGCGCCGGCATATTGCCCCATGACCGTAGGCACCACGGCTAACTTGGCTGCGGCCTCTTCCGCCAAATCCGGGGGCAGCGGCGAGGGTTCCTCGGCAGCGGTGGCCTCCAGCCCCAGGGCTACAGCCAGCGCGGTGGAACCGTAGTAAAACACATCCGCCAGCGCATCCTCAGCGTCGGAATCCCAGCCGGATTCCTTCACCGCAGCCTCCAGCAGGGTGTCCCCCAGCAAGTCACGGTACTCGGAGCAGGCCTCCATAGCAGCACTGACGGCAGGGGCTGCGGCATCCGCCGTTGCGGTATCAGCCACAGCCTCCAGCAACAGCGCAGCCTCCCCCAGCAGAGCCACACACTTGGCATACGCCAAGCGTTGCTCCGCTGTGTACTCCGCCGTTTGCGCCTCATCCGCCGGCGTTTCCTCCTGCGCAGCGGCAACCGGCTCCACCGGTGCAACCACAGCTTCCGCGGGCTCTTGGGCGGGCAGCAGGTTGCATGCCAAGCCCAAGCCGACCACTGTTGCTATCTTATTCATCATGCTTACTTTATAACACACTGCACTTCCCACCGCAAGCCAAAAGGGCAGAGCTGCGCAAAATTACTCAACACACATCTCCTTGCGGAGGGTGGCGACATCTTTGCCGAGCTTCTTGCCGATGGCAAAGCCGAACTCCAGCGCAGCACCCGGGCCGCGGCCGGTAATGATGTTCCCATCCGTCACAGCGGGGGATTCCTTGATGGTGGCGGAGGTAATATCCTTCGTCACCGCCTCAGCGGGGTAACAAGTCACCGTCTTCCCCTTGAGCACACCGGCAGCCTCAAGAGCAATCGGTGCTGCGCAAATGGCTGCCACCAACTTACCGGCAGCATTCATCTCACGCACCAACTTGAGCACCGCGGGGGTATCACGCAGCAGCCAAGAGGCCGCGCCACCGGGCAAAATCACACCGTCATAATCCTGCGCATCCACATCCACCAGCAGCATATCCGCCTGCATCACAATGCCGTGTGCACCCTCCACCATGCGGCCTTTCACACCGGCCGTGGTCACGGGCACCTCCAGCCTGCGCAGTATGTCCACAGGTGCGCTGAACTCAATCTCCTCGAATCCCGGAGCCAACAATACAATCAAAGGTTTCATACACCGACAGTCTACTACATCTCCTGCCTCATGGCAACAGGAAAATGCCCACCTGCCACGCCAAACCGGCAGAAAAACAAGGGGTGGCAACGCTGCACAAGCATTGCCACCCCGATAACATGTATCACCCGATGAGCAAAATCAGCCCTTCATGCCGGAGATGTTGCCGTAGGAGTCCACCTTAATATCGCAGGCGGAGGGCACCCTGGGCAGGCCGGGCATACGCATGATGTCGCCACACAGGGCAACCAAGAATCCGGCGCCGTTGGCAATCTCAAAATCACGCACCGTGATGGTGAAACCCGTGGGGCGCCCCGGCAGGGAGGCGTTGTCGGACAGTGAGTTCTGCGTCTTCGCCATGCAAATGGGCAGGTCCGTCAGGCCGTTGGCAGCCATGAGCGCCAGCTTCTTCTTGGCAGCGGCGGTCAGCACTACGCCGTCCGCACCGTAAATCTTGCGGGCGATGGTGGCCATACGCTCCTCGACGGGGATATCCAAGCTGTACAGGCACTCGTAGGGCTCCGGGGTGGACTCCTCGATGCTCTTCACCACAAGCTCCGCCAGCTCCTGAGAGCCCGCACCACCCTTACCGAACACATTGGCAACGGCGCAGCCCACACCCATGGAGGCGCACAGCTCCTTCACAGCGGCAATCTCCTCCTCCGTGTCGAAAGCCTCGAAGAGGTTGATGGCAACGGTCACGGGGCGCTTGTAAAGCTTGGCGCTCTCGATGTGGGCCTGCAGGTTGGCAAGGCCGCGCTTCACCGCCTCCGGGTTGGCGGGGTCGAGCTCCTTCTTGTCCACGCCACCGTGCATCTTGAGCGCGCGGATGGTGGCCACAATCACGATGGCATCCGGGGCAAGGCCGCTCTGGCGGCACTTGATGTCCAAGAACTTCTCTGCACCCAAGTCAAAGGCGAAACCGGCTTCCGTCACGGCGTAATCCGCGCAGGCGAGCGCCATCTTCGTGGCAATCACGGAGTTGCAACCGTGGGCAATGTTCGCAAAGGGACCACCGTGCACAAAGGCGGGCACACCCTCCAAGGACTGCACCAAGTTCGGGTTCACGGCCTCGCGCAGGATGGCCAGCAGGGAGTCCGTCACGCCGAACTCACGGGCATACACTGCCTCATTCTCAGCGGTAAAGCCCACCACGATGTTGTCGATGCGGCGGCGCAGGTCATCCAAGTCCTCCGCCAGGCAGAAACAGGCCATAATCTCAGAGGCAGGGGTGATGTTGAAGCCATCTTCACGGGCAACACCGTTGCGGTTCAAGCCGATGACGATGTTGCGCAGGGCGCGGTCGTTCATGTCCATCACGCGCTTCCACGTCACCTTATTCTGGTCGAGGCGGGTGGTCTTGTAGAAGAGGGCATTGTCAATCACGGCAGCCAGAAGGTTATTGGCAGCAGTGATGGCGGGGAAGTCACCGGTGAAACCGAGGTTGATGCTCTCACCGGGGGTAATGCTGGAGGCACCGCCACCCGTGGCACCGCCCTTACGGCCGAACACCGGGCCCATGCTGGGCTCACGCAGTGCCAAGCATACATCCTTACCGTTGGCTTTCAAGCCCTGAGCCAAACCGATGGATACGGTGGTCTTGCCCTCACCGGCAGGGGTGGGGGTCAGCGCGCTCACCAAAATCAGCTTACCCTTCAGCGGGCGCTCGCGCAGCACCTGCAGACTCACCTTGGCCTTATCACGGCCGTAGGGGATAATCAACTGCTCATCCAGCCCGAGTTTGGCTGCCATTTGCTCCGTAAAACTCTGAGTTGTACTCATGCACGCATGATAGCACGTTTTCTCCATAAAGAAAAGCCAAAAATTGCATGTGCAGCCACTTGTTTCGCTCGCCTCCCCCGTTATTTCGGCGTGACAAATCGGAATTCGGCGGGGTGTTAGCGGGGTACGGGCGCCGGTTTAATTCACCGCCCCTGCTTTGCGGAGGATGTCGCGTTTCTCCTGCGTTTTAGCGTACATGAGTGGGGTAAAGCCGTGTGAATCCGTAGCGTTGACATTCGCCCCCTTGTTCACCAAGTGCTGCACATAAAAAGCGGGGCAATCACCGGAGGCGGCGAGCATCAGCAGGGTGGTGCCGTCCGCGTTGGCGGCATCCGGCTCCGGCCAGTCACGCAACAAGCGCTCAAAGGCGGTGCGGTTATCCTCCTCCAGCGCTTTGCACAGCTGCGCAAAGGCCTCCGCCCGGGTGGTGGGGCGGGTCGGGCGCCCCATGAGGCGGTTCACCAGCTCTTGCCCATCCGGCCCGGCGGACATGGCAGACTGCAGGGCTGTGGGGCCCCCGCGGCGGTAAAGGTCCGTCTTTGCCCCATGCTCTGCCAGCAGGTTAAAGGTAGCGTAATCCGCATACTCCGCCGCAATAATGATAGCCGTGTAACCGGCGCGGTCCATGGCGTTCGGGTTTGCGCCGGCTTGCAGCAAGCGCTTCACGGCGGTGTAGTCACCCAGCTCCACGGCGGTCATCAGGGCGGTTTTACCCTGGGCGTTGCACGCGTTCACATCCGCCCCTTCCTCCAGCAAAAAGACGAAGAAGCTGTAGAAACGCCCCGCGATGGCATTCTGCAAGGGGGTGGCGCCCTGCGCATCATCCTCCGCCGGGTGGGAAAGCGCAGCGGGGTCGGCAGAGGCGCGCAGCATTTGCTGCATCAGCGCCGTGGCCACGGCTTTGTCCGCCGGGTCTTTGCAGCGCTCTGCCATGAAGGAGGAAAAGGCGATGGCATCATCTATCGTCCGCAGGGGGATGGAGTGCAAGTCATGCCGTGAGATATTGGGCAAATGGGCAGCAATCTCCAGCGCGGCGTAGGTATGCCCTGCCGCAACCGCCGTGCGGAGGGCGAGGCGGTCTTTCGCGGCGGGGTCAGCCCCCTGCTGCAGCAAATGGCGCACCAAGGTGTGGCTGCCGCCGCTCGCGGCATACACCAGCAGGGAGCGGCCGGCGGCATCGGGCGCGGTATCCGCCTTGGCACCGATGAGGTGGCAGGCCTCCGCATTACCGGCAGCGGCGGCCAGCATGGCAGCACTCACGCCTTTTTTGTTGCGAGCATCGGGCTCCGCCCCTTGGCGCAAGAGCATGGCCACCACCTCCACCGGCGCGTGTGAGGCTGCAGCCATCAGCGCGGTATTGCCGGCGGCATCCGCCCGCTTCGGGGAGAAGCCCATATTCAGCGCGGTTTGCACCAGTTGCAGCTCACCGCCCTGGGCGGCAGCCATCAGCAGGTCAAAGCCATCACGCGTGAGCAGCTTGGGGTTCGCACCACGCCCCAACAGGTTGTGGAACAACTCCACATTACCGCCGCGCGCGGCAAAAAGGATGGCGGAATGCCCCATTTTGTTCACCACAAAAGCATCCCCACCCTCGCGGAGTATGTAAGAGCACAACTCCTCATTACCCCCCAAGCAGGCATACTGAAACAGCGTGGTGCCCACCGTGTCCGTGATGCGAGAGTCCGCCCGCATGTACTGTAACACGCGGTTGAACACCTCCATATTGCCACCGGCGGCGGCCATCATGAGCATAGTCACCTTCCCGGGAGCTTGCAAGCGCGGGTTTGCACCGTGCATAAGCAGGTACTCAAAGGTCTCCGCCTCGCCGGACATGGCCGCCAGCATCAGCGGGGTCATGCCTTGGCGATTGCGAAAATCCGTGGGGGAGCCGAGCTTCAGGTGCTCCAGTGCCACCTGCAGGTTGCGCGCCTGCCGCCGCTGGAAGGCATTTTTGTCATCCATGTGCATGCTGAGGCGGTGCTGTGCCTCGGCATAGCCGGCATGCTCCGCGCGGAGGGAGCCGACACCGAGCAGCAGCGCTGTGAGCATGAGTATGGCAGTGCGCATCATGGCGGGAGTAATGGCAAATCAGTGAATACCGCTGCGGGTCAGCAGGGCGGAGGGCTCCGGGTCGCGCTTCATGAAGTCGCGATAGAGCTCTGCCGCGGGGCGGCTGTTGCCCTGCGAGAGGATGCAGCGGCGGAAATCGCGCCCGGTGGCGGGGTTGAAAATGCCCTCCTGCGCAAAGCGGGAGAAGGCATCCGCCTCCAGCATTTCAGCCCACTTGTAGGAGTAGTAGCCGGACTCATAACCGCCGTTGAAGATGTGGGAGAAGCAGCGCAGGCAGCTGTTGCCCTGCACCGTCATCGGCACGCGATAATCCGCCAGAATCTCGCGGTCCACCTCTTCCACATCACGCCCCTTGTACTGCGCGGTGTTGGTGTGCAGCTCAAGGTCAATCTTGCCGAAGCAGAGCTGGCGCATGAAGAAAGAGGCAGCACCGTAGTTGCGGGCGGCAAGCATCTTCTGCTTCAGCTCGGCAGGCAGGGGCTCACCCGTCTGCCAGTGGCGGGCAAAGCGGTCCAGCGCCTCGCTCTCCCACGTCCAGTTCTCATTGATTTGGCTGGGCAGCTCCACAAAGTCCCAAGCCACGTTGCAGCCGGCAAGGGATTCCACCTCCACCTCACTGAGGATTTGGTGCAGCAGGTGGCCGAACTCATGGAAGACGGTCTGCACCTCATAGTGCGTGAGCAGGGCGGGCTTGTCACCCACGGGCTTGCTCATATTGCCACACATGAGCGCCAAGTGCGGCAGGCGGGGCTTGCCCTGCATGGGCGGCATGCCGCAGGCCAGGCAATTCATCCACGCGCCGGCGCGCTTGGTGTCGCGCGGGTACCAGTCTGCATAGAAGGAGCCGAGGTGCTGCCCGCTCTCCTCATCATACACCTCATAGAACAGCACCTCCGGGTGCCATACCTCCACAGCCCCCTCAGGCAGGGTCTCACCCTCGCTCAGGCAGGCCGTGGGGCGCTGCTCGAAGCGGATGCCGTACAGCCCGGCGTAAATGGAGAACATGCCCTCCAGCACGCCGCTCATGGGGAAGTAGGGGCGCAGCTCTTCGCTGTCAAAATCATACAGCGCCTTGCGGCGTTTCTCGCTGTAGTATGAGACATCCCACGGATTCATGGTGGGCATGCTCTGCCCGGTGAGCTCTTCCGCATAGCGGCGGATGGCTTCCTGCTCTTCCACAAAGGCAGGCTTGACGCGGGCATGCAAATCATTGATGAAGTTGAGCGCCGTGGTGCCGCTACCTGCCATACGGCGGGCGGTCACATAGTCGGAGTAGCGCTCATAACCCAGCATGGCAGCCTTCTCCTCGCGCAGGGCAAGAATCTCATGAATGAAGGCGGTGGTATCATATTGCCCGGTGCCCTTCTCATTCATGGCGCACCACACGCGGCGGCGCAACTCCTCATTATCCGCAAAGGTAAGCACGGGCTGCACGGAGGTGAACTGCAGGTTGAAGCGCCACTGCGGAGCGTCCTCCGTACCGTAGCCCTTGGCAAGGGCATCTTGGCGGGCAGTCTCGCGGGCGCTCTCCGGCAGGCCGGCAAGCTCTGCGGCATCCGCCGTCACGTACTCCCAAGCGTTCGTGGAGTCCAGCACATGCTCACCGAAGCTCTGAGAGAGCATGGCAAGCTTGGTGGAAAGCTCCGTAAAGCGCACTTTCTGCTCATCGCTCAGGTCGGCACCGTTCTCGCGGAAATCACACAGGGTCTCGCGGATGAAGCGCTGCTTCACCTCACTGAGCTCCGCCACCCACGGCATGGCTGCTGCCTTTTTCAGCACGGCGTACAGCTGCGGGTTCAGCGTAATGGAGGAGGAGTAAATAACCACCTCGGGCATCAGCTCATTGATGACCTCACGCAGCTCCGGGGAGTCCATCACGGAGCTCAGGTGGTGCAAGCGCTGCCAACCACGCATCACCGCAGCGCCGGAGGCCTCCAGCGCGGCAAAGCTATTCTCATACGTGGGCGCCTCCACGGTGCAAATGGCAGCCACAGCCTCCTTAGCCTGCTCTATGGCCTCACGAATCTCCACACGGGCGCGCGCAGGCGTCAGCTTGCTCCACTCCACCAACAAATCACTGTTCAAAAACGGTTTCTCACTCATGCTGTATGTACTATAACACCCCCGCCCCCCTCCTTGCAAGACAGAACCACCACTAAATGCGACATATTGCTGAGCGCAGCCCTGTTCAAAACACCCCAAATAACGCGTCTGACGCGGATTTTTCTTTCATCCGCAGCTAATTTTGGTAGAATAACGGCAAGCATACACACACTTATTACCATGAGCACATTTAATGTTCTGCGCTCCGCATTCATGGCCGGCATTTGCATCGGCATCGCGGGTTTCGGGTTCCTCTCTCTCAAGGCGGACGGCAATTTCTTGGCAGGCTGCGTCATCTTCGCCTTCGCGCTTATCGCCGTTGTGAACTACAAGCTGGCGCTCTACACCGGCACGGCAGGCTTCATCAAGAAAAACGAGTTCGGCTACCTCGGTTTGGTGCTGCTGGGCAACATCATCGGCTGCGCCACGCTCTCCCTGCTCACGCGCCTCTCCCCCATGCCCATTCAGGAGACCGCGCAAGCCCTCCTCCAATCCCGCCTGGACCTCGGCGTGGTGAACGGTAGCCTGCTCTCCATTGCCTGCGGTTTCATCATGACCACGGCTGTTACCTTTGCGCGCAAGGGCGGCATGCTTCCCCTGCTCTTCGGTGTACCGCTCTTCATTGTGTGCGGGTTCCCCCACTGCATTGCGGATGCCTTCTTCTACGCCTGCGTGCCCTTGGACTTCTGGGGTGCCAACCTTGCAAGCATCCTCATCTTCTACGTCTCCATCGTCATCGGCAACTTCATCGGTTGCAACTTCTACCGCGGTGTCATGGGTGATAACCCCTGACACCACCGCCACCAAGCTTTCCCCACCGGGCGCCCCGCATCCGCAGGCGCCCGCGTTTTTTATAGGAGCACTACAAATCCTCATTTAGCCTCCACCGCCATCACTTGCTGCGCTGCAGGGTCTTACCGCTGCCACGCAGCAGCAGCACGGTAATTTCCGGCGAGCAGAAGAAACGCGCGGGGAATGTGCTCACCCCCAACCCACGGCTCACGTAAAGGGGGTGCCCCGTGTGTGCGCGCTTCATACCACCACGGGCAGTTGCACGCGTCCACGGCTCACGCACGGCAATGGGGTAGCCACCGGGCCAGCAAAACTGCCCGCCATGTGTATGCCCCGCCACGGTCAAATCCGCCCACAGCGGACTGTGCAGCACGTGGTAGGGGCTATGTATAGCCACAATGAGCGGGTGGTGGGGCGGCAGTTTTTCCTTCGCAAGGCGCCGCAACAGCGGTCCGGCACTCTCACGCTCATGCCGGTGGGCAGCCCCGCGCAAAACAGCCTGCTGCCCATTGGCAAAGCTGAGCTTCACATCCCGCCCCTCGATGGGCTTAATGCCGTTTTTCACAAAAACCCTGCGCGTGCGGCTCCCCTGCTCAAACTGGTCATGATTCCCGCACACATAGTATACGGGGCAATGCTGCACCAGCGGTTGCAGCCTGCGCGCCAGCTCCTCCTCCGGCATGGAGAGTGAGGCATTGAGCGCATTGTGATAATCCCCCAGCAGCAGCACAACCTCCGGGTTCTGCTCCAGCGTGCGGCGCACCACGCGGTCCACCCAGCGGCCCTCGCGATCACCGGCGTGAAAATCTGCCAGCAACACCACGCGCGCAGCAGCGGCATCCTCAGGCCAGCCATCCAGCCGCACCTCCACCTCCTCCACCAAAATCCGGCGCGGCTCGATGACAAAGGCATACAGCAGCAGCACTGCCACAAACAGCAGCCCGCACACATGCCTCCCCCACCTTATCCGCCCGGATTTCATCGCCCTGCAACGGCAGCTTTACTCAATCTCTACGGACACAGGGCAGTGATCCGACCCCGTCACATCCGCATGAATGCTTGCCACCTTCACGCGCGGCAGCAGCCCCTCACTCACACAGAAGTAATCAATACGCCACCCCACGTTGCGCGCGCGGGCACCACCGCGGAAGCTCCACCACGTATAGGCATCTCGCGCATCCGGATGCAGGCGGCGGAAGGTATCCGCAAAGCCAGCGCCCAGCAGCTCCGTGAAGCCGGCGCGCTCCTCATCCGAGAAACCGGCGCTGAAATGGTTCGTGGCCGGGCGTGCCAGGTCTACCTCCTCATGTGCTACGTTCAAATCACCGCAGAACACCACCGGCTTCTTCTCTGCAAGACCGCTCACATAGGCGCGGAACGCGGCATCCCACTCCTGACGGTACGGCAAACGCGCCAGCTCATTCTGCGAGTTCGGCGTGTAGCAATTCACCAGGTAAAAATCCTCAAACTCCATCGTCGCCACGCGTCCCTCCGTATCATGCTCCTCCACGCCTATACCCGTGCTCACGCTCAGCGGTTCCACGCGCGAGAGAATCAACACACCGGAGTACCCTGCCTTTTGCGCCGGGTTCCACACGCGGTGCGGCCAGCTTGCCAGCCACAAATCGCTCACCTGCTCCGGGCGAGCCTTTACCTCCTGCAAGCACAGCACATCCGGCGCCAGCTCATCCATCTTCTCCGCCAAGCCCTTACCCAGCGTGGCGCGTATTCCGTTCACATTCCAGCTTACCAATTTCATATACCTGCATTCTACCCCCTCCCCCCCACGCTGTCAAAAGAAATATCCGTTCATCATCATTCTGACTTTGTCAGCACCCCACCACCACCCCGCCTCCCACCCCATTTTTCCGAAAAAATTGCAAAAATTTTCAAAAAAATCAATTTTACTCTTGCCAAACTCATTTTTTTCGTGTATATTCCCCTCACGCCCATTAGGGCAAACCACATGGCAGGGTAGCTCAGTGGTAGAGCAGAGGACTCATAAGCCTTTGGTCGGGTGTTCAAATCACCTCCCTGCTATTATGGGAGCGGTCGTAACCAAGAAAAAATGGTAACGACCGCTCCTTTTTTGTGCCT
>JAEIGA010015712.1_pt1 | contig 11519 bp, 8 predicted proteins | sample 9270691 | NCBI WGS metagenome assembly JAEIGA01 (sample SAMN17057246, study PRJNA624740) | gut metagenome | biome: biome; isolation source: fecal sample | host: Bos grunniens | place: China: Xizang | collected 2019
CTCAGTGAAGAGGTCGTGCTGTAAGCAGTAGTAGGTGACTGCGCGGTACATGGCGCCGCTGTCGATATAGATGTACCCGATTTCGCGAGCGAGATCCTTGGCCATAGTGCTCTTTCCGCACGATGAGTGGCCGTCGATGGCTATTGTTATCTTTTTCATGTAATATATATTATGTGGTATGTTATAATTGTATTGCGAAATCCATCATCAATGACGAAGCGGCTATATGGTACTTTCCGTAGGATATGCCTACTTTCATGCGGTTGACTTGCAGGCCGCCACCGATGGAGAAGCCCTCCAGTGAACGCCTGGCACTGTTCTTCAGTTCGCTACGTAGTAAGAAATTGTAGCCCACCGACAGGTAAGTGCTTGGGGTAGGGAAGATGTCTGCGCCGATGATGAAGTGTTTCAGCAGAATCTCTTTCCATGAGTCGTCACTCGAATTGTAGAAATCTTGTGCTTGCCATTTGGTGAGCTCGGTGAGGGTCAGCGAGAGACGGATAGGAGCATGTGATAGCTCCTTGCTGAATCCTACCAGGAGGTTAAAGGGCAATGCCTCTTGTGTCCCGTCAAAAGTCTTTACCTGTCCTCCAAGGTTGCGTGCCACGACCGAGGCCGAGAACATGTTGTCTGGGTTGTAGTAGTTGAGGCCGAGGTCTACACCAAGAGCCAGTGAGTAGACCTGCTCATAGTTGGAGTAAATGAACTTGCCTGTCACGCCTCCAGCGAGCCGGTCAGTGAAGTTGAAGCTGTATGTCGTCATCAGCGCCATATCCTTGGCGGTGAAGTTCCCGATGATATTTCCCTCGACATCGGTGTTTTTCATGGTGCCGAAATTCAGATAGTGGGCACCGAAGGCCAGCCCGGCACGTTCACCTACCAGCATGTTGTATGCTGCCGATGCAATGTTGGTTTGTTGCAGATAGCTCATATAGTTCAAGCTGAGCGTGCTCCCCGATGTGTTGGACAAGAGAGCGGGGTTATGAAAGGCGAGCAGGAGGTCATCCTCGATGACCGAGGTGTTGTCACCTCCCAGGGCGGCGGCATGAGAAGAGGTGGGCAGTTGCAGGAACTGGAAGGAAGCACCACCGTCCTGAGCGCGGAGAAGGGCTACGCTACATAATATACATAGGTGTATGAGAAATCTCTTCATCGGTTATTACTGTTCTGGCTTTGCTATGTCTTGCAAATATACGACAATTTTAGATATGATATGTCGTTTGTTTGTGAAAATAGTGGTCTTGTGAAACTAAAATCTATAGGAGGAGTAAAAAAAACACATTTTTTTGTTTCGCCTAACAAAAAAAGTATTACTTTTGCAGACACATCGGAAAGTATAATAATAAAAATATAATTATGGAAATCAAAAAATCTGAAAAAGCCAACTTGGAAAACAAGAAGTTTACTTGGATCTTGATTGGCTTGATTTTGGTCCTTGCGGGTCATTTCGTGGCTTTTGAGTGGACACAGTATGAAAAGGAGGAAGTGGGTGATATCATCGATGCAGGTGACATCATTCTGGAAGAGGAAATCATTCCTATCACCATGCCTGAAAAGAAAACTGTTCCTCCTCCTCCCCAAGCTGTAACACAGGCTGAGGTTCTCAATATCGTAGAAGACGACGCTGAGATCGAGGAGACAACCATCGTGTCAGCTGAAGACCAGGCAGAGTTCGTAGAGATTCAGGACGATGTGCCCATCGTGGTGGAAGAGCCCGAGAAGGAAGAAGAGATCTTCCAGGTGGTAGAGGACGATCCTCAGTTCCCCGGTGGTATGACTGAGCTGATGAAGTTCCTTCAGAAGAACATCAAGTATCCCCCCGTCTGCCAGGAGCAGGGCATTCAGGGCCGTGTAATCGTGCAGTTCGTGGTTAACACAGACGGATCTATCGTAGATGCCAATGTCGTTAAGTCTGTGAACCCTCACCTCGACAAGGAGGCGCTCCGCGTGGTAGGCACCATGCCTAAGTGGCAACCCGGTAAGCAGCGTGGTAAGGCGGTACGTGTACGCTTCACATTGCCTGTGAACTTCAGAATTCAGAATTAATGCCAAATCGATAGTAAAAGAGGCTGCATCATGTAGCCTCTTTTTTCATATTTATATATCCATACATAAAAAACATTCTCGCCATGTTGTACACTTTCTCGCAACTTCTTGATAAGGTAAATGCACACATCGAATCGCTTGACTATGCTCATGAGCCCATGCACTTGTACGAGCCGGTTCAGTATATCCTTTCATTGGGTGGCAAACGCATACGCCCAGCCATGATGCTCATGGCTTATAATATGTATCGCGACGATGTGGAGCAGATTCTCGACCCCGCTCTGGCACTCGAGATATATCATAATTTTACGCTTCTGCACGATGACCTCATGGACAATGCCGATGTGCGTCGTGGCAAGCCCACTGTGCATAAGCGTTGGGATGCCAACACGGCCATACTCTCCGGTGATGTCATGCTCACCTTGGCCGATGTGTATATGTCGCGTGTGCCCGATGCTCATTTCCGTGAAGTGATGGCCACCTTCCACCGCACATCCATTGAGATTGCCGAAGGTCAGCAGTATGACATGGATTTTGAGACTCGTGACGATGTGGCGGAAGCGGAATATATTGAGATGATTCGTCTCAAGACCTCTGTGCTCCTGGCTTGTGCACTCAAGATTGGTGCCGTGCTGGGTGGTGCCTCTAAGGAAGATGCCGACCATCTCTATCGCTTGGGCGAATGCATTGGTCTTGCTTTCCAGTTGCGCGATGACTATCTCGATGTATATGGCGACCCCAAGGTGTTCGGAAAGAAGATTGGTGGAGATATCCTATGTAATAAAAAGACATATCTCTACATCAATGCTCTCCGTCTGGCCAATCAGGAACAACGTGCTGTCCTTGACCATTGGGCGACTGCCACCGACATCAATCCCGAAGAGAAGGTGGCTGCCGTTACCGATATATATAATCAGGTGGGTCTGCCTGAGATGAGTCGTGCCATCGAAGAGCATTATTATTCGTTGGCGAAGGAAGAACTCGAAGCACTCAGTGTGTGTGAGGAGCAGAAAGAGGTGTTGCGCCAGTTTATGGCTGCTTTGATGGAGCGTGATGTATAAGATTATAGATACGCATAGCCACCTCTTCACTGAGGAGTTTGCCGAAGACCGTGCCCAGGTGATGCAACGTGCCCGTGAGGCTGGTGTGCAGCGTATCCTGATGCCAAACATTGATGTGGCCTCTGTGGCGCCCATGCTCAGCGTATGTGCTGAGTATGAGGGGTACTGCCATCCTATGCTGGGGTTGCATCCTACGGAGGTCGGTGCTGACTATCGTAACGCGCTGGATGAATTGAAGACAATCCTTGAAGCTCACCCTTCAGATTTTGTGGCCATTGGTGAGGTCGGTTTGGATCTCTACTGGGACAAGACCTACAGGAAAGAGCAGCTTACGGTGCTTGACGAGCAGATAGGTTGGGCGCTTCAGTATGATTTGCCCCTCGTGATTCATTCGCGCGATGCCTTTGAGGATATCTATGCTCTTTTCAGTGGCTATAAGGATACTCCTATCCGTGGTGTCTTTCATAGCTTCACGGGTACGGCCGATGAGGCTCAGTCTCTGCTCGAGTTTCCAGGTTTCCTGTTGGGTATCAATGGGGTTGTCACGTTCAAGAAATCTACGCTCCCCGAGGCTCTGCGCGATGTCCCCCTTTCGCGCCTTGTTGTAGAAACCGACTCACCCTATCTTGCGCCTACTCCCTATCGTGGTAAGCGTAACGAGTCAGCCTATATTGTTCGTGTGGTGGAGAAGCTTACTGAGATATATGGCCTTGCTCCCGAGGTTGTGGCTGAGCGTACCTATGCCAATGCTGCTTCTCTTTTTCGGTTAGTATAGTCGATAAGGAGGCTCCTTACGATTCTTCATTTCATGCGTACCTACGCGGTGGCATGCGTGTGAATGTTTAGCCTACTCCACTGAGGCGGAGTAGGCTAAACTTCTTATTTGATGGTCACTTTCTTTTGATTGATGATGTAGGTGCCCTGGTGTAGGCCGTGTAGCGAGGTGGCTCCTCTGCGTACCAGTCGGCCGCTGAGGTCGTAGATGTCTGCAGGCCACTCGTTGCCTTGCTTCATGGTGGCGATATCTGTAGCCACGATGCTTGCAGTGGTGTTGCCTACGGTCTCTTCGACTCCCTTGGCGGTGGTCAGATAGATGTTCTTGGCGGTGAGGGTGTAGGTACCTTCGCTAAGCACATCTTCGGGTGTCACGGTGAGGGTGAAGAGCGCGCCCTGCTGATCGGCAATCTCGGCATTGTCGGTGGCATAGGCCATGACACGGTATGTACCGTCCTGCAGGTAAGCATTGTGGATCGTGTGGGTGGCTTCGGTGCGTGGGGCTAGTGCTATGTCTGTGATGTCGTCGTACACGGCAATACCCTTGGGCAATGCGAAGTCCATCTGGAAGGCAATGTAGGGGGTGGTGTTGTTCATGCTCACGGCAATGGCCCAGCCCTGCTTCTCCTCGTTGGGGGTGACGCTGATTGTTATCTTTTCGGTGCCGTTTCTGGTCTCGTAGGCTTGCGTGAGATAGGTGTCGGGCATGGTGTATATCTCGTCTGCATCGCGGTCTTCACCTTCATCCTCTACGTCGATGCTCCACTCGTCGACACGTGCGTTCTTTCGTGCTTGTGCAGCAGCGGTGTTGTCTGCCAGCTCGCACATCCAGGCAATGTCTGTCACGGTTAGTCGTGCATTCTTGTCGATATCTACGATCTGCATCTTCTTGTCTGTGATGCGTGGGCGGTAGATGTACGATGTCATGTTGTCTACATCGGCCATGTCTAGTGCACCATCGTTGTTCGAGTCTCCGAAGTGGTAGGGCACGTCTCCTTCGGTGTAGGGCGTGAGGTTGTCCATGATGTGATGGGCGCGTTGCTCGAGCCATGATTTCATGGTAGTGACGTTGGTGCTATAGTTGGCACCGTCGCCCCACTTGGAGTTGTTCTTACGGAACGATTTCTTGGCAAAGTTGTGATAGTCGTCTACGTAGTCGATGAGCTCTTCGAGGTGGTTGCCCATAAAGTCTTCCCACACGTGATAGTAGTGATATTTTATCCAGTCGCTCGTCTCCCATAGTGTCATGAAGAAGGTCCGTCCGGGGTTCTTGGGATGACGGTCGAAGTAGTACTCCTCGGGGTTGGTCTTGCAGTAGGTACTGGTGCCTTCATAGCCGTAGCCCCAGTCGAAGTCCCACACGGGACCGAAGGTGTATTGGCTGGAGAGGTGGTTCATGTTTTCACGGTAGAGGAAGGTGCTCTTGGGATGGCCGAGCTCGGCATTGAGTACCAGTTCGTTGACCAGCATGAAGCGGGCAAGCATGTCTATGTCGAGGAATCGCTCATAGTTGGCATCATTGTAGATGGCTTCTGCAAAGCGGTTGAAGTCTCCCTTGATCTGGTCGTAGGTGAGTACTGTTTCGTCTTCTCCAAACTCGGGCGATTTGATGTTGACAGGGAGGGTATATTTCGGTGTGTGGAACTGTCCGGCTTCGCTGTAGGAGTCCAGTTCGATGAGTACGGCTTGTGATTCGTCCTCCAAATCGACGCTGTTGTTGGCCAGTCCCACCTTTTGGGTGAACATATAACTTCCCATGTATGTGCCGTTCATGTAGAGGTCTACGGGGATTGCATCGTTGGCTGCTGCTGTACCTGTCATGCGGGCAATCTTTAGGGCTACGGGGTTGGAGAGGAGCGATCCTGTCTGTGCTTGGGCTATGAGGTTCCAGTTCTTGCCCTTCTTCATGCCGAAGGGTTTTACCGAGCTTTCAAATTTCAGTCGGTAGGGTTTCTTGGCTGCACTCCAGCTGGAGTTTCCGCGCCCCTTGATTTGCACTACATCCTGCAGGTCGGGCCATACGCCGTTGCCTTGGAAAGTGATGTCTGCATTGAGGTAGTAGTCTTTGCTGGTGACGAAGCGCCCTCCTTCGATGTCGATGTCGATGCGTGGCACGTCAGCATAGTCGGTGAGCCAATGCACGTGTATGGGTACTTCGCGTCCTAGGGGAAGCATACTATAGGCATATTGTGCAGGTTGGATAAGCTCGGGCTCGCTGGTCACCTCCGTCACTTCGTAGAGCTTGAACTCGGCTAGGCAGAGGTAGTTCTTGTAGCTGCAGTCGGTCTGTTCGAAACGCCAATACTTGTATGCTTCGTTCAGTTTTATGGTGGGCGAGGTGAACTCTACGCTTTTGCCTGTGGTGGGTATGCCTGAGTTGACGTCGAATGCTGCCACCTCTGTCCATGTGGTGTTGTTCTTTGATACATACACTTTGAATGCATAAGGGCTGCGATCTCCTGTGTCGTGGCGTGTCTGATAGTAGAACTGTATGCTGCTGACGGCTCTACTGAGTGTCACCGAGATGTAAGGGTATTGATCTAAGGGCAACACATCGTACATGGGATCTCCCGAATAGGTGGAGTGGAAAAAGGTCTCGGGGTTGTTATCAACTGCCTTGTCCACTCCTTGGTTACGCCCCGAGGGGGCATTGGTTGTGAGCATGTCTGCGGTGAGTGTAATCTCTGTGACGGGGTTCGATGGGTCGCTCCATATCTCGTCGCTGATTTTTTCCATGGCGAAACGGGTGTGTCCAGGAAGCGATAAGGTGTATGTCTTGTCTTCGGCAAAGCGACTGCGTGTTTGTCCGCTTGTCTGTAGCTCCTTGCCTATGTATACTTCGGCCACCTTGCTGTCGGTCTTGAATGAGGGGGTCAGCCATTTGCCTATGGCGCCTACAACGAGGTTTACCGAGTCCTCACTGATGCGGCCGTCTATGTCGAAGAAGAGCTGGTCGTTGAGCTTGTCGTCGAGCTTGAAGTCGGTGAACTGCGGATAGACGGGTGATAGGTTGCTCACCGAGTCTATCTTGTCGGACGTCCATGTGCGTTTGGAGTCGTCGATGAGTGTGAGCTCGATACCCTCGGCTGTTTGCGTGAATGCCTTGACATATTCTTTGGGGTAAGCCTCTACGGAGCCGTTGGCGAAGTAGATGAAATGGGTGTCACTTGCGTTCTGTGCGTTAAGTGTGAAGTACAATCCTGCCCATGCGAGCAATAGTATATTCCGTAGTTTCATTCTCATTTTTCTTTTGTATCAGATTATATGGTGCGAATATACGAAAAAGGCTTTAAATCTTCACGCTATATTGCATTTTTTAACACCTTTGGGCGATGAGCTTATTCACAAATAATGTATGCGTGGTGACGGGTGCCCTCATTGATAGGTGTGAGTGGCAGATACCCGTGCTGCAGTCTTCCTTCTCGGTAGCTGGCGGGATGCTCAGCAGCCTGTTCGTGACTGAAGGCACGCAGTGCCTGGGTGTCGGGGAAGAAGGCCAATCGAAACACGCCCTTGCTCTCGTGGACCATGCGCTGGCGATAGAGCTCGTGCGCTATGATGCCCATGTTGAGCCGTAGGTTGATCTCCACGCAAGGGTGCAGTTTGTGCTTTTGAACTTTTGAGTCTGTTGGCTGTTGATTGTTGACAATCATCATGTCTATGCCGAAGTAGAGAGGATGCTGCGATGTGTCCCATTCGGAAGGGATGATGCTTTGCCAATGGTCGATAATCCACTTGCGCACCTCATGGTATGCCTCTGTGGGTAGGTATTGTGTCAGGTACTCTTCTATGGCTTCGTCGCTCATGAGCAGGCTCTCGATGTAGCGTCCATGGCGGTCGGTGTTGAAGAGGGAGTAGCCGATGAAGTGGCATCCCTCGGCATCCATACGAAACTCCATGGCAAAGTCCTGTATCTTGTCATAGTAGAGTTCCGCGGTGAGGTATCCGTGGCGCTGGATGAGTGCCTCGGCCCAGCTCTTGACTTTTTTCAGCGATGACGTTAACGATGACTCGGATTTCTCTGTTACGTGGGATTTTGTTAATCCGCGGTTTTCGTTGTCTATATCTTCTTTATTAACATTCACATGTCTCAGTCCCTTGCCGCTGCCCGAGAGGGGTGCTTTCAGCAGGATGTGTCCGTGCTGTGCAGCATACTGGGCAATCTCTTCGAAGGTGTGTACGATGAGGCTCTCGCCAATGAAGGTGTCGGTGGAGTGTTGCTCACGGAACTGGCGTAGTAGGTGGTGCGCCGTGTGCCGTTCCGATTGGTTTCTGAGTTTTGTGAGGGCCTCCTCGGTGGGTAGTTCCGAGGGTGCTATGCCCTGTTTTCGCAGGTACGTCGTCACTGCTCGGTCCCATCCCCATACGGTGAGCCTGTCGGTCGTCATCACCTCCATCAGTGGGGCCAGGTCGCGAGTCATCTCCCGTATGTTTTGCGGCGCCACGAAGTGATGGTCGCCATTGGCAAGCGCCATGTCATGCTCTGCGTTGAAGACAAAGATTGGTTTCATGCTGCTGAGGTGCGAGTGTTCATTGTGGCGGGAATATGACTATTGTTATATACGGCTTCCAGGTTTGGGATAACGTTTTGATGCATCATCCAGTATCAGCACCCAGTCCATAGCTTCGCCCGTCATGGGTGGAACGAATGCTCGGGGTTGGCCATCGTTTGCGAATTTTTCTATCATCGTAGCCTTGCCTGTCCTAGGACAATACCACCATGCTGTAATCCTCTGTGCTTTGATCATGTCTGTCCTTACGGAGAAGCTGCGGCCGATGGGTGCATAGACCATGGCATAGGATCCTTCGCTGTCCATTGTGGCTACAAAGCGGTAACGGCCAGCTCCGGGAATAGAGGAAGGTACATCGTCCTGCACGATGAAGTCTGGTGAGGGAACACGGGTGAAATAGGGTCTTGACTCCATCAGCCTGCGAAGGTGGATGGCCTGTCCGGCTGCTGGCTGTCCTATGGCCTCGTGCCAACACATCAATGGTCGGTTGATGGGCTCGTGTCCTTTTCCCCTGTCATACATCTGCCACACTGAGTGGTGCCCGTAAGTCATTCCTGCCGAACCATAGAAAACACTCCAATACAATGCTCTTCTTACATCCCAGGCATTGGAATGCCCCTCGTTGTCGGGATTGAACTCCAGCGGATGGTCCTCGTAGAGTGGCTCAAGCTCCATGACGGGCTTAGCCGGCTGACGGAAAAAATCATCCATAAGTTGTTGGTTCGAGTTATATCGTTGGTTATGGCCACTCTGTCGGCCGTTGAAGTTGAGCCAATCTTCATGATGAAACCATTCTGAAGAAGAACTCCAACCAGTGGGATGGAATGTCATGAGACTCTCTTGGTCTACGCTACGGATTCCGCGTGCCATTGCTCTGATGATGGCTTGCTTTTCTGCGCTGTCGGGATTGCGGTCACCCCCCAGAATCCATATCACACCGTAGCCCTGGTAACGTTGGGCAATCCAGCGCCCATAGGCCTCTGCATTCTGCTCGTCGAAGATGGGCTTGTTGTCGTTCCACCATCGTCCCCAGGTGGGTAGCAACCCTACATACATTCCTTTAGCATTGGCATTGCGAACGACGTAATCCACATGGTCCCAATAATCATTGTTGTCACCCTCCTTTGTGGCAGGTCGAGCAGGGTCACGGTCTATAAGAGGCTTGTGTCCGTAAACATTGGGAATATCCACTCCTTCCACTTCGGCGAGTGCTACGGCCTGAATGACGTTATAACCTTTACTGGCACGGTTATCCAGGTATCTGTCCACTTCATCGCGAGTTGTTCGATGGAAGAGTTCCCATGCCGTGTCACCTAGATAGAAGAATGGCTCTCCATTGGCATACTGTAGGTAATGCCCGTCAGTCGACACTTGCAATGCCTGTAGCTCATTGGCACATGCCAAGTGAGTAAAGGACATGAGTGCAATAGCGTTAAGTAGTATAAAATAACGTTTCATGCTGCGAAGATACAAAAAAAAGGATATGTGGCAAAAAGGCTATTGGCCTTTTCGTGCTCCGTGAACCCACTTATCGCGCTACACAGCGGTCTATGACATGCTTAGTTGTTGTAATGTGCACAACTTGCATATAACGAGACGGGGATATTCGTTTTTGCTTAATCGCTACATTTTGGACCATTGACCGTTGACATACTACATCTCTTTCTTTTATGTGGACTCTGCTCTGCAGGATGAAAAAAGAGAATAATGGATAAAAAATGCTATGTTTGGATTGCAAAAACGGAATATTAATTGTAACTTTGTGGCAAAATAAATTTGGCCGGAAAAAACATGGAGGCTTTTTATAAAACACACGAGTATTTGTTGGCGCACACAGAGGCGCCTGTCCGTCGCAGTCTGATGGACGAAATAGACTGGAGCGACCGTCTAATAGGCATCAAGGGGACGCGCGGAGTGGGTAAGACTACATTCCTTATCCAATACGCGCAGGAGCGATTCCGCAACGACCGTTCGTGCCTGTATGTCAATATGAACAACTTCTACTTCCAGGGAAAAACCCTAGTGGAATTTGCCGAGGAGTTTATCCGCAGGGGAGGTAAGGTGTTGCTCATCGACCAGGTGTTTAAGATTCCTAACTGGAGCCAGCAGCTGCGCGAGTGCTACATGAGATTCCCTTCGCTGAAGATGGTGTTCACCGGTACGTCGGTGATGCGACTCAAGGATGAGAATCCCGAGCTCAACGGAATTGCTAAGCCCTATAATTTGCGTGGATTCTCATTTCGCGAATATCTAAACCTGAAGACGGGTAACAACTTCCGCAGCTACACGCTGGAGGAGATACTTACCAACCATGAGCAGATAGCACGCACCATACTGCCTAAGGTAAGTCCCAACGCTTTCTTCCAGAACTATCTGCACCATGGGTTCTATCCCTTCTTTTTGGAGAAACGCAACTTCTCGGAGAACCTGCTCAAGACCATGAATGCCATGATTGAGGTGGACATACTCATCGTGCAGCAGATAGAACTGAAGTATCTGTCGAAGATTAAGAAGCTCCTCTACCTGCTGGCCGTAAACGGCCCTGCTGCTCCTAATGTGAGCAAGCTGGCCGAGGCCATACAGACCTCGCGTGCTACGGTGATGAACTATATCAAGTATCTTGCCGATGCACGACTGATTAATATGATGTATAACCCCGGTGAGTCGTTCCCCAAGAAACCTGCCAAGGTGATGTTGCACAACACGAACCTTGTATACAGCATCTATCCCGTCAAGGTCAGCGATCAGGATGTTCTGGAGACCTTCCTCGCCAATGCCCTATGGAAAGACCACGAGGTGGACAAGGGCGGTAAGGGACTGTCGTTCCTGGTGGACGGCAAGCTGCAGCTCCGCGTCTGCACCGATGGTGCACGCATCAAGAACAACCCCGACGTGTATTACGTTATGCATAGGCGCGAGCTGGGACGTGGCAACCAGATTCCTTTGTGGCTCTTTGGATTCCTATATTAATATATGTATGAACTGTGAGCGATGAGTCTAGCATCAGAGACTGCTCAAAGCTTAAAAGCACTTGAATATAGAAAATTGTCAAATCGTAAATAATAAATTTTGTAGCTATGGCTATACAGAAGAAATTTATCACCTGTGACGGTAACCAGGCAGCTGC
>JAEIGA010015713.1_pt1 | contig 11519 bp, 11 predicted proteins | sample 9270691 | NCBI WGS metagenome assembly JAEIGA01 (sample SAMN17057246, study PRJNA624740) | gut metagenome | biome: biome; isolation source: fecal sample | host: Bos grunniens | place: China: Xizang | collected 2019
ATCGAGATCTTTCCGTCTTTTACATCGTATCCCAGCATGGAGGTTCCGAATACAACCCCACGCTCCATTTGTCGGGTCTGGCCCCATACCACCCGGCTGGAGGTTTTGCGGCTTTCTTCCTGCGCCATGGATCCCATGATAGACAAATAGAGTTCCGCATCCGGATTCATTGTGTTGATCCCATCCAACACAAATCGGACAGCAATTCCCAGCGCTTTCAGTTCGCGCGTATAGCGTATGGTATCCAGAATATTTCTCGAAAATCGGCTGACTTCTTTTGTGATGATCAGCTGAAATTTACCTTTATACGCGTCTGCGATCATCCGATTGAATTGGGTGCGTTTTTTTGTGCTGGTTCCGGTAATTCCCTCGTCTGCGTAAATTTCAAACAATTCCCATTCCGAATGATTTCTGATATACTCCCGGAAATAACGTTGCTGTGCTTCAAAAGAGTTACTCTGATCATCTCTGTCTGTGGACACACGGCAATAGCTTGCTACTTTGATCATAAGGCTTTGCTCCGTTTTCGATTCAATTTATCTTCCGCGTGGCGTAACTGCACCATATTGATAACCCCTTGCTCCTTCATCGCCAGAAGCAAACTGTACTGCAAATGAAACCAGAATGCGGGATCCGTACTTTGTGTAACAGGATGATCATTTTGGATCGATATAAGCTGTGAATACCGCTTTTTCATATTCTCGCCCCCTTCCCTGCTACTATATGCGCATTCCCGGCAGCCTTTCATACCGGTTCCATTTTTATACCGATGTAGGTACAGAAGAATTGGGACACTTGGAAATGATCGGTGCCATCGTGCATCAGCTGACCCGCAATCTGAAAGACAGCCAGATCAAAGACTCTGCATTTGCACCCTATTTTGTAGATCATACCACGGGCGTATATCCGACCACGGCATCCGGCACCCCATATACCGCCGCGTTTATGCAGGTGAAGGGTGATCCCATCACAGACCTGACAGAAGACCTGGCAGCGGAGCAAAAGGCTCGCACCACCTACGACAACATTCTGCGTCTTTCTGACGATCCTGATGTCAACGATGTGATTCGTTTCCTGCGGGAGCGGGAGATCGTCCATTTCCAGCGATTCGGTGAGGCGATCCAGCTTTTACGGGAAAAACTGAACCAGAAAAATGTTTACTTCATGAATCCGGCTTTTGATCTGTAAACTGTTATGGCGCCCGATAATTCGGGCGCCATATTGACGAATATTTATTTTTCAGTTACTATAATGAAACGATTTGTGATATAATCACAGAAATGATAATCATACCAAGTTAATATATTCCTGAAGGAGGTTTCTGATTATGCAGTATTTGATATCATTTTTAGAAGGTATCATAACCTTTATTTCCCCTTGCCTCTTGCCAATGCTTCCCATCTACATTTCGTATTTTGCAGGCGGCGGAGAACGTGGAGGTTCAAAAACCATTTTAGGTGCATTAGGCTTTGTAACAGGTTTCACGGTTGTATTTTCAGCCATGGGAGCCTTAGCCGGAACCCTTGGCGGTCTTTTACGGGAATATCAGACCGTCATCAACATCATTTCAGGTTTGATCGTCATTATTTTCGGTCTGAACTATCTGGGAATATTCAAACTAAATCTATTCCGTGGCAGCAACCACACTATGGGCGCTGCCAACACAGGCTTCTTCTCCGCTCTGGTATTTGGTGTTATTTTCTCTTTGGGATGGACGCCTTGCGTCGGTGCGTTTTTAGGCTCTGCGTTGATGCTGGCCTCCCAGCAAGCCCATATGGCAGAAGGCATGCTGATGCTGCTGGCCTATTCATTGGGACTTGGCATCCCGTTTATCATCAGTGCAGTCTTAATCGATTATCTGAAATCCGCATTTAACTGGATCAAGCAAAACTATAAAATCATCAACTGGATCAGCGGAACGCTCCTGATCATCATCGGTGTTTATATGATGACCGGAATGATGGGCAAACTGCTGAACCTGCTCAGCTAAGGAGAGATTATGGAAAACAAAAAAACACTTCTGATTCTAAGCTTAATTTTCATTCTGGTCATGGTCGGTGCTTATGTGATGTATGAAAACCTGAAAGATCAGGTAACCCACGATCAGTTGATGACCCAACCGGCAACTACCGCAGCCACCACCCCCACAGAAATGAACAGCACAGAACCGGACAAAACAGCCCCCACCGAAACCGGCAGCCAAGAGCCGGTTATGGCACCGGATTTTACTGTATATGATTTAGAGGGCAACGAAGTCCGCCTGAGCGATTACTTCGGCAAACCCATCGTATTGAATTTCTGGGCAAGCTGGTGTGGACCCTGTAAAATGGAGATGCCGGACTTTCAGGAGAAATATTTGGCGTTAGGAACCGAAATCAATTTCTTGATGATCAACATGACCGACGGAGCGCGGGAGACTGTTGAATCTGCATCAAGTTTCATCGCTAAGCAGGGCTACACATTCCCGGTATTTTACGATACCAGTTCCGAAGCCGCGTATGTTTATGGCGCTTACTCATTACCAACTACCTATTTCATCAACGCACAAGGACACGCAATTGCCCAAGCAGTTGGCGCTATTGACGCGGATACCCTGCAGCAGGGAATCGATATGATCACATCAGACGAACCATAAACGAACAGAGCCTTCGTAAAAACGAAGGCTCTGTTATTTTATTCTTCATCCGACAAATGAGGGTAAATAAAATCGTGAAGGATTTTCGCATTGGTTTCAAAATCCACAGCAAACAGAGGTCTGCCGCCCATGCCCTTCATACCGCCATAGGTTCCCTTTTGGGGGATGGTCATTTGCTGAAACTCTGCGTTCGGAAGGCTGGGCGCCAAAAGGATCATCTTCGTGATCACTTCTTCCGTAAGATTCGTTCGAACCAAACCTAAAAGTTCATCGATAAACCCGTCAATTTCTCCCAGATCCATCTTTTTGATCTGATTAAACGCGGAAATAATTACTTCCCGTTGCCGCTGTATCCGCTGCCAGTCACTGTCGATTGCACGCAAACGCGCATATCCCAAAGCATGGTCGCCTCTTAGGTGATTCACACCAACATAGGCATTGAAGCCATAATAGTCCCTTAAATACTGAGCCTCCGCTGCATCGAGGTGGACATCGACACCGCCCAAAGCATCAATACCGGCCTCAAAGGCCTTATGGTTGACACGCACATAATAATCAACATCAACCTTGAAGCATTCCTGTATTTCGCGTAGCATTAACTCCGCACCGCCGTATCGGAATGTATGCGTCAACCAGTCCCATTGGCCCTGATACTGACCATCCAAAATCGGTACGCCCATACCGCGCTCAAAGCTTACAAGGGAAACAACCGGATGATCTCCATGGGTATTCACAGAGAACAGCATACAGGAATCACCGCGGGCATTCGTACTGAATTCCTTTTTGATGTCGTCAGTACCAATGAGCAAAATATTGATCACATCGCCATCTTCTTTGACAGGCACCGTCGCTTCCGTAACTTCGACGGTGGGAAGCGTTTCCTCCTGCAAAATGCTTTCCATGGCATCTACAAAATCCTGCGCTTCACTACTAAGCACCGCCTCTTCCGAGGAACTGATCGTATCTGTAACAGGGGTATCCTCCTGAAGCTTATCAACCTTAGAGCGGTAGTAACCATACACCACACCGACAACAGCCGCAATAAAGAGCATGAGAACCAGCAAAATGATCAAAATCACTTTTAATACGCCGCCGGACTTCTTTTTCTGCTCAAATTTACCTCTCATTTTATCACCCCGTATTGCCGCAAAAGATCCACACGTTGGTTTCCGATTTTAATTGATTCTGCGGCACCTTCGGTTTTTCCGGATTGCACATCCAACGCATAGCGGACAATCCGCTGTGTCCATGCCACAGGAAGCAAGACAGGATACTTCTGAAGGTAGGGATAACTGCCTTCCAGCTTAGAGGCATTTGGAAATATGGAACCCAAAACGGATGGCTTTGTGCTCTTGTCATTTTTACTAGCCGCTACTGCATCAAGCGTAATGTTACTGGAGTGCACACGACCAACACTGGAACTGCCATAAATACCGCTGGAGAACAAATCGTTCAGCATATTTGCATCATCAATATGCAGACTGTTCCACGCATCAGGATAGCAGGCCTGAATTTTATCGAAGCCGAAATATTTCTCTCCGATTTGAAAAATCGTAGCCGCGAATACAGAAGCGCTGATACTGTCACATTTTTGAATCAATTCATTCCAATCAACAGCAGCGCCAAAATGATTGGCAAACGTCACAATGTCGCAAATCTGGCGTAAGCCAAAACCACTATGAATGAAATGCTTCAAAGCATGACAAACCAAAAACAGCAGATGATCCGTTGGGGAAAGGGTGTAGATCACCGTTCCGTGGATTTCTTGCTGAAGCAAGCGAGAATGCACGCCATCAAACAAGCTGTTCCAATGTCCAAACGATTCTGATTTCGGATCAAATAAGTGATTGTGCAGTTCAATATACAGTGGCCCTTCATTTTGTCTGAAAGGCAACTCGTAGGCATCATCACGTGTTTCCATGGTGGACATTCCAAAGGCTTCCAGCACATTTTTCGCTTCAGAAACCTGATCAGGCGCTACCAGAACATCTTCATCCGACGAAGGACGGTGGTCCGGTTTTTGATACAACGACCGGCAAATAATACCTTTTACCACTACCGGGTAAACACCGGCCCGATTCCACATCTGATACAGTCTGAGAAATTCTTCCGTCTTCATTGTCTGAAGCATAACCTGATGCCGAACGGTAACGCGAAGCCCCTGTAAAGGGGCCTGCGTATATACCGCGTCAAAGAATAACGGCAAAAGCTTTTGCTCAGAAGCAATCTTTGCAAGGGCAAGCCAATCTTCTTCAGAAAGATCCGCGTAACGAGGAGCGCTCTCCCCTTTCAGTGCGGATCCCAAAATCTCTAAAAAAACGGATTGCAGCTTATTCATTTTTCATTCGTTCCGTAACCATAGCTGTGGCGATAGGAGTAGCCGTAGCCATAACCATAACCATAGCCGTAGCCATAGCCATAACCGGTGGAGAAGCCATGGACAATGCCATTCAGCACGCAGCCAATCAGAGGCACACCGCTGTCGGACAAGATGCGTACACCGTCCATGATCTGTTCCTGAGAAGCGAAGTCATGGCGAATAACGACCAGTGCCTTGTCCGCAACATCAGCGATTTCAGCCGCATCAGACAGCAAGGAACAAGGCGGTGTATCAAGAATGACCAAGTCGAAAATCTTGGTGGCCGCTTTGATCAGCTGACCCAGCTGCTTGCTTGCCAACAGCTCTGTATAATGAGATTTAACAACCGTACCGCCAACAATAACGGAAAGGTTTTCAATCTTCGTAGGAACAATGATATCACGAACCGTGTTTTTACCGGTCAGATAATCAGAAATACCAATATTATTCTTGATTTGCAGCGCTTTACCGACAGAAGGATTACGCATATCGCAGTCGATCAGCAATACCTTTTTGCCCTTGAGCGCCAAGGAAAGCGCCAGGTTGACGGACACCGTGGTTTTACCTTCGCCCGGAATGGCACTGGAGATCAAGAGCACTTTTTTCTGTTGCTCCATCATTTCCTTTTCGGTACGAAGGCGAAGCAGGCGAATCGACTCACCAAAGCCATTCTTCTCGAAACGCTTGGTGATCAACGGACAACCGGCCTTGTAAGCAACTGTGGTTTTCGGAATTTCACCAATACAGTCGATATTCAAAACTCGCTTCAATTCTTCCTCATTATGAATGGTGTTCTTGGTCAGGCTGATCAAGAAAATCAGAACAAACCACACCGCAGCGCCAATGATGGCACCCGTCTTTATGGAAGAATTCAGATTAAATGCGTTTGACGGGACTTTAGGAATGCCGCTGTCGTCCAATAGCACCATCTGTGTGGGTCCAACTACAAAATCCGCAACCTCAGGGTAGCAGACAACGACCGCCTGCAAAATATCATACGCACGCTGCGGATCCTTGTCAGTAACCTCCAGCGAAAAAATATTACTTCCGGAAATAACAGATGCGCTGACACCGGGAACATATTCCATTCCAAGATAGGATTTTACCTTCTCGCGAAGCGCATCGCTGTTAATAATATACGGAAAAGTCTGCTCCATCTGTTCAGCCGCAGCAGCATTATAGCCCACGATATTCGCATGCAGAGGATTGATCACCTTAACGGTGAAAGAAGCAGTTGCCACATAATAGGGACTGAACGTATAGTAACGATACGCAGACAGACCGGCAGCAAAAGCAACAACCAGAATAATTGCCATAAACCACAGGCGTTTCGCCTCTTTCAGGAAATCGTCCAGAAGAACAGACAGATCTATTGTTTGAATACTATTTTCAGATGCTTCCATAGTCATCCTCCTTCCTTAAACATCTTTGGCTTTCTTGGCATAATTGCCGTATTTGCCATATTTATGATATTTTGAGTTATATCCGCCCATAATGCCCTGACCGGAAGACACGAAACTGGAATAAACGTTATTAAGCACGCATCCAATCATCTTCGCTTTACCGCGTTTCATAGCGGCAATCGCACGGTTCAGCGCATCGGCATGCACAACATTCTGACGAATAACAATCATACTGGCATCAGCAAGCTCCAGAACACTTTCCGCATCCGTCGCAACGGACATCGGAGGCAAGTCCATGACGACAATGTCAAAATGCTCCCGTGTCCACTGTACAAGATCATGCATGGCCTTGGAACTGAGCAAATCGCCTGGGTTGCGAATACCCTTGGGGTCGAGCATCATATAAAGACCGGTGTTACGATCCTGAATCAGCGCATCCTCAGGATTCGCATTGTTCAAGAGCACATCCTTGACCGTAACAGGTGCTGTCTTTTGACCCATAATGGTATGAACCGCTGGTTTACGCAGATCGGACTCCATCAACAGGACCCGGTCGTACTTTTCAGCCATGGCAAGTGCTACATTGATACCCACAGTGGTCTTACCTTCGTTTTCCATAACGCTGGTAACCATCAATACACGCCCGGTTCCCATGCGCTGCTCAATACGGCGGCGTAATTTTCGGATGTTTTCGGTAAAATGGAAGCTGGTAGTCGGATTAGAAATCACGATACCGGACTTTTCCCGACGAATCAGTTTTCTGATGGTTTTATACTTATTCTCGTGGGGAATCTCACCAAGGAAATGACAATCCAGCTTTTTTCTTACCTCTTTGCTGCTTCGCACGGCATCGCGATTGTAAGACATAAACATCAAAAGCACGCAAGCTGCAAACGCCGCAATAATCATGGTATTGCGCATATTGGTAAAACTGTTGGCGCTGTTAATGGGAGAAAACGGAACAACAGGTTCCTGAAGAACTTCCAGCACAACATCTCCAATGACCTGATATGTCAGGCTCTCATGGTTATCGATAACCGCCCGAATAACCAGATAGGTCGTTCTGGGATCAGAACTCACTACCTGCAGCGTCATCAAGTTGGTATTCGGTATTCCGGAAGCTGTGATCGTGCCGTTGAACCGGCTCAAGCCTGCCTCTTCCAGCACAGTTTTCTTCAAAACGGAGCTGTTAAGAACTTCGGAAAAAACCTTTGCCAAGGAGTTGGTCACCGAAAGATTATTATAGACCGTACCGCTGCTGCTGCGGGATGTAACAACAAAGGTAGCCGTGCTTCGGTATTGAGGCTGATAGATCAAATCACTTAAGATATACGCACCAAAACCAACCGTAATTGCAAAAGTTAAAACCAAGATCCATCGTTTGATTAAATCCAGAACGAGGACAATGGGATCAAACTGCAGAAGTCCTGATTCCAGTACATAGGTTTCATTTGTATGTTCCATATTGTTTACCCTTCTACAATGACAATCAATTTAGAATACGCCGTACACAAATATCCGTTACCGGAAAAAGTAACCGTATAAGACACAGGATACACACCGGCTTTAGAGGTGTCAACCTTACCGTCAAGAGCCAGCCGATAATCATCGGGCAAAGAATCCGCAAGAGAAACAGTCACATTAGAATAAGCAAACTTATCCAGATATGCTACCGCATCAAAGGTACTGCCCACAGGAAGATAGATCAAATACTCTTTCAAAGACAGTAATGCATTATACTTTCCGGTGGGGTAAACCTCTGCGGGCATCTGCAAGACGGAGGTATCTCCATGAGAATTCGTAACACGGAAGAAGATCTGATGAATACCTTCACTGGAAACTGGAAGTTCAGACACCAAGGTAGGTTTGATTTTATGACTAATATCTCCATCGATGCAATCAATGGCACCAACACGGTTCACAATATCAATATCCCGACCATATGCATAAAGCAGCGGTTCATGAAGGTAGAATCTGGGACTATTGTAATCAGTATAGCGAACTGTTCTGCGTACCTTGGAAACATTTCCTGCTTTATCAAACGCACAGTAAGTAACGGACACCTCAGAATTTTCGTTGACAGAGCCGATCTTCTCAACCAAAACAGACCCAGTCACATCTCCGTCAATATCATCATGTGCACTAACACCCTGAAGAAAAACTTCTTTCGGATCTTTGACCGATACTGCAAGGATTCCCTCTGCAATCGTGATCGTCGGTGCCTGGGTATCGGTTATGGTAGAACGCCACCAGCAATAACCTGCAAAAACAGCAACCGCTACCGCGATAACCAATAAATACGGAACCATTCTTCTAAACTTCATTTTATATCATCATCCTTTTCTAAAACCAATCCGGTTCAATCGCTGGAAGTTCCTCATTTTTTAAGATGCGCAGAGGATTTTGACGCAAAAGATATTGAGCAGCAATTGGAGAAAAATCACGTTCCAGAATATTTCTGACATCGCGCATAAAAGGAATACGGTGATGATCAGAATGTGCATCCGTGGCAACGATGGTCGTAAAACCTCGGGCCGTCATTTCATAGGTAAGCGTTTTCGCTCTTTCTCCGAAATGACCAATGTAGCTGCCCCGATTCACCTGAAATTCACAGCCCATCTTCTTCCATAGATTCAGAATCGATGGGTCATCCTGAACATACGAATACCGTTCCGGATGAGCAACAACAGGCGTAAACCCTGCGTCAATCACCTGCGAAAGAATGCTTGTTTCCACTTCCCCGCTGGATTTGAAGGCAAACTCAATCAGCGGATAACGGGATCCGTTAATCGTAAGCAATCTCTTCTCCAGCAGCATGCGGGCTGTTTCGGGTGTGCCCATGATTTCCATACCGGGATAGAGTTTCAGCGGAATTTTAGCTTCTTCCAAGGCATCTCGTAGCAGCGCCAGCGCCGCACGAATATCAATTCTGCGGTCATCAATACAATGGGGTGTAACCGCCATAGCCCGAATGCCGCAATCTACCGCAATTTTAGCCATTTCCACAGATTGGGCAACGCCGGTGGAACCATCATCCAACCCGGGAAGAATATGAGTGTGAAGGTCAATCATGAATTACTCCCGTCACGTGATAATAATGCGTGAATTTTGAAAATGTATGGTCTGAGCGGGATCATACAAATCCAAATTTTTTCAAAGAACATCCAACACAAGCTATTGGATTTCAGAAGTTTCCCCTTACGCCGGACAGCCGTTACAATCGCAATGACCTGATCCTGCCGAATTCCGGGTTCAAGAGATGTCTGCGCGTCTCCGACGATCCAAAACCGACCGGATTCCACGCGATAAATACGGTGCAGAATATACCGTCCGTTATCCCGACGATAGAAGATCATATCCCCTTTTCGCAGCGGACGCCGGACCTTCGAAAGATAAACCGTATCCCGTCCGTCAGCCAAAAAAGGTAACATACTATTCCCCGTAATTGTCAGCGGTACAGCTTCACAATCCTCTAACAGAGCTACGATCCGGGTTACCAACTTATCAGGATCCGTAAAGGTCTGCTGATCAGCAATCATTCGTTACCTCCCTGCAATAGCCGTTGCGGATTTCGTAAGTTCTGTTGCAGAAGTCAGCGCTGGAAGGACGGTGCGTCACCAGGATACAGGTCTTGATCATACCACAGCTGCGCAGATTATCCATCAGCTGTCTTTCCGTGTCAATATCCAGTGCAGAGGTAGCCTCATCAAGCAGTAGCACAGGCGCTTTCCGAAGCAGTGCCCTAGCGATCGCAAGCCTTTGGGCCTGTCCCTCAGAAATACCCCGACCACCGGCACCAAGACGGTAATTCAGTCCACCAGGAAGCTGCATCACAAAATCATACGCGCAAGCGGTTTGAATGGCAAACTCCAGTTCCGCATCGGTGGCACCGGGATTCACAAGCCGAAGATTTTGCGCAATCGTGCCGGCAAAAACACTGTTGCCCTGAGGAACATACGCAAACACACTACGTGTACCGGCGTTAAGCGGATAGCTTCGCCCGGAATCTCCCTCTATTTCGGCCTTGCCGCTGCAAGGTTCAATCAGACCAAGCAGCAGTCGAAGGAGTGTGGTTTTGCCTTCTCCGGAAGGGCCTGTGATGGCAATCAACTCACCCTGCCGGGCATCGAAATCAAAGGGATGAAGAACAACATCACCATTATTATATTGAAAATGGACCTGATTCAGGAAAACAGACAAATCCTTTTCCTCTGTCAAACCTTCAGGAACAAGGTCGTTCTCCGCCGGAAGCTCCTCAACTGCAATCAATCTGCCTGCAGATGTCATCAAGGATACGGAAGACTGTGCGAGTGAGACCAACGAGGAAAAACTACCTCGAAGAGAAGCAGCCAGTTGAAGGAACATGGTCATGGAACCATAGGTGATATCCCCTGACCAAAGCCGAAATACAGCCCAGCCAAAGCATCCTGTACTGACAAGCATGCTAACCAAGGAAAGCAGCGTACCCATGTTGATTTGATGGGCATTAAAGGTCAGAAATGCGTTGGAGTATTTACCCTGAAGACGACGCATCTCATCTTCAAAGAAATCAACAATAGAAAAAGCCTTGATACTGGTCAAATTGCGGAAGGAATCCTCTTGAAAAGACATAACCTCACCGCTTAGCTCCTTCATTTCCTGACTATGGTGACGAAGCTTGCTTAACTGATATCGGGATACCAACAGCGTGGCGGGGGCACCAAGGAGTGTAATCAATGCCATTGTGGGATCATAGATCAGAATAATCAGCAAAGAGCCTGCAAATCGCACGCCGGAGGTTAATAAGTTAGGAAAAAACGAAATCACACCATCAGAAACAACATTTACATCCGTTTCCAACCGATGCAGCAGATCTCCGCTGCGGTAAGGCTCCAAAGACTCCCACCCGGCATGAAGAATCTTTCCAAATATACGACTTTGATTATTGTTACGAATTTTTATATGAACTTTCGCGCTGACACGGGAAGCAATCGCCTGAAGTGCAAAACCGCTAAGCATCATCAGCACCATAAGAGTTGCGGCAATAGCCATATGGGAGGATTGACTGGTGACAGCATCGATCAAATACTTGGTTGCCACGTTGCTGCCAAGTCCCATAATTGTACCGGTCAACCCCAACAGG
>JAEIGA010015714.1_pt1 | contig 11519 bp, 9 predicted proteins | sample 9270691 | NCBI WGS metagenome assembly JAEIGA01 (sample SAMN17057246, study PRJNA624740) | gut metagenome | biome: biome; isolation source: fecal sample | host: Bos grunniens | place: China: Xizang | collected 2019
CGTCGTATGCTGTTTGACAGCGAAGAAATACAAGAAGATGGGGAAAACGCTGAAGTTGCAGAAGGGGAAGAAACGCAAAGCGCGAGCTTTACGGAAGAAGAAAACGGACAAGTTTCTTTTGATTTTTCTTCCGCTACGCCCCAACAAAGCTTATTTGCGGAAGTGGACGAACTTGCTTTAGAAAGCGAGCCGTACCGTATCGTATTCAAATACGACGGGGGGATTTCCGACTTTGTCAAAAGCTTGAACGAAGGAAAGAAAAAGCTGTATGCCAACCCTATTTATTATAAAGTCGTAAAAAACGATATTTTAGTTGAATTTTCCATTCAGCATACGGGGGATTACACGGAAAGTATTTTCTCGTTTGTCAATAATATACCCACGCCAGAAGGGGGGTATCACGAAATCGGTTTTAAGTCGGGCTTAGCGCGCGCTTTAAACGACCATGCAAGAAGCAACGGGCTTTTAAAAGATAAAGACCCTAACTTTCAAGGGGACGATTTTAGAGAAGGCTTGACTGCCGTACTTTCCGTGAAAATGCGGGAAGTGCAGTTTGAAGGGCAAACTAAAACCAAACTCGGAAATACCGAAGCCCGTCCTGCGGTGGAATCCGCCGTCATAGAAGGCTTGAACGCGCTCGCAGGCGTGCGTGGCTACAAGAAAATTATAGAAGAAATCGTTAAAAAAGCGCAAGGCGCGGCAAAAGTTCGTTTGGCTGCAAAGCAAGCCAAAGAAAATGCGCGCGCAAAAAACAGTATCGAAGGTTTGACGTTAATCGGGAAACTCGCCGCATGTTCAGGCAGAAAACCTGAATTTAACGAAATGTTTATCGTCGAAGGGGATTCGGCTGGCGGCACGGCAAAGCAAGCCCGTATCCGTCAATTTCAGTCTATTTTACCGCTCAGGGGTAAACCGCTCAACGTCGAGAAAAAGAGATTAAACCAAATTCTCGAAAACGAAGAAATTAGAACAATGATTAGCGCAATCGGCGCAGGGATTGACCCCGATTTCAAATTAGATAAAATTAACTATCATAAAGTAATTATTCTTTCAGATGCCGACCAAGACGGTATGCACATACGCTGTATTTTGCTTACTTTCTTCTTCCGCTATATGCGACCGCTCGTCAATGCGGGGCACGTATATATCGGTATGCCTCCTTTATATAAAGTGTATAAGGGGGATAAGGTAGAATACGCCTACGACGATAAGGAATTGAACGAAAAGATTGAAAAAATCGGCAAAGGTTATCAACTGCAACGCTATAAAGGTCTTGGGGAAATGAGCGCGGATCAGCTTTGGGAAACGACTATGAACCCCGCCACGCGAAACTTAATCCAAGTGACGGTGGAAGACGCGGCAAAAGCGGAGAGAATGATTACCACGCTAATGGGCGATAAGGTAGAAGGCAGAAAGGAATTTTTGGCAAAATACGCGAATTTCAATAAAAAAGATGCGTTTATGGAAAAAATAGAAAAGAAGGAGAAAGACAATGGCGAAAAGTAAACATCAGCCCGAAACCCAAGTCGAACCGACGGGGCAGTTATACGTCGAACCGCTTGAAAAAGTTCTTCATTCTTCTATGCTTCCTTACGCGGAATTCGTTATTTTAGACCGTGCGTTGCCGAGAGTGGAAGACGGGTTAAAGCCCGTGCAACGCCGTATTTTATACACGATGCACGAAATGGGCTTAACGCCTGATAAACCGCATAAAAAGAGCGCCCGTATCGTCGGGGACTGTATGGGTAAATATCATCCTCACGGCGATAGCTCGGTATATGATGCAATGGTGCGTATGGCGCAACAGTTCAATATGGGAAAAACGCTCGTCAACGGACATGGAAACTTCGGGTCGGTAGACGGCGACCCTGCCGCCGCAATGCGTTATACGGAAGCAAGATTAGAACCGCTTGCGCTCGAACTTTTAAGAGATATCGATAAAGAAACGGTAAGTTTTTCCTTAAACTTTGACGACAGCTTAAAAGAACCCGATATTCTTCCCGGAAGATTTCCGAATTTGCTCGTGAACGGCTCGTCTGGGATAGCCGTCGGGCTTGCCACGAATATCCCTACGCATAACTTAGCGGAAGTCATTAACGGCGTGGTTGCGTATATCGATAATCCCGCTATTTCGTTGGAAGAAATGATGACGTATATCCCTTGTCCCGATTTCCCGACGGGCGGTACGATTATTGCCAACGAGCTTATTCAAGCGTATAAAACGGGTCGCGGAAAGATTTCCATTCGCGCGAAAATCGCAATGGAAAAGACGGATAACGGAAAAACGAATTTAATTATCACAGAACTTCCTTATCAAGTCAATAAAGCGCAACTTCTTCGTAAAATTGCCGAACTCCGCGAAGAAAAGAAAGAAGAACTTGCTTGCATTGACTACGTTGCGGACGAATCAGACCGTGCGGGTATGCGCGCCGTCATTCGTTTGAAAAAAGAAGCAGACGTTGATGTGCTTTTGAAATATTTGTATAAATATACCGATTTGGAAGTGACGTTCGGGATCAACATGGTCGTAATTGCCGACGGAAAACCTCAACAGCTCGGATTAATGGAGATTATTCGCCACTACGTAAAATATCAGCAACAAATCGTATTAAAGCGTACGCTTTTCGATTTACACCAAGCCGAACAAAGATGTCATGTTTTAGAAGGCTTAATCGTTGCGGTGCAAAATATCGACGAAGTGATAGCCATTATTAAAAAGTCCGAAGGTACGTCGGATGCGAGAGCTAAGCTTATGGAGCGATTTGAGCTGACGGAAGTGCAAGCGCAAGCAATCTTGGATTTGCGCCTTGCAAGACTTACCAAGCTCGAAGTGTTTAAGCTTGAAAACGAATTAAAGGATTTGAAAAAGCTTATTAAAAAGCTTACCGCAATTTCTAAGAGCGGAGATTTACAGCTCGAAGTGGTCAAGGAAGAAATTACGGAAATCAAAGAAAAATATCCTTCTCCCCGCCGTTCCAAGCTCGTGTTTACCCGTGAAGAGGCAGACGAAACGCTTTCAACGGCAAACGAGAAAAAACCGGGTGAACCTTGCATGCTGGTGTATACGGCGGACGATCGGTTAAAAGTGTTAATCGGCAAAGAAGTATCGGCGTTGCAAAAGGTGCAGGAAGGGAAGTTTAAACCCCGCACGGTGGCGTTAAAATGGTTGGAAACGCTCACGGATAAGCGTATTTTTGCTTTCACGAATTACGGGAATTGCCATAAGTTAGATATTTACGCCCCCGAATTGCAAGGTAAACTTTCCGACGAAGGTTCGACCTTGAAATCCCTTTCCAAAGAAGCGGAAGACGGCGAAAAAATCGTCGCGCTGTTCGAAGTGGGCGAGCGTATGCCGTACGGTCAACTTTTGTTCTATACCAAGCAAGGTATGGTCAAAAAGACGGATTGGGCGGAATACGAGCAGAAAAAAGATTGTTTCGTAGCCGTTAAGCTGAACGAAGACGACGAAGTAATCGGCGTTGAAGAAAACGCCGACGAAGAAACGACGGTTATTTTCGTCACGGAAAACGGTATTTGCCTGAATGCGAAAAAGGACGATATTCCCACGCAAGGCAGAATTGCGGCAGGGGTTCACGGCATTTCGTTGCGAGAAGGCGACAGCGTGATTTACGCCGCGCAAATCAACGGCGAAGGGGAAATAATCGTTGCAACCGACGAAGGAAAGTTTAAAAAGGTGATTTCTTCTTTGATTGACCCGATGGGCAGAAACCGCAAAGGCTCTATGATAGTGGGCTTAAAAGAAGGCGCGAAAGTGCTTTGCGCCAGCGCCGTCACCGTTCCGTATTCACTTGCGGTCGTGCTGAAAAACGGCTCGGTAGTAGAGCTTTCAAGCGAAGATATTTTCATCACTATCGCGAGCGGAAAAGCGAAAAAAGTGAAAGGAATTGAAGAAGATTCCGTTAAAGCCGTCTATCCCATGCCGTATAAAGAAGAACGGGAATAAAGTTATAATTCTATAAAATCCGACATAGTATATTTCGTAATGAAAATGCGGAGGTCGGGATTTTGTGGGAATATATTGAAGAGAGAACGAGAAGATGCGCGGAATATATCGTCGCAACGGGTTGTACCGTTCGGGCGTGTTCCGCGCATTTCGGCGTAAGTAAGTCTACGGTACATAAAGACGTGACGGAAAGGCTTCCGTTCGTTGATTTAGAACTGTTTGAAAAAGTACGCAAAATTTTGAATTTTAATTTAAGCGAACGGCATATTCGGGGTGGAATTGCCACGCGTGATAAGTATAAAAATCGGCAGAATAAATAATTTTTCAATTTTTTTCTCGGAATACTTGAATTTTTTTGAAAAATATGCTACTATTTTGTCAATCCCTAAGAAACACGGAGTAAGAAGATGAAAAAGATAGCGGTAATAGGTCTTGGAATAATCGGCGGGTCGATTTGTGGCGCGCTTACCCAAGCGGGGTATTTCGTAGACGGCACGGATCTTAACGAACGCTCGATTTGTATAGCCAAAGAAAAAGGGTATATCCAAAATAAAATCGTAAACTTAACGGAGTACGACGCGGTGTTTATCGCCGTGTCGCCGTTGGCTACGTTGAATATTTTAACGACGGAGCGTTTTAAAAACGGCGCGTTCGTCGCGGATATTTGCGGGGTCAAGCAAGCTCTTGAATTAGCCGTTTACGCAGAAGAAAGAAATTTCCGCTATATCGGCTTACATCCTATGGCAGGCAAAGAAACGTCGGGGATTTTATCGGCTACGCCTACTCTTTTTAAACGGGCGAATCTCGTGATTACGACTACGGAGCAAACGGACGAAAAAACGCTTTTAGAAGCCCGTGAGTTTGCGTCCGCAATGGGGTTTGGAAAAATCGTGGAATGTAGCGCGAAAACGCACGACGAGAAGATAGCGCTCACTTCTCAGCTTGCGCATCTCGTTTCCAACGCCTACGTAAAAAGCGAACGGGTGCAAGATTGCGAGGGATTCACGGGCGGTAGCTTTCAGGATATGACGAGAATAGCGGGCGTGGACGAACATATATGGTCGCAGTTATATTTTTATAACCGCGAATGTATTTTGGAAGAATTAAACGCGTTTATTCAAAATATTTCCGCTTATCGTGATGCGCTGGAAATAGGCGATAAAGAAAAATTAGCCGAGCTTTTAAAAGAAGGCAGGTTAATCAGAGAGAAAATAAAACGCGCAGACGATTGAAACTTTCTTAGAAAAGGAAGATAAATCGGTTTACTTTTTAAAATATATTTGTTATAATATTATTTGGAAACTATCCAAAAGACAAGGAAACGAAGTGCGAGCTTGTGATTTGACAATCATAACGATCACGGACGGGACGGAGTCCCGCATACGCCGTAGCGCGGAAATGGAGCTTAGCCCTTTATCCGCCCTTTTGTGCTATAACGAGAGTGGAGCAATTGTTGAAATTCAAGTAAAAGACGGGAAAGTTCTTTTGTCGAGAAAGGGGGATTATTCCTTGTCCCTTACCCTTGACGAAGGGAAAACGACGCGCGGAACGCTTGGAATAAGCGGTTCGAATGGTGAAATTTTCGTTTCGGCGGAAAGAGTTGGGTTTTCTATCGGTGAAAAGTCTTTTCTCGCAAATTTGAAATATACCCTTGATTTTGGACGAGAAAAACAAAAGATGCAACTCAGGCTTAACGCAAGAGAAAGTATATCGGAGGAAAAATGAAAATTCAGTATTTGGGGCATTCCTGCTTCAAGCTAACCGAGAGTACGGGTACGACGGTTGTTGCCGACCCGTATAAAGGCATAGGCTACGAATTGCCCAAACCGCTCACGGCAGATGCCGTGACGGTCAGTCATCAGCATTACGATCACAACAACGTAGGCGCAATCAGCGGTAAACCCGTCGTGATTGATAAAGACGGCTTTTACGAACTTCCCGGCGTGGAAATCACGGGGATAAAAAGCTATCACGACGACAAAGAAGGAGCGCTTCGCGGAGAAAACGTCATTTATAAATTCCGTATGGACGGGTTGGAAATCTGTCATTTAGGGGATTTGGGCGAAGAATGTTCGGCAGAACTTTTAGAGCTTTTGTTGCCCGTTAATATTTTAATTATCCCCGTTGGCGGAAATTATACGATAGATGCAGAGCTTGCCAAAGAATACGTTGACAGAATTATGCCGGAAATCGTAATTCCTATGCATTATAAAACGCGGAATTTAACGATTGATATCGATAAGGCGCAAGGCTTTTTGGACCTTTTCGACGACGAAGACGTAGACGTTTGCCATAAAGACGTTCTCGAGTTTTCCCGCGATGATCTTACCGAAGAAAAAACCAAAATAATACTAATGGAACGGACAAAAATCGAATGAATTACTCAGATAAAAACGAATTTCGTTTTGCGGTAAAAGAATATTTAAATTCTTTATATATCGGTAGCTTACGCTCGTACGGCAGACTCGTCGGGGTGAAAAACCCTACGAAGAAGAAAAAGGGGGAGCTTTTAAGCGATATTCTTGCCGTATTGCTCGGCGAGAAAGCCCCTGAATTACCTTCGAATTTAGGCGCGCCCATAAAAAACGATTTCGTTGATCCGACGATTATTCAAAAAATAGAAGACTTGAAAAAAGCCTATCTTCCCAACGGTGCGACGGAAGAAGGGGCTTTTTTTGCCTTTGAAGAAGAAAAACCTTATATGATCGTAAACGATTCGGGGGTGGAATTTCCCAGCCTTCGCGATCAGTTTAGCCGAAAAATGTACGAAGGTCAAATCGCTACGGTAGACGGGGTTTCTCAGCTTTTATCTTTAAAAGGCGAAACCGATTATCAAAAATTAATCGTGCCCGTAGAACTTATTCGCAAAAACGATTTGCGTGAAGGCGACGTGATTACTTGTTTTGCCGAAACCCGTTCGCACGTGTTATACGCAACGGAAATCCTTTCTCGAAACGAATCCGTAATCGACGGAAAGCCCCGTAAAAACTTTGACGATTTAACGGTATGCCAACCTACCGAAAAAATCAAATTCGTATCCCAAACGGCATCTATCGCGGGAAAATACTGCGAATGGTTGTTGCCGATAGGCAAAGGCCGTAGGGGGCTTGTGCTTGCACCGCCTAAAGCGGGTAAAACCTTTTTATTAAAAACGCTTGTTCGCGAAGCGAAACAAGCAAACCCCGATTTGCGCGTATATGCTTTACTTCTTGATCAATCCCCTGAAATTATAGCCGAGTACGAAGAGATTTTACCTTCTGAGAATATCGTATCCACGTCTTACGACGACGAAGCAGAACGCCACGTTTTTCTTGCAGATTTCCTTTTAAATCGCACGAAACGCCTTGCCGAAAAGGATAAACACGTATTGTTAATCGTAGATTCGTTCACGGCTTTAATGCGAGCGTATAACGAAACGGAAGAGTCTATGGGCGGAAAAACCTTTTCGTGTGGCTTAGAAAGTAAAACTTTACGGTATATTAAAAAATATTTAGGAACGGCGCGCTGTTTCGAAAAGGGCGGTTCGCTTACTGTTCTCGGTGCGTTGTCGGTGCAAACGGGCAATCCTGCCGACGATTTCGCCGCTTCGGAGTTTCTTTCCGTTTCGAATTTTTCCCTGAAACTCAGCGGAGAGCTTTCGGCAAGAAGGGTATTTCCCGCAATCGAATTTTTATCTTCGGACACCGAACAGCCTGAACGCTTATTAAACGAAACGGAACGGGAATGTGAATACGTAATTCGAAACTCTTATTTAACGAAAAAGAGCTACGTAGATTTACTTCTTTTACTCAACGCATGCGCAAGTGCTCAAGAATTACTGCAAAAACTTAAACAATAACGCTAAAAGATAATAAAAGGACTGCTTTTTTGCGGTTCTTTTTTTGTTTAGTTTGAAAAAGATAAAAATTTATCGATTTAGCGATTAAAAAATGTACGCAAGGGCTGTCAAGGGGTTGAGATTAGGGAAAAAATATGATATAATTTATATCGTATGCGTGGGATTTTACATAATTTCACGGTGCTCCGCTGGAAAATCCAAGCGGGAAGAATTAGTCAGGATAAAAATTTTTAACGGAGAATAACAGTATGAACAACAAAATTACTATTATCGGCGCAGGCTCGGTAGGCGCAACGATTGCGTATACGCTCGTTGCAAACGGTCCGGTTTCGGAAATCGTTTTAATCGATATCAACCGCGACAAAGCGATTGCGGAAGCGATTGATATTAAACAGGCAACTCCCTTTTTAAATTCCGTCAATATCTATGAAGGAACTTACGAAGATGCCGTTGGCTCCGACCTTGTGATTATCACGTCGGGCGTAGGCAGAAAGCCTGGTCAATCCCGTATTGACTTAACGCAAATCAACGTGAATATTTTAAAGACTATTGCGCCTGAAATCGTGAAATACGTTCCCGATGCATTGTATTTAATCGTTGCAAACCCCGTAGATATTTTAACTTACGTATTCTGCAAGGTGACGGGTTTGCCTTCTTCCCGCGTTATCGGCTCGGGTACGAGCTTAGACACTATTCGTTTAAGAACGCGTTTGTCGGAACTCTACGCAGTTAATCAAAAGCAAGTACACGCTTACGTGCTTGGCGAACACGGCGATAGTTCGTTCGTGGCTTGGTCTACGGCGGATATTTCGGGTATTCATCTTTCCGATTATGAAAAGTCCGTCACAAACAAAGGCGCGCTGACGATTACCCCGTATACGCAAGAAGAAGTAGAAGAATACGTGAAAAAATCGGGCGGTAAGATTATCGCAGGCAAGGGCGCGACGTTCTACGGGATTGCCGCTTCCGTTTGCCATATCGTAAAGAATATCTATTCAGGCGCAGATACCGTTGCAACCGTGTCCACCGTAATGAACGGCGAATACGGCGTTTCCGACGTTGCGCTCAGCACCCTTTGCGTAATCGGTACGGAAGGGGTAAAAACCACGCTTACGCCTAAGCTTTCCGACGAAGAAGTGGCGAAATTCCAACACAGCGCGCAGGTGTTAAAAGATGTTCTTGCGCAAATCAATATTTAAGAGGTTGAAAAATGGAATACCGTATTGAAAAAGACACAATGGGGGAAATGAAAGTTCCCGCAGATAAGTATTGGGCTGCGCAAACGCAAAGAAGTTTTCAAAACTTTCCGATAGGCGACGAAGTGATGCCTCGCGAAATTACGCGTGCGTTCGGGGTTTTGAAAAAGGCTGCCGCGCTTGCTAACCATAAGCTTGGCAAACTTTCCGACGAAAAGGTAAACGCGATTTCTTCGGCTTGCGACGAAGTGATTTCAGGTGCTTTAAACGACCATTTCCCGCTCGTCGTTTGGCAGACGGGAAGCGGTACGCAATCGAATATGAACGCGAACGAAGTTATTGCAAATCGCGGAAACGAAATTGCTGGCGCGAAAATATTGCACCCCAACGACGATATCAACAAGAGCCAAAGCTCGAACGATACTTTTCCGACGGCAATGCATATTGCGGCGGTGCTTTCTATTGAAGATAAGCTCTTCCCTGCAATGGATAAGCTCGTAGAAACTTTTAAGCGTTTGGAAAAAGAAAACGAAGGGATTGTAAAAAGTGGCAGAACGCATTTGCAAGACGCCGTGCCTATCGCGTTTTCCCAAGAAATCAGCGGTTGGAGAAATATGATCGAAAAGACGAAAGCTCAGCTTACGCTTGCGCTTTCTGGCTTAAAAGAGCTTGCGCTCGGCGGTACTGCGGTCGGTACGGGTTTGAACGCACCCAAAGGTTTTGCAGAAGAAGTAGCGAACCAAGTGAGTATTCTCACAGGTAAAAAGTTCGTGACGGCGGAGAACAAATATCACGCGCTTACCGCAAAAGACGAATTAGTGTTTGCGCACGGCGCGATTAAAGCGCTTGCTTGCAACTTAATGAAGATTGCAAACGATATCCGTTGGCTTGCGAGCGGTCCGCGCGATGGGCTTGGGGAAATCTTTATTCCCGAAAACGAACCGGGTTCGTCGATTATGCCGGGTAAGGTAAACCCTACGCAATGCGAATCTATGACGATGGTTGCGGTGCAGGTTATGGCAAACGATGTTGCGGTGAGCGTTGGGGCATCGCAAGGGAATTTCGAGCTCAACGTGTTTATGCCCGTGATTATTTATAATTTCTTGCAATCGGTGCGCTTACTTTCCGACGGGATTGTTTCCTTTGAAAAGAACTGCGTGACGGGAATTAAAGCCAACAAAGAAAAGATGAAACACAATCTTTATAATTCTTTGATGCTCGTGACGGCTCTCAATCCGTATATCGGCTATGAAAACGCGGCGAAAACGGCGAAGAAAGCGTATAAAGAAAATATTTCCTTAAAAGAAGCTTGCGTTGCGCTGGGATTCTTAACGGCGGAAAAATTCGACGAAGTATTCCGTCCCGAAGAAATGGCGTATCCGCAAAACTAAAAGAAAAAAAGGTAGCGAAAGATAATGAAAATTAGTTATTATCCCGGCTGTACGCTGAGAACGAAAGCCAAAGAGTTGGACGAAACTGCCCGTCTTTGCGCGAAAGCTCTCGGCGTAGAAATGGAAGAAATCGAAAATTGGCAATGTTGTGGCGCGGTGTATCCGATGGCGACGGACGAAATTGCAACCAAATTATCGGCTGTGCGCGCGTTGGATTACGCAAAGCATAACGGGGGCAAACTCTTGACCCTTTGTTCCGCTTGTCATAACGTGATTAAACGCACGAACGAAGATATGAAAGCGGACGGGGATATTTGTTTCCGTGCAAATAACTATTTAAAATTAGACGAACCGTATAAGGGCGAAACACAGGTTTTGCATTATTTAGAAATGCTCAAAACGATGGTCGGCTTTGACAATATCAAAAAAGCCGTCGTCAATCCTATCAATCGCAAGGTCGGCGCGTATTACGGTTGTTTACTGTTAAGACCGAGTGGCGTGATGGCGTTTGACAATCCCGAAAATCCTACGATTATCGAAGATTTTATTCGCGCAATCGGCGGTACGCCCGTTGTGTATCCTTTCCGAAACGAATGTTGCGGGGCGTACGTTTCTTTGAAAAACAGCGAATTGCCTAAGAAAAAGAGCAAGAAAGTTTTGGAAAGCGCAAAAGAAAAGGGCGCGGAAGAAGTGATTACGGCTTGTCCGCTTTGCTTATATAACTTGCAAGTGAACGGCGACGGGATTTTACCCGTAAAATATTTCACCGAACTTTTAGCGGAAGCGTTGGGGGTGAGCAAATGACGAAAGAAGAACGCGTTCAAAATATCAAAACGCTCAGCGGTACGGACGTAAGAAAATGTATGAAATGCGGGAAATGCTCGGGCAGATGCCCTGCGTTTAAAGATATGGATATCAAACCGCATCAATTCGTGTCTATGCTCGAAAAGGGCAAGCTTGAACAGCTTTTAGAATGTAAAGCTATTTGGAACTGTCTTTCGTGTATGGCTTGCGTAGAGCGTTGTCCGCGCGGCGTTGCGCCTGCGGCGGTCGTGGAAGCGGTGAGAGATACCGTCGTGAGAATGCAAGGCAAAAACGGCATTAAAGCAGAAGAAATTCCGCCTATCGTC
>JAEIGA010015715.1_pt1 | contig 11518 bp, 6 predicted proteins | sample 9270691 | NCBI WGS metagenome assembly JAEIGA01 (sample SAMN17057246, study PRJNA624740) | gut metagenome | biome: biome; isolation source: fecal sample | host: Bos grunniens | place: China: Xizang | collected 2019
AATTCATAGAAAGATACTTGATGGGAAAACCGCCTATGAATATGACACATCCTACAACAAAGCCGCGTAAAGAAAGATCCGTATAATGAGAATGTTTGAACTATTGCCAAGACCCCTCGGAGCCATCTTCAGAAAATTGACCCACTTGACTTGCAATTTACCGTCAACACCAACCTCCCGAAAAGTAAAGTAAAAGTAAACCCCGCGAGTGTAGTGAAGACCTTTACACCTATAGCCAACGCCGGAACGATAGTATTACCGTTGTCCTTGGAGTGCGAATCTATCGCCGCACCGAAATTCACCGCGCGAAAAAGCGTCCCCCGATTTTCCTCAAGAATAATTCAAGGTGATATCGGCTGATTTTATAACCGGCGCGATCAAGCGGTCGCTGCGGTCGTACTCGCTGAAACCTGCATCCTTCGGAGTCACTCCGAAAAGCCAGTCCGAGCGCGAACCTTCAATCTTGATTCGCCCGTTCGGATACAGCGAGACAACGGCTGAAAGCGGATCCTTCCAGCCCAGCGTGTCTTCACAGCATCCGAACGTGTACGGAGCGCCTGCATGGCGGCGAAGGTATTCCTGCGGATACGCTCTCTGCTTCGGCCCCCAGTAATACATATTTGCGCTGTTTACATCCCAATAGACGATATTGTCCAATATGCGCAGATGGTCCGTATGGAGATGACCGTTTGCGACAAGCCTGACCCGTCCGGGGTTCTTTGCGTTGGCCTCGTTGAAAATTCTGCGGACATCGGCGGCATTCTTCACCACCGCTCCGCCCGGTCCGCGTTCAAGGCTCTGATGTGAGAACACAACGCACGGATAAGGAGATGTATTGATCGTCTGACGAAGCCATTCCATCTGTTCCGGCGGAATCCAGTTTATTGTCGACATGACGGAGCGGTGGAAATAATTACCCTTCGAATGGTGAATGAACCTGCCGGGCTCGTTGCAGAAATAGTTGGGATCGAGAATCACGAAGCGGAACCCTCCTCTGTCCATCGAGTAGTAGCCGCGCTCCAAAGCGAGCACGTGGAGAACCTCCTCGTATGCAGTGCCGTCCTGTTCGTGATTCCCAAGAACATGAAACGACGGAATCCTGATGAAGATCAGGGTTCAACGGTTTCAGTCACCAGCATATCATCAAGATAGACGGTTCCGGACGCATCAACAAGCCGCAGACAGAGAAGTCCGTCGCGGTAAGCCTGAGTAGGTTTGTCCGGCATTTTGAAAACTCCCGACCAATGCATCCAGCCGGTCGTGCCGTCCAATCCGGCTCTATTGCCCGGCACGCGCACTTCGTTCCCGCCGCAGATCAGCGCCAGATGAACTCCGCTGGCCGCTCCGCCGCGCTTGACGACGTCCTTCAATTTTAAAAACCAGGAAAAACGGTACTTGCGCCCAGCTTTCAGCTTCCCGAGACCGATCCGGCAACCGGCGTACTGACGGTTGGTGTTAGACACGTAAAGAGAATAAGGCGGAGATACGAACTCCTCGGAAGAGAGATTGCGCGGCTGCGGATGCACGCTCCAGGTCGCCGAATCGCCGAAACGGTTCGTCTGTGAAAGATCGCCGTTCTCGACGAGATTCACTTCCTCCGGATGCTTTGCGCGGCGGGCGAGCTCGCGGGCGACAGAGTGCTCCTCGACATACTTGCGCGAACGTTCAAGAAGCGGCGCAAGGAAATGCGAGCGGATGAATCCGACGCGGCGGCGTTCAATCGACCCGGGCGCACACTTCGCTTCGGCGGCGTCCACGAGCGACTTCCACCGCTCGAGAACATCCGATGAGTAAACCTCCGTCATCACCCGGTGCGGCGAGGGCGGGCGTGTTCGCGGGCCCAATGTCGACTCGTACGTTTCGGATGTCATTGAGCCTATCCACTTTTTCTCCATCTCTTCGTAATACATCTTCATCTCGGCCGCTCCCGGCCCGAACATCAGCCGATGATGTTCATCCAAAAGCGCGTCGATGTCGAGCGAGGGATCCCACAGCGTCTTCATCAGCACGTAGGTATTGAGATAGTTGTATATCCAGCGGTCAGACTCGTTCTCGGCGTATGCACCGAAGATAAAAGGCGCGGCCGAAGAAAAAAATCCGAAAAAGGCGCGCGGAGACAGTTGCGGAATGTCAGGCGCGGACAGCGCCTCGCCTTTGCGCGGATACGTCCACAGCCACACCGGCTGCCAGCACTTCGCCGCCCAGGCCGCAATGCGTTCGCGGGAACGCGCAGCCATCTGCGGATTCCCCTGCATCCACGGCCCCGTCTCCGCCACCATGACACGCACATTGCCGGGAATCTCCACGTTCTCGGGAACATTCCCGTAAGGCGGGTACGCCATCTGAGTGACAATCCCTCTGACGCCGGCATCCTTCAGCCGGTCTGCAAGCCGTACCGTCTGCCGCCAGACGAGCTCTGTGGCATAATTGCCGTTCAACGCGTTCTTATCGTAGGCGGCAAGACACTTCTCGCACTGACAAGGCTGAAAGCCGTCCTGACACATGACATCGACGTACCGTCCGTGCAGCATATTCCTGCCCCAGTCATATCCCCCCTTCTTCCAGCGGCTCGGAATCTTCCGGACGGACGCGGGCTCTCCCGACAGATAGGATCTGGCATCTTCATAAAGTTCGTCCCACACTGCCGAGGAATGGCAGAGCTGTCCCGTAAAATGGCTCAATGACTTTTCTTCAACATCGCGGTAGAGCTCTTTGCGGTCCCACGTTTTCAGAAGCGCGAAATATTCCGGATGCGTCGCGGCGAAGCGTTCGCGCAGCCGGGCGTGGTTCTGTCCGTGACAGCACGGAATTTCCAGCGTTCCGAAGCGCGTACGCATAAATTCCAGGGCCTGTCCCCGCCGCCTCACCGTTTTATCGGCCGGTTTCTCGTACCAGATCCCGGCCCCGTCAAACGTTAAATTTGTTGTACGAACCGACATCTTCGGTGCCACCGTCTCGTCGAGATCCGGCACGGAGATTTCAGTCCGCTGCGGCACGATCGTACCGATCTCGCCCGGGAAATAAAAGCGCACCCCCGCGTAGCGTTCAAGAAGTTCATAGACCCCGAATACGGTTGCATGTTCGCTGATCATCCGGTGAACATACCCGGCGCGGACTTCCCGCACAAGATCGCATTTATGGTCGTCGCGTCCGGCGATGTAGATCCGTCCAGGAGCAGTCTTCAAAACAAACGCGTCACGCTTCAGCTTCTCAGTGCGGATGCCGGCGGCGCGCGTCCAGATATTTGAGCCGAGAACAACCGAAGTCGCGCCCGGCGAAGGCGACGATGCGATCGGCACAGGTTTGGCGAGAATGCGCGAAAGAAAATTCGTCGCTTCCTCGGCCGCAAAAACAACACTCCTCGGCGCATCAGGCGCAATCACGACCTCGGTCCGCCCGGGATGCATTATGACGGCTGCCGCAAGAAGAACAGAGAACATATAACCGCCGCCCCTTAAAAATCAAGCCGCACAACCGCACATTCGTTCGCAACCGCATCTGCCGGAATTCCCCATATATGAAGCGTCCTTTTATCAGATTCCAGCGCTTTGCGCGGATGGATGTCCAGTTCCGCCTTGAGAGCAGTGCCGGTATTGAGCAGTATCGCGCGCTTCGGCAGAGTCTCAAGTTCATGGAGATAGAAGCCTGTCGAGTTCATCCCGTCGGGGAAATGTATGAACAGGGAATTGCCGCGACGCGTGGCAAGCATCCGCGACGAAGGCGAAAGAACGTTTTTGGCGATCTCCACGTTCTTGAACGCATCTCCTACGCGCTTGCGCCAGTCGCCGACGCCCGCCATCAGCCTGCGCGACTCCTCCGGAATCGTGCCGTCCGCCTTAGGGCCTACGTTCAGCAGGAAATTACCGCCTGCGGCGAGAAACATATCCATGCGCCGCGTCAAATACCCAAGCGTCCTGTAATCCTCATTGCTCCGGTACCCCCACGACACCTCTCCGACCGAATCGCAGGCTTCGATATGTTTTCCGGAGGGCGAATCCCATTTCCAGTCGCGTTCAGGCGTAGAATAATCGCACAATTCCTTATTTTCCCAGCCACGGTCGTTTATCATAATCCCGGGCTGAAGTCTCCGCACCAACGCATCCATTTCGGGGCGGCATATGCGCGTTGGGATATCCCAGAAAAAGCATACTATTTCGCCATACTTCGTAAGCAGCTCCGTAACCTGAGCCTTGACATACTGCTCATACCTGTCCATGTCCGGTCTGTCGCCCGGCTGCAAAGGTGCCTGATGCGTGCTTTTCGGGTTATACGCGTTCGGGTGATGCCAATCGGGATTGGAATAGTAGAATCCGAGCTTCACCCCACCTCGGCGGCAGGCCGCCGCAAGTTCCGCGATCACATCGCGTTTGGCCGGCGTGTTCGTGACCTTGTAGGAAGTTGTCGCCGTATCCCACATGCAAAATCCGTCATGGTGTTTCGACGTGAAAACGATATAGTCGGCGCCTGCCGATCTGGCGACGTCGACAAACTCGTCGGCATCGAATTTCTCCGCCGTGAAACTCTCCGCGAATTTCTCATAATCCGCCCGCGTCATGCCGTAGCGCCACTGGGTCTGGCTATGGCGTCCGGCGACGGAATAAATCCCCCAGTGGACGAACATCCCCACCCGGCGGTCGAACATTTTCCATTTTTTCCCCCGCATTTCCGCCGCTGCGAAAACAAGTCCGCTCGTCACAGGAGTCTCCTTTTCGACCGTAGCTTCAGATATGCGCGTCTCCATCACGCAAACCGCCAATAAAATACTTATCATAATTTGTCTCTTCATTATCGAACGACTACTGTCGTACCCTTCTGTTTAAAAATACGCACGCCGCGGCCGGTGACGCGGAAGACCCATCCCGTCGGCAGCGTCGGCGACGAGATGGCTGGAGTCCCGTTGACGGCACCACCGTCGACCGCGCTTACGGCGTAAAATCCGCGACCATTCTCATCTGCAAGAAGCGACGGATCGCCGGTCACCGTCAACGTCCAACCGGTGAGATTGACGCCATCGGGCAACACGATCTTCCTCCCGGCTATGATATCTTCGAAAGACAGAGCCAGCGACGCGGCCGGCAGCGACGCAGCCGACGCATTGACGAGAGAACCGCCGCCGGGTCCGTAAGTGACGGATGCGATCTTTGCAGGATATCCGCCGAGATCAAGCGTGCCGCCGCCAGTCAGCACAACGTCCGTCCCGTCGGGGATTGCCTTTTCACAGCCCGCGATCAACAGTCCGCCGGCGACACAAGTAGCGCCGCCCCACGTATTCGTCGCCTTAAGCGTCAGATCGCCTTCGCCTCTTTTCGTGAACGAACCCGTCGCCACATTCGGCGCAAGAACGCAAGGATATTCGGCAATCTTGCTTGTGCGCGACACGTAGACTTGAGCCGTCGCTTGAGTATAGCCGACACCGGGCGCGGTTACGACAATACCGGTGACTGCACCCGTTTCAATATCGTACTCGGCGACAGCCGCCGCTCCCGTTCCGTCGCCGATGATTTTGATCTGGGGCGAGGCTATAAGACCGGCCCCAGTCAGCGGCGCGTCCATCGGTACGGCCTGAATGCCGCCTCCTGTCGCTCCGGTTACGGGAACGCTGATTTTGTTACCGGTCCGGCCGGCCGTATCGACAGTCATACCGCCGCCGTAAACGATGATATCGTCCGGCGCCTTCGTACCGGGAACGTTCGGATTGGAATAGAAGATATCCTTTCCTGAATCAAGTGTCCTGAACGCACCTCCGTCAAAACCGACATGAAGGTGATGAATCTGATTCGCCTCGTTCCAGATCTGATTCTGCCCGACCTGCTTCGCCGCAAGCGTACCGCCGCGCGAGACGGTCAGCAAACACGGTCCAAGCGCGCCTCCCTGTTTGCCGGGATTGAATGAAATGCAGCTGCCGTTGACGATACATTCGGCCGTCGGACCGTCAATGGAGAGCTGCGCGCGCGAAGAATTACCCTGTGCGCACTGCAACCGGCCGTCAACCGTCATTCTGCCGCCGCGCAGAGCAACCACGCACTGACCGCTGTTTCCGCCTGCGAAATAACACTCCGTTTTCGTACCGTATGTTTTAAAATGCGAATCGCCGCCGGTCTGCGTCCAAACCGCAAGCCCGTAGCAGGCAATTGAAAAATTCCCTTCGGAAAAGAATGTTCCGCCGCGCATCTCGTAGCCGCCGTAGCCGCCGTTCACCGCCAAGCCCTGATCTAAATGCCCTCCGCCGGAACCGCCTGGCGCCATGACATCGCCGCCGTGCTGGTAAACCGCCCCGAAGCCATAGCCTTTATTGTGGGAACTTGATCCACTCTCAACACCACCGCCGACGACAATTTTATTGGAGACGACCGCTCCATCAAAAATCTCCAGCGCGCCTGAATATTCAGAAAGACTGTGTCCAACGCAAAGAGCGCTCTCGGAAGAATATGAACTGCTTGTGAGGCGCTCTTCGAGCGAACTTGCAAGTTTGGCATCCTTGACGACAAGACGCGCAGCGTTCGCACCGGAAAGCGAATCGTTGCTGCCGACGAAAAGCCCTTCTTCGCCGATTGCAACCGAAGTACCCGCGTCAAGCACGATCGCGGTGCGCACCGGCGTGCCGTTGAGAACTTTCTCCGCGGCACCGCTGCCGTAGAGTTTAAGCCCGGAAAGCGAGAACGTGCCGTCGGCACGCGGATGAAGAGAACCGGTCTTCCACTCAAGATTGGTCCACATACCCGCATCCGCCACCTTGAGTGCGACATCACCGGCTATACCCCATCGCTTTGACGGCCAGTCACCGGTCACCGCCAATTCCGGCACCTGTCCCACTGAAAGCGAATAAAGCCGAGGGAATGCGCCGTTCAAGAAAACCGCCTCTTCCGCAAGTTTCTTGAATGAAGCGAAATCCCATCGGGTGCCGTCCGCGTCAAGTTCGCAGTCGATGCGCCCGTAATCGCACGTAACACATGCGTAGGACGTTCCATCCCCGCCGAGAGACCCCGGATAACCGGCCAGCGTTTCGGCACCGTGTTTATGATTGAAGTACGCACCGCCGGAGAATGTGTTCGCATCCGAACCGAGATACAGCCGTCCGCAGGGATCAAGAGTGAACATATCCATTTTAAGCGAACCGCGCCCGGTGATCGGCCCGAGGAAGGACAACTGTACGCAAAGATTAGGATCTTTATTCAAAGCCGTCTCTTTTGTCCACCCGGGACAGACCGTCAACTGCGACATTCCTGTCGTGTTCGTGAACGTGATCGGCTGCGTGAATGCGAGATAATTGGTCGAGTACTCCGTGTACACGGCACTTTTCATGTAAAGCGGCGCAATTGCGCCGTAGCCGCCGATTTTAACCGGACGGTCAATGCAAGGGATTTCGCAATATTCCTTGAACTGAATCGATGTTTTGTTGTTTTCGCTTCCGTTCATCACAATTGCACCGTTCGGATCATCATCTATGGCGGAAGTGGCCTTTGTCATGAACAACGTCGAATCCGCGCCGAGAACAAACTCTCCCGGGGAAAGTGAACCGTTATTCACGTAGATATTGCAACCCTTGTTCGCCAGACGATGGCCGTTGAGCGTCAATGCATTCAACCAGAGATATCCGGTAGACGGTTTACAATTGACAATCGTCGCATCCGCATCAAGCACAAGGTTCCCGATCTGGTCAATAAGCGCGTAGGTTGTTTCCGTGAATTCGACGGCACCCCTGCCGTTCACGCCGTCACCTCTGATATGCAGTTTGCGCGCATTGCGGAAAAGCCCTTCGACACGCTTCATCGACAGCGTCGCCCCTTCGAACACCGTCACCTTTTTGTCATGCGTCCACGCCGTTCCGAGACATTGCTCGATCGCCGCGACAACTACGCCGGCGCGGATTTCGACATCGCCGTTAAACTTGTCCCGCTTGACGTCCATCGTCCACTCGGCATCGTTCGTCTTGCGGACGACGCCGCCGTTCTCGCCGCCTATCCAGTCCATCCGCGGCGCGGAAGACGTCGCAAACTCAACAACCGCATTCGTACCGGTGAACCTGATGCCGTCAGCATAAGCGGCAACATTGCCGTCATCGATCTTCAGCACTTCGTCGTGTGCAAGTTCGTAGACGGCCGCGTTGACGGCACACGTCGACAGCGCTGCCGACAACATACAGAGCTTTTGAATCGTCGCTTTCATTTGCGTTTTTCCTTTCGGTAAAAATCTTTCGCCGTCACGGCTCGACCTTCTCCACCCGGATATCGTCGAACCAGGCCGTCCCCTCGACACCGTTCAGGAGAACATGGAAAAAGAGACGCTCGTGCGCTTTCGCCTCGCTTGCGGTGAATTCCCATTCCTGGAATATCCAGTCCATCGTACCGCAATAGGCGCCTTTCGTGGGGAAGAACTGCCACTGACCGTCATAGACTTCGACATACACGCCGCCTTTACCCTCGACAAGCGGACGGATATTCTCCGTCTTGAGGAAAAACGACACGCGGTACTTCTCATTGGGCTTGAAATCGTTTCCCAGATACTGACGCGCTTCGGCTTTTTTCCGCGCCGTCAGTCTGACGCTGCCGCGTCCGGTCACCTTTACCTTTTCATCTAATGCAACCGTCCCTTCCTCACCCGGCTCCCATCCCGCAAGCCCCTCAAAACCTCCGTTTACAAGAATCGAACGTTCAGATCTCTGCGCACGCTCCTTAAGACCGCGCTCGACGGATATCGATTCCATATAGGCCGCGGCCGTTTCCTTAAGCGGATCAAGATACTGCTGCCGAATGAACGCGATGCGCTTCGCTTCCGGCGAACCGGCTTTAACGGCGGCTGCGGCGCGGTCGCAGAGCGCACCGAGCCTCCTGATTACCGCCGGGGAATAAACCTTTGTCCAGATATCATACTCGCTGGGCACGACGGCGACGGGACCGAGCGACGTCTCTTTGATGTTGCCGGCGATCTCGCCTATCCACTTGTCTTCCAGTATTGTGTAGAACTCCGCCATCGACTGCGCGCCCGCACCGAACATTTTTTCGTGATGGTCGGCGATCAGCTCCTCGACGTCTATATCCGGATCCCACGCGATCTTCGAGAATACGTAGTAGTTGAAATACTGCTGGATCGACCGGTCGGCCTCCGTTTCGAGAAATCCGCCGCAGACGTACGGTGCGGCCGCCTTCCAATATTCGCCGTAGGCGCGCGGGGCGGGAATCGGAATGCCGGGGATTCCCGTGCGGCCGTATTTGTGCGCGTACGTCCACGTGCGGATGCGGCGGTTCGTTTTTTCGTACCAGGCTTTGAAGAGCGCGATCTGGCCGTCGAACTTCGTGCGGTTGCGCACTCCCCACGGACCCTGCTGCGCGACGGTGACGAGAATGTTGTCGGGAAGCGCGAACGACGGCACCGAACCGTAGGGGAGATACGACATCTGAGAAACGACGGCGTCAATACCGTCGTTCTTCAGGCGCTGAGCCAACTTCGCGGTCTGCCCCCAGACAAGATCCGTCGCGTAATGGCGACTCGACTTGTCATACGCCTTCTGGCAGGAGCTGCAGAAACATTCGTGGAACGCGTCCTGCGGCATAACATCGACGTATTTTCCGCAAGTAAGGTTGGCGTTCCAGGCAAACCCGGTGTGCTTCCAGCGCGAAGGCATACCGCGCGATTCGGCGCTTTCCCCGGTCAGATACGCCTTGGCGTCTTCGTAAAAAACATCCCACACGTCCGACGACTGGCAGAGCTGGTTGAAATCGTGCGCCTTCTGCCCGGGCTTGGGCGTTCCGGTGCAGCGCGAAGAGTCCTTGCGCATCTGAAAGTATTCAGGATGCGTCTTCGCGAAGCGTTCGCGGATCATGTTCCACTGCTGACCGTGGCAGCACGGTACGGATTCGGAATCCATTCTCAGCCGCAGCCAGTGCAGCACTTTTCCTGATTGCGGTTTTCGGCTTCCCGGAGGACCGTCGTCATACCAGACTCCGTCCCCGCCCATGTAGGGATCGCGGGAAGTAAAATACGGCGAGCGTGTCAGATTGATGTCGCTCACCGTGAATGAATCCTGACGCGGCGTCACCTCTCCGCAACCGCCGGGAAAGAAAAAGCGGCAGCCGGCGAAGCGCTCGAGAAATTCATAAACGGCGAACAGAGTCGCGCGTTCGAAGTGAACGCCGCCGCCGAGCGATCCGTTTGCGATGCTGCGCCTGGGATCTGCGCTCTTATCATCGCGCCCGGCGGCATAGACGCGTCCGCCGTGCGTGCGAAGCACAAATCCGTCTCGCGGCAGTTTCGCGACATCGATACCGGCCTTTCGGGAATAGACATTATCGCCGAGAACGAGCGAAGCCCTGCCGGCCGAAGGCGCCGTCACGATCGGCACTGGAGCGCCAAGCACGCGGGAAAGGAAGTTCGTCGCTTCGTCAGCCGCGAACAAGACCGTCTTCGGAGCATCGGGAGCGATTACGACCTCCGAATTTTCCGGCGTGAACACAACCGCGAAAGCGAGCAAAATCGGCAGCATAAAGTTTTATCCTCCCCTCGTATCAGCGGTCACTTCATCTTCCACGCCTTCAGCATGGCATCGGCCGCGAGACAGGACCCCTTCTCGCTGAAGTGGATGCCGTCGAGCGTGAGGTTCAGCTTTGCGGAGCCTTCGGGGCTTTTCATGTGCTCGCGCGCAAAAATCATGTCGAGCGGAACGGGCACCGCGTCCGTTTTCTCAGATGCGATGCGGGCCATTTCCGCGTATGGCGGACAGCTCACCCCGTATTCCAGCATGGCGTCTCCCTCGCAACATCCCGGCGGAGCCACGATCGAGAATTTCTTCACGCCGCGCAACCTCAGATAGTGAACCATCCATATGAGATTGTCCCTGTACGCCTGCGGGCTCACCGTCGGTTCGTCGCGCCAACGCGCTCTGCCGATGACGGAATCGTTCGCCCCGAAGAAGATCGCCACGGCGTCCGGCTTCTCCGCCGCGACATCGCTGATTCGCGTAAGTGCCATCGGCGTCTTGTCGCCCGAACGACCGGCATTCACCACCGTAACCCCGTTCGTCTCAAGCGCCGCGCGCAGATACTTAATGTAATAGCCCTTCCCCGCAGTAATGGAATCGCCGAAGCATACCAGCTTTTCACCCGGCTTGAGCCACGGTTCCTCAAGCGGTTTTACCATCGCTACAGACGACATTGCCGATGCAAGTACCAATAACAACACTAATTTGTTCATTTTCATTTCATTGCTATCCCATAGGCGGGATAGAATCCTTTCTTTGACTGGCTCTTATGGTATCATAACAGCAGCATCGCCGTCTATATCGCTCTTTATTCACGATACGCATATTGCCTTGGTTTCGCCGAAGTGCATAATTTTAATCAATCTTTCCCCAGACACGCGCGAAGCAGTTCGCCGGAGAGGATTTTACGGGTGTCGTCGTCCACGAGCGAAAAGCGGTTACCGTCGTTCGGGGTCGAAAGATAGTTCCATACGCAATAGGGGATGCCGTGCTCCCGGCAGAGGGACACGACATCGCGCATATAGGCTACGCGCGATTCCGGCG
>JAEIGA010015716.1_pt1 | contig 11518 bp, 8 predicted proteins | sample 9270691 | NCBI WGS metagenome assembly JAEIGA01 (sample SAMN17057246, study PRJNA624740) | gut metagenome | biome: biome; isolation source: fecal sample | host: Bos grunniens | place: China: Xizang | collected 2019
AAGCACTTTCGACTCGATGGAGGACCTTGATATCTACGCCCAGCACCCACTGCACAAAGCCGCTGCTGGTGACTTTGTGCCATACGTAGCAGGACGTGCTTGCACGGATTTTGAAGTGTGATATTAATGCGAAGCGCCATAGTTTCTTCCACCTATTTTGTCAAAATATTTCGTATTTTCGGAGCGCGAGAATCGCTTAAAATCATCCAAGCAAAACATTGGTCGGATTTACGAGAATTACAGCGCATTACAAAAGCAACCTCTTTTTAACATATCACAAGTCAAATTTTGTCTTAGTTGGTAAAACAATAATCAAAACAACCAACATCAGAAAAATCCGCCCGTAATGTAAAAAAAATCTACCCGTAATGTAGATAAAACTATCCGTAATGTAGATAAAACTATCCGTAATGTAGTTGAATTTATCCGTAACGTAGTTGAAACTATCCGTATTGTAGTTCAAAAAAGGCCTTGACTTTTTTCAAAAAGGTTAAGGCTTTTACTTTCTGCCCTTACTTTAGGCCCGACGCGCCGTTCTATTTCACAAAGTGCATTTGTCAAAATTTTTCGCATTTTTTGCACTGCATTTAGAGCGCCCTGTTGGGGTAAAATAAGAGGGATGCGCATCATCACGATGGCATCCCTCTATTGTCGTTAAACTTTAATCGTTGATCGTTAATTATTCCGTACGATAATCAGCAAGTTGTTCAGCAGTCATATTCATTACCCAAGCGTGATGCTTGATGACCTCTGCCTCGGCAAAGTTAGCGTAAACGCGTGCTGAGCGTTCGAACATTTCGGGTGCCTGAGTCGCATTGTATTGAATCAAGTGCAACATGATGACGTCGGCAGCCATCTCGACGAGGTGACGAGCACAAATGTCGTGAAACTCTTGATCCTTGGCGTCCTTCACGTAGTTGGTTGCTTCTTCGAAGAGGTCTGCCATCTTCGCAGCGCGTGCTTGCAGAGGTTTCATCGCTTCGCTGACTTCAGCTGCTTCGAACTCGCGCATTTGTGCCAGGTACGACCCGTTGGTGACGTAACGAATGGCTGCTACGACTTGCAATTGGGTGGTGCCTTCGTAGATATTGGTGATGCGGGCGTCGCGTGCATAGCGTTGGATGGGATAGTCCATCATGAATCCCGAACCGCCGTGGATCTGCAGCGCATCGTAGGTATTTTGGTTGCAGTATTCTGAGTTCATACCCTTAGCCAATGGCGTGAGTGAGTCGGCCAACTTGGCATATTTCTTTTGCTCCTGGCGTTCTTCGGGCGTCAACTTGCGTTCGCGAGCGATATCGTCCAGTGCTTTGTAGATATCTACGTAACGGCTAGTCTGATAGAGCAAAGCACGACCAGCGTCGAGTTTTGCCTTCATCAATGCCAGCATGTCGTACACAGCGGGGAAGGTGATGATGGCCTTGCCAAATTGCTGGCGGTCGCGTGCATAAGCCAAGCCTTCGTCGTAGGCCGCTTGCGACAGACCGACACTTTGTGCGGCGATACCGAGGCGTGCACCGTTCATCAGTGCCATCACATATTTGATCAAGCCCAATTTGCGATCGCCGCAGAGTTCGGCCTTGGCATTCTTGTACACCAATTCGCAGGTCGGAGAACCGTGGATGCCGAGCTTGTGCTCGATGCGGCGTACGTTCACGCCACCGTCGCGCTTGTCGTAGATAAACATTGAGAGACCACGACCGTCTGAAGTTCCTTCTTCTGAGCGTGCCAACACGAGGTGCAAGTCGGCATCACCGTTGGTGATAAAACGCTTCACGCCGTTCAATCGCCAGCAACCTTCTGCTTCGTCGTAAGTCGCCTTCAGCATTACGCTTTGCAAGTCTGAACCTGCATCGGGTTCGGTCAAGTCCATCGACATAGTTTCACCTGCGCAAATGCGAGGGATGAAACGGCTGTGCTGATCTTCATTGCCAAATTCGTACAAGGTCTCAATACAGTCCTGCAAGCTCCATATATTGCCGAAGCCAGCATCCTTGGCCGCTACGATTTCGGCACACATGGTGTAGGGCGTGATGGGGAAATTCAAGCCGTCGTAGCGGCGAGGCATAGTCATACCGTTCATACCTGCACCCACCATGGCTTTCAGATTTTCAGCTGTGCCGCTGGCATAGCGCACACGGTCGCCCTCGTGGTGAGGGCCTTCGATATCTACGCCCTCTGCATTGTCGGCGATAGTCGTGCCTGTGATTTCGCCCACGATATCCAGAACGCGATCATAACTGTCCATTGCATCCTCGAAATCGAGGGGTGCGTAGTCAAAAGTATCTTTGTCGCGGAAGTCTCTTTCCTTGAGTTCCACAATGCGCTTCATGAGCGGATGATTCATCTCAAAGCGCAATTCAGGATGGTCACTATAACAATTTGCCATTGTAGTCTATATTTTTAATAAAGTAGACAAGTTTTTAGTGGACTAGTAGACGAGTTTGGGGTAAACAAGTTTTTGGCAAACTAGTAAACGAGCTCTTGTCAACTCGTCAACTTGTCAACTCGTCAACTTCACTTACTATTTTCCTTATAATATTTAATCATTTTGGGCACGACTTCTTCTACTGAACCAGTGATGACATAATCTGCCAATTGGTTAATAGGTGCATTGGGGTCGGTGTTGATTGAAATCACGATGCCGCTTTCTTTCATACCGGCAACGTGCTGGATGGCACCACTGATACCGCAGGCGATATAGACCTTGGGTCGAACAGTCACACCGGTTTGTCCGATTTGGCGATCGTGCTCGCAATAGCCTGCATCAACGGCGGCACGTGTTGCTCCAACTTCGCCATGCAATTCGTCGGCCAACTTTTGCAACAGGTCAAACCCTTCTTTTGAGCCTACGCCGTATCCGCCAGCCACCACGATGGGTGCGCCCTTCAGGTTGTTGTTGGCTTTTTCCACATGGCGTTCAATCACTCGCACCACGTAGTCTTCGGGTGCTACATATTTTTCCACTTCATGGTACACCACTTCGCCATTGTAATTGTCGTCGACCTTTTCAGCCTTCATCACACCGCTACGCACAGTCGCCATCTGTGGACGATTGTCGGGGTTGACGATTGTCGCTACGATATTGCCACCAAAAGCAGGACGAATCTGGTAGAGCAAGCCGTCGTAGTGCTTGCCAGATTTGCGGTCGTCGTATTCACCGATTTCCAAAGCAGTGCAGTCGGCAGTCAGACCACTGTGCAATGACGAACTGACACGGGGGCCAAGGTCACGACCGATAACTGTAGCACCCATCAAGCAAATCTGAGGTTGCTTCTCTTTGAATAAATTCACTAGGATACTAGTGTGGGGCTTGGTGGTATAGGGATAGAGTCCCTCTGCATCAAAGACGTGCAGTGTGTCCACGCCATAGGACAGGATCTCCTGTTCCACCTTGCCCTTGATGTCGGTGCCAGCAACTACGGCCTCGAGTTGCACACCCAATTCGTTGGCCAATTTGCGGCCCTTAGTCAGGAGTTCGTATGAGACTTCCTCGACAGTATATTTATCTATTTCGCAATATACAAATACGTTGTTCATGATTTTCCTTTTGTAAATGTTTTTCAACGAGGAACAAGGTTTGTTTATCATTAAACTTTAACAATTAACGTTAACCATTAAACTTTAACCTTTAACGTTCCTCGTTCAACCCTTTTAACTCGTCAACTTGTCAACTCGTCAACCTATAGTATGGCTTTCGAGCAATTCTTTGATCAAACCCTCCACCTCGGCATCAGCAGCAGTGAGTTGTTTGCTTTCCTTTGCTTTGAACACGATATTTTGCACCGCCTTCACTTTGGTAGGCGACCCAGCCATGCCACATTGTTGTAAGTCTGCATCAATATCGGCCGCACCCCATTGTGTCAGGGTGAGGTATGGTTTCTTGTCGTACTCGTCGGCATAGGGCATGTCGGCAGTGCGTTCGATAGGCGCAGTGGCACGCTTGTATTTCATCACACGCTTGGCATTGCATGGGCGGCAAGGCGCTGCCGAACCAGTCACTGTAATCAGCAGGGGCAAGGGGGCTTCCACCTTTTCCGCTCCGCCGTCAATACGGCGCACCAATGTCACTTTGCCATCCACTACGCTTTCCACGCTTTCCACGTAGGTCACTTGATCCAAGCCCAGCTTTTGAGCCACCTGTGGACCCACTTGCGCTGTGTCGCCGTCGATAGCTTGACGTCCGCCTACGATAATGTCGGGCATACCAATTTTCTTGATAGCTTGGCTCAGTGCATAACTTGTCGCCAAAGTATCTGCTCCACCCAATGCACGGTCGGTCAGCAATACACCTGCATCAGCACCGCGATAGAGGCTTTCGCGCAGCACATCAGCAGCCTTGGGCAAGCCCATGGTCAGCACTGTCACTGTCGAACCAGGATGTTGATCCTTCAATCGAAGCGCCTGTTCCAGCGCATTCAGGTCTTCGGGGTTGAAGATAGCAGGCAGTGCGGCACGATTCACCGTACCCTCGGCCGTCATCGCATCTTTTCCCACATTTCTAGTGTCAGGCACTTGCTTGGCAAGTACAATAATTTTCAGACTCATATTTCTGTGTTTTTCTTAATATATATATATGTATTTCAAAGTAGTCAGGTCGCAAATATACAAAAAAAGAGTGAGGATGGTTGAGTTTGTCATAATATTTTTGTAGCGGACATTAAGTATTTGAGATACGATGCCATTCCCCAAAAGTACAATTCTCCCCAATATTTCCCAACATTGCTGGACTTTTTTTTACTCAATGAACTTTATAAAAAAAGTAAACTCCCACGACAGGCAATAAATACCTGATGTGAGAGTTTTTTCTTGTTCTAATCTACACCTTGTCCCGATGGTGGGGATAAGGCTCGATTGATTAATAACTTCGAGCAATAAGTACGCGACACTTAGCAGGTTTGCCACTAACCATGTCGACGCCCAAGTTGTCCTGGCTATAGCCGAATGGCACGCAACGGATTGTGGCTTGAGTTTCCGCCTTGATTTGCGCCTCAGTTTCTTCGGTACCATCCCATGGGCAAAGGAAGAAACCACCTTCCTTGATACGTTCCTTGAACTCTTCGTAGTTGTCGCAAGGATAAATGTGTTCGTCCAAGTAAGTCTTAGCCTTATTATATATATTGTCTTGTATTTCTTGCAACAAGTTTACTACGTAATCTTCGATACCATCGAAAGTGCGAGTTTCCTTTTCAAGTGTATCACGGCGCATCAATTCAATGGTACCATTTTCCAGGTCGCGACCACCCATCACGAGACGTACGGGAACACCCTTAAGTTCGTAGTCGGCAAACTTAAATCCTGGGCGCTTATTGTCGGCATTATCATACTTCACACGAACACCTCTTGCTTCCAGGCGTGCAGCCAAAGCACCAAGTTTTTCGTTGAAAGCATTGAGCTCTTCGTCACCTTTATAAATAGGTACAATGACCACCTGGATAGGAGCGAGACGTGGAGGGAGCACCAAGCCATTGTCGTCCGAGTGAGTCATGACAAGAGCACCCATCAAGCGTGTACTTACACCCCATGATGTAGCCCAAGCATATTCCAATTGGTTGTTTTTGTCAACAAATTGTACATTGAAAGCTTTGCCGAAATTCTGTCCCAGGAAGTGGCTTGTACCGCTTTGCAGCGCCTTGCCATCTTGCATCATAGCCTCGATAGTATATGTATCCAAGGCTCCGGCAAAGCGTTCTGTCTCACTCTTTACACCGCGAACTACGGGCATAGCCATTACTTCTTTGGCAAAATCAGCGTAGACGTTGAGCATTTGTTCTGTACGTTCCACAGCCTCTTCGCGAGTAGCGTGAGCAGTATGTCCTTCTTGCCAGAGGAATTCGCTGGTGCGTAAGAAAAGACGTGTACGCATTTCCCAACGCATCACATTACACCATTGGTTGCAGCACAGAGGCAGGTCGCGCCAAGAGTGAATCCATTTGCGATAGGTATTCCAAATCGTTGTTTCCGAAGTAGGGCGAATGATCAATTCTTCTTCCAGTTTAGCTGTAGGGTCCACCACTACGCCATCACCAGTCTCATTAGCTTTCAAGCGATAGTGAGTCACTACGGCACACTCCTTTGCAAAGCCTTCTACGTGCTCAGCTTCTTTTGACAGGAATGACTTTGGGATAAGCATAGGGAATTGTACATTTTGCACACCAGTCGCCTTGAAGCGTGCATCCAAATCTTGCTGTATTCTTTCCCAAATAGCATAACCGTATGGTTTGATTACCATACAGCCACGTACATCAGATTGTTCTGCTAAGTCTGCTTTGACGACGAGCTCGTTGTACCACTTTGAGTAATCTTCGCTACGCTTTGTCAAATTCTTCAATTCTTTTGCCATATATGTATTTATTTTACTTTTTTTATCAATTTTGTGCAAAGTTACAATTTTTTTTATACCTTTGCGACATAGACAAAAACATTATTAACTTTTAAACTTAAAAAAACATGAAAGGTATGAAGCTTTCTGCGCTTTTGTTGAGCGCAACAATGGTATTCTCTGGTTGTAATATGAGCAACTTGGGTAAGGGCGGTTTGATCGGTAGCACAAGTGGTGGTGCACTCGGTGCATTGGTTGGTGCTTTGATTGCAAAGGACGGCAACAAGGGTAAAGGTGCTGCTATCGGTGCTGCTGTAGGTGTAGCTGTAGGTACAACTGCAGGTACATTGATCGGTCACAAGATGGATAAAGCTAAGGCTGCTGCTGAAGCGGCAAAGGCTCAAGCAGAAATCCTTACTGCTGCTGACGGTACTCAATACGTTAAGGCTACATTCGAATCAGGTATCTTGTTCCAAACTGGTAAGAGTGCTTTGAGCGCTACAGCTACTGCAGATATCAACACATTCGTTACTAAGCTCAAGGCTGAAGACAACACATTTAATATTGCTGTTGCTGGTTATACTGACAACCAACCTTGGAAGAACTGCACTGCAGAACAAAGCAAGAAGAAGAATGAAGAACTTTCTTTGAAGCGTGCACAAGCTGTTGAAAAGCAACTTCTCGCTAGTGGTTATGACAAGAACTACATCATCCACGTTGTTGGTGCTGGTGAAGCTAATCCTGTAGCTGATAATGCAACTGCTGAAGGTCAAGAAAAGAATCGCCGCGTTGAAGTATATATCCTCCCAAGTAAGGAAATGATTGAAGCTGCAAACGCTGAAGCAGAAAAGAAATAATCCACTCTAATCGAAAAGATTTTTCAAACAACAAAAGGCCTCGGGATTCCTCGAGGTCTTTTTCTTGTTATCAAGTTTTTGGTAAACTAGTAAACGAGCACTTGTCAACCTGTCAACTCGTCATATATTATATATCGCGAAGAGCGAGAAAAGCAGCACAAGGCGCATTCTACAATTTCAGATAGGTCTGGAGGCGAAATCCACCATCAGCGCCTACATACGCGACACAGCCTTCACTCCCTTGACCGTACGTAACTTCTTGATCAAAGCATTGAGCACCTGTGTGTCGTCAACCATGACGGTGAGGATGCCCGAGAAGAGTCCGGCGTGCGAATCAATATTGATGCTACGCAGCATGATGCGCTGTTCCTTTGAGATAATAGAGGTAATATTATTTACAATACCCAAATCATCTTGACCAATGACTTTTAGGGTAATCGTATACTTACCACTACCCTTTCCTGCCCAACGTGCGGGCACAATGCGGTAGGCAAATCTATCGCGCAAAGCGGGTGCATTGGGACAAGTCGTACGGTGTATCTTGATACCGCCGCCAATGGTCACAAAGCCAAAGACGTCGTCGCCGTAGACGGGGTTGCAGCAACGCGCCATCTGGAAGTCCAGGCCCTTCAGGTTGCGGTCGATCACTAGGACGTCCTCGCCCGTATGCTGCACACGCTCCCTCATATCCTCAGTCATACTGAATTCCTCTGCCGAGCGAGTTGCCGCACGTTCGGCAGTACCAGCTTCGCGACGTGCCAACTCTTGATACAATTCGATTAAATCATTGAGGTCTGCAGTCCCTTCTGCAATCGCACGATAGAAGTCACCAGCTTCCTTGAAGCCCGCCTTGCGAATCAATTGATTCACCACGCTTTCATCCCAATCAATCTTGCGGTTTTTCAACTTACGCTCCAGGATTTCACGCGCCATCACGGTGTCACGTGTTTGAAGATCCTTGACCGCAGCACGTATTTTAGCCTTGGCATGACTTGACACAACAACACTTTCCCAGTCTTTTTTGGGCGTCTGTGTATTCGAGGTCAAAATCTCCACCTTTTCTCCGCTATTGAGCACTTGACGAATTGATGCTACACGCCCATTGATACGTGCACCAACACACCTATTGCCCACAGCCGTATGGATGTGGTAGGCGAAGTCAAGGACAGTGGATTGAGGAGGTAAACGAAAGAGGTCTCCCTTTGGCGTAAATACATAAATCTCACGCTTTTTTGCATCCGAAGAAAGGCTATCAGATAGAAGCTGTTCGTTGCCCGTTTCAAGTGCTGCACGAATGTCGGCAAGCCATCCATCTACACCACCGCCACTACTCTTCACACCCTTGTAGCGCCAGTGTGCCGCCAAGCCATTTTCGGCAATTTCGTCCATACGTTCGGAGCGAATTTGCACCTCTACCCATTTATCTTCGGGACCTCGCACTGTAGTGTGCAGGCTCATATATCCATTGCTTTTGGGCACGGTGAGCCAGTCGCGTAAGCGACGTGTATCCGTTTCATAAGGGTGTGTGACGATGGAGAAGACATTCCAACACTCTGCCACCTCACGTGATTGAGGCACATCCAATATAATACGTATTGCGAAGAGATCGTATACGCCGTGGAAGCCACATCCCTGCTTCTTCATCTTCTGCCAAATCGAGTGGATGCTCTTCGTACGCCCCTTGATATGATATTTGTAGCCATGTTTGTCCAGTTCGCTACGTATAGGTGAGATGAAGCGCTCGATATACGCATCACGACTACGCTTGGTGGCGTTCAGATTATCCTTGATCATATAGTAAGCCTCGTGCTCTAAATATTTGAGTGACAAGTCCTCCAGTTCGCTTTTCAATTTGTACAAGCCCAACTTGTGCGCCAAGGGAGCATAGACATACGCCGCCTCGGTCGCAACACGCAGTTTGGCATCTTCGCACTCGGTATCTCGGATACGGCGCATCAAGTCCACACATTTAGCAATGAGAATAAGGACGACGCGCATATCACCCGCTTGACTAACGAGCAAGTTTCGGAAATTATCCGTCTTGACCGTTTCCGGTTTGATTTCCAAAGCATCTATACGACAAAATGAAGCTATTGTCTCTGCTATTTCGTGACCAAAAGTTTCTTGAACAAGCGACAAATCTACATCTTCACACACTTCATAAACAAGGTAGGCCGAAAGGATATTTCCCTTCAACCCAATAGCATCAACTGCCAAGCGAATCGTTGCCACTGCACTCACCATTTTCGACAAACCGAATTCGTCGCGCACGGGCAGTTCAGGCGAATTCTTTTTTATAAAATCCGCCAGCGTCATCCAATCATTTCGACTAAATTTCAAACTGCCATTGCGATAAAGGGCAAAGAGGTCTCTGCGTAATTCGTTGCGTTCTTCTACATTCAGGATAGCCATATTCATCGTCATTCTATTAGTCATTAAGTCTATTTGGACAAAGATAAACAAAATATACCAAACAGAGATAGAAAAGTAAGACAAAACCATACAAAAATGACAAAATGACATACATATTATATAATAGCACCCCATAAAAGCCTATATTTTTTTCCACACGAAACCTGCATAAAAAAACCAAGACCTAATAAAAATTTCGCAACGGATAATTCAAAAAAAATTAGACCTAATTTCAACAAAGCCTTGGATTGTAAAAATGAATATTATTATGGTAATATTTCACAAAACGAATGCCGATCTATTAGAAGGCGAGAAAATCCGTATAAAAAATTTGGCAGCACGAAGGAAAGTTTCTATCTTTGCCAATACAAAGCTGTACCGGTTCGATTGGGATTCTCATCAATTACTTTTAAACGCCGAGAATGCTACACCTGCCGATGGCGTGCCGATATGCATCGCATTTGTGATGTAGGGTCGGATTACAAAGGTGGTGCGGGCGCTCAAATCTTACTTTACTCGGAGTTTCATCACATCATCGGTACAGCCTTTTTTATATCCGTTTAATTCCATGATCAGGTTTCCCTTTTTCATTAAAAAATAAGCATTTAGCATAAAATCCCGATTTATTTCTATGCTATAAGAAAGAGGCGGACGGCATATTACCGTTAAAAAATGTATCTCCACTTTACAGAATGGCAAATAAATGATGTAAAAAAGAGAATAAAGTGAAATATAATGTGCGCACTAATAAATATTTATTAATTTTGCACTTGCAAAAATTGGACTATGACAAAGAATAATTTAACCCCTGACTATATCTTTGAAACAAGTTGGGAAGTGTGCAACAAGGTGGGCGGTATCCACACCGTGCTCTCTACGCGTGCCAACACTTTACAAAACGAGATCGAAGGTACGGTCGTTTTTATTGGTCCCGAACTGGGCCAAGGAGAAAATATTTTCCAGGAAGACAAGAAGTTGCTACCCAAGTGGAGAACCGCCTCTGCTAAAGCTGGACTGAACGTACGCATCGGTAGATGGAACGTACCCAGTCAGCCCGTAGCTGTATTGGTGGATTTTCAACCCTTGATGGTAGAAAAAAATAATATCTATGCTCAAGCATGGGAATACTTCCAAGTAGACTCCATCAAAGCATACGGCGACTACGACGAAGCATCTATGTTTAGCTATGCTGCTGGAAAATTTGTAGAAATCGTAACAGAAAATTGCATTGGCAAAACCAAAAAGATCGTCTACCAAGCTCACGAATGGATGTCGGGCTTGGGTATGTTGTTTTTGAAGAAGGCACAACCACGCGTGGCTACGATTTTTACGACCCACGCTACAAGCATGGGACGCTCTATCGCTGGTAATAACAAATTGCTCTACAAATATTTTGAAGGTTACAACGGCGACCAAATGTCGCACGAGCTGTCGATGGAAGCAAAGCACAGCATCGAAAAGCAAAGTGCACACGGCGCTGACTGCTTCACTACGGTGAGTACATTCACAGACCGCGAGTGCAAACAGTTGCTAGACAAGCCTGCCGATGTGGTATTGCCTAATGGCTTTGAGGACGACTTTGTGCCCAAGGGCGCAGACTTCACCAAGAAGCGTAAGGAGGCTCGTGCCTGCATCCTGAATGTAGCAAGCCGTCTGATTGGCGAAAAGTTGGACGACAGCACACTGATCGTTAGCACTTCGGGCCGCAACGACTTCCGCTGCAAGGGCTTTGATGTATACATGGAAGCATTGGCACAGTTGAACGCACAAATGAAGGAAGCAATCAGTGCTGGCGAACAATTGGTGTCAGACAAAGTGTTGGCATTAATTGAAGTGCCCTGCTGGACAAAGGAGCCACGCCAAGACTTGATTGAACGCTTGAACGACAAGAGTGGAAAGTTCGGCGAGGCATTGCCCACACCAATGA
>JAEIGA010015717.1_pt1 | contig 11518 bp, 6 predicted proteins | sample 9270691 | NCBI WGS metagenome assembly JAEIGA01 (sample SAMN17057246, study PRJNA624740) | gut metagenome | biome: biome; isolation source: fecal sample | host: Bos grunniens | place: China: Xizang | collected 2019
AACTATCTCGAAATGAATAAAATAATATAGGAGTCCTTTTGGGACTCCTTATATTTTTTAGTTCTTTCGTGATTCCGGCGGGATTCGAACCCACGACCCACAGCTTAGAAGGCTGTTGCTCTATCCAGCTGAGCTACGGAACCATCAACACTGACTATCCGATTATCAAACCAAAAGCAAGGCAAACGCCACAAATGAGTTGATAGGATAATTTTTGCGGTGCAAATATATGAATATTTTATTAAATAACAAAATTTTTATCTCCGCACCCAATGTAATAATACCGCTTTGCATTGCAGAACAGAGAAAGTTTGCTCGATTTTATCCCTAACCTCCAAAGGCGAGTAGAGTAAATGGCTAATGAAGAGCGTTGCTTAGGTAGTGGTGGGCGTGGGTTGTTGGTTCTCGCTATTGATATTAATGGAGGGTATTATGCTATATATGGCGGATGGTTACAAAAAAGTTATTGTAAAGGTTGGTTTACACCACTATTTTTATTAAATTTGCCATTAGTAGTGTGCAGAGGTTAAGTGGTGCATACAATTATTAACATCTAAAATTTTACAATTATGAACGTCGTAGATCTTGTTAAGGAGTGGTTATTTGCCGAGGGTTATCGTCCAGAGGTAGATAGCGATGGTGATATCCATTTTAGGGTGGAGGGTATAAGTTTTTACTGTACCAAGAGTGATGATAATCAGTATCTTCGTATCTTATTGCCCAATATCTACAAGGTAGATAACAATAGAGTTAAGGTGCTGGAGTTGGTGAATAAGCTCTCTAAGGAGTACAAAGTGCTTAAGGCATATCTCGTCGAGGACTATCTTTGGCTCTCTATAGAGATGTTTATCGACTCTACCCCTGAGGTTGGAGATTTTATGTCTCGTTGCATCTCTATCTTGCAGAGTGGCTTGAGGGATGCCGCTCAAGAGCTATTATAGTAGCAGGGCGTTGGATGTGGCAGTGCCACGCCAATTCTATTAGTAGAGTATTAGAGTTAAGGAGGTTTGGGGTGGATGAAGCGCACCCCAGCCTCGTAACATAGTGACAATATAGTCTACCCAAATTTAAAGTACTATGCCCATTCTTCAAAACAATAGTCGTGTAGGCCGTTTTGTGGTGCAGAGCCTTATCAAGCAGAATGCCTATACGGAGACCTATCGTGCCATCGATGACAACAATACCCCCTATTTTCTTAAGCTCTTTGTGGTGAGCAGGTTGCCCCAAAAACTTGTTAATCCAGAGACCGGTGTGGTTCGAGAGGTGGAGTATAGCCAGTTGTTGGTGCATCGCAACGTGGTAAGTTTTATTGACAGTGGAACTCTTCAGCACGAGGAGGGTTTGTGTCAATATTATGTTACTAACTACTTTAGTGGTAGTGTGTTGTACGACTTTGTTCAGCAACACGGCCCACTCTCCGAGGCTCAAGCGATGCCTATCTTTCGAGGAATACTCGATGGCCTTAATTTTATGCACGGCCTATCCCCCGTTTTGTGTCACAACGACATAGATCCTACGAATATTATGCTTTCGGAGGCTGCTATGGGTGAGCCACAGATTATCGACCTCGGCCACGTCTCGGAGAGGTGTAGTGGTAGGGTGGACTTCGACACTGCGGATCTGGATGTAAGGTATCACGCTACGGAGAATATGGTAGGTATCTTCGACGAGCAGAGTGACGTATTCTCGGCTTGTGCCGTGCTCTACTTTATGCTCACAGGCGAGCCCCCTTGGCAGTATGAGGTGGATAGTTCGCAACCCTACAAAGAGAGGTTTATGGAGTATTCACGCTTCCGCAAGCGCACTCCCCTCAATATAGATTGTCTCAAAGTGACGGATCGTACGAGGGCTATCCTCAATGTTGGACTTTCGTTGGTTAGCAGTTCCCGTATCGACAGCATAGCCAAGATTATCGCTTTCCTCGATGCTTCGGATGAGAGTTTCAATGAGCAGTCGGCACGTGAGAAGCATCACGGTCGCGAAGTAGGTGACAAGATGCAGGATGTGGAGCCCTCTGACGGTATTCTTGATGTGCGTCGTGGTGGTGGCAATGGCTTTAAGGATATTGCTGGTATGCAACAGCTTAAGGATTTTCTTGAGCAGAAGGTAATCTTCGTTATGCGCAATCCCGATATTGCCAAGGAGTACCGCTTGACCACTCCTAATGGAATGTTGCTCTATGGCCCTCCAGGGTGTGGTAAGACCTATTTCGCCGAGAAGTTTGCCGAGGAGAGTAAGTTCAATTTCGCCCTTATCAAGTCGTCGGATGTGGCAAGTAGGTATATACACGGCTCGCAGGAGAAGATATCGCAACTCTTCAGGGAGGCCGAGGCGCATAGCCCTATAGTGTTGTGCTTCGATGAGTTCGATGCTCTGGTCCCCGACCGTTCGAATCCAGGGGCTACCTATGTGTCGAGTGAGGTCAATGAGTTCCTTTCGCAGATGAATAACTGCGCAAAACGTGGCATCTTCATCGTGGCAACAAGCAACCGCCCCGATAAGATCGACCCTGCGGTTCTGCGTACGGGCCGTATAGATAGGCTTGTATATGTGCCGTTGCCCGATGCTGAGGCACGTTGCGAGATGTTTAAGTTGTATCTGAATAACAGGCCATTAGGCGATGACATAGACTTCAATAGTCTGGCTCGCAAGACCGATGGATATATAGCCAGCGACATCGCCTATATAGTGAACGATACGGCGATGACTGCGGCCTATAGCCGTTCGAAGATTACGAATGCTATGCTTGAGACTACCATCAAGAATATAGCACCATCGCTCCGCCCAGAGGTGATACAAATCTATGAGGAGATAAGGGATAGGATGGAGTGCTCGAACCGCGCTAATGCCACAAAGTCGAATCCGATAGGATTTGCAAAGTATATCAATAGGGAGGAATAGAGTTGCTATTCTGTAGAAAAAGAGTCTGTATAACAATTAGTTATGCAGACTCTTCTTTATTATGCATTGCTGTTTAGCGATGTGTTGCTTGCAGGATTTTGTTCTTTAGCAAAGTAGGGTAGTCGGGGTTGTTGGCAAGGAATCGCTCGACCTCTGCCACGGCTTCGGCGCTGTAGTGGCCACCGAGGAGACCACCTGCCCAATTGCGTGGGAAGAAGATGTCGCCTGTGCGCTGTACGCGCTTAAGTTCCTCAAGTCCAGGGTATATATATGCCAAGGCCTCCTGCTGGCGGGTGTGGTGGTTGAGCAGGGCGAGGGTCGCCTTTGCCCAAGGCTCTGTGCGTCGGTTTTCTGGCTCTAAGAGCCACGTAAATAGCGCGTTACGTGCCTCAATGTCGGGCGTTGTGGCGGGCGATATATAGTCGAACTTACGTAGGTTGTCCCCATTGGTTATGCGCTGGCGCTGCTCGGCAATAATCTCGGCCTGCTTGTCTGGCATACGTATAGCGAGTTCTAAGGCTATGGTCATAGCATCGTTCACATCGAAACTCGCTCCATCGTTAAGCCACAGGTTGTAAATCTGCTCTATGATGCGCTCCGATGTTGCCACTTCGGCCAACGCCACGAGGGCTCTGCGTCGTAGTGCCGAGGAGTCGTTTAGGGTGGCAATCTCCCATAGTTGGGCCTCCTCTTGCTCTGTTGCCGAGTTAATCATCGGCTTTGTGAGATAGCCTACGATGGTTGAGGCTATGAGGTAGTTCTTCTCCTTGGGGAGGTGTCCGAGCATAAAGCGAAGCCACCTCTCGCCCTCCAGGAGACCCCATTCGTAGCACTCGTTGAGTGTCATTATGAGGGATTGGCGTGTTATATCATCCTCGATTTTGTCGATGTTAGTCTCTATCCACTCTATGCTCTTTGCGTCGGGCACGAAGAGCCCGTAGCCACGGCCGTCGCTATTTGGAAGGACTGCTACGACACCCTCACTAAGCGCAATAGTGTGGCTCTCGTCGCGTAACTCCACCTCTACCTCTTGGGTGTTGCCGTTTTCGAGGATTATGAGGCAATCAAAACGTTGTGTCCAGCAGATGCCTCGCTCGAAGGTGTCGTGCTGGGTTATGGTTAAGTTGTTGTCGTTGAGCGTGAAATCTATGCGTGCCATACCCTTCGTATGCACCCACGTATCGCTGAATGAGGCGAGGTCTTCGGGGGTGTATCGGTCGAGTATTTCAATCAACTCAGGCCAGGTGGCATTGCTGTATGCGTAGGTTGTGAGGTACTCCTGAATACCCTTGCGGAAAGGCTCTTCCCCTATAATCTCGACCATCTTATCCATCACTATTGGGGCTTTGTTGTAGATGGTCTGTCCGTAGATGAGACCCGCATTTTGTAGGTTGTCGAGTTCCTGACGAATCGATGTAGCACCCAGCGTGCGGTCTTCGCTGAGGGCCGCTGTTGTATAGGTCTTCAGACGGTTTAGTTGGTGGTTGATGGTGGGGTAGAGTGGCTCTACCATACGTGCTGCGAAGTAGTTGGCGAAGACCTCCTTGGTCCACACATCATCGAACCACTTCATCGTCACGAAGTCGCCAAACCACATATGGGCAGTCTCGTGGGCGATGAGTTGCGAGCGTCGCAATATCTCGTCGGGCGTTGGGTTTTCGCCTAAGAACATCTGTCGGTCGTTGTAGAGCGTAGCTCCCGTATGCTCCATACCTCCATACTGGAAGCCTGGCAACATTATGAAGTCGTATTTGGCAAAGGGATAACTTATATCGGTGTACTCCTCAAGCCATACCAACGAGGCTTTTACCTGCTTAAATATCTCCTCCAACTGCGCTATGCGCTTGGGGTCACTATCGCGGAAGTAGGCCGTGAAGCGATGCTCGCCATCGTCGTAGGTACGATGCTCCAACTTGCCAGCCACAAATGAGAAGAGGTATGTGCTTAGTGGCTCCGTAGGGCTGAAACGCAGGTGCTTGGTGTTGCCCTCGGTGCGCTCCTCTATGACCTCCCTATTCGATACTGCCACCCAGGTCTCAGGGATGGTGAGTTCCAACTCGAACGAGGCCTTTAGGTCGGGCTGGTCGAAGCAGGGGAAGAGCGTACGTGCGCGATCGGGAACAAGGAGGGTGTATAGGAATTCGTCGTTGCGGTTGAGCGACTGGTTGCCTGCGGTGAAGTGTAGCGTAAAGCGGTTCTCTCCAGCCTCGGTTGCCTCCTTGGGTATTACAATATGCTCGTTCTTAGCGCTATATGAGATGGTGTTACCCTCCGAGTCGGTAACGATGGAGAGTAGTTCCGTATCACGGAAATCTATGACGATGGGCTGCGACCTCTTTAGCGAAAAGATTATCTCGGTCGTAGCCTCTATCGCCTCGGTGCGCTGTTCGGGGATGACAAAGTGGAGACGGTAGTGTAGATCCTCGATGGTTGCCTTACGCCACTCGGCAAGTTCTTTGCTTACGCCACTATTGTATATGGCCTCAGAAGGTTGCATTTGACACGACGACACCACTGTAAGAATCATTATCATTAGGATAAAACATACTCTCTTCATAATAACTATTGTTTTAGTATCACAAATATACGAAAAGCCGTGGGAAAATAGCGCCTTGGTTTCATTTTTTTTCGTATATTCGCTCTCGAAACCGAGCATAGTTTACCGAATTATGAAGAGAGTAGTCGTTGCATTAGATTCGTTCAAGGGGTCACTCGACTCCTACGATGCTGGCAGAGCCTTTGCCGAGGGCATTAAAGAGATTCTTTCGGATGCCGATGTGCGTCACTTTGCCATTGCCGATGGTGGCGAGGGCTTCTCCGAGGCCATTGCCTTGGCTAAGGGGGGCGAGCGCGTTAAGGCCACGGTATACGACCCGTTGATGCGCCCCATAGAGGCGAGTTACACTATCCTTGATGAGGGTGCGGTGGCTGTAATTGCTATCTCTTCGGCTTCGGGTCTTCCGTTGCTCACCGCCGAGGAACGCAACCCTCTTGTTGCGACGACCTACGGTACGGGCCAACTCATCGCTGATGCTATCGAGCGAGGCTGTCGCCAGATTGTCGTAGGCCTTGGTGGTAGTGCTACGAACGACTGTGGAGTAGGTATGCTAAGGGCCTTAGGGGGTAAGTTTTATGATGCTCAGGGCGAGGAACTTACTGAGACTATTGAGGTCTTGGAGCGTGTTGTCGAGGTACAAGACGACGAACTTAGGTCAAAACTCCAAGGTGTTAATTTCTCCGTTGCTGTCGATGTCGATAATCCACTCTGTGGAGAGCGTGGTGCGGCATATATCTATGCTCCGCAGAAGGGGGCGGATAGGGCTATGGTAGCGCGCTTGGATAGCGCTATGCGACACTTTGCCAGTGTGGTGGATAACAAGTGTGGCTATCGTGCTTCGGATCTCTCTGGCGTTGGTGCTGCTGGTGGCTTAGGATATGCCTTTGTTGCTCTGTTGGGGGCTACGCTTAAGTCGGGCATAGAGTTGGTCTTGGATGCCATAGACTTCGACGATGCCCTTATGGAGGAGTGCTTGGTTGTCACGGGCGAGGGTCGTATCGATGCACAGACCCTTATGGGAAAGGCCCCTTCGGGAGTGTTGCGTCGTGCTGTACTGGCGGGTAGAATGTGTGTTGCTGTGGGTGGTAGTGTTGTTGAGTGTGAGCAACTTACCCATAGCGACTTCGCAAAACTGTATGCTATCACACCTCATAATATGCCTCTTGCCGAGGCTATGCAACCCGATGTAGCTAAAGAGAATCTTCGCGCTACGGCCCACCTCGTTGCCGAAGAGTTTCTAATGTAGTGGGGGAGTCCCTAAGCAATCATCCATAATTGACACCTATTATGCCACAATGACACTCGCGATATGTCATTGTGTGTCGTTTTGTCGTTCTATAATGACAAAATTTCTTCTTTTTTGACTATGGCAATAAAATTGCCCTCATCTAAGTCAAAACAAAATTTCAAAATGAGTATGAATATTAATACACTAACAATTAAGGCGCAAGAGTTGTTGCAGGGAGCAATGACCATTGCCAAGAGTCGAGGCCAGCAGGCCCTTGAGCCAGAGCATATCCTTGTGGCTGCCATTGCCGAGGATGATTCGTTGGGTTCATACCTTATCTCGCGTGCAGGTGGAAGTCTGCCGACGATACGTCGTGAGGCCGAAGAGGCCTTAACGCATCTGCCACGTGTTGAGGGTGTTGATGATAATATCTTCTTTTCGCGCTCGTCGTCGGCAGTGATTCAGCGAGCAGTAGACCTCACGCGCGCCTTCTCCGACCGTTATGCCTCCGTAGAGCATATAGTTATTGCGTTGGCTAAGGAGCGCTCTGTGGCGCGTGATATCCTTCGCCGTGCAGGCATCAGCGAAGAGCAGTTGATAGCCGCAACACGTGAGTTTCGTAAGGGTGCGACGATAGATTCTGCTACCGAGAGCGTAGAGTTTGATGCCTTGGGTAAGTATGCCATAGATCTTAATGAGGGGGCTCGCACGGGTCGTCTCGATCCCGTCATCGGCCGAGATGAGGAGATACGTCGTGTCTTGCAGATTCTCTCGCGTCGAACAAAGAACAACCCTATCCTTGTGGGTGAGGCAGGTGTAGGTAAGACGGCTATTGCTGAGGGTATTGCTCAGCGTATTGTGAATGGCGATGTTCCTGAAAACCTAAAGAATAAGCGACTCTTCTCGCTCGATATGGGTGCGCTAATTGCGGGTGCTAAGTATAAGGGTGAGTTCGAGGAGCGACTCAAGGCCGTGGTCAAGGAGGTGACGGCTGCCGAGGGTGAGGTGTTGCTCTTCATCGACGAGATACATACCCTCGTAGGTGCGGGCAAGAGTGATGGTGCTATGGATGCCGCCAACATCCTTAAGCCAGCCTTGGCACGTGGCGAGTTGCGTACTATTGGTGCTACAACCCTCGACGAGTATCAGAAGTATTTCGAGAAGGATAAGGCTCTTGAGCGACGTTTCCAGAAGGTTATGGTCAATGAGCCAACGATGGAGGATGCTATCTCCATTATGCGAGGCCTCAAGGAGCGCTACGAGAACCACCACCGTGTGCGTATCAAGGATGAGGCTATTGTGGCCTCGGTGGAGCTGTCGCACCGCTATATAACCGACCGTTTCTTGCCAGATAAGGCTATCGACCTTGTAGACGAGGCGGCATCGCGCTTGCGCCTTGAGATGAACTCCGTGCCAGAGGAGATTGACCAACTCGACCGTCGTATTCGCCAGCTCGAAATCGAGCGTGAGGCGATACGTCGTGAGGGTGATGAGGAGCGTATCAAACGTCTCGATGGAGAGATTGAGGAGCACCGAGCAGAGTACTCAATCCTCAAGGCTAAGTGGCAGTCGGAACGTGAGCGCCTTCAGACCTTGCAGCAGGCCAAGGAGGGTATCGAGCAGGCCAAGATTGAGGCACAGCAGGCCGAGCGTGCAGGCGACTATGCACGTGTGGCTGAGTTGCGCTACGGCAAGATTGTGGAGCTGGAGAAGAGGGTGGCAACTCTTGAGGAGGAGTTACGCCTTTCGGCCGATACGGCAATGATAAAGGAGGAGGTCTCGGCAGATGATATTGCGGAGGTGGTCTCTCGTTGGTCGGGAATCCCCGTGAAGCGAATGTTGCAGTCGGAGCGCGAAAAGTTGCTCAATATGGAGGAGGAGTTACACCACAGGGTTGTGGGTCAGGATGAGGCTATTGGGGTGATATCGGATGCTGTGCGTCGCTCACGTGCTGGCCTCTCGGATAGTCGTCGTCCCATTGGCTCGTTCATCTTCTTAGGTACTACGGGTGTGGGTAAGACCGAATTGGCGAAGGCCCTTGCCGAGTTCCTCTTCAACGACGACGCTATGCTTACGCGTATCGATATGTCGGAGTATCAGGAGCGCCACTCCGTATCGCGTCTTGTGGGAGCGCCTCCGGGATATGTTGGTTATGATGAGGGTGGACAACTCACCGAAGCGGTGCGTCGCAAGCCCTATAGCGTGGTGTTGCTCGACGAGATTGAGAAGGCCCACCCCGACGTCTTCAACATTCTGCTTCAGGTGTTGGATGATGGCCGTCTAACAGATAATAAGGGCCGTACGGTGGACTTCCGCAATACCATAATCATTATGACCTCGAATATGGGATCGAATATCATCTCCGAGCGCTTTGCAACGGCATTTGGTGAGCCTAAGCCAGAACTCGTGGAGAGTGTTAAGGGCGAGGTTGTGGAGTTGTTGAAGCAGCACCTAAAGCCTGAGTTCCTAAACCGTATCGACGAGATTGTGATGTTCGAGCCATTGGGCCGTAAGGCGATAGAGCAGATTGTAGATATACAACTGCGCCACGTGGCCTCGATGCTTAGCAACAATGGTATCGAGATGCACTATAGCGAGGCGGCTCGTAACTATATCGCCAAGGTTGGTTTCGACCCGTTGTATGGCGCACGACCCATCAAGCGTGCTATCCAGCGAGAGGTGGTGAATACCCTCTCGAAGCGCATCCTTGCTGGAACCATCGACCGCTCACGCCCTATAACAATAGATAGTGATGGAGAGGGGCTTATCTTCACAAATTAGACGGTGGGGTAAAAAAAAGAAATCGCGTTAGAAACTCTAACGCGATTTTTTAGTGCCCAGGACAAGACTCGAACTTGCACGAGCTAACGCTCACTACCCCCTCAAAGTAGCGTGTCTACCAATTTCACCACCTGGGCTTTGAGGTTTGCGGATGCAAAGGTAGCAACTATTTTCGAATCTACAAATTTTTTGCAATCTTTTTTCGGATAAAAAAATAGGCCTGAATACTAACTCGCTGTATTCAAGCCTATTATAGATATAACTTTTTTGACTACTCCAAGCCAAACTCAGCCTTGAGACGGTCTACCTCGTCGAGTTTCTCCCACGAGAAGAACTCTACCTCCTTAGCGAACTCCTTGCCATCCTTGCCGATGAAGCGTACCAACTCGGTGTATGGGCGACGTCCGAAGTGACCATAAGAGGCTGTAGCCTCGAAGATAGGGTAGTTCAAGCCGAAGCGCTCGACGATAGCTCGTGGGCGAAGGTCAAACATAGAGCCAATCTTCTCGGCAATGGCACCGTCGCTAAGTGCGACATTGGATGTGCCGTAGGTATCTACATAGATAGAGAGTGGCTGTGCGATACCGATAGCGTAACTTACCTGTACCAATACCTCGCGTGCGATGCCTGCAGCCACCATATTCTTTGCGATGTGGCGAGCTGCGTAGGCTGCTGAGCGGTCTACCTTCGAAGAGTCCTTGCCTGAGAAGGCACCACCACCGTGTGCGCCACGGCCACCATAGGTATCGACGATGATCTTACGGCCAGTGAGACCTGTATCGCCGTGAGGACCGCCAATCACGAACTTGCCCGTAGGGTTTACGTGAAGGATATAGTTGTCGTCGATGAGTTCTGCTACCTTGTCGTTGGCGCGCTCCAAACGGGCCTTGACACGGGGGATGAGGATGTTGCGCACGTCGTCAGCGATGATGCGCTGCATCTCGCGCTCTGCCTCAGCCTCGGTGCGGGTCTTGGTTGGGGTGATGAACTCGTCGTGCTGAGTAGAAACAACGATGGTGTGTACGCGCTGTGGACGGCGGTCGTCGCCATACTCGATAGTCACCTGACTCTTAGAGTCGGGACGGAGGTAGCGCATAACCTCGCCCTCGCGACGGATAGCGGCCAACTCCTTAAGGATGACGTGCGAGAGGATGAGGGTAGCAGGCATAAACTCGCGAGTCTCCTCCACGGCGTAGCCAAACATAATACCCTGGTCACCAGCACCTTGCTCCTCGCCATCCTTGCGGTCTACACCCTGATTGATATCCGACGACTGCTCGTGGATAGCCGAGAGTACACCACACGAAGCGGCATCGAACTGATACTCGCTACGGTTGTAGCCTATGCGGTTGATGACGTTGCGAGCCACCCCCTGAATATCTACGTAGCCCTCCGAGCGTACCTCGCCAGATACTACTACAAGACCTGTGGTGCAGAGAGTCTCGCACGCAACTTTTGATCGTAGGTCACGACGCAAAAACTCATCGAGGATAGCGTCTGAAATCTGATCGGCAACCTTGTCTGGATGTCCCTCCGATACAGACTCTGAAGTGAATAAAAATGCCATAGTTCTATACTTCTTTTATATTGTTATATATCAATGTTCCACACGTAAAACTACCGTGTGTGTTGAAATATTGTATGGCTTGGGATTTATGATACTATACGAAGATTACCGTTTTAGCACTTTTTTATTGTGGTTGCAATCAGTACAAATCCCTCCACATTCTATTTCGGGTGCAAAGGTAACAAAAATTCGGAATAGACAAATCTTTATCGCCTAATTATTTTTTATAACACTATAATTATATCTTATATAGTTTCAGATGTATGTGGCGATAATCTATATATCTTTTGTCCTCCTTGCCCCCATTGTATGCAAGCATACAGGGTGCAAGAAAAACAAAAGGTGTCGTTTCCGACACCTTATTGCTTTGTTTGCTTGGGTGGAAGATGGGATTGACTGCGCTACGCTTGTCTTTCCCCTCCGCTTGCCGCGGAGGCGCTACCAAGCATCACTCCGCAATAAGTTACTGCGTAACATCTTTTGT
>JAEIGA010015718.1_pt1 | contig 11518 bp, 6 predicted proteins | sample 9270691 | NCBI WGS metagenome assembly JAEIGA01 (sample SAMN17057246, study PRJNA624740) | gut metagenome | biome: biome; isolation source: fecal sample | host: Bos grunniens | place: China: Xizang | collected 2019
ACAAACGATTTGAGATGCTCTACCTCCCTGGTGACCGCCACGGCTTTGAGACCAAGGACGAATACTTCTTCTGGAAGATGGCCGATTTCTTCAGCAAGCACTTGCTTGGAGAATCCAAAGAATGGGAAGTTGACATAAAGGAGATGAACAACGACTGACAATAACAACGAGTGCTGCCAACAGGCAGCACTCGTTGTTTATTTAGCATAAGTCTGATAGAGTTATTCCTCTACTCGCGCGAGCTTGACGGTGAAGTGACGCATGAGTTCTGTTTCCCAAACAATCTTCACACCATGTTTGATACTATCACGGCGGTCGTACACATTCTTAAGTGCAACTGCAATCACATCCATATGGTTGTTGGTATATACACGGCGTGCAATACACAGGCGTAACAGGTCCAGACCACCAAAGCGGTTCTCACGGGTAACAGGATCACGGTCGGCAAGAATGTAGCCGATTTCACAGCCACGGATACCAGCCTCAAGATATAGTTCTATAGCCAATGTCTGTGCAGGGAACTCCTCCTTAGGCACATGTGAAAGCACACGGTCAGCATCGATGAAAAGAGCGTGACCACCCACCGGACGCTGATAAGGAATACCATATTCATCCAATTTTGTAGCAAGATACTGTACCTGACGGATACGGGTTTCGATATTATCGAATTCTGTATTCTCCTCCAAACCTACTGCAAGCGCGGCCATATCACGACCGTTCATACCTCCATAAGTAAGATAACCTTCAAAAGGAATACAATACTTCTTTGCACCCTCGTACCAATCTTCGTGACGTGTGGCAATGAAACCACCCATATTCACAAGACCGTCCTTCTTCGAAGACATTGTCATACCGTCGGCCAATGAAAATATCTCCTTCACAATTTCCTTGATGCTCTTGTCGGCATAACCCTCTTCGCGCACCTTAATGAAGTAGGCATTCTCGACAAAACGTGCAGAGTCGTAGATGACACGCTTGCCATATTTGTCCGCCAAAGCACGCACATCGCGCAGGTTCTGCATTGAAACGGGCTGTCCACCGGCGGTGTTGTTGGTTATGGTAACAATGATGAAAGGTATCTTGTCGCCATACTGTTGCAACGCAGCCTCAAGTTTCTTGGGGTCAACATTACCCTTGAAAGGAAGCTCAAGCTGCGTATTCTTAGCCTCATCGATGGTACAATCCAAAGCCATAGCCTTACGGCTCTCGATGTGTCCTTTGGTTGTATCGAAATGTGAATTGCCGGGAACGACAGCACCGGCTGTGACAAGGTGACTGAAAAGCACATTCTCGGCAGCACGTCCCTGATGGGTTGGTATTACATAATTGAAACCGGTGAGCCTCTCAATGGTATCTTTCAGTTGGAAGAACGATGACGAGCCTGCGTAACTCTCGTCACCCATCATCATGGCTGCCCATTGTCGGTCGCTCATTGCGCCTGTACCCGAATCGGTAAGGCAGTCAATATACACTTGCTCCGACTTCAATTGGAACAGATTGTAATCGGCCTCTTTCATCCATTGTTCACGTTCCTCACGTGTACTCTTGCGGATTGGTTCGACCATCTTTATTTTCCAAGATTCTGCAAAAGGTAATTCCATAGTAATAATATATTATAGGTTAGTATTTTTGTTTATATAGCAACTTTACAAAACCAATGGCTCATAAGGCAAACCCCATGCCTCGGCAACCTCACGGTACACAACTTTGCCCTCGACCACATTCAAGCCCTTGCGTAGCTCCTCGTTATCGGTACAAGCCTTGCGCCAACCTTTGTCAGCAAGCTGTAGAGCATAAGGAAGCGTAGCGTTTGTGAGTGCCAGCGTAGAGGTATAAGGTACTGCACCGGGAATATTCGCCACACAGTAGTGCAGTATACTGTCGACATAGTATGTAGGCTCCTCGTGCGTTGTAGGACGCGATGTCTCAAAGCAACCACCCTGATCAATGGCAACATCCACAAGCACACTGCCTGGCTGCATCAACGCAAGCATATCGCGCGTAACCAACTTCGGAGCCTTTGCACCAGGAATAAGAACAGAACCGATGACTAAGTCTGCGCTCCTGAGTTCCTCGCGAATATTATATTCCGATGACATCAGTGTCTTTACATTGCGTGGCATAACATCGGTGAGATATGCAAGGCGCGGCAGTGAGATGTCGCATATTGTCACATCGGCACCCATGCCGGCTGCAGTGCGTGCAGCTGCAGTACCCACAATGCCCGCACCAATGACAAACACCTTTGCAGGCTTCACACCCGGAACACCGCCCATCAGTTTACCCTTGCCGCCACGCGGACGCTCAAGAAAGTAACATCCCTCCTGCACAGCCATTCGGCCGGCAACCTCAGACATTGGTACGAGCAACGGCAGTGTACGGTCCTTGCGCTCCACGGTCTCGTATGCGCAGCATACAGCTCCACTCTCAACCATAGCCTTTGTAAGTGGCTCGCTCGATGCAAAATGGAAATAGGTAAACACAAGCTGCCCCTCACGCACAAGGGCGTATTCGCTTGCAATGGGTTCCTTAACCTTTACAATCATCTCGGCAATGGCATAGATTTCTTCAATTGTGGGGAGTATTTTTGCCCCTGCTGCAATGTACGCATCATCGCTGAAACCACTGTTTACACCCGCTGTAGCCTGCACATAGACAGTGTGACCATGCTTTGTCATCTCCTGAACACCCGCAGGGGTCATACCCACACGGCTCTCATTGTTCTTGATCTCTTTTGGAACACCGATAATCATAGTCGTAAAGTTTATAAATTGTTCTTATTTATAAAAAATCTTTTGAAAGCCGTACATTTCGCCGTTTTTCATATTCATAAATATGGCAATATAAATTCATACAGCTTCTTTAAGGTTCAACAAAAGAACTTTCGTGAGTGAAAGTACTGATTAAACAATTAAAAACAAATATTTGAGCATTAAATTTTCTAAATAAGAAAAAAGAAGGCAAAGGTTACCAAGTTTTCTAAGACCGCGAGCTGGCATAGTTAAAACAATAAACAACAACGGCAGCGCATGCGCTGCCGTTGTTGTAATGAATTGAAAAGCCAAGTTTGGAATATCAAATTTACTTTTCAGTCACTCCCTATCTATTTTATCTTGTCTTGTAGAACATCTTCACCGGCCTATAGCAGAAATTGTCGTGTTTTTCGAGCACTTCACCTGTATCAGTATCAAAGAGCCATACACTACCATTCAGTCCCTCTTTCTGTGGGTCGTAGAATGAGACGTAAGTTACCTTGTGGTCTTCGCTCATTTCAAAGCCTGTAATCTGTGCTGTGGGGCTACCGACAGTGAGCAAGGTTGGAGCCTTTGGCAGGTCGGAGATGTTTGAGGTGTAGTTCCAACGACGCACCTTATTGCCGTCAGCAAAGAACATTGTGTAGTAAGTCTTGTTGGCAATACAGGGTGTTGAAATCTTGATAGGATTGTTCATCATTGTTGTCAGTTGCTGATTAGCAACATAGAAAACAGAAGCCTGGTTAACATAGTCATACCCCCAAAAATCAGTATAAAGCACCTCGGTGCGGGTTGACACTCCGGGCGTGCCGGCAAGCTTTGACATGGCAAGAAACTCCTGGTGTCCGGTCTGATTCTTCTGTGCTCGTGTCATCCTTATCTTTACCATTGTTATTAGTTCCCTATTTGCAAAGTGATTCTTCGAAACAAAGAGTGAGTCACTGAGCAACATACTGTAAGGCTCACCGCAGTAATATGGACCATATCCGTTATAAATGAGACTCATTCCCTTGTTATCATTATCAAAAAGAAGGATATCATAGTATCCGCCGTTCACATCGACAATACAACTTTGTGCATATGAATATTTATGTTTTAGGGGTTCAGACACCACACCCTCTGTCACAGAAAAATCATAAACCTTGCCGTTCTCGCAAATGATGGGATATATTGAACCTATCGGACTCACAGACGGCACACCAAGTATTGTAGGTTTGAAATCATCATACTCAGGCACTGTAAACATATTCTCTATTACCATTGTCTTTTCATTGAGATAATAGATAGTTGGATCGTCATTTCTCTCGCCACCACCCTGGCATGCAATTATAAGTCGACCACCGCTCTGCACCACATCAACAGCACCCGCCGCAAAAACCTCATCGGGGTTATTGCGAACAAAGCAGTCGTATGAAGTAAACTGCGCAACAGCATCCTCGGTCATTGGTTCTTGCATGAACGAGAGCATAGAGTTGTCATTATTGTCACGACTTAGCACTGTTATTCCGTACTCATAGTCGGAATTTACATGTAGAACAAAAGGGAAGAATGCCTTACCGTCCTCGTTCTCAACAATGAGACGACAGTTGAACTTGCCCAGGTCGTGACCTACATACTTGAACACTTCTTCAAACGAATAAGGTTCAAGATTAATCTCCCAGACATATGAAAGCGGCTTATCAACATTCTCCTGCGAGATAACAGGCTTGATGACAAGAGTATCGAACTTGTATATATTGTACACAGAGTCAATTCCCTGTTCTATTGTAATATTAGAGAGCAGTTTGTCAGCCGGGGTCGACTTGTCCTCGAAACAGGCTACGAACAACGAGAAAGCCACCAGTAGCAAAAGCCATTTAGAAGTTTTCATATCCAATTATAAATTAATTCATTACGCATTCTTCGGATTGGGAAAATCGAACGGAAAATCGGGAAACTCCGACAGAATATAATCCCTGTTAGCGGGGTCATTGAAATAGTTGTACATAGGGGTATATATGTACTTGATGAACACAGTGCGGTACTGGTATGGATCACCGAACTCAATGTGTTCAAGATTCTCGCCATAGAGTTTTACCATCGCCTTGTAGGTCTCGGGCTGAATATCCTTTACCGCGTGGAAGTACTCCACCATCTTTATAAACTTGAGCGGATGCCATTCGCCAAGGTATTTTTTCTGCCAGACCTTCTCACCATGGGCATTGTACCATTCAGGTTGGTTCACAGAGTTGTCGAAACGGAACATGCGGACCTGATGTAGGGAATCGAGTGTAGGGGTAAAGTAATCATTCTTCGCCAATCTTATACAGAGCTTATAGTGTGTGTACCCGGTAGCATACGTACCCTCGAGCTTGTCGCGGTAGACTGTAACAGGTATATAACCAACAATGGAATCGGGCATCACACAAGCCTCGCCAATGGTAAAATGTACACCTTCCTCGGCAAATGTCGAGTCGGCATCAATATAATAACCAATTGGGCGCTTTTCATTGCTCACGCCACCCATAACCTGTACCGGAATATTATAGGTGTGAGTCTTAACTTCCACCGGAGTAACGCTGAACGAGTAATTGAGCGTATCCCTGGTAAAGTAGATACCGGAATTGGAAAGGTCGAACTTCATGTAGTTATCACCCTCGCATGAGACAAGGAGTGTTGCAATAGGCAACACCGCCAATAACATTATACGCTTTATAATATTTTTCATTTTCATAGTCCAAACTGTTTATCAGTTGCGATTTTCTTTCTCAGCATCGGGGAGAGGTATTGCATAAATACCGGACGATGGTTGATATGTTGTCTTGCCGTCGTGTGAAAGGATTGGGAGGTTCTGACGCTTCATATTGAAGTAAGTTTGTCCCTCGCCTATCATCTCCTTGTAACGCTCATCGTTTATTATCTCGACAGTAAGTGGTTTGTCTATTAGCGGTTCAAGGCCACGATGTACGCGCACGGTGTTGTATAGTTCCAACGCACGGTCATAGTCACTCTCAAGCAGAGCCTCGGCTGCTATGTAATACATCTCGGGGATGCGTATCATATTTATTCCTAAGATAAGGTCGGCAGGACGGTTTGCAGCGTTGTTGTTCAGCTCATATATGTCGGTAAACTTCGAGAGACGATATTTTGTACCACTGCCTGTTCCAGACTCAGAGAAGTAGGCCATTGTACGGTAATCGGAACCCGCAGCATCTTTCTCGTAGAGCGACATGAAATCACCGCGTAAGTCGAGCGAGAAATACGATGTCATCTGTTGCAGTTTGGCGTTCACATTTGCATAGAAGCCGGCATGGTATATACCGAATATTGCCTCTTTCTTTGAAAGAACACCGGCAAGATCGTTGACAACCTCAGTCTTCTCTTTCAAAGTGTACTTGCCATCGTTTATTACCATGAGTGCATAGTGTGCAGCATTCTCCTTGTCACCCATTGTAAGATAGACACGTGCGAGCGTTGCTTGTACAGCACGCAAATTGAAGTGTATCTGACGATCGAGCATGAAGTTACCGTTGCCATCATGAGTATCCTCGTCGGCAAGCAACAACTCGGCCTCCTGCAGGTCAGCAAGGATATGTTCGTAATTCTTTGCCAAACTCTCGAATTCGGGTGTAATCAAAGAAAATTCCGTTGCGTATGGAATGCCTTCAGCATTAGGATTCAAGGTATATTGCTCTGCAAACAGACGTACAAGATCAAAGTGCATGAATGCACGTAGGCCCAGAGCCTCACCGCGATATATCGTGTATGGAAACTCTTTAGCCCCTGCAACTAACGGAGCATCAAGCACACTGTTCACATTTGAGATATTCTTGTACATTGCAGTCCAAAGACCATCGAATATGCCTTTCACCGATGAATGTGCCCAATCATATTCACTCATGGCAGTCACGCCTGTGCTGCCGTTGCACCACATTGTCTGTGAAAGAATCTCCAGTGTTGAAAAATAGAGTTCCTGACCATAGAGAGACTGGCCACGCATCTGGGAATAGACTCCATAAAGAGCATCCTCAATACCCTGCTGCGTACTTAGAAGTTCGTCACGCTTCGCTTGTCCCTCCGGAGTTATGTTCAGAAAATCCTCGCACGAAGTTGTTGTGAGCAGTGCCACAGACATAAATATATATATAATCTTCTTCATAATAATATTGGCAGAATGTTTAGAGTGTTACATTAAGATAGAACTCGAATCCCTGACTGTAGAGGTAGTCGGTACCACGCTCTATCTTCACGGTAGAGAGGCGCAGTATGTCGGTGAAGTTTATTCCGGCACGCAGGTTACGCAATCTTATACGCTTGCAAAGCTTGTCACTAAACTCATAGCTGAGGTTAAGCGAGCCCAATGAGAGGGTGTGTTCCTTCTCGGCAAAACGGTCGGTTTGTTCAGGACGTGAAGTGTCAGCAATATCCTTGTACAAAGCGTGATCGCCGGGCTGTTTCCAACGGTCATCAAAAACACGCTGATCGGCATTGCGCATAGGGTCAGCACCTTCAACCTTTGTTGCACGTGTGGTGTTATATACCCAAGCACCTGTACGGAAGTTCAACAACGCATAGACACTGAAACCCTTCCAAAAGAGGTTAGTACTGAACGTACCTGTGAAGGCGGGCTCTGTATCGCCAATAAGAACCTTGTCGGCAGGATCATAGTCAAATGTATACTCACCATTGCGCTTTATGTATATCTCCTTACCTGTTGCAGGGTCAATACCCGCCGAACGCACTAGCTTGAGCGCCGTCACACTCTCACCTTCGGCATACTGAGGCAGTGGAGTGAGATAAAGGTCGGCATTCTCCTGATTCTCCTTGTTTATCTCCTCAAGAGCCTTGTCAATCTTGGTAATCTTGTTACGGTTCATGTAACCGCTTGTGGCAAGACGCCAGTAGAAATCGTTGGTGCGGAAGATATAGCCGTCAAGTTGGTACTCGATACCCTTGTTCTGCAACTCGCCAAGGTTGGATGTAGCACTTGTGACACCTGTTGACGGTGCCTTTGCCTTGTCAAGCAACAAATCCTCTGTATTGCGTATATAAGCATCGAGAGTGAAATTCAAACGGCGGTCAAACATACTCAAATCGAGACCTACGTTGTAGTTCATTGTACGCTCCCATGTCAAATCCACGTTACCTATTGTAACTGGTATTGCACCAATGCCGTTCTTGTACTCATAATCATTGAGATACTGATACATTGTCATTGCCTGGAATGGACTGAACGTCACCTTACCTGTATAACCGGCACTACCACGCACCTTGAAGACATCAAAGTTCTTTTTAACGCTCTTCATAAAACTCTCGTTCATTACATTCCATCCAAGACCTCCGGACCAGAAGTGACCGAAACGGTTATTCTCACCGAACTGTGAAGAACCTGTTGTACGCCATGTAGCATCTACAAAGTAGCGGTTGCGCCAAGAGAAGTTTCCTGTTGTAAAGAAACCCACATCGGCAGTCTCGGCCTGTGAACCGAATGGCTTACTGTCAGTTGGATAACCAGCTGCATTGCCAATATATGACATATCGTCGTTGAAGAAACCTATTACCTGCAAGGTCTCGGCACTACTCTTGGAGTGATTGATTTCCCAACCAGCCGAGAGGCTCACAAGCGACTCATCCTTGAAGAACTTATTGAAAGTACCAACGATGTTACCATTATAACCGATAGTATTGGTGTCACCCTTTGTATATTCTCCTTTTTTAGAGAGGTCGGTTACATATTTGTAAGCCAAAGAGTTTGGAGATGTAAAGATATCGCTGCCACCAGCTGCGCTTGTAACATTGAAGTGACCTGTGAGCAAGAACATCTTGTTTATGTCCCAGCGCAAATCGGTACTGTTTGTAAGCGTGCGTTCTCCGCTTGTAGAGAAACTGCCGAGCGAAGCTTCGTACAACGGATTGTTCAAATCCCAAGAGAGGTTCATGTTGGGTGTGCCATCAGCATTGTACATTCTGTCATATGGGTTCATCTGAACATACTGCGAGAAAGAGCCGTATGGTGAGTTCTTAACTGCCACTTCCTGATATGTGGTACGGTTAGAGATTGTGAGGTCACCCACATAGTAGTCGAGTTTGAAACCTATGCCGGTACGTTTGCGATAGTCGCCTTTCATCACACCACGGGTATCGCCATAGCGACCTGTCAACTCGTAACGCAAATTAGATGCACCACCATAGACACGTAACGAGTGGTCGTGCGAAAGGGCTGCACGTGCAGGTTGTGAAAGCCAGTCACTGCTCTGTCCTGCCGCAATGAGTTTGTAGCGTTGGTTGTATAGTTCGTCATACTCGTACTGCAACGGCAAGCCTGTTGTCGCGTTTATCTCACCCTTTGCATCATAAAGGCCGGCAAGACGCTCATATTCGAGTTTCTCAGCAGCCGACAAAACATTATAATCACTGAGCACAGGAAGCTGGAAATTACCTGTAAAGTTGTACTGTACACGCAAAGTACTCTCCTGGATTGGCTTGCGGGTAATTACAATGACACCGTTTGCAGCCTTTGAACCGTAGAGCGCTGTAGCCGAAGCATCTTTTAGCACAGTAATGTTCTCAATTTCATTGATGTCAAGATCGTACAGATCCTGCATGGTAATTTCGGTACCATCAAGGATAATTGTAGGCTGGTTCACCTGTTGACCACTGTTTGAGAACGAACTCATACCGCGCAACACAAGTTCGGGAGTGTGGTTTGGGTTTGATCCCTGGCTTGTATTCTGAACCATTGCCATACCCGGTGTAAGTGCCGATATTGCACTGATGAGATTAGTTCCCGACACCTGACGTAACTCCATTCCTGTAATTTCTGTAGCAGATCCTGTAAATGTCTCTTTATTCTTTGAAACAAAACCGGTAATGACAACATCATTCAGAGTATTGGAATCCTCCTCAAGTTCAATGCGCATTGCCTCAAGTTTACGCGATTTTGAGTTCATAACCACCTCCTTGTATCCGATGTATGAGATACGCAACTCAAACTCCTCCATCTCTGATACAAGACGGAAAGCACCTTCGATATCGGTTGAAACACCGGTAACCATCTTGTCACCTTTCCATACCGCAACCGATGCACCAATCAATGGTTCTGCAGTTTTCTTATCAACGACAACGCCATAGACAGTTACACCTCTCTTGAGGACCTCATCACCCATTGCAACATCAAAAGTTGACTCCAATGCAAGAACAGGCATAGCAAACATCAGCAACAGCAAAATGCCGAACATTTTGCCAATAAAAGTTGTTGTTTGTTTTACTTTATTCATTTATCCCAATTATTTTATACTTTTTCAACTATAACCTCATTTTACTAACAGGGTGCAAAAATACAAAAAAAAGTGCTTTCCACAAAGTAGAGAAAGCACTTTAATATTATTATATTAATATTATAAAAACCGGGGCTGACCCCGGTTTTTACATATATCGGCAAGTCCTTATTTTACCAGAACCTTAACGCCATCAATGATGTAAAGGCCGGGAGCTGTAATCTTCTCAATCTTGCGACCCTGCACATCATAAATACCCTTGACTACATTGTTCTCAACAGTTACATTCTCGATGCCTGTAGCGCACTTGGTAGCTGTAACCTCCTGGCAGAAGACAGCAGGAGTCAAAGTTGTTGTATCCCAGTTGTAGGTTGCAAGGAAGAAGTCGTCGAATGAAATTGTGCCATCCTCATTTGCTGTAAGAACAATAGGAGAATCAGCAGAACCGTTCATGTCGTAAATCTTCAGGTAATCGGGGTATGAACCACCGGCAAACATATCAACCTCCATCTCGGCACTCTTATTGTCTGCAGCGATATTCAACATGATACCACCCTGGTTAAGTGCGGTCACATCCTTGCTCATGAACTGTGTAATGAGAGTCAGGCCCCAATCCTCGTTATACTCGATTGTCATATAGAATGACTCGGGATATGTCTTGCCATCTTGTGAAACCTGAGAACCTACAGTCACCTCCCATGTACCGAGCCAGTCAAATTCCACTGGAGCCTCGGGCTCAACAGAAGCACCTGCAGGAATTGTCACATGCTGGAAGTAAGCAGCAGGTGTGCTTTTATCAGTATTGTAATCAAGAGTCTTTACAAAGAAGTTGTCAACGGTTACAGAACCATCATCATTCAATGTAAATACAATTGGGTTCTCCTGAGCATTCATATCATAAATACTCAAATAAACAGGATAAGCTCCACCTACAAAAGTACCGGTAGCCATCTCGGCGCTCTTGCCATCAGCAGCAACAGTAAACTCAATACCGCCATAGTTGATACCAGCGACATCGTTTCCAAGGAACTCTGTCACAAGCATATAATTGCCATAATCAGTAACAGTCATTGTAAACTCTGTTGGATACTCTTTGCCATCGTAAACATCAACCTTACCAACCTTTACAGTGTGCTGACCCGCCCAGCTGAATGCAGGAGCCTCAGGCTCTGCAGCCTCTTTTGTAACAAGAAGGTTTGAATAGAACGCATTGAGAGTCGGTTGCTCTACACCGCTGATAACTGTAACAACGCTCAAACCGGCAACAGACATTGTACCATCCTCATTGACAACCATCTCAATGGCATCTGTAGACATATTCATATCACGGAGTGCAAGATAAACGGCATTCTGCTGTACAGTATAGAGATAACCGGTAGAAATCTCCACCTTCTTGCCATCCTCGGATGGTGTAAATTCAAGACCACCATAATTCAGAGCCACAACATCCAAACCAAATACTTTTGTCACGAGATACATATCCCAACCCTCGTTGTACTCAACCTCAAT
>JAEIGA010015719.1_pt1 | contig 11517 bp, 10 predicted proteins | sample 9270691 | NCBI WGS metagenome assembly JAEIGA01 (sample SAMN17057246, study PRJNA624740) | gut metagenome | biome: biome; isolation source: fecal sample | host: Bos grunniens | place: China: Xizang | collected 2019
AGATCATCAAGAACTGCGTAGCTCAGGTAGCTTGCAACTTCACAACTAACCGTATGCTTACAGACTACATCAACCAGTACTATGTACCACAGTCTGCAAGATTCGAGACAGTAGTTGCTGATGACTTCGCTAAGGCTCGTGAGATCGCAGCTTGGAAGAAGAAACTCCGTCGTGAGTGGAAGAACGTTGAGGTTGTATCTGCATACATGCCAGACAGCAACAACACTGTAGCTCTTGGAAACGATTTCCAGGCTGAGGTTGTTCTTAACATCGGTGACCTTAACGCAGAGGAGATCGGAGTAGAGGTACTCTTCGCAACTTCTGACAAGAAGGGCAAGCTCCACATCCAGGAGAGATATGACTTCACTCCAGTGGAGACAGTTGACGGAAGAGCTAAGTATGTAGCTTCAATCAACCCAGACAGGTCTGGTCTGTACCAGGTAGCAGGTAGAATCTACGCTAAGAACGCAGATCTTCCTCACAGACAGGACTTTGAACTTGTAAGATGGTTGTAGCAACTGGATTTTTCGACGGTGTCCACGTCGGACACCGTCTTGTTATAGAGCAGCTTGTAGAGGCTGCAGCAGCTCGCGGGGATGAAAGCATGGTCATCACATTCTGGCCACATCCCCGTAATGTGCTGCAAAAGGAGGCTCGCTCCCTGAGGCTTCTCACCACGCTCGCACAGAAGAAGCAGATTCTTCATGAGCTTGGAGTCGATAGGGTAGAGGTGCTTTCATTTACAAAAGACTTCAGCGCTATGACGATGGAACAGTACCTTCGTCATATCATGAAGGAATACGGCGCGACTGCCATACTGTTGGGATATGACAACAGAATCGGAAGCGATGCCGCAAATTCGGATCAGGTGGCGCGCACAGCAGAAATGCTCGGGCTGGAGGTGATCAGGACTGAAATGGTCCCATCGCAGCAAGGTTATGCTGTAAGCTCTACTAAGATTCGTGAAAAACTTGAGGAGGGAGATGTAAGAAGGGCAGCAGAAATGCTTGGATATGACTATTCCATGCACGGAGTGGTCGTTGCAGGCAATAAATTGGGCAGGACAATCGGTTTTCCAACTGCAAATATGCAGTTGTATGAACCATTGAAGCTGGTACCGGGCAACGGAGTATATTTTGTAAAAGTTAAGGTTCTGGATCGAGAACTGTATGGAATGTGCAACATCGGTTGCCGTCCGACAGTAGGAGCAGGCAACGCCCGCACCATCGAGACCAATATTTTTGGCTTTGACGAAGATATATACGGACTTGACATTGACATAACATTTCTTGCAAGAATCCGAGAGGAGCGTAAGTTCGACTCAATGGACGGACTCAAAGCTCAGCTCGAACTCGACCGCAATGAATGCCTTGCCACTCTGAGTTCGCACTTGTCACTCTGAGTTCGCACTTGTCATCCTGAGTTTGCACTTGCTACTCTGAGTTCGCACTTGTCATCCTGAGCGAAGCGAAGGATCTTTAAACATATAGCTATGGAAGAGATAATAGGAATTCTACTTGCATTAGTCGTACTTATCTTTAAGGTCGCTAAGAAAATCAATGATGCGGACACCCCAGTGCGCCCAGTGCGCCCAGCGCAGCCTGTGCAACCAACTGCTACTCGTCAATATCAAACATTGGAGGATATTTTTCCAGAACTTCGTGTGGATTCTGAAGAAAGTAATGAAGAAATCTACGAAGAAGTTCCGGAAGAACCCGAGCCAATAGTGGAGGAAGCGCCTACATACTATTTTTTTGAGGCCCCTAAATCCGTAAAAGAAAAACCAGTCGTTTCCATACCGATGGAGGTGGAGCCAGAAACCTCTGAGAAGAAGGAAAAGATTGATCCGAAGAAGCTTGTCTTGTATTCGGAAATTATGAATAGAAAATATTAAACACAAAAAACAATAATTATGGCACTACAGTATATGACCCAGGAGGGTTTGGACAAACTGAAGAAGGAGCTTGCAGAGGCGATTGCACAGCGTCCTGTGATTTCTGCTCAGATTGCAGAGGCGAGAGATAAGGGAGACCTTTCTGAGAACGCTGAGTATGAAGCAGCAAGAGAGGCTCAGGGCCTTTTGGAGCTTCAGATCGCGAAGCTTCAGAACCTTGTAGCTAATGCGCGTGTGATCGATGAGTCACAGATCGGTACTGACAAGGTACAGATGCTCAATAAGGTGAAGGTTAAGAATCTTAACACTAACCAGATCATGAACTTCACTCTTGTGAGCGAGCAGGAGGCAGACTTTATGGCAGGTAAGCTTGCTGTGAAGACCCCAATCGGACAGGCTCTTCTCGGACATGGTGTTGGCGAAGTCGTTGACGCTAAGGTACCGGCAGGAATCATCAAATTCGAAATTCTCGAAATCACACTCTAAGGTATCCAAGTCTGACTTAATTGTCATCCTGAGCAAAGCGAAGGATCTTTAATAACAATATTATGTCAACAATCTTTACAAAAATAGCCAAGGGCGAAATCCCTTCGTACAAGGTAGCAGAGAACGACGAGTTCTACGCATTCCTTGACATCGCTCCTATGGCAAAGGGTCACACACTTGTGATTCCGAAGAACGTTGAGGATGACTACATCTTCAACCTTGATGAGGCAACCTACATGGGACTCTGCGCATTTGCACGCAAGGTCGCTCATGCTGTCAAGGCTGCTGTACCATGCAAAAGAGTGGGCGTAGCAGTACTCGGAATGGAGGTTCCTCACACTCATATCCACCTTGTGCCTCTCCAGAGCGAAGGTGATATGGACTTTAGAAAATCAAAACTTGAGCTCTCATCTGAAGAATTCCAGGCGATTGCTCAGTCAATTTGGAATGAATATGTTAAGATTCAGTAAAATCTTTTTCTTTGCAGCAGCTGTTATTGGCTTCGCTGCATGTACTCAGACTGCAAATATCAAAGGTGTAATCTCAGATGCTCCTGCGTCAGAGGTTGTTGTTAAGTTGCTGAATGTTAATCAGTATCAGGTAATTGATACGCTTAAGACTGACGCTGCCGGAAAGTTCAGCTGTAAGGTTGAGGTGGCCAAGGGACAGCCTGAGTTCGTATATGTATTCTATCAGGACAGAAAGGTCGCATCGCTTCTTCTTGAGGCTGGTGACAAGGTATCTGTTCAGACAGACACTCTTGGTAATAGTGTAGTTGAAGGATCGGAGGAGTCTGTAAAGCTTGCTTCTGTTGAGGCGGACTTTGCAAAGGCTAAGGCTGCAATGGCAGATGCAACAGCTTCGAGAGAGCAGCTCAGCAAGACTTATGTTGATTACTACAGAAGCAGAGTAGCTTATGTAATGCAGAATAAGGGCTCATTGACAGTTGTACCTGTTCTATATCAGTCATTTACAGAGTCTCTTCCTGTATTTGCTCAGACTACTGATGCAATCATCTTCTCAAACGTAGCTGACACACTTGAGACAATATATCCAGAGTCAAAGTATGTTAAGGCTCTCAGAAAAGAGGCTACTACTCGTCTTGCTCAGATGAACCTCATCTCACGCATCGAGTCTGCAGAGCAGATTAACTACCTGGATATCGAACTTCCAAACCAGCAGGGTCAGAAGACTAAGCTCAGCGATGTTCACAAGAAGCTAACCCTTCTTTATTTCTGGACTGCATCAGACGCTGCACAGAAGATGTTTAACCTTGACGTTCTCGTTCCTGTTTACGAGCAGTATAAGGACAGAGGATTTGAGATCTATCAGGTGTCTCTTGACGTAGATAACGGTATGTGGGCACGTGTAGTACGTGAGCAGAAACTCCCTTGGACAAATGTCTCAGACATCACAGGAGTAACTTCCAACTACGCTACAATCTACAACCTCACTGCGCTCCCTGCAGCATTCCTTATTGGTGGCGACGGCATGGTTAACGCTACCATCAAGGACGCAGCATCGCTCTCTGCAGCGATTGAGCAGGCTCTATAGTGGATGTAGGGCAGTAGTGAAAGGGTAGAGGATATCTTCCACCTGCCATAGAAGAAATAGCGTTTCTTCATTTTTAAGATGCGCTTCTATGAATGTGATGGTAACGCCATCTATCTCAATCTGAAGATTGCTAAATGTCGTGGTTGGTCCATCGTCGTGATATGTTCCGTGGAGTTCTTCCCGGTCACTCAGGCAAATGGTCACATTGACATCATCTTCGAAACTAAGAATCAGTTCATTTACATTAATAGGACCCAGTGGACGCTCTTCGGAAGTCCACTGGGTCTTTGAACATAATTCATACTCTGAGTAAAGACATATGCATGAAGAGCATATCAAGTCTGCAATCAGAAGCAATGCGGTTTTCATCTTATTCGTCAATTAGAGTCCGATTCGCCGGATTCCAATCTCTGTGCCGAACATTTATTTGCTATATATCAAACCCATCGCGCACCTCAACCCATCCCTCTTTCTCTTGACTCCATAGTCTGTCCACAAAATCGCCTGTTCGGTGGACAAACACCCAAGATTGCTCCCCTTTGTCCACAAATTTGCCCTTTTGGTGGACAGATACCATGGATTGCCACCACTTGTCCACATAATCGCCTGTTCTGTGGACAGACACCCAAGATTGCTCCCCTTTGTCCACAAAATCGCCCTTTGGGTGGACGGTTTCTGATATTGATTTTGCGATCATGGCACTCAGCAGGCGGAGCAGCCCTTGGGCTGAGCTGCGCAGCTTGCTGAGAAGCGCTGGCTGGCGTATTTGCCAGCGCTGGTGCCTTACCATACGTTATTCTTAGCTTGCATTCGCTTGATGATGCAATCGGTACTGGACTCAGGTTATCAAGCTTTAGCTTTATTTTATCTTCATTATAGTACTTCAGATAGGCTTTAGGCCTCTCTCTGAAGTGATCGAATGACTCGAACTTCTGCAAATATAGCAGTTCCACAAATCGCTAACCGGTTCCAGCTCCCTCTTGTCCACGAAATCGCCCTTTTGGTGGATGAGTTTGTGGGATACGCACTGCAGATGCCAAATACGCTCACCAGCTGCTCGAGCCAACCCTTGCAAGTAACCTCCAAGGGCTTGCTCATCCTGGCTCATGCTGAGGATTGATGTTCCCGTGGTATAATATAAAATTAGCGAGCAATTGTGACTGCCCGCTAATTAGATGTATTTGGATACAGATAGTTATACCTGTAGAGACTTGATTTCTTCTATAGACAGTTTCGTATAAGTAGCAATCTTATCTGCTGGCATGCCGTCAGCTAACATCTGTTTAGCCACTTTCGTTAGACCTTCCATTAGACCTTCCATTAGACCTTCTGCACGACCTTCTGCGAGACCTTCTGCACGACCTTCTGCGAGACCTTCTGCACGACCTTCTGCGCGACCCTTTGCGAGCCCTTCTGCACGGCCTTCAGCTAAGCCCTCTTCAATTGCCTCCTGTCGGGCATAAGCCATCTGGTTTCTTAAATCTCTTTCTGTAGTCATTTTATTTATAATTTTATCTCGTGTTTCTTGATCCATATTATATAGCTCCGACACCTCAAAGATTTTGTTAAAGATCTGATGTGTCAGTATCTTTGGACGCTCATCTAGAACAGTCATATTCTTAAAGCAGAAGTACATGCCCTCAAGAATATTACCATCGAGCTCATCAATGGTTTTCTGGAACCTCGGCAGCTCAATAAAGATAAACGTCACCCTGTCAGTAAGAAGTCTATGCGAACCCTCCTCATATAGCCTATAAACTGTCTTGACTTCTGTGCAATCATCATGCGTCTCCATCTTGAAATTCAAGATATTGATAACATACACTGGTAAGAAACCGTAGCTGTCAGCTCCAGCCTCCACCTGCCTCTGAATTTGAAAGGTTGAGTAGTAGAGAGCTCTTTCTGGATAGAACGGTTGCTTTCTTCGCTGCACCTCAACAATTATTCTCGCACCGCTATCTGTCTTGCAGAACATATCATACACCACACCTTTCGCATCACGTTCAACAGGATGCATTTCCTTGTCAATAAACTCCAGGTCTATAATCTTCCTGTCTGGAATAACCTGGTTAAGGAACTCAATCATCACGTCCTTTGTGGACTCTCGTCCAAAGACCAGCTTGAACACATCATCATCAAGCAAGTCTGCATACTTACATTCGTACGACATATAATTTTAGTTTTAAGTTAAACATTGGGCACTATGCCCCGCTAAAATTTTATGTCGTCGCCTCTCCCCATCCTTCCCCACAAAAGTGCAAAAAAAACTGCATGAGCACAATACCACACATGCAGATTTTTCTGTTTCTTATCAATTTGTAACTTTTTTAATGATAAAGTTGCATAGCAGCTCCGCAAATCACAACCCGGTTCCAGCGCCCTCTTCTCCACGAAATCGCCATTTCTGTGGACAGATCCCCAGGATGCTACCCTGTTGTCCACAGAATCGTTCATTTGGTGGACAAGCCCAAGTGGATACGCACCGCAGCTGGCAAATACGCTCGCCAAGCTGCGCAGCTCAGCCCAAGGGCTTGCTCCAGACAAAAGCCTGCATCATAATCATATTCTCTCCGTCCAGGCTGGCTCGTACTGCGGTCGGGGATAGTTCATGACAAAGACAGACAATATCAACGCAAAAGTAGCGAGCAGTAATGCTCGCTACTTTTGCTATATTCCGTTAGTCGTGAATCAAAGTTTCAATGCTTCGATCTCTTCAATTGACAAGTCTGTATACTTGGAAATCTTGTCGACAGGCATCCCGTCTGCAAGCATTTCCTTGGCAACATCCTTGGCTGCTTCTGTTCTTCCTTGTAAGACTCCCAGCGCAAGACCTTTCTCAAGACCTTTCTGAAGGCCTTTTTCAAGGCCTATTCTTTCAGCCTCTTCTTTTGCTGTGTGGATTATGTTGTCGTAATCACCCATGTTATTCAATGAATTATAGTAATGTTTCAACTCATCAGCCGTAAAATTACCAATTTCTGCCAGCAAAAACAAGCGCTGAAACAAAGGTTCGTTAAATTCAGGTGGGATTCCCTTCATGTTGTGCATATTCTTAAGCAAGTACACCCACTTTTCAAATTTAGTCTCAAGATCAGATATGCGCTTGTTGAAGCGTCCCAATTCCAAAAACACAAACCTTAAGGCATTCGTCATCGGCTCGTGCACAGTATCCTCCATTAATCTGTAGGATGACAGGTATTTATCGTCCGGCCACTCCTCTGAGTGTTTGAACTCGAAGTTCAGCAGTGCCACCACGATGACAGGTTTAAGGTTATAGTCCCATTTGAACTTCTCATTACTCCTGCCTTCAATTCTTTTGGCCTCGTACATATCTCGTGCTTCTTTTCCTTGCGCGTTGATCGGATAGGTAGTGTAGTACAGAGCTCTTTCCCTGAAATACCTCTGATATCCTTTCTGCATCTCGATGATGAACGTCTTGCCATCGCTGCATTCGCAGGAAATGTCAAAAATGACCTTCCTATCCTCCTTGGTCAAACCCAGATGTTCGGTAGGGATGAAATCGACACTCTTTATGTCCAGGTCATCCAGCACCATGTTTAGGAACCAAATCAACACATCCTTGTTTGCCTCGCAGCAAAACATCCTTTTGAACATGAAGTCGCATAATAGGTGGGCGTACTGTTTCTCCTGGCATTCCGAGGTCTTCTCTTCATTTTTTTCTTCCATATCTTTTTATTTAATGGTAGCACTACAAAGTTCGGAAGAGGAAATCTATCAGATGATAAAATAAAGAAAAACTGCAATTTACGAATTTTAATATTCCGGCATTTCGCCCCGTATAGACCGCTTTTCGCCACATTTTTCTTTTTTTTGCTCTTTTCTCCACGGAATGGGCTGTTTGGTGGAGAAAGGAGTTTCGGGATATGGGTTTCTCCACGAAATCGCCCTTTTGGTGGAGAAGTGTGTGCTTTGACTGGGGTTTGTCCACGGATTTGGCGTTTTGGTGGATGGCGAAGATGAAGAAGGAGATGACAGCTCTCACAACTGTCAGTTCTAGTGAACTTTCGGTTCTGCACCGTCACTAGAATCCTTGTGACATACTACAGCGCACAGCGGAAGGCAGGTAGGTTACAAAGGGCACCATCACTGCTACCTATAAAACACAATAGCGAGCAACCATGCTCGCTATTGGTATAAAATACTTATTGTTGTTTTGTTAATACTTTGGTAATATTTCCATTTATCAGATCTTGGACTGTACATGTTCCTTTATATGTAGCATTACTGTATACTAACGAAATGTCTACAGTCTGGCTAGTAGGATCTTCATATTCCACAGTCCAATTATTAAGCGTCATTGTATATGACCAGCTATAATTCCAGTAGTTACCGCTTCGGGTAACAGCACATACTCCCGAATAATTGGTACTATTAGCAGTAGTAAGTGTTATCGTACAATTATTATTGTTTCCAGGAGCATTATTCCAACTATAACTAACATCGCTCAACGATCCGGAAATAGTCCTACCGTTTATCGTAGTGGTATAACCCTTAGATTGTTCAACCTCAATAGTTTCAGTTATGAACTTATTGTTGATAGACTCGAGGGTTACAGAGCATGTGCGAGCCTCAGTGCCAGATGCCTTGACTCTGAACTCCTGCTGTCCTGACTGAGTAACAGTGTAGGTATATGTTCCATTACCCGCATCTTTGAGGTTATTATCATTATTAGGAACAAATCCATCAAGCGTAACATTTACAATCATGCCATTGATAAAGGACTCAGCAGGGATGTTGAATCTCACTCTCACATCAGTATTCGCATTTATCGACTGCGGATTACCGTTGAAGTAAGCATCAAACTCGTATCTTACAGCACTCTGGTAAAGAGGCGATGTTACGGTCTCATAATAATACTTCTCAGCCTCGAGAGTTACATAACATGTTGATTCCTCCTTGTTCTGAGTCTTGAGCTTCAATGTCTGGGCTCCAGCACCAGTAGGCCTGAATATGTAGCTCTTGATTGCTGATCTGCCGTCGGCAGGTGCCTCAAGGCGTGTTTCGTCATCAGCCGGTGCAAGACCGTCAAGGGTCACATTGATCTCCATGCCGTCATAGTAAGCAGGGATAGTGAAGTTATAATTAACTGGAATACCAGCCTGAATATCCACGCTACCAGGATTAAATCCGACATTCTCAAAGCGGTTGCCGACTCTATCTCCTGATATTGCAGAAGCGAGCTGATAATCTGCGGCATCCAAAGTGAAGCCTACCTTACCGTCAATCGAAGTTGTCTTCAGACCGGTGATTTCGACAGTTGTTGCGTTACCTGCGATTGTTCTAGTAATCGTCGTATTTCCATTTGCATCGGTCATACCATCAAGAGTGACAGTAACCTGACGCTGCTGATTATCAGAAGCATCTTTAGTAAATGTGATGGCTACGTCTCTGTCGGTTCCCTTAGGGATGTTTTGAGTGCTGACGGCTACATTTGACCAAGCATAATTTACATTAGTCCATGAGTCGCTGGCGTTTTCTGTATCAAAGTACTTATTGGTCACATATACTGTCGACGCATTATCTATACAGTTTGTGCGCCAATATGTATTTATGATACGGTAATTATCCTTGTCCCTTTCCAGATTATTATAATCGTCATATGAATTGATTACATAATCAAAATAGAAAGATCTTTTACCATTCTTTGATGGAATGGTAGATAGTCCTGTAACGACAGGTATTGAATTATGTGATGCATCAGGAGACAAAGACAAGTCCTCAGTCTCGATAGCAAGATGAAGAGGGAACATATCTTCTGTCAAACCTGGCTGAATCCTGATCTTCACATACTGTTCGACATTAATTCCTGACTTAATCCTCGGCTCACACGCTACTGTCATCTTGAGCTTTTTTCTAAGGATGAAGCGAATTCTACGGGTAAGCTGATAATCCTGAGGCTTGACTGTTACAACCTGCTCCATGATTTGGTCACCAGGTTCTTTGATATTGAAAACCACATCTCTATAACCATTCAGATCCCCTCCCAGTATGTCACTTTCAGCTACCGTATGACTATCAATCACATCACCGTCATCAGCAAGAGTCTCTCCATTAGCATCAAGCAGCTTGACCATAGGCGACGAGTTTTCCGGTTTAGCACCAGCCTGATCATAATTCGGCTCGTACTTATACCTGAAATGTATAGGACCGCTATTTACAATGGTAGTATCAGTAAAACTTACTTCTATTCGATTCTGTCCCACTGCAACCTCCTTCAAACCAGAAGTCGTCGTTGATCCTGCAAGGTTATTACTTGTGATACCTGCGATAGCTTCTTCCACTGTTTTATAGCCAGGGGAATGCACATCCTTTATCTGGAAATGATACAAGAAATTCCTCAGGATATGGAAATATTTAATGTCAGTCACAATCTCATTTCCGTCCGGGTCCTTACCGATTATATTATACACAAGGTCGAACTTATAGTAACACACCTGTGTACCATACATCGCCTTGACGATCACGTGTGGAGGAGATTCTCTCCACTTATCCTCCTCATCTGTTCTGACAGAAACCTTCCTCTCATACATGAAGAAATGCTCTTGCTCCTTGCTCGTATTTGTCAAATCCGGACCATACCAGATATATTCGCCGTTACGTTTAGGCATATTCTGATTAAGCAGAGCTGATGACAGAGCATGGCCTTCATAAGGGAATGGCAGGTTCATCAACTCATCATAATCATAAATAACCTCACTACCTGCAGCAGCCTCTTCTTCATCGACAAAACATTGGAACTCCTGATTCTTGTTATTATATGGTGCAACTGTACCCCTGTCAATGGTATTGTACACCGAGAAACCCATAAGCTGGAATGGGTCATCGTCTCCGGTATGATCCTCAACCAGAATCTCTGCAAAATTTCTAAGGAGATGTATATGCTCAAGGTGGTGTATCAGATGCTCACATGGGTGGAAATGTTCTGTATCTGTATTAGAGTCATAAACCTCATCTACTACCTGAATATGAGGAACCTCGGCTCTTGACCAATATGCCGTTTCACCATTCTCTACATACATATTACCGATGATACTGGCCTCGTGGCCGTACGCAATCTGGTCAACAGGGCAGTTGGCAATAAAGTGAATGATTCGTGGCTGATCCGAAAGGGTAACTACGACCTTGAATGCCTGTACATAATCACGTTCGTTGTTCATCGTAGGCTGACCTACAATCTCTGCTTTAGCAACCTCCACAAACATTCCATTCTCATCAAAAATGACAAGGTGGAAGGAATGAATGTTTGGGATATGATCCATTGCTTTAGTTGCCGGACCTGAGCTAGGAATAGTAGCAGTGAACATGATCGGAACCCTTCCATAGACTCCGATACCGTTCTCGAACTTAGGTTCGTCTTCAACCAATTCCGGTGTCTGACAGGAAACAACCGCTCCTATCACCATCAGCAATATATATTGTATGACTCTTTTCATGTGTCCGTTAAATTCATTTTGTCACTTTACCAGGTAATCTCCTCGTCTCCCCAGGTGAATTCGTAACCACCAGGAAAACTATTATTTGCCCTTGCTTCAGGCTGTGTTCCCCAATACCATTCGTCATAT
>JAEIGA010015720.1_pt1 | contig 11517 bp, 15 predicted proteins | sample 9270691 | NCBI WGS metagenome assembly JAEIGA01 (sample SAMN17057246, study PRJNA624740) | gut metagenome | biome: biome; isolation source: fecal sample | host: Bos grunniens | place: China: Xizang | collected 2019
GTAAAATCTTTATAATGCCTTCAACGTCTATTCCCATAAGGTTTAATATAGAAACTGCACAACTTTCCCTTTCCGATAAAACGGCAAGCAAAAGGTGTTCCGTACCAACAAAGCCCGACCTTGCACCAAGTGAAATATCAACTGCCTTTTCAAAAAGCCCTTTTGTTCTTGGCGTAAGCATATTTCCGGGAATTTTCATAGTAGGGTCTATTGAACGCTTAAAATAATTCAAAAAACGCTCGTTATCCACACCTGCTTCTTGTAAAAGAGATGACGCCCTACCTTCGTGAACGTTTAGTAGCCCAAATAAAATGTGTTCACTGCCGATATAATGACAGTTATATCTCTTAGCGAGAACAGAAGCAAGTTCAATAACTTGATTTACGTTTTGAGAAAACGCATCGTAATACATAAATTACTCCTTTATTTTTAATAGTTTTTGTCCAACCACTTCAGCCCTAAACAAATCTCTATCTGTTGCCGAAAGTTTTTTGCCGTACTTTAAAGATAATACGGCAGGTCTTACCATAACTATCAAATCGTCTAATTCTTCAATTTCTTTAATGGGTAAAAAGCCCATCATTGCACCAATTTTTACGTTTGCAATATGTTCTAAAAATTCACTGTAACTAAGCAAAACTGCGTTGGTCAACACGCCGAACGATTTTTTTGCTTTGTCCATTGCTTTTAAATCTTTTTTAAGGAAAAGTTTTTCAGCCAATTCCCTTTCCGCATTGCAAATTTGCAAAACGGTTTCTTCAACCGAACGAATAATCTCATTTTCCGAAACGCCAAGCGTTACTTCGTTACTGATTTGATACATATATCCTTCGGCTTGACTTCCTTCGCCAAACGCCCCCCTAACGGTAAGCCCTAGCCTTGAAACTTCTTCAACTAGTTCGCCAATTTTTCCCGTCATTGAAAGGGCGGGTAAAAACATCATTACCGAAGCACGAAGTCCCGTACCCATATTAGTGGGGCACGCCGTTAAATATCCAAACCTATCATCATACGCTATATCTAAATATTTAGACAATTCGTCGTCGATTTTATCTAATCTCCTATACGCTTCGGATAAACATAAGCCTTTCATAAAGCATTGTTCTCTTATAACGTCTTCTTCGTTTATCATTATGGATAAATCTTCGCTAGTGTTAATAAGCACTGCACCGCCTAAGGGATTATCTATTAAATTTTGGCTTATTAAATGCTTGTCTTTCATGGTCTCTAGAAAAAGTTTGTCTAGATTAGACACGTAGAAAAGATTAAAAGTATCGCATTTAACTAACGCCCTATTAACTTTTTTTACTATTTCTTTAGCTTTTTGTTGGTCGTTAATATAAAAAGGATAATCTTTAAGGTTTCTAGCAAGTCTTATCCTCGTAGTAATAACGTTACCACGCAAAAGTTCGGGGCTAACACTTTCCATTATATAATCCCCCTTCTTTTCAATTCTTCGTTTAAAGCGAAAATTTTGCGTGATAAAAGATTAACGTCGTCAAAACGTCTTTCTATAACCGCCTTATCCCTTGCTTGAGATAATTTTTTATATTCGTCTAGTAAAATTTTGTCTTCGTCCATCTTTTCGGGCGTTTTACCTACGTGAACGTTCTTCCCGTGAAGCCTTAACGCATTGCTTGCTATTTCCTTTTCAAAAGCCTTGTAGCAATGCGGACAACCAAGCATTCCCGTTTGCATAAATTCACTAAGTTTTGTCGAACAAAATTTGCAAATCACGTCGTACATACTAAAGTTTTTGTGAAATTTCCTTTATGAACTCTATCGTTTGTTCTTTTGTTTCGTCGCTTCTTAAAGCGTATTCTACGTTTGCCTTGATATAGCCAAACTTATCGCCAACGTCGTATCTTTTACCTTCAAAACAACTTGCTAGTAGTTCGCCATTTTTAGCAAGTTCGTCTAAAACGTCGGTAAAATATAACTCGTTGCCTTTTGGTGTAAGTTTTTTAATCATATCCATAACCTTGCCGTCTAAAACGTATCTTCCAATTATCGCATAATTAGAAAGTGCGTCTGCTAGGTCGGGTTTTTCAACAATTTGGTTTACAGACATAACTCCGTCTTTTTCTTCGCCTATACCAATATTGCCGTACTTACTTACGTCATCGCCAAACACTTCCATCGTCGCAATAACGCTGTTGCCCGTTTGTTCGTATATTTCAGTAAGACGCTTCATACATGGCTTATCGTTTTCGCCAGCATAAATTAGTTCGTCGCCTAATAATAACGCAAACGGTTCGCCCTTAATAAACGGCTCGGCACAAAGTATTGCACCTGCAAGTCCGTTTGCAACTTCTTGTACTGCAAACGAAACGTTGTATTTTTCAGTTTCCTTATAGATTTTGTGAAGTTTAGTCTTGCCGTCAGAAATTAATCTTTCTTCAAGTTCTTTTGCCTTGCCAAAATGTTTTTCAATAACGTCTGAACCAGGACTAACTACTATTACTATATCGGTAATACCAATAGAATCTAATTCTTCGGCTATGTATTGAATAGTAGGTTTATCTAGCACCGAAAGCATAGGCTTAGGTACAGCCTTAGTAATAGGTAAAAATCTAGTGCCAAGTCCCGCAGCGGGAATAATGGCTTTCGTAACTTTTTTCATAAAGTTCACCTCTTTATGGTTTTTTATTACCTAATTTTTTTATTATTTAAAATTTTTATTTTCTAGTTCCTTAATTTTGCCTACTCTATTAGCGTGTCTAGTTTCGCCCGAAAATTCGGTGTGCAAAAATGCGTCTACTATTTCAAGCATAAGTCCAGGTCCAATTACTCTTTCGCCAAACGCTAAAACGTTTGCGTCGTTATGAAGCCTAGTCATCTTAGCCGAAAAAACGTCGTGACAATGTCCACATCTAACGCCTTTTACTTTGTTTGCAACGATACTCATACCGATTCCCGTTCCACAAATTAAAATACCCTTGTCGCATTCTCCACTAGCAACGGCGTTAGCAACGCTTTCGCCAATTTCGTTGTAGTCGATTGACTTAGAGTCAAAAGTGCCAAAATCTTGATATTCTAACTTTAATTCTTCAAGATATTTGATTAGTAACGGTTTAAGATTAAAACCACCGTGGTCGCAACCTATTGCAATTTTCATTTTTATTTCTCCTTAACCCTTTTTGGGTATTATTTTTCTAAAATTTTATCTAATATAACGTTACACGCATCTTCTATTTGATGCGAAACCCTAACGTATTCGTTTAAGTCCATACCGTAAGGGTCGGAAACGTCGCTAGTGCCTACGTATTCTGCTATGCTATAAACGTTAGGAAATGCCGATATGTATTGCTTATGAGAAGTAGTCATACACAAAATCAAATCGCTTTCAAGCAAAAGTTTAGCGTCAACTTGTTTTGACCTAAAATTTCTAGTAATATACCCCATGCTCTTTAAGGCTTTTACCGAATTTTCGCTCATTTTACTACCAACAACGGCATTTAACCCTGCACTAGTCACCTTGACGTTTTTAACGCCAACAAGTTTTAATTTCTTTCGTAAAATCACTTCAGCCATAGGGCTTCTGCACGTATTTCCCGTGCATACGAATAAAATTTTCATCATCCGCAAGATTTCCTTAATCTATTCATTATTCCTAAAAACTCAGCGTCCTCTCTATCGAAAGATATTGCGATAATTATATCCGCTAACTTTTCGCCCTCTAAGAGTTTACTGTATAAATTAGACGCTATTTCCTTGCCCGAACTACCTAAAAGCAACAAATTTTTGCCGTTAAATACTTGAGCGTATTCATCTGAACACATTATATACGGCTTTTTGCCACTTCTTAATTCTTGGTCATATCTATCTAAAACTGCTTGTATTTCGCTTGGCGAATACATAACCGTTTGGCAATTCGGCTTATAGTGTTTGTATTTTACACCTGGAGATTTTACCTTATCTCCGTCTTTGTGTTCGGCAATAAGACACGCCCCACAAACGCTTTCCACCATTTCTTTAGTAACAAGCCCTGCACGAAGTATTCTTGGAACATTACTAGTTACGTCTAAAACGGTGCTTTCTATTCCACCTTGACACTTTCCGCCGTCTAATATTAGCGAAATTTTACCATTAAGGTCGCTGTAAACGTGTTCGGCAGTTACGGGGCTAGTATGCTTTGAAAGGTTTGCACTTGGTGCAACGATAGGCTCGTCAACAGCCTTTAGCAGTTGTTGACAACCCTTGTGTTCGGGTATTCTAACGGCAAGCGTTTCCCCACCACAAACTGCTTCCTTGCAAACGATATTTTTGCTTTTCATAACCAAGGTCAGTGGACCGGGCGTGAACGCCTTTATTAATTTGTAAACGTAGTCGTGTTCAACGAAAACCAACTTTTCAATATCATAGTCCTTGTGAACGTGTGCTATAAGTGGATTATCAGACGGCCTACCTTTAACTTCAAATATCTTTTGTACTGCCTTAGGGTTTGTACCTATCGCCCCAAGCCCGTACACCGTTTCGGTAGGTATCGCCACCACTTCGCCCGACAAAAGCAAGGACTTTGCTTCTTGTATTGAATTTTCGTCGAGTTTTTTAATGTTAGTTACCATATAATTCGTCGTCTATGCTCTTAACTGCTCCGTCGGGGTTAGCAAATTCACTTTCTTCACGAACTGGCAATTCTTCAACGCCTTCAATATTAAGGTCTTTGGGTTTTGCATTTTCCTTTTCGTCGTCATCTTCAACTTCGTTGGTTTGACGGTTGATGTTAAGGAACTTAGTGCATTCGCCCTTAAAGTAAAGATTTACTATGCCTTGTTCACCGTTTCTATGCTTTTCTACTAGAATTTCGGCAACGTTTTGCTTGATTTTGCCTTCTGCTAGTTCTTTTTCAGTAGCATTTTTGTCGGGACGGTGAATAAACATAACGATATCTGCGTCTTGTTCGATTGCACCCGATTCTCTAAGGTCTGAAAGTTGAGGTCTGCCCTTTCTTTGTTCTACTGCACGTGATAATTGCGAAAGTGCAAGCACGGGAACGTTTATTTCCTTAGCCAAAATTTTTAAGTTTCTTGAAATTTCGGTAATTTCGTTTTGTCTGTTTTCACTTTTCTTCTTTGAACCTGGCGACATAAGTTGTATGTAGTCAATCATTATTAGGTCAAGCCCTACTTTTCTCTTTAGTCTTCTACACTTAGACAAAACTTCTTCGGGAGTAATAAGTGAAGAATCGTCAATATAGATTTTAGCGTCTTGCAAAATTCTTCTAGCCTTGTCCATCTTAAGCCACTCAGACTTGTTCATTTGTCCACGTAACGCATTATTCATACTAACGCCTGCAACCGAGCACATCATTCTTTGAACTAATTGCTCTTTGCTCATTTCTAGCGAGAAAACTGCACAAGAATAGCCTTGTCTAGCAACGTTTTCAACAATATTCATTGAAAACGACGTTTTACCTACACCAGGACGTGCCGCAATAATGATTAAATCACTAGGGTGAAGCCCGTTCAAAAGATTGTCAAGCCCTTTAAACTTGGTTTTAACTCCGTGATAAGTCGATTTATTTTTAGAAAGTTCGTCAAACTTATTCATAACGGCAGGAAGCACGTCGTCAATTTTAGCCATTGAACTTGTATCTTCGGTGTTTGAAATATCGTAAACCGTTTTTTCAGCATAAGCAAGTGCAGAAGTTTTATCGGTACTCTTTCTGCTGTTTTCTATAATTTCGGCAGAACCCCTTATTAGTTTACGAAGCATACTATCTCTTTGAACAATTTCTAGATAGCGTTCGTAGTTGGCAGACGACGGCATAACGTTAGTAAGTTCGGTAATATAACTTATACCACCTGCTTGTTCTAAAGTTCCACTCTTTTCAAGAGCGTCAACAAGCGTTACTAAGTCCACAGTTTGGTTAGACTTTACTATACCGTTCATTGCGTTGAAAATATATTTATGCGATTCAGCAAAGAAATCTTCTTCGCTTAAAAACGCCACTACTTCGACTTGAATTTTTCCGTCCAAAAGCAAACAGCCAAGTAATGCTTGTTCTGCTTCTAAACTGTGTGGCATATCGCCCGTAATTTGTTTTTTCATTATTCTTCTCCCGTATTATAATTTTTTGATTTCTTCTAGTGCATCTTTAAACACTTTAAACGCACTTCTAAACGCTTTTTTATCAGTCAAATCTACACCGGCAATCTTCAACAATTCAACAGGCCCGTCTTTTCCGCCCGATGATAAAAACTTAAAATAATCGTCAACAGCCGTTTGACCTTCGGTTAATATTCTATCGGCAATGGTCAACGCACTAATTAATCCCGTAGCGTACTTGTAAACGTAAAAAGCAGTGTAAAAATGTGGTATCCTTGCCCACTCGTATTTAACTTTTTCATCACTAATTAGAGATTCCCCGTAATATTGTTCGTGAAGGTCTAAATAAAGTTTACACATATTGTCCTTGTTTAAGGGTTCTCCACTAGTTACCATATTGTGTGCTAAATATTCAAACTCTGCAAACTTGGTTTGTCTAAACAAGGTAGTTCTAATCATTTCTAGCAAGTAGTTTAATAAAAACTTCTTAAGTTTGTTTGATTTTGCTGTTTTTAATAAATGCTTAACAAGTAGCACTTCGTTGACGGTACTTGCCACTTCCGCAACGAAAATTCTATAATCTGCTTTAGCATAACACTGATTTTTATTAGAAAAATATGAGTGAATACTATGCCCTAGTTCGTGAGCAATGGTAAAGGTGCAATGCGTACTTTTTTGGTGATTTAATAACACGTACGGGTGTGCGTCGTAAACTCCAATCGAATAAGCACCGCTTCTTTTTCCAGGTTTTTCATAAACGTCTATCCAACGCTCTTTCTTAGCCTTTAATAATAATTCACTATATTCCTTGCCTAAAGGCTTTAACCCTTCAACGACCAAATCATACGCTTCGTCAAAATCAAGTTCTATCTCAGAATTAGGAACGGTTGAAGCGTAAATATCGTAAACGTGCATTTCGGGTAAACCTAACGCCTTTTTCTTTAACGCAATATAGTCGTGTAAAATAGGCAACGCATCGTGAACGCTAGAAATAAGATTATCGTACACAATCTTATCAACGTCCTCATTAGAAAGTGCCATTTCAAGCACTGAACCGTATTTTCTAGTTTTAGCAATCAAAACGTTTTTCTTAACGTTTCCATAGTATGTTGCAGAAATAACGTTAATGTTTGATAAATACGCTTGATAGTACTTTTCAAAAACTTTTTTTCTTAATTCCCTATCGTCAGAGTGCATATACATCCCGTAACTGCCGTGCGATAAAGGATAAGTTTTTCCGTTATGACGAACTGACTTAAACTGTATATCTGCGTTGTCTATTTTTGAAAAAATATCCTTAAATGTAGAAAAGGTTTCCCCGCATTCAGCAAGAATTTTTTCTTCCGCTTCACTTAAAACGTGCTTTTTTTGTTTGATAATACCTGAAAGCATATAATCGTAATCTTTAAGTTTAGGATTATTTATAAATTGCTTCAAGATGCTTTCGTCAAGCGAAGTGAGTTCGGGCGTAATAAACGCCGTTTCAGAAGCAAACGCAGTTGCAAGCGACCTGATTTTAGAAATCATACCGTCGTAAAAACTATCCCTAGTGTCCACGTCGTAGTTTAACATTGCGTAAACGTAAAGTTTATCCAAAGAACGGCTAACTTCTTCATCCTTTTTCATACACTCTAAAAAGGTTTCTTCGTTAGAAAGTTTGCCTTTAAATTCCGAAAAGGAAACTTTAGAAGATAAATTTTTAAATTCTTCTTCCCACTTAGTATTGCTTTCAAAAATATCTTCGGTAGCCCAAGTATATTTGTTTGACATTTTAATCTCCATTAATTTTTATTACTATGGATAGGTGCAGGCATTTTACCGCATCTATTTATAAACTTACTGCAAGAGAAAGGACTTACTTTCATTATTGGTGCTCTGCCAAGCAACCCACCAAACTCAACGAACTCTCCTTCCTTTTTGTTTGGAACGGGTATAACCCTTACGGCAGTAGTCTTGTTATTTATCATACCAATAGCCGATTCGTCTGCAATGATACCCTAAATGGTCGTTGCGTCAGTATCGCCAGGGATAGCCACCATATCGATACCTACGCTACAAACGGAAGTCATTGCTTCTAGTTTATTTAGGTCAATAGAGCCTGCTTTTGCAGCGTTAATCATACCGATGTCTTCTGATACGGGAATAAACGCACCCGAAAGCCCACCAACGTGAGAACTTGCCATAACTCCACCCTTTTTAACTGCATCGTTTAGCATTGCAAGTGCAGCGGTAGTACCGTGGCAACCTACTTTTTCTAAGCCCATTTCTTCTAAAATGTGTGCAACGCTATCGCCCATAACGGGGGTAGGTGCAAGAGAAAGGTCAACTATACCAAACTCTGCGTTTAATCGCTTTGCTGCTTCTTTAGCAACTAATTGACCAACCCTAGTAATCTTAAAAGCAGTCTTTTTAATGGTTTCAGCAACCGTACCGATTGAAGCACTTTCATCTAAATGCTTTAAGGCACAATGCACTACACCCGGTCCAGAAACACCAACGTTTACAACCGTTTCGCCTTCGCCAATACCGTGGAACGCACCTGCCATAAAGGGATTATCTTCTACGGCGTTACAAAATACTACTAATTTTGCACAGCCTAAGCCGTCCTTTTCTTTAGAAACTTCCGCCGTCTTTTTTATGATTTCGCCCATAAGTTTAACTGCGTCCATATTAACGCCCGACTTAGACGAGCCAACGTTTACCGATGAACACAAGCGTTCGGTAACCCAAAGTGCTTCGGGGATACTTTCTATAAACGACTTTTCAAAGGAAGTCATACTCTTGTGAACTAGTGCCGAATACCCGCCTAAAAAGTCTATTCCTAAAGTTTTGGCAGCCCTATCAAGTGCTTTTGCAACCGTAACTTCTTGACCAGGAAAATTAGCACAAACTATGCTTGCTGGTGTAACCGAAACACGCTTATTGATAATAGGAATACCGTATTCGGCTTCTAGGTCTTTTGCAACCTTAACGATGTTTTCTGCCTTAGAACAAATTTTGTCATAGCATAAATCTGCCGTCAACTTAGCATCGTCTCTAATACACGACAACAAGGATATGCCCATCGTTATCGTTCTAACGTCGAAATGTTCTTTTTCGACCATATCTATGGTTTCTATTATTTCTTTTCTATTAAGCATTTTAGTCCTCGTTAAATCTTATGCATTGCGTTGAAAATGTCTTCGTGTTGAACGTGTATGGATACGCCCCATTTTTCACCTTCTTCCTTTAGTAAAGCACTAAGGTCTTTTAATGGAAGTGTGGAATTATTTAAATCGCAAAGCATAATCATAGTAAAATTGCCTTGAACTATCGTTTGACTAATATCTTCGATATTTACTTTCTTTTGTGCCAATATTCCCGAAACGTTTGCTATAATTCCAGGTTTGTCTTTACCTATAACCGTTACTATTGCTCTCATAATTATTCTCCTTTTTCTTGTATTTCGTATGCTATTAAAAAATTTCCTTGTGTAATATACGTTACCATTTGATTTTCTTTAATTTCAGGGAAAGGCTTGTTAAAAGGTACGTAAACCTTTCTTTCAAAGCACTCTTCCTTAAACTTGTTCCACTCTAAAAATATAAGCGACTTAATCTCTACGTTGTCTTTGTTTCCCTTTTCGTAAGAATACTCGATAAAATTTCCTTCGTACCTTTCGCTTCTACCGATAGACATTTCATAGCATCGCTTATAGTAGGCGTTAACTAGTCTATATTTAATTCCAAAATAAATGGCAGAAAATACTGCAAAAACAAGTGTAACCGTATAGTGAAGTAGTTTAATGAGCCAAATTTTATCCGATAAATATGGCTGAACTAAATACCACGCAACAAATCCCCCGCTTATAGCCAAATAAATGGCAAGGAAAATTGCGTATATTAATAAAACTTTTCTTCGTTCTTTTTTTATTTCGTGAAATTCTTTAAGCGTATAATACTCAGTCATCATTTCTCCTTAACGATTTTTTAAGTCAGTTCTAACCTTAACTAAACCGTTTGATGTTTTTTTATAAAGTTCGTACCTATCAGGGTATTCAGCCATAATAAAATTGGGGTTTTGTGCCACGTTGTAATATATAGGCTTATCATTTTGAATAACCGTAGGCGTAGGTTTTGCGATTTCTTCTTTAGGCTCAGAAGTTTCGCTTTCGATACGCACCGTTTGAACGTTGCCACGTTCGGCTTTGTCTTCAAGTTTTTTGCTTTTCTTGAAAAGTTTTCTAATAAACAAGAAAATCCCCAAAAATACCGACGCAATTATAGCGACCAAAAACCAAACCCTAATTTGTGGATATTTATGAAAAAGCCCCGTAACGTACAAGATTAATCCCACAAAGCCCACCAACAGAGTAAACTGAAGGTTGAAAAAACTTAGAACCTTGTAAACGGCTTCAAATATGACCTTTACGGCTTTTTTTAATCCGCCTAAAATTGAACGGCTTTTAACTAAAAGCATATTTTTTACCTTAACTTTAAATTTTTCCTAATATTTTAAATATAAAATGGTCTATCGGTCTAAGCCACAAAAGACTTTCCTTTACAACCCCTACCACTTGACTTTCTTCACAAGTCCCAAACTCACCACGGCTATCTTCACTCACTCTTCTGTTATCGCCAAGATAAAAGATTTCGTCTTCTAAAACGTGATAAGTTTCGCTTTCAGCGTAGTTTGCAGGATAGGTTTTAACCGAATCGTCTAAATAATCTTCTTGAAGTTCTTTAAACGAATTAGTGCCTTGTTTTCTAAGGTATACTTTACCGTTTTCTATTTTAACGGTGTCCCCAGCCTTTGCAATTACACGCTTTACTATCCAATCGCTTTGAAGTTCATCTTTTATTACGATTATACTGCCGTAATCGTAATCGTCCACAAGCGAAACGGTTACTACTTGTTGATTTTGCAAGGTTGGATACATAGAATTTCCGTCAACTACCACCTTAATAAGCCAATTATTAAGGGTGATAATAAACGCCGATAGCAAAATAAAAAATAGCACTGGCAAAAGAAAAGATAATTCACTACCTTTATCTTTTTCAGAATATTGGTCAATGTAATGAGAAAGATTATCCATTTTTTTCTCCAATAGGGATATACGTCTTGGTCATTTTTTCCACTTGGTCAACGCTTAAAAACATATTTCTACCACATTGAACGCATTTAACCTTAACGTCCGCACCAATTCTCGTAATCTCCCACTTATTACCACCACAAGCGTGTGGCTTTTTGGCAATAACTGTATCGCCCACTTTATAAATCATAGAAATTTTACACCTATCAAATTGTTTATACCCAAAGCACGTTATTTATTACGTACTTAGAGTCACTTGAAAAGCCCAACGCACAAACTTTTTCGTAAGATTTTAGTGCCATACCTTCTTCGGTCTTAAAGTTTTTAAGTTTAACCTTAAGGTTATGCCAAATATTCCCCCCAACGACGTTAAATCTTGCAGTATAGGTTTTAAA
>JAEIGA010015721.1_pt1 | contig 11517 bp, 14 predicted proteins | sample 9270691 | NCBI WGS metagenome assembly JAEIGA01 (sample SAMN17057246, study PRJNA624740) | gut metagenome | biome: biome; isolation source: fecal sample | host: Bos grunniens | place: China: Xizang | collected 2019
AGAAGACCCGGACGATTATCTAGATAATATAATTATTCTTGAGGTAGATACTTCTAAGTTAGATTCTTCTAAACTATATATAGATGAAAACGTTCTTCTTGACGCGGACGAAGAGAATTCTACTTGGGAGTACCACGGCATTATTCCTTGGGAAGCAATAAAGATTTTTGATTCTTCTATAGCCGAAGACTTCGAAGTTTATAATACATTATGGAAATAAAATAATTTTTAATAGGTCCCCGGATTTTTTCGGAGGCCTTTTATTTTTACTATATTATTTTTAAGCCTTTAATTCGTCCCAGAATCGACGAAAGACTTCCGGCGTAGAAATACTTAAGAAGTATATTAAAGTGTCCCAGAACTTGAATTTGGCGTCCTGGTGAGGTCCTGTGGGGTTCTTTACGCCCGCACGTGTAAAGCAGGAAGCCCAAATTTGGTCCACGATCGCGCGAAAAATATTTTGGTATATAAATTATCAACTGCGGTGATAAGAAGTCTTAAAACGCGAATATGGGGTCCAGGTGAAGTATTAAGGCTACCGTCTAACATGTATTTTTACTATATAACTTGTAATTGTTGTAATTTCAATAATTTCGTGATATTTTATTAATTTATTAAATTAATAGCTCGCTCGTAAATAAAATAAAAATTTCTGAAAAATTTTCTAATAATTTATTAAATTACTAGATAGTATACTGTATAATATTAATAGATAGTTATATATTTATTTTATAAATATATAAAGACTGAGGCTTTGCCGAAGTCTATAGACAGCTTGTCTGTCTATGCGCTTGCGCAATATCTAAAAAACTTTTTAGTCTTAAATAAATATATAGATATATAAATAAAAAAAATATAATATAAATATTTATATATTATTATATATTAGATCTAGACGCGCGTTTAAGCCTTATATATTATATTATTAGATCTAGAGGCGCGCACGCGTGCAAATGTTTTTCAAAAAAATTTTAAAAAATCAAAATTTCAGTTAGGAGACTATTTTAAGTATGAAAACTATTATATCACATAAATCCCCCGTAATTAGATGTCCGCACTGTGGGGCAGAATATCTACCAGGAGAAATCTATATGCCAGGTTCTCTTATAGGACAGCCGGATGAAGTAATCAGAGATTCTTTCGGTAAGATTATTTATGAGGATTATTATAAAGATACTAGAGAGCCGGACATGATGGAAAGCTTTACCTGTGATTATTGTGAGAAACCTTTCGTAATTGAGGCTACAGTTACATATAAAGTCACTAAAGAAGCTCCAGAACGTGATTTTAGTACGAATTACGTATCACTTTTAGACTAGTTACACTTTTTTCAGCTCAAATTTGGTCAAATTCTACACTTTTTCCAATTTTTTGACTAAATTTGAGTATTTTCTTACGCGCATGCGCATGTAGTGCGCGAAACTTCCGAAATTACCGAAATTAGAATTTTCTCCTTTTAATATAACCGTAACTTCATGAATTTCGTTCTGTAACTCCGACAATTTCGGTAATTTCATTTATTTTATTCCGTAACTTAGGAGATTTCGTTAATGATTAGAATATTTGAGATCTCGCCGGGAAAGAAGATATCAGGACTCAGTTCACTGCTTGTGGACTTTGATTATAATCCATATATAGTAGACGCAATTAAAACAATCCCAACTACTTACTACCATAAGAAAGATAAAGTCTGGGAACTGCCAGTCTGTTATCTAGGAAGATTGTTAGATAGTCTTACTTTCTTAGACGAGATACAACTTAGATTACTTGATACTCCGGAATCAGGTGAATTTCATTTTAATAAAAAATTTAATTTAGAACCGCTTTCCGAAATTGAGAAAGTTTCGTTCAAGATGAAACCGTTCGAACATCAGCTCGAGGCGATTAACTTTGGATTAGATAAAGAGAAGTGGCTTCTTCTAGATTCGATGGGACTCGGAAAGACTAACTCAATTATCTGGTTAGCCGAGACCTTAAAGAGAAGAGGGATAATTGATCACTGCTTCATCATCTGCGGAGTCAACTCACTTAAGCAGAACTGGAAGAAGGAAATTCAGAAGTTCTCGACCGAGTCGGCAGTTGTCTTAGGGGAATATACTACTAGAACCGGAACTACTCGATACAGGTCGATGGACAAGAGAGCGGAACAACTGAAGAATCCAATTGAAGAGTTCTTCGTAATTACTAACTTAGAAAGTCTCAGGGATGACAGGATTATAGAAGCTTTCAATACTTCGAGTAATAAGTTCGGCATGATAGCTTTTGATGAAGCTCATAAGGCTGCAACTAAAACTTCTCAACAAGGAACTAACCTTCTAAAGCTAGAAGCTCCATTTAAGATCGCCGCTACCGGAACCTTGATTACTAACAATCCACTTTCCGCTTACGTTCCACTCTCTTGGACTAACAACGATCAGTCGACTCTGACTAACTACAAATCTCAGTACTGTAATTTCGGAGGTTTCAAAAATAACCAGGTAATCGGATTTAAGAATCTAGAAGTTTTACAAGAAGAGATTTCTAATTGTTCACTAAGAAGAACTCTAGATCAAGTAAGATCTGACATGCCCCCGAAGACAGTAACTCTAGAACTTCTAGAACCGGACGATGACCAACGCAAGTTCTACGAAGCCATCAAAGAGGGAGTTAAAGAAGAAGCTGATAAGATCGACCTAAAAACTTCTAGTCTCCTCGCTCTTACTACTAGATTACGACAAGCTTCCGCATGTCCGAGTTTATTAACTACCCAGGAAGTAAGTAACTGTAAGATAGATAGATGTGTAGAATTAATCCAAGAGCTTACTTCTCAGGGAGAGAAAGTTGTTGTTCTTTCCGTATTCAAAGAAACGCTAAATGAACTAGCAGCGAAACTTGGGGAATTTCGTTTTAGTATAAATACCGGAGATATTCCAGATCCTGTGGTTGCTAGTAATGTAGCCAGATTCCAAGATGACCCAAGAGAACAAGTGTTTACCGGAACTTGGGGAAAAGTCGGAACCGGCTGGACTCTCAACTCGGCATCTTACTTAATCTGTTTAGATACTCCTTATACCGCTGCAATGTTCGACCAGGGAACTGATAGAATCTGGAGAGTTAATAATACTAGACCGGCTTTTATTACCGTTCTCATGTGTAAAGATACAATAGATGAAAGAGTTCAGCAGATTATTGAAACTAAAAAAGAATTAGGAGAGTATCTCGTAGATGGAGTCGAATTTAATAACAACAATAACACAAGACTCGACGACGAACTCAGAGCAATCCTTAGAGATCTCTAAACGAGCGCAGCAACTCAGACTAGTAGTTAGATACGATACCATAGAGTATCGGGGAGAAACTATTAATTTTCTTTCAACTGCGGACGGAGTCGAGTGTTGGGCTCAGTGGAGAGGACAGCTAGTTGACCTAGGATTAAACAATATCTATTACAGGGAAGATATGTGTAGATATGTCGATAGAACTCTGGACCTGATTACCGACTTCCGAAATTGTCCGAATTTCGTTGGTGCGAAATTAGAGTATTTTCAGAATGGAGACTTTAGAGATATTCGCTTAACTTACAAGGGGAGAATTCTTAAAGTCTTCTTAGTCTCAGGTAAAGTAAACGAAACTTTTCTAATTTCAGAATCAGAAAGAATACTTCTTACTTCTGGATTACTAGAAGATTAATTTGCTAAATTATATGACTAAATTTTTAAATTAGGAGATTTAATAATGATCGAATATATTTATTTTGTAAAGTGTCCCGACTGCGAAGATGAACCTTTTTACTTCTTCGATAAGGCTAAGGAATATGCAATGGGCTGTCTAAGCAAGAAGCCTATTATCACACAAGTCGAGGTTAATAGAAACGATTTCGGTGAATGCACAGATTCTACCGACCTCGGAACTATTTGGAGCAGCGACTATGTAATTGCTGATACTGAAAAAGAAACTACCGACGGTTCTGGAATTCTCACTAAGGATTTCTTAAATAGTGTAGATGTAGAAAATGATCCTGAATTCGCCGCACTTGACAATTCAGTAGATTTTGAAGAGCCTGTTGCAGAGCCTGTTGGTGAACCTAGCGAAACTTCCGAAATTTCGGCATTAGATGAAATTCCAGATAATTTCAAGATGCCACTTACTGAAGGTAACTTTGGCGTTTACTTCAAGAACCAAGAAGACTGGGATGAATTCAAGAGACTCTGTGATGAAATTGGCATTAAGACTATGGGTGACGTTGAAAGCTTTATGAGAAACGAAGGTGCAACACCTGATACTCTTCTTGCTAAGCTTAGAGATTATAGAGCCGAACTTGGACCTGACTTTAAAATTAAAGAATCTAGAAAGCCGGTTCCAGAAGGAATGACTATCGAACAACTCGTAGAAGAAATGGAAGAAAACGAAGACATGGTAGAATGTACTTGGTGCAACGATCTTTTCCCTAAAGATGAATGTCGTAAAGAAGTAGACCTTGGTTACCTCTGTTCTAGATGCGAAGCTGCTATCAAGTCTCGTGGCGAGAAACTAACTTTCGTAGAAAACGATTACTGGGATTTCTTAGATGAAAACATGGACCGTGACCCACTAGATCATCATGACCCTGACTATGATGAAGAAGAAGCAGCTGACTATCTTGGCAGTCTTATGGATGCTGCTAAAGATGCTATGTATGATAAAGCTCTTGATGAACTTGCTGCCGACCACGATTTCTTTAACGAAGACTTCGATGATCCTATAGATGAAGAAGCTGAAGAGTCTATCTTCGACGGAGCAGAATCTGTAGAAGAAGTTGCTGAAGTTCTTATTAAGGAAGAAGAAAAAGCAATTGACCAATACGAAGAAGCTAAAGAAAAGATTGCTGAAGTAGTTGAAGGTGAAGATGCCGACGTAGTTAACGAACTTCTTGACCATATTAAAGAAGAGGAAGAAGAACATATCGAAGAACTCGAAGGATTACTTCCTGAAGAAACTGAAAACGAAACTTCCGAAATTTCAGTAGAAGAAGCTTTAACTGTTCTAGGTGATTGTCCAGAATGTGGAGCTAAGAAAGCCTTCGACCGTGAATCGGGCGTTTGCAACAACTGCGGATTTATTCTTTAAACAAAAACTGAATAACTAATGCACCTCAGGTTGGCTTATTCATTTTAATAAATTAATAATACAGTTGAGAGGACTTCTGTATTATAAAATAACTAATAGGATGGTAAATTTAAAATGAAGAAAGAAAACAAAAACATGCAAAATTATGGATATTACTCTAAGGTACTTAATGAACCTTTCGATACCCTAGAAGAACTTAAGGAAGCTGAAGAAGCTTACTACGCTAAACTTAAGGCTAAAGAAGATAAGGCTGCCGCAAAGAAAGCTGATGCTTCTAAAGTAGAAGATGCATTTAAAGCACTCAACGCTGCACGTAAGGCTTACAAGGAAGATCTCAATACTTTGACTAAAGAATATGCTAAAGCGCTCGAGGACCTTAAGAACGCGTATGAACTCGGTACCAAGGATATCAAGGATAAGCTTGCTACTGCAGAAGAGAATTACTCTAAAGCACTTAAGGAATTTTCCGATAAATATCCCGAAGGTTTCCATATTACTTTGAAAGATGGCGACTTTGAAACGACAATCAGCAGCCAAAGCAATAAGTCAGAAAAGGACGCTAAGAAGTCTGATATTCTCAGTATCTTCGATCTTTTATTTAATAATTTCTAATTTCTTAAAAAATTAACTGAGGTAATTTAAGAAATTTCGATTTTTTATCGTATAATATAACATAGACGAAATATTTTTTTCGTATGTTTCCTCCTTTGTGTGCTCCTTGATGATTCCTCCCGTCAAGGAGCTTTTATTATAACTTTCTGAAAGGACCTACTTGCTATGGAACAACCAACAAATGAAGATATCTTAAAAGAAATATTTGCCAGGGCGCAAGAAAGACAATTTACCCGATTTCGTTTTATTCGAAATTTAGAAGAATTCGTTTACTGGCTAGATATCATTAAAGCTAATAAATTAATAATTAAAACCCTGACCGAGTCAGCTAACAATCTTTTTAAGAAGTATTGCAAAGATGTAGTCAAATGTATCGCTAACTCACAGGAACTAGTAGCTTATACCGAGCTCAGGGATATTATTAAATTCTACGAAACTGAACTAACTACGATTAACTCGATGACTTCTGAGTACAAGGATTACTTGTGTCATGGAAACTTCATCAACGCACTCTTAGGCGAAGAGCGAGATATATAAGGAGACCCTATTATGACTATGGAATATCAAGAACATCCGTTAACTACTCTATTTCACGCATATGCCGATGCAGCGAAGTCGACCATCTTAGAATTGCAGAATATTGAACATAAGACTGTTGGCGCTCTGTACTTAGACCAATTACGATATAAAAACTTCGTAGTTTCAGAAACGAATAACTCAGATAAGTATTATTTATATGCCGACGGAATTGGAATTTATTTTTCATTTTACAGGAAAATCGACCTATAAATATTGTATAATATAGTATAGCAGTTATACTCTAAAATGCTCTTGGGCGGTGGAAAAATCTGCCGTCCTTGTTTCATATTTAGACCTCAAAAATTTGCTAAATTTATCACCCCAATAAATACGGGTAAGACATAATATTTTAGAAGAGGTAATTTATATGCAAAGAATTATTAAGCGCGACGGCCGCGAAGTAGAATTCGATAAGTCTAAAATCATCGAAGCGATCTCGTGTGCCAATCAAGAAATTATCAAATCAAAACAAATTGGTCCCCGCAAGATCAATCAGCTTGCTAATATTGTAGAAGAGAAGTGTAGTGCGTATAAGAGAGCGATTAAAGTAGAAGACATTAACGATCTTATTGAAGACGAACTTATCTCCCGAAATTACAACGATCTCGTCCGTGCTTTTATTAAGTTCAGACATAATAAAGAACTAGTTAGAAAATCCAACACTACTGATGATTCGATTCTTAGTCTGATTAACCTCAGTAATGAAGAACTCAAGCAAGAGAACTCCAATAAGAATCCAACTATTTCATCTACCCAACGTGACTATATGGCCGGTGAAGTTTCTAAAGATATTTCTAGAAGATTAATCCTTCCTAAAGACGTAGTAAAAGCTCACGACGAAGGAACTATCCACTTCCATGATATGGATTACTTCGCTCAAAGAATACATAACTGTGATTTAGTAAATCTAGAAGACATGCTTCAGAACGGAACCGTAATTTCCGGAACGTTGATCGAGAAACCTCACAGTTTTTCTACTGCGTGTAATGTAGCTACTCAGATAGTCGCTCAAGTTGCTTCATCCCAATATGGTGGACAAAGCATCACACTTTCGCATCTTGCGCCCTTTGTAGATATTAGTAGACAGAAGATCAGAGAAGAAGTACTTATTGAGTTACTTCCTATGGCGTATATGCCTAGAGTCGACTACGATAGTATGGTAAAAGATATTACTGAAAAAAGAGTTAGAGCTGAAGTAAAGCGTGGAGTTCAAACTATTCAGTATCAGGTTAATACCTTGATGACTACTAACGGTCAGGCACCTTTCATCACTGTGTTTATGTATCTAAACGAAGTAGAAGACGAGCAGACTAGAAAAGACCTTGCGATGATCATCGAAGAAGTTCTTCTTCAAAGATATCAAGGAATCAAGAATGAGAAAGGCGTCTGGATTTCACCGGCTTTCCCGAAGCTCATCTATGTTCTAGAAGAAGATAATATCAGAGAGGATTCTGAATATTGGTATCTTACTAAGCTAGCCGCGAAGTGTAGTGCTAAACGTCTAGTTCCCGACTATATCAGTGAGAAGATTATGAAAGAGCTTAAAGAAGGCGGATGCTTTGCACCTATGGGCTGCCGCAGTTGCTTAAGTCCTTGGTATGATGAGAACGGCAAGCAGAAGTGGTATGGCAGATTCAACAAAGGCGTAGTCACTGTTAACTTAGTCGACGTTGCCTGCGGTGCGGATGGCGCGAACTACTCTAAGAATCTAGATAGTTTCTGGAAGAACTTTGATGAAGTACTCGAACTTTGTCATAAAGCCTTACTTTGTAGATACGAGAGACTTAAAGGTACAGTGAGTGACGTAGCTCCGATCCTTTGGCAGCATGGTGCGATCGCTAGACTAAAGAAAGGTGAGACTATTGATAAGTTACTAACCGGGGGATACTCAACGATCAGTCTTGGATACGCAGGTCTTTGGGAATGCGTAGTAGAACTTATCGGTAAGGACCTACTTACTGAAGAAGGTCAGGCACTCGGACTCGAGATCATGAAATACATGAACAAAAAGTGTGATGACTGGAACAAGGAGCTCTACCTAGGCTTTGGCATCTACGGAACTCCTCTAGAAAGTACAACTTACAAGTTTGCTAAGTGTCTACAAAAGCGCTATGGCGAAATTGCCGGAGTTTCAGATAAGAACTATATTACTAATAGTTATCACGTTCACGTAGAGAAGTGTATTGATCCGTTCGAGAAACTAAACGTAGAAGGTAAGTTCCAAAGACTTTCTTCCGGTGGTGCAATCAGCTACATCGAAAGTGCTAACTTAGAAAATAACTTAGAAGCAGTACTTACTGTAATCCAATACATCTACGACAACATCATGTATGCTGAACTTAACACTAAGTCAGACTACTGCCAGGTATGTGGCTGGGATCGTGAGATTAAGATCGTAGAAGATGAAACTGGTAAGCTAGTGTGGGAATGCCCTAACTGCGGAAACAGAGACCAGTCGACTATGAACGTTGCTAGAAGAACTTGTGGATACATCGGATCCCAATACTGGAATCAAGGTAGAACTCAAGAGATTAAAGACAGATTCGTTCATCTAGACTGTCATGATTGTGGGTGCTAAATGAGATACAATACTATTAGACAGTTAGACATCGCTAACGGACCTGGATGTAGAGTTTCTATTTTCGTACAAGGATGCGAGTTCAGCTGTCCCGGATGTTTTAATACCATAGCTAGAGACTTTGATGGAGGTACTGAATTTACTAGTCAGACTATCGAAGCAATTTTAGCTATTGCAGAACCGTCTCATATTAGTGGACTATCTATTCTAGGTGGCGAACCCTTACATCCGCGGAACCGTAGTGATGTTCTAGATTTAGTAAAGAAGTTTAAGGTGCAGTATCCAGAGAAGACCGTCTGGGTCTGGACAGGCTTTCTTTGGGAAGACGTAGCATCTGATTTAATTAACTCAGAAGTAGATGTAGTAGTCGATGGCAGATTCGTAGAAGACCTAAAAGATCTTAGCTTGAAATACTGTGGCTCATCTAACCAGAGAGTTATTAACGTAAAAGAATCTACAGCTGACAATATAATATTATTTGAATAATTTTTATAACGTATGTTATTATTGACAAAACCTAGCTTAGGGTCCGTAATAGCATACGTTATTTTTTTTATCCTTACACGCACGTGCACACGTATATAATATAATGATATGCGTGTAAGAAAAAAAATAAAAAAATTTTTTAAAAAATAGGCTCAAAACAGTTTACAAAATTTTACAAACATGTTATAATATATGTATAAATGAAATTTACTTGGAGGACCTACATATGGTAGTTGATAAGAATGCAGATTGGACTGGCTATTTAGTAAGACCGAAACCCGAGTGGCTTAATCCCAACGAACCCGCTCATCCCTATGTTGTGCTAGAAGACAGAGGACCTAGAGTACTAATTCAATTGTTGCCGCAGTATCGACCTAAGAACTTGACTTTTCCTTGTATTGAGTCCGGACTTAAAGATTGGTATGAAGTAATCGATACTGATTTGGTTAAAAATAATTAGAGGAGAATACATATGGAAACTATTAAATTTGACATCGAAATAAAAGATATTAGTAAAGAGCTTCTTACTGAGGGATATACCAATAAAGTAGATTGTAAAAACTACTGGGATGCCCACGGTAAACGAATTGAATATGCAGCGACTCAACACAAGTTTGACCGACCCAAGAAGTTTGAACTTTACAGAGTTAAAAAAGAATATCAATATAAGTATACTGGACCTACTGTCTATGAGTTTCTTCTTCTTTACATCGATGGTGAGAAACTTGACATTGGTGAGATTACAGAATTTAGAGAACTTAAAACTAAAATTAAACTTGACGTTTGTGTGGGAGCGGGTTAATATGTTAACTATCAAAGGAATTACAAATTTCTGTTACAATGCTATCGGAGTCTTATTAGAATCTAAAGATGATATTATTGTCACAAAACGTAGTGGTATTTATTGGATTTCTTTTAAGCACACTCGAGCACCTAATTATATTATTAAAGATATGTGGAATCGACACGCAGCGGGAACAAAGTACGAAAAGGTACGACTATCAATATTTTAAAAAATATTAAAAAATTTTTAAAAAAGTGCTTCAAAACAGTTTACAAATTTTGTAAAACGTGTTATAATATATGTGTAAGTTGATGAGAGACTTACACATATATATTTGGAGGATTACATAAAATGTACGGAAAGGAAACTGAAAAGAAGATTGAAGACCGCTTGCTCGCAACTCACATATCTAGTAATGCTGATTTTGAAAAAGCTTGCTTGACTGGCGACGGAAACAAAATTATAGAAATTGTTGAAACTGAAATGCAGAAAAACAATTTGTTTACGAAAGGCTCACAGAAACTTAAGGCTGATATTCTTAATATGCTTAAAGGAAAAGACAGAGTCCCCTCGTGGCTCGGACAAAATATTTTGATGTTTGTCTGGAATTCTAGAATGTCCGGTACCGGTTACGCAGTAGTTAAATAAGTACATATAAAAATTTTTAAGTGAGGAAACATATTATGACAATTAAAGATTTAGTTAATAACGAAGAATTGGTAAACTCTATTGTAGAAGACCTTGAAGATTTTGATGAGAACACTGAAGTAGTTTACGAAGTCTGGGCTTTTGGTTACGACGAAAACGATGAAATTACAGATGCAGAACTTTGTATGTTTAATTCTACCGACCCTGAAGAAGCAGTTAATTATGCTAAGACCGTAGAACTTGCTGATGTAATCCATGAGGCTGGCAACGGACCTTGCTCTTCTAATAAAGTATTTAGAATTGCAGTAGAAGTTGAAACTGTTGTGCCTGTAGACGATGACCTTGTAAACGTTGGTACTATCTATTCTAAAACTCTTTGGGAAGAAGACCCTACCATCGTACTCGGTGTCGGCGACTACGAAATTCTTGAAGACAATACTCTTAAAGCAAGTTGCAAGGTATTGAAGGGTGTTAATAAAAACGATATTATTCTTGTTCAGCTCGGTGATGATACCTTCCCGATAGAATACAAAGTAATGTCTAAGGTTATGTACGAAGACGGCGATTATTACCACTGCGAACTTACTTATTAAGTATTTACAAAGTCTTTAGCGTGTGTTATAATAACGTTGTGCCTAAATGACACATCTTATAACTTCTAAACACTATTAGCAAAACACAGAAGGACCGTTGCAAACCTATACCAACCTTAACCCCTTAAGCACCTTCTGTGTTTTCGTACATA
>JAEIGA010015722.1_pt1 | contig 11516 bp, 5 predicted proteins | sample 9270691 | NCBI WGS metagenome assembly JAEIGA01 (sample SAMN17057246, study PRJNA624740) | gut metagenome | biome: biome; isolation source: fecal sample | host: Bos grunniens | place: China: Xizang | collected 2019
CACCCGTTCCCATTCCGAACACGGAAGTGAAGAGCCTCATCGGCGAGGGTACTGCCAGGTTCGCTGGTGGGAGAGTAGCACGCTGCCGGGTTTTTTAAAGCCTGATCTCGCAAGAGGTCAGGCTTTCTTTTTTTGTATTTTGGCTTAAAATCCGCGAGTGAAGCTTCTCAGCGAGAGAGGGCAGGGTGTGAGAGGGGGGCGTCTCCTGCGAGGCGACTGTGAAAAGGGTCCTGGGGAGCAGGGGGAAGGGTGTCACCCGACACCGCGGGTGACCGAGATGCTGATGCAGGGTGACGTCGCACCCTGACACACTGCGCTAGGACTCATGGGAAGGGCGTGGGATAGACGCCTGCGGCGAATGAGCCAGCCTGCGGCTGGAAGAAAGGGGCTCGAGCGGAGGAGTGAGAGGTGGTATCTGAGATCGCGGGTGATTGCACCACGCTTATGCAGGGTGACGTCGCACCCTGTCGCACCACGCTTAGGGCTCACGGGAAGAGAGGGGGATAGACGCCTGCGGCGAATGAGCCTGCCTGCGGCTGGAAGAAGGATGCCAGGGGTGACTGCACCGAGGGGACTCTCTCTAGACAAAGCCAGCCTGCGGGTGGAGGATGGTGGTTTTAGATGGAGGTTAAGATGGTGCGGAGGCGTTTGAGGCGGCGGTCGGGGTTTTCTTCGGGAAGCGGGAGGCGGGTGTAGTTGCGGACGGGGGCGTGATTGAGCTTGGCGTAGCAGAAGAGGAGGTTTTCGGTTACTTCGACTTTGGCGAGTTGTTTTTCCGCGGCGAGCATACGAAGGGCGGCGAGTTGGAGGGTGCGCTTGGCAGCATCGGGGAGGGGACCATAGCGGTCGATGAGTTCGCGCTCTAAGGTTTTTAATTCTTTTTCGTTGATTGCTTCGGCGAGGCGACGGTAGACGTTCATGCGTTGAGCATCGTCTTCGACGTAGTTGTAGGGGATGGATGCGGCATTATTGCCTTCAGAACCAGGAGAAGCATCAAGGAAGTCAAAGGAAATCTCGACATCAACCAAGTCGGGGATGCGTTCTCCTTTGAGTCGCGCCACTGTACGACGGAGGAGCTGGCAGTAAAGGCCAAAGCCAATTGCGGCGATGTGTCCGCTTTGTGCGGCACCGAGGAGGTTGCCAGAACCACGAATTTCCAAGTCGCGCATGGCGATGGCGTATCCAGAACCGAGGCCACTGTGGCGACGAAGTGCCTGAAGTCGTTTGCGTCCATCACTATCAACATACCCATCAGGCGGCAGTAAGAGGTAGGCAAAGCCCTTAATGGAAGAGCGTCCCACGCGGCCACGGAGTTGGTAGAGTTCTGCCAAACCGAAGCGGTCAGCGCGATCAATTAGGATTGTATTGGCGCGCGGGATGTCGATGCCGCTCTCAATAATTGTCGTGGAGAGGAGAATGTCGGCCTCTCCTTGTTCAAATTGCCGCATGGTTTCGGCTAATTCTTTGGCAGGCATTTGACCGTGCCCAATGAGAATTTTCGCTTCAGGCAAGAGGCTTTGTAGGCGTGCGTAGAGGCGACCAATGGTGTGAACACGATTGTAAAGGTAGAAGACCTGGCCACCACGTGCGAGTTCTTTTCGAATCGCGGCAACCAAGAGTGCATCCGTGTCGCGTTGAATAATGGTTTCAACCGCAACGCGGTTTAGTGGCGGTGTTTGAATTAAAGAGAGGTCACGTGCACCTGTAAGTGAGAGATAAAGTGTACGTGGAATTGGCGTGGCGCTCATGGTAAGCACGTCAACCAAGGCTCGGATGCGTTTTAGGCGCTCCTTGTGGGCGACGCCGAAGCGTTGCTCTTCGTCAATAATGAGCAGGCCAAGGTCCTTAAAATTGACATTTTCGGAGAGAAGTGCGTGGGTGCCGATGAGGATGTCCACTTCGCCTCGTTCGGCGGCTTTGCAGACTTGGCGCCGTTGTGCAGGGGGGCGAAAACGTGAAAGGACCTCAATGCGAATGGGGAAGTGTGCCATGCGGTCGCAGAAGGTGGCGTAATGTTGCTCCGCTAAAACCGTGGTAGGCGCGAGGAGGGCAACCTGCTTATGATTGGTCACCGCAATAAAAGCGGCACGCATTGCCACTTCCGTTTTGCCATAACCTGCATCACCACAGAGGAGACGGTCCATCGCAATGGGTGCCGCCATATCCTTCTTAATCTCAGCGATGACGCGCGTCTGGTCGGGCGTTTCCTGCCATGGGAACATTGCTTCAAACTCGGCCAACCATGGATCAGAGAGGTCAAAGGCAAAGCCCGGAATGACCCGCCGCCGTGCTTGCGTCTCAAGCAACCCCGCGGCGAGATCTTCGATGCCCCGCTGCGCAGCCTCTCGTTCCTTTGCCCAACGTTTTCCATCCAATGCATGTAGGCGCACCTTCTTTGAGTCTGGGCCGATATAACGGGAGAGAAGGTGGGCATGCGTGGTGGGAACGTGTAATTTGGTCCCGTCGGCATATTCCAACGTAAAGACCTCAGTCCGTTTCCCATTGAGCACGATTTCCGTGAGCCCCGTAAACTTTCCAATGCCGTGCGAGAGGTGAACAACCAATTCACCGGGCTCAACATCAAAGGAATACTCTAGGCGTTGGCCGCTGACGGGGGTGGTGCGTTTACGGACGTGGTGCCAAGTGCGTTGGGTCGGGTAGAGATCGCGCTGAGAGACCAACGTCAAATTGAGGTTTTTGAGCGTAAATCCTTCAGAGAGCGCCGCCTTAAAGAGGGTGATGGGGCTGTCTGGGGGTAATTCATGAAGTAGTAATTCATGAGCCGCATCGGTATCCACCCCAATCAAAATCTGCTCCCGCTTTCTAGCGCGCGCATCCAAATCAAGGAGCATTTCCTTTCGGATGCGGGCATAGAAGTCTGGATTGTGGGTGCCGCCTTTCCCTGCGATTTCACGTACGCCATTAATTGCCTCGGCGGCAATCGCAATGGCAGGCACATCGGGATAGAGCGGTTCACCGCTACGACAAATGCGCGATTGGAAGGTGCTTAGTTGGCGATTGAAGTAGGTTACATTATCTTCGCGGGAAGAGAGGGGACGCAATTGCGCTAACGTTGCTTCCACGGCGGGTGTGTCATGGATGCAGACGGCGCAGTCGGCGAGTTGGGGCAAGAGCTGAACAGTTTTGAGCTTTGCCTCAGGTGCGGGAGGGAGCGTAATGGTTGTGGTACGTGAGACAGAACACTGAGTCGCCGGGTCAAAGCAACGCAAACTTTCGATCTCATCGCCAAAGAATTCCACGCGTACAGGCATTGCCTCGCCAGCGGCCCAAATATCAAGAATGCCACCATGTACCGCAAAGGTTAAGGGTTCAACCACGAGCTCCTCTCTGCGATAACCCATCTCGCTTAAGCGTTCAGGCAATGCGTCAAATGCAATTGTTTCATTGACAGAGAGGCGAAGGGTGGCGGCAGAAAGGAGCTTTGGGTCGGGGATGGGTTGGATTAATGCGTGGATTGAGGTGATGATTAAGCACGGCGCTTCTGCCGTTAAGATGGCGCGTACCTGTGCCATTCGCTCTCCCGTAACGAGCGCCTGTTCATCATCGGCGGGTGCAAGCGGGAAGAGGGGTAGCGAGGGGGCAAGCACTGCGGCATCGGCGATTGCTTGATCAGCTAACTCTGGAGACGGCAAGATAAGCAATCTGCGTCCCTCACTTAACGCCATTGCCGTGAGCACTGCAACCGGAATGGGCAGATCACCTGTGGCAAATGAGGGGTGCTTGCGTGGCAAAATGCCACCCAAGAGACTCGTAAATTTCGGAAGAATGTCGGTAAAACGTTTCATTTTCCGAGTTCGTAAGGATTAGTGAGCGCTGAGCCAATCGGTGGCCGCAGAGATTGCCACGGGGAGGGCCACCGGCAAGGGCGTGACTGTCTCCATAATCTCCTGAATCAATGGCTTTACAATATCAAGTTCACACTTCGGCACATCAAAGAGCAATTCGTCGTGGATTTGCAGAATCATCTGCGTGCGCAAGCCACGTTGATCAAGTTCCTTCTGGATGCGCACCATGGCGAACTTGATAATATCGGCTGCGGTTCCTTGAATGGGCATGTTGAGTGCAATGCGTTCGGCGGCGGCACGAACGGCACCATTGCGCGAGGTAATATCTGGCAAGGCCCGCCGTCTGCCAAAGCGCGTTTCGGCATATCCCTTCACGCGTGCAGTCTCAATCAATTCCTGCATATACTGCTTCACGGAAGGGAAGTGGCCGAGCACGGCCTCGATGAGTTGTTGCGCCTCTCTGCGAGGGATGCGGAGACGTTCCGCGAGACCGAATGCAGAGATGCCGTAAAGAATGCCGAAGTTTACCATTTTGCAACGGGCACGTTGTTGGGGCGTGACCTCTTCCAACGGCACATTGTAGACCGCTGATGCGGTTTGCGCGTGGATATCGGCGCCCTTCGCGAAGGCGTCCAACATCTGTTTGTCGCCACTCATGGCCGCCATGAGGCGCAACTCCACCTGAGAGTAGTCGGCAGAGAGCAAAACCCAGTCCTCGTCACGGGCAACAAATGCCGCACGAATGCGTTGGCCACGTTCAGTACGAATTGGGATGTTTTGCAAATTGGGGTCGGAAGAGGATAGACGGCCCGTATCGGTGAGTGTTTGATGGAAGGTCGTATGGATGCGACCATCTTCGGGAGAGATGTGCTCAGGCAGGCGATCCACGTAAGTGTTTTTGAGTTTGACGCAGGCACGCCAGTCAAGCAAAAGATCAATGATGGGGTGCTTGTCACGTTGCTTGAGAAGCAACTCTTCATTGGTGGGGAATTGACCGCGTGCAGTTCGCTTGACATCGGGGTCAAGTTTTAATTCTCCAAAGAGGAATTCGCCCACCTGTTTCGGGGAGGCAAGGTTGATGCCCGCACCGGTGTAGTTGCGAATGGCAATTTCCAACTGCAGGATCTCGCTTTCCAGTTCGCTCCGGAAACGGCGCAACGCAGGGAGATCAATGCGCACCCCTGCCTGCTCCATGCGTAATAAGACCTCCGAAAGGGGTGCTTCGCAATTCTCCAAGAGGGAGAGTAATTGCATCTCCTTCAATTTCGGGAGCAATGTTTGATGGAGCTGTAAAGAGACCATTGCACGCTCAGCAAGTGGCTGAGAGAGGTTGGTTAGCAATGGTGAATCGGCGAGTTCCTTTGCCGATGGCAAGGGATATTGCAAGGAGGTCTTCAGTAAGGACTGCGCGACATTTTCTAATTCATGACGTTCAATTGCCGCGAAGAGGTAGTGCTCAAGCAAGGTGTCATAGAGATTTTCGAGGGATACGCCTTCGATTGTCGCAAGCAAACGCTTGAAGTCGCGTGCGCCATGGATAACCTTCTCCACGGACGCATTGGATAACAAGGGGGCAATGGCCGAGAAGAGGGGGCGAGCCGTTTCGTCATGTGGGGTGATTCTTAAAAACCAACCTTCACCTGTGGCATTCGCAAAGGCGAGCGCAATGCCTTGGGTGGTGTCTGGCATGGCGAGAAATGCGAGGCCGACCTCACGCGCTGTTTGGAGTTTTTCCACCATCTCCTGCGCTTGTTCAGGCGTGGTTACTTCGGTAATGGTAAGGGAGGGACGGGGCGCAACCGCGGGCGTATTGAAGTCAAAGAGTGATTGCGACTCGGAGGTTTCGGTCTCAATGCCGAGACGTTGGGCGAGCTTTTTGAGTTCATAACGCTTTAAGAGCGGGCCTAATTGTTGGGCATTGGGGGTTGGCACAGCCAATTCATCCCAGGTGATGTCCAATGGGATATCGCGCACAATAGTGACCAATTGTTTACTCAATAAGGCCAAGTCGCGATGCTGTTGCAATAACGCGCCCGTCTTTCCCTTGATGGAGGGAGCGGCATCCAAGAGCGCTTCAAGCGAAGGATACTCATTGAGCAGTTTAATAGCTGTCTTTTGCCCAACGCCTGGGACGCCAGGAATATTGTCGCTTGAATCACCTGCGAGGGCCAGATAGTCAATCATGCGCGCTGCGGAAGGAATTTGCCACTGCGCAGCGATAGCCTCTGCGGAAAGGGGATTATCATCGCCCGGACGGTAAATGGAAATGTGTTCGCCGGCGAGTTGGCCAAGGTCTTTATCGGGAGAGGCAATAATAACCTCAAATCCTTCTGCCGCACCACGCGTTGCCAAGGTGCCAAGGATGTCATCCGCCTCATAGCCATCGGCCTGAATTAACTTGATGCCCCATGCTGCGGCGAGTTCTTGCGCTTGAAGAATGGCGGCGGCGATGTCTTCAGGCATCTTTTCTCGTTGCGCCTTGTATTCGGGATAGAGGGTGTGACGGAAGGTCGGCGAGGCACTTTCCATGGCGATGGCCAAGTGAGTCGGCTTAAACTTCCGAATCATCTGCTCTAACGTATTGGCCAATAATGACAACGAAGAGGTGTTGATGCCATCTGCGGTGCGGCGAGGCTTACTAAGAAAGACGAAGTAGCCGCGATAGAGAATCGGCATTAAGTCGATAACGATGAGTTTACCTTGCGTTGGAGTCATGGTGAGGGTCTTTCAAATGCGTGCCACTTATGCTTGGCTATTCTCTGCTTCTTGCCAATACGCCGCCAACGTTTCAAAGGTTTGCGTGAGGGCCTCGGCCTCTTTCGGCATTTTAAGCTTTAGGTGAAATTTTAATGTGGATAAAAAGCGTTCGTTTTCGCAATCGTCGTAGATGCAATGCTCTGGGTATAAGACAAGATAGAGCCCCATGGGTGTGGACTGGTGCGGGAGACGTTTGGCCCAACCGAAGGGTAAGGCATAGGCCTCTTCAATGGCGGCGAGGAAGGTCGCATCCTTTGTGGTCCAGAAGGGGTCTGCTTCCAAGGGGAAGGTTTTGTTGAAACGACGTCGTTGTGCGCCACGATTCCAAATCCAAATGATGAGCGTTAGGATGGCGACGAAGAGTGCGCAGAAGACAAAATGAAGCCAATGAGACATTTAGAACCTCCGCTTGTAACGCTTGGGCAACGTGGTGGGGTGGAACGCAATGCGCCATTTTCGTAGGGGACGGGCAGAGGGTGTCGCCGGCGTCGCGGGGGTAATCTTCTCTCGCCCCTCTAATAAATCAATGACACGACGCTGTACGGTTTCCAAATTATCCGGACGCAGATTCGGCGCTTCCACAGAGAAGAGTTCGCCCGTGGGCTTAAATTCATACAGGCGTGTAATGACACCGTCGGCGTTTTGGCGCACATCGCGTTCAATGAACTGCTTATTGCGTTCCAAGAGAATCGCCAAGATGTAAATCGCACCGCAATCTTCTGGATTTTCACGTGCGACGAGTTTACGCAAGAGTTGAATCGCCGTTTCCTTTTTTACGGGTGCCTCTTTTTTCGTGTTTTTACCACGCTCAATGGGAATCGTAAATGACCATGCTGCAGAGGTGAATCCTTCTGAGGAGGCGGCGCGTTTCTTGAAACAGGCATCACAGAGATCGTTGCGCAGATAACCCGCTTCAGTTTGTGTCAACACCGTGTGTCCAGTCATGCGCGGGGCAAATGCTTGCCCGCAGTCAACGCAGTTCATTGCTCTTGGACGAATATTCCAGTCAGCCATTGTGTTCGCCCTCTACTTTAATTTCCAAAGAGCCCGCGTAAGGCTTCCTCTAAAGCATCTTCCGGTTCTGTTTTCTCGGATACCTTTTTCCGCTGACGCTTTTCAGCGCGTTTCTTCAAGACCTTTTCAAGTTTGTTTGTGAGTTTGTCTTTTGCCTTTTCGACTGCGGTTTCGGTGAAGAGACGTAACAAGGGGGAGGTGTCAATGAGGGGCTCTTTGACTGTGCCACGGATGGGGAGGGTGATGGTTTCACCAGGTTTGATGGAACTCGCAAGTGAACGTCCCAACAATTTGGCGTTTAATGGAATGGTGACGGTGTAATTAATCGCCTGTGTCGCAAGATTCGTCGAACCCTGGCAGGAGAGTTTGAGGTCTTCAATACGGAGCGAGATGGGGGCTGTTGTGAGGAGCCCATCGACAACCGTCACCGAAAACGCCGCATCATCTAATTGGATGGGGTGTTCTTTTCCTGTAATGGTGGCGATAACCTTTTTGACGGGTCCATTGGGTTGCAGGCGGCAGGCCTCTGCTTGAATCTGCATTTCAGTGCTTAACCCTGCCAACAAATTCTCCGTCAAGGGTAAGTGCAATGATTGACAGGTCACGGAGATGTACCCATCTGGATTCGCGGAGCCCGTTAACATCGGATTGACGGCACCTAAGGCCGCATCAAAGAGTTTTGGGGTGAGGCGGACATGTTCCAACACCTTTCCATGGGGCTCCCACGAGAGGGTCGGGGTGGTGCCAGAGAGGTTGAGGCGCGGTTGTAGGATGACCTTACCTTCATTGACAGTAACCGTGCTATCAATCGCCGCCACGCCTTCGCGTAATTGAAGGGTGGCCACGCCTTCGGGAATGTCTAAGCCTGGCACAATCACTTGGTCAAAGGCGATTTCTGCGGTGGCAGATCCGTAGTTGAGGATGCCTAGAAGCCCCTGGCCGATAGGCGCATCAAAGGTGAAGTCGCGCGTGTGACGTCCTGTAACTGCAAAGGAATTCCGATTGGCGGCAAGGGATGGAATTACGGAGAAGAGTTGGGTAAAGTCGGGGGTGAGCTTTCCCATTAATTTCAAGCGCTTCGCTTTCGCATCAAAGTCGCCAGTGGATTCCACGGTAAGGCAAGGGGAATTGAGGGCGAATTGATTGAGCTTCGTTGCATTCGCTGTATGTGCAAGGGCGAGATTGAGGTCAAAGGGTAAGGAAATCGGAGCCGATTGTGCGGGGGTAATCGTAAATTTCTCGGTGGCAAGTTGTGCAGCGCACACCAGAGGGGTGTCTGTCTTTTGAATGGAGAGGGTGGTCGCAATCTCGCCTGCGAGGTGGAGGGGATGCTCATCTTTCCCCCAGACGCGCCATTTGTTTAGCAGAGGTTCTGGCGTGAGTTTGCCCACAAGTTTACCTGAAAGGGGGGGCTGTGGTGCCAATATCGCTGTGAGATCACCCTCTAATTGCAAGAGCGGACCAGTAAGGTTCAATGCGGAAACCGTCAGGTTCTGCTGATCTGTTATGGCAACTGAAGCCTTGCCTTCGAGCAATGTCGGCTCTTGGATCTGCCATGAAGTGGCTTGGAGGGCGATGTTGCGAAGCGCGAAGGCGGCATTGGTGCGGAGATTGGCGAGGGAACCCGTTGCGCCGAGGTTGAGATAGGCATCGCCCGCCGCAGAGATTCCCTTGGGCAATTGAGTCGTTGCGGCGAGTAGGTTCGCGATGGACCAGTGGCTGCTGAGTTTTAGATTTTTAAAGGACTGCGCGACGGGATCAAGCGCGTCCACCTTCAAGGTAGCATCGCCAAGGGGGGCCTTGTTGCTTGTGAGTTGCGTCTCAACCGCAAGGGTTTGATTGAGCGCCTTTGCCGTAAGGGCGATGGAGACGGGTTGTCGCAATGGATATTCGCCAATAAACGGCGCAAATGATTCCCAAAAGGGCGTGGAATTAAATGTGGCAGAGAGGTTGCCACTAGTCACTGTGCCCGCACCATGGATGGAGATGCCTGGAAGGTCAACCTCCATCTTTCGGAGTTCGGTCGCACTGAGATGGTTGGGCGTCCATAAGATATCTGCGGCAACTTTGGGATTACAAAGCAACGTCTTACCATCGTAGGCGCAGGAGAGGTCGCGACTTGTGACAGTACATGAGGTTTGAATTTGGGTGGCGTTAACAGGGTGTACCTGTGCCGCGATTGCGAGTTGGCCCGAGATACTTGAGAGCGCTGGCGGTAAAAGATTGAGGGGGCGGATGAAGGAGAAGGCTTTCCCCGTGTTCAATGAAAGGGAGAAGGTCGTCTCCGGAAAACGTGGATGTGTGGTGCCACGAGCCGTTGCTTGGCAGTTAACCCATGGTGCTTGAAGAGATGCAGTCGCATGGGTTAAGCATTTTGCAGAAAGACTATTGGCAAGGATTTGCTCTGCCGTGCACAATGTGACTTCCGCATTGAGATCGGCATCTAATACTTTGGCGATGAGCGTCGCCTGAATGGATTGATCAATGGCGGGGAGTGAGAAGGTGAGATTGCCCTCGTGCAGAATTGGTGTTGGCAACTGTGGACTGGTGACTCGAAGATTGGTGACCTTTGTATTGATAGCGATATCCCACATGGGCAAAAGGAGGGAGGGCTTCTCCTTTTGGGTGGGCGATTGAGAGGGGGTGGCGGTCGGAGGGGAGGGTTCGGTGGAGATTGGCGCAGGAATAATTGACGGAAGCGCGATCTCGGGGTTTTCAATGTGAAGGTCGGCGACGACTTTTCGAATGGGCAAGAGCTTCCACAAACTACTAAAGGAGACCGCTTGAATGGTCGCGGAGGATTCGTAGGTGGGGTTTGTGTAGGTGATGCCAGAGAGGGATTGCGTTTGAAACCATGCGAATGACCAGCTTTCAATCGTGAGTGTGGCCGGCGCAATGCGGTCATTAATCGATGCTAAGACATGCTCGCGCATCGCTGCGGTGGAGAGGAGGGAGGGTAAACAACCAATCAAACAGATAATGCCTAAACAAACAAGCCCAAACCCGATGAAAAATTTACGCCACGAAAACTTCCGGCGACGGTGTCTTCGTTGGGCATTAATGGGGTGATTAAAATCCATGTCGCATCCTTCTGCAAGCGCGCTCTTTAGGGATGGCAATGCGCTACCTTATAAACCATTAATAGTATAGCAAAATTAATGAATCAACCATTCAAAAGCCCTTGCTTTCAAGTGGAAAAATGTGCCTAAAGTACGCATTTAGCGCATGCATTCTTAAAAGTTGGGTGAAGCCTTTAGACGTATGGAGCGAATTGGGAGAAGAAAGCGCTACTTGGCGTATTGAATGTTGGCCACGGGAGATGAGGCTTGAGGAGTAAAAATAAAAAAGAAGAGGCGCCTTGCGACACCTCTTCTTTTTGTGATTTCAGAAGAAATCTTACTTAGCACGAGCGGCCTTGATGGCTGCCTGAGCTGCCGCGAGACGTGCGATCGGCACGCGGTACGGAGAGCAGGAGACATAGGTGAGGCCGATGGTGTTAGCGAATTCCACAGAGCGAGGTTCGCCACCGTGTTCACCGCAGATGCCGAGGCGGATGCCAGTGTTGACTTCCTTAGCCTGGGACACAGCGAACTTCATCAACTTACCCACGCCAGCCTGGTCGAGCACGATGAAGGGATCGTATTCGTAGAAGCCCTTGGAGACGTAGTCACGGAGGAACTTACCAGCGTCGTCACGAGAGAAGGCGCAGGTGGTCTGGGTGAGGTCGTTCGTACCGAAGGAGAAGAAGTCGACTTCCTTAGCGATTTCGTCGGAGGTGAGGGCCGCGCGAGGCACTTCGATCATCGTACCGATGAGCACTTCAAGCTTGATGCCGCGTTCCTTCTCAACAGCAGCGATCGTGTCAACGATGATCTGCTTCTGAGAGAGGAGTTCCTTGACGTTACCGACCAACGGAACCATGATTTCGGGGCGAGCGCC
>JAEIGA010015723.1_pt1 | contig 11516 bp, 7 predicted proteins | sample 9270691 | NCBI WGS metagenome assembly JAEIGA01 (sample SAMN17057246, study PRJNA624740) | gut metagenome | biome: biome; isolation source: fecal sample | host: Bos grunniens | place: China: Xizang | collected 2019
AGTTGTTACTACCGCTACATTCTTAATAGCTATTACTGACGGCTCATACGGAAGAAAAGTTATTAAGATTGTTGATAACTATACTGGCGATTATGTTAACTATACTCCTTGGTTAAGTTAATAAAAAACTCACACTGAAAAGTGTGAGTTTTTTCTTTTTATGGACAAAAAAAATTTTAAAGGGTATACTACAATATAATAAGTATATGTTGAGGGAATAAGTGGAAATAGTATTATTAGTATTGTTTATTGTTAATATGATTTTTATTAGTACTATGGTGTTTTTTGAGCGTAAAAAGCCGCAAGCAATCATTGTTTGGACACTTGTGCTAATTTTATTTCCTGTGTTAGGCTTTATTTTGTATGCTATTTTAGGAAATGGGCTTTCGATTAAAACAAGGCGTATGCTTAAAAATCAAAGTGTTATGTGGGAAGAGTTGAAAACTCTTGTTTGCAGTCAAAAGCAAGCAATTACTAATAAAGAGTTGCGCTCTAATTTTGTTGCTGCCAAAAATAAGCAATTGATTATTCTTAATATAGATTCCTGCGGAAGTGTTTACACTGAAAATAACGATATAAAAATTTTTACTAATGGAAAGAAAAAACTTGAAAGTTTAATAAATGATATAAAGGCTGCTAAACAGACAATTAACCTATGCTATTATATTTACGCTAGTGATGAAACTGGCAATGCTGTTAGCGAGATTTTAAAGCAAAAAGCAAAGCAGGGTGTTACGGTAAATTTACTAATAGATGGGTTCGGCTCAAAAAGATTTAAGCGTAAAAAGTTTAAAGAGTTGCTAAATGCTGGTGTTAATATTTGTGAGTTTTTCCCTCCTCTTAGAATATTTAGAAGTGTTAACTTACGCCTAAATTATAGAAATCATAGAAAAATTGCAGTTATTGATGGAAAAATAGGTTATATAGGCGGAGTAAATATAAGAAATGACCATATGGAAGTGGGAGAAAAAGCATTACCGTGGAGAGATGGACATATAAGAGTTGTTGGGGATTGTGTATTTGATTTACAGCGTCTATTTTTAAAAGATTGGCGTTTTTCATATGCTCCTGCTAGAAAAAAAGATTACGACCTTGAAAGATATTTTGTGGTAAATGATGAGGTTATAAATAATTGCGGTGTTCAAATAGTACATTCAGGACCGGACGATAATAGAGAGCAAATTAAACTTGCAATGATAAAAATGATAACAAGTGCAACAAAAAAGGTGTGCTTGCAATCGCCTTATTTTGTGCCTGATGATAGTTTTTTAGATGCTATTAAAAGTGCGGCTTTAAGTGGAGTGGAGGTTAATATAATGATACCTAAACTGCCTGACCAAATTATTCCTTACTATGCTTCACTATCTTATTGTGAAGACCTTGTAGCATATGGGGTTAATGTTTATGCTAGAGAGGGGTTTATTCACGCTAAAACTTTACTAGTTGATGATGAGGTTTGTATGATAGGTAGTTGCAACTCTGATATTCGCTCTTTTTCCTTGAATTTTGAGGGGTGTGCAGTTGTGTATGATAAAAACATAGCAGGGCAAATGGGTAAGATTTTTAATGAGGATAAAGCAAAAAGTGTGGGGCTTAACGCTGCTTATTTTAAGTCGTTATCAAAGGGTAAAAAGGCGTTAAAATCTTTTTGTAGATTGTTTAGCGGTGTGCTTTAATGTTGTTGAGTTTGTTGAATAAATAGTTTATAATAAGTTGTAGAAATTTTAAAAGGAGGAGAGAATGAAGGTCTTTGCTATTAGTGATTTGCATTTGAGTTTATGTGGTGAAAAGCCTATGGAAGTGTTTGGCAATAATTGGGATAATTACCTTGAAATTATTAAAAAAGATTGGCTAGAAAAAGTAAGTGAAGATGATGTTGTTGTTATAGGCGGCGATATAAGTTGGGCAATGAAAATGGAAGAATTTGAAATAGACCTTAATTATATTACTGCTCTTCCTGGTAAAAAAATTATAATTAGAGGAAATCACGATTACTGGTGGAGCAGTTTAACAAAGGTTAGAAATGTGCTTCCTAAAAATATGTTTGCCGTGCAAAATGATTGTGTGAAAATTGATAATGTTATTTTTTGTGGGACTAGAGGGTGGCTTTTAACCCCGGAAGAAGAGCAAGATGAGAAGATACTTGCAAGAGAGTTAATCCGTGCCGAAATGAGCCTTCAGGCTATGCAAAGAATTAAAAAAGAGGGAGATAAAGTTGTTTTTATCATTCATTATCCACCGCTACTTAGTAGGAAACCTTCCGTTTTTACAAATTTATTTGAAAAATATGGGGTAGATAGTGTTATTTTTGGGCATTTACACGGGATAAGAAGTGATAGATTTATTGAACTTAATAACATTAAATACTATTTAACATCAACAGATATGGTGGGGCATAGGCTTACAAAAATTGAATTATAAAAAACAATCCGCTAGGGATTGTTTTTTTAATCTTTATTAAAAATTTTATTTTCTATTTTTAAAAATGCGCCTGTTGGTAAAATTTTAGAAAAGAAATAGAATACTTTATACTTTGCTCCTATAATTTTAAGTGCAGGCATTTTCTTTTTGTTTATAAGTTTAACAAGGTGATTTGTTACTACGCTAACCGGCATTCTTTTATCTTCTTTTAAGTCAATGTATTTTGTTGAATTTTCAATACTAGTACCGTATTTTTCATTTGTGTCAAAAACCTTTACTCTATTTTTTGTAAAGTTAGTTTTTACATCACCTGGGCATACAGAGCAAACATCAACGCCGAATCTTTCAACTTCCATTCTTAGTGAATAAGAAAGCATAGTAACGGCACTTTTACTTGCGCAGTAAAGTCCTCTATAAGGGAGCGCAAAAAGTGCGCAGGCAGAAGAAATATTGATAATTTTACCGCCTTTTTTCATAAATGGTAGTGCGGCTTTACAACAGTATAAAACACCGTTGTAATTAACATTCATTATTTTATCACATTCCTCTTTATTTACTAGTTCAATAGCACCTGAAACACCGTATCCCGCATTATTAACAAGCACATCAATTGTGCCGAATTTGCTGCCGATTTCATTAAAAGTTTCAACTACTTTTTCATAGTTTGACACATCACACGAAAAGGAGTTTTCACTGTTATTTTCACTGCGTGAAATGCCTATGACATTGTGTCCTAATTCTCTTAATTTTGTAAGTAAATCTAGTCCTATTCCACTTGTTGAGCCGGTAATTACAATATTCATATTTGCTCCTTATTTTTTTAGATAAACCATTAAAACTGCAATGTCAGCAGGGCTTACACCGCTTATTCTTGAGGCTTGACCGAGTGAGGCAGGTTTTATTTCTTGTAGTTTTTGAATTGCCTCTAATCTTAATCCTTTTAGATTGAAATCAAAGTCTTTAGGAAAGAGCATATTTTCTTGTTTTTGTTGATTTAATATTTGCTGTTCTTCCTTTGAAATATACCCTTCATATTTGATTTCAGTTGATAGAGTTTCAAGCACTCTTTTGCTGATATTTTCGAACACATTTAAGTAGTTTTGACAATCTAAAGCAGTGATATTTGAGCGCTTAATAACATCTTTGAGTGATATTCCACTTTTAGGCAAATTCTCGTTTTTTGCTTCAAATAAAGCGCTCACTTGAGAGGCATTAAATGTTTTAGTTAGTTCGCTTTTTGCTTTTTCTAACATACTTACTCTTTCATTATATGCTTTAATTCTCTTTTTACAAGCAAGCCCGACTTTTATGGCATAAGGTGTTAGCCTTAAATCAGCATTATCTTGCCTTAAGTGAAGGCGGTATTCTGCTCTACTTGTCATCATTCTGTAAGGCTCTTCTGTGCCTTTTGTTACAAGGTCATCAATCAGTACGCCGATATAACTTTCACTTCTTGAAAGTATGATTTGCTCTTTATTTAGTAGATATTGAGCAGCATTAATACCTGCAATAATTCCTTGTGCCGCCGCCTCTTCATACCCGCTTGTACCATTAATTTGACCGGCACAATATAGTCCGTCTATATTTTTATAAGCAAGGGTAGGGTAGAGTTGTAAACTATCAATACAGTCATATTCAATAGCATAAGCGTCACGCATAATTTTAACATTCTCAAGTCCTTCAATTGAGTGGTACATTTTTTCTTGCACATCAACAGGAAGAGAAGTGCTACAACCTTGCACATACATTTCTTTAGTAGAAAGTGATTCAGGTTCAATGAAAAGTTGGTGCCTATCTTTATCTGCAAAACGAGTGATTTTAGATTCTATTGAAGGGCAGTATCTTGGACCTACACCTATAATACTTCCGCTAAACATAGGTGCTCTATCAAGGTTATCTCTAATAATTTGGTGAGTTTTTTCATTAGTATAAGTCAAATAGCACACTGTTTTATTTTTAGGTTGCTTTGTTGTGAGGAAAGAAAAGGGTTGTATTCCCTCATCACCTTTTTGAACTTGCATTTTAGAAAAATCTAAACTATCACGGTGCACACGAGCAGGTGTACCTGTTTTAAATCTTCTAATTCTAAAGCCTAAATCAATAAGGTTTTGTGTTAGGCTTGTACTATTAGAAAAACCATTAGGTCCTACATCTTTAATGTATTCTCCTACAATAATTCTTGATTTTAAATAAACGCCTGTGCATAGTACTACTGCCTCACAATCAAAAGTTTCGCCTTGCTCAGTTTTTACACCGATAACTTTACCATCTTTTGTTATTATTTCACTTACTTCTGCTTGCTTGATTGTTAAATTCTTTTGTTTTTCAAGTGTGTTTTTCATTTGAGTATGGTATTTAATTTTATCCGCCTGAGCACGCAAACTATGTACTGCTGCGCCTTTTCCCATATTTAACATTCTAATTTGAATTAGTGTTTGGTCGGTATTGATTCCTATTTGACCGCCTAGCGCATCAACCTCACAAACAAGGTGACCTTTTGCAGTGCCTCCGATTGAAGGATTACAGGCAAGGAAGGCAATACTATCAAGGCTAAGTGTTAATAAAGTTGTGTCAATTCCAAGACGGCTTAAAGCAAGTGCTGCTTCGCAACCTGCGTGACCGCTTCCAACTACTACTGCTTTTTTCATAGATTAATTCCTTTTATATATATAAAGTTATAAATAATTATCAAACAAATAGTATTTTAGCATAAATTTATTTTGCAGACAATAATATAGTGCAAAAATAGACAAAATAATATAAAAAAAGATAACATATAACTATTAAAACAACGCAAGTTAAATATGAACATATTACTTTTGTACTTTTTTACATAAAACAAAATAAATTAGGAGGAAGGATAAGAAAATAATAAAAAAATGATAAGCAGTTTTTATAAGATGGGCTGGAGTTTTATGCTAAATTATACCAACAAAATCGTTGACATTTTTTATATTATAGTATAAAATTTATTTGTTTTATGAAATAATAACGGATAGGAGAATTATATGAACAAGTTTAAAAAAGTAAGTGTTGCTGCAATTGCTTTAACTTTAGGTGCTTTAACGCCACTTACAGACTCTGCTATGAATGTTAATCGTGTTAGTGCTTTAACTGGCGGAGTTTCAAATATAGCTGCTGTTGATGAAATACAGATTCCTGCTTTTAGAACTGAGTTTGGTGCGTATGAAACTATTGTTGTTCCTGTTGGTAAGGACAGTTCAGACAATGTTATTATACCTAAAATTTACGCATTAAATCACACAGTTTTACTTGCTGCAGCAGATTATACTTATGATGCTACAAAAGGTGAGATTTCTTTTGCTAGTAGTTATGAGACTTATTATGTTGAGTACACTTCTCAAAGTGGAGTGACAAAAGAAATTATCGTTAAATCAGAAAAGGCAAATGCTAAACTTTCTTTTGATTCTAACGCAAGAGTTTTCATTCCTTCTGAGAGTGCTAAAAATTATGAAATGTTACTTCCATACCCAACTGTTCTTGATGGTGAAGGAAATGCATTAGTTAATGCTACAGGAGATGAGTTAACAACTAGCGAAATTGTTTCTAATATAACTGTTGAAATAAAAGCTCCAAACGATAAGGTTATAACTCTTGGTACTGATGATGAAACAAGTGGTAAACTTGCTGAATCTACAACTGTTTATGTTGATTCTGTTAAGTACCTTGCTTTCACTCCATATCAAGTTGGTGATTATAGCATTTACTATACATTTAGATTTAATGGTAAATCTTATCAAGCACCTGTACAAACTGTTGCTGTTTCAAGTGATATTCAAACTGAAAGAGAAATTACTTTTGGTTTCGATTCAGAAATGCCATCTACTGCTATTAAGGGAGTTAAAACAACTCTTCCAAAAGCAACTGTTAAATACAAAGATGAAGATACTTCTTCAACTGTTGAAACAGATGGCTATGTAGAAATTACAGTTAGACACATTAAGGCAGATGGTACATTCAGTGAACCTATCGAAGTAAAAGATTATTCTTTTGTTCCTGCTTTTGATGGTAACTACCGTGTTACTTACAAAGCATACGATTTCTTCAAAAATGAATCAGTAGAAAGAAATTACACTATTTTCAATGTTTCTGATACTCAAGCTCCAACTAACTTCAAAATGGTTGATGCTTATACTGTTGAAGGTGTTGATACTACAACTGATGCATTCAAAGATGCAAGAGTTAGTGTTGCTTACAAATTACCAAGCAAAGTAAATCTAAGCCAAACTGTTACTTTCCCTGCAGTATATGCTGAAGATAACTGTGACGCTCTTAGTGATTTACACTTTACTCGTTCAGTTAGAAATAACAAAACTAATGTTTCTACAACTATTGATTTAAACCATAAGTTTAATGAGGCTGTTGACTATACATTCACTCAAGCAGGTAAATATACAGTTGTTTATAGTGTTTATGATTCTAAAAACAACTATCGTTATCTAGATTCTTACACTATTGAAGTGTTTGATGATACACAAGCAGGTGAAGCATTTGTTGACGGTGCTGCTCCATCAATTACTTTTGCATCAGTTCTTCCAAAGAGTGCAAAAGCAGGAGATACTATTTCATTTACTAAACCAACTGCAATTGACTACTCAGATGCAGATAAGACTTTAGTTGATGATAGCAGACTTAATGTTGAAACTTATTACTTCTATGGCGAATCACTTCCTATGAATGGTGAAGTTATTGATTGGTCTAAGATGTACAAAGTTGAAGAAGATAAAGATGTTGCAACTAAACTTTCATTCAAAGTTAAGAGTGCTGAAATGGGCGCTAGTCAAAAAGTTAGCGTTTATGTAACTGTTACTGATGATAGTGGTAAAACTAGCACAATGACTAAATCAATCAACTTAATCAATGTTGTTGATGAGGCTGCTGCAACAGTTGTATCAATCGGTTCATTTGATGAAACTACTTTAAAACAAAACAATGTGTTAACTCTTCCAGAAATTGTTGTTGAAGATAACTTTATTAACACATTAACACTTGATTTACAAATTAAATCTGCTGATGGTAGAATTGTTTCTTGGTCAGGAATGGAAACAGTTTATGATGAGGCTAACGGCCAAATAACTATTAAAAATGTTAAGTTTACAGCAATTTATTCAGGTGAATATCAAGTTGTTCTTACATTAAGAGATATTGGTAACAATATTACACTTTATGGTGCTGAGTTCTCAGTTGAAAAAGTTACTAAGCCTTCTATTGAACTTGGTGCTTATGAAACAACTGTTAAAATCGGAACAGAAGTTGACCTTTCAGATTTCAAAGTAACTGATGAAGGTGTTGAAACTGATGATTACAACTATACAATCACTATTGATGGTGGACAATACAATGTTAACCCATCAGATTCAAATAAGTTCACTCCAAAAGAGGTTGGAACTTACAAAGTAACTTACAATGTTGTTGTTAACGGTATTGATGCTGAAACTAAAGAGTATGTTATCGTTGTTGAAGATGTTGAGCCAGAAATCACACTTCTAGATAAAGAACCTGCAGTAAGTTACCAAAATGCAGAAATCGTACTTCCTAAGTTTACTGCTTCTCACCCAGGTGAAGAAATTGGTCTTGGAAACATTACAACTTCAATCAAAGTTGTTCGTAAACCTTCTTCAGGTAGTGAAGTTGAGTACACAGTAACTGAAGTTGCAAATGGATATAAATTTAATCCAGGTGAATTTGATACAGATAGCAATAAAAAGACAGGTGAAGGAACTTACACTGTAACTTATAGAGCAGTTGCTCCTACTGGTAAAGTTGCTGAAAAGACATTCACATTCACAGTTGGTGATAAAACTGGTCCTAAGATTTATCTTGGTGCTTCAGATGTAAATATGCCAGGTAATATGGTGCTTAAAGAAAACTTAACTTTAACTCTTGATACAAGCATTATTACTATTGAAGATAACTATGATGGTTCAATCAGTATTGAAGACCTTAAGATTACAGTTTATGACCCAGATAATACACTTATTGGTTCAAGCGTTGAAGGTGAATATGTTTACAAATTAGATAAAGTTGGAACTTATACTATTTACTATAAAGTTACAGATTCTAATAACAACCCAACAACTGTTACAAAAACATTCGAAGTAACAAGTGATAGTGAAACAACAGAAGATAAAGGAAACGATACTATAATGGTTGTTTCAATCGTGCTAGCATTAGTTCTTCTTGGTGGTGTTATTGTTTATTTCTTCAAACCAGAGAAAAAGACTTTAGATACTGCTAAAAAATTAAAATAATTTAAAATAAAAAAGCAATCATCAGATTGCTTTTTTTGTTTTCAAATTGCTTATTACAAGGCTATTCATATTGACTTTTTTGTAGAAAAATGCTATTATCGCTATAAAGGAGCATATCGTGAAAAATTCTATTTTGTATAATTCAATGATTATGCTGTTACTTTTTGCAATTTCACTAAATGTGTATGTTATGATTAATCCTGCTCCATCTATTAATCAGTTTGAAGATGATTTAAAAAGCGAGATTGAGCAAGAAATTATAGAGGAAGAAAAAAATGAAGTGCAGGTTGATGAGGAAAAAAAAGAACTTCCTAATTGCCCTGCCTTTAGAGATGCTTTATCTGCATATGAATATGCAAGTAAGATATTAGAATCACAAAAGGATTTATATGTTGCAGGGTTTGGCTCTGTTTCAGCAGCAGGCGGGTTAGGAAATCAATCTATTAAAACTATAAAAAAAATAGATTGTGATGGAAATATATACTGCGAATCCGTTTCTAAAAAAGCAGGAATGTTTGGTGTGAATGTTGCTGAAGCGACTTTGTATCAAAATGATGGTTATATTTTAAAAAATAATACAAAAGATATTTCTGATTCTTTAGTTGCAAATTATTCAGGTACATATCAAAAAGTTTCAGTTGATAGTTATTTAAAAGATTATAAACTTCTTCCTTGGGAAAGAAGTTATGATATTAATGCTGGCAGTATTTCACAAAGTAGTATAACATTTAATGGAAAAGTGTTTAAATGTTCTATGATACTTAATAAAAATGCTGTTGTAAAATATGGTGAAAAAATCAAAAAGTCAAGTGATGCTAAATCACTACCAAATTTTTCTAGCATTTCTGTTAACTTTACTATTGATATAAAGGGCAGGTTTGTTTCTTTTAGTAGTTCAGATTCTTATGTTATAAATATAGGTGTTTCAGCATCAGTTTCTCAAAATTTAACTGAGACATATTATTATAAAAAAGTAGTTATTGACGAGGTGTAGTATGATTGAACTTAGTACATACAAACTTAATATAAAAATAGGTTCAGTGTTTAATCTGTCTGATATTAAAGTCCTTGATAATTCAATGGAAATGGATAGTAGAAATTATCAAGTTAAGATTGAAGGTGGGAAGTATACAGGCGACCCTAAATATCCTGACAGATTTTATTTAACACAAATCGCTACTTATAGAGTTAAGTTTTTTGTTAGAAAGTTTGATGGAAATGTTGATGTTAAAGAATGTTTAGTTACAGTAGAAGATGTTGAGGCAAAAATTAATGTTAACCATAAAGGTAAAGTTTTAACATATAAAGAGCCTAAAATGAAACTTCCAAGTTTTACTGTTTCTCACCCTTGTTTAGAGTATAAAACAGGGAATGTAAACACTTCTGTTAAACTTTTTAGAACTTCTTTTGTGGGAAATGATATTGAGTATACTGTTCATCAAAAAGATGGCGAGTATATGGTTGACTTACTTGAACACGGTGTGGGAAATAGTGAAGAGCCTTGTGCGGGCGAGTACGCTGTAATTTATAGAGCAATTACATCAAGCGGTGTTATTGCAGAAAAAGTTCTTTCTTTTGGTATTGGAGCAGAAGCTAAAGCAGCGGTTATGAGAAGAGAAAAGGAAGAGCAAAAAGAAAATGATGAGCCGGTAGCAAGGTCATTAGGTAGAAAAAAAATTAATGTTGTGATTGTTGCATTAGTTTTAATTATATCTATAGTATTAGGTGTTTTTGTTTCAAATATAAAGCCGGAAGATTTATCACCTGGTGATGATGAAACAATACTTACTCCGGGAACGGGAAGCGAGGATACAGGAGAAACAACTGTTCCTGAGGTTGAAGAAAAATTAGAGATTGTAAATCCAGCAAATGCGATTGCGGCTTTTAGTTGTGGAGAGGCTTATTTAAAAACTGCTAAATCTTATGAGATTGAGTATGTTGGAAACTTCTATGGTAGCAAAGAGGTTGCAGGTAAAAAATATGTTGTTCAAGAAACAATAAGAGGAATGACAAAGTATTATCAAGTTGTATACTATAATATATTAGATGTTACTAAAAATGCAGATGGAAACTTTGGTGGAAATCTTTACTTAAGAGCAATTATGCCGGGCGCCAACATTGTTTTAAGTCAAATGAATAAACGAGAAAAAGTGTTTGGTGATGCGTGGGACGAAACCACTGTAGATAAGTTTGCTTTATTCTTAAATAGAAAAGCGGGTAAACCTTATATCAAAGTAGATTCAAGTACAGTTACTAATCAAATAAGCTTTTCTCATGATGGAAATAAGTGGGATTATACTCTTGAACTTGATCCTAATAAAGCATTAGCGGATTATAAGCCTTCAATTAATAGTATGTTTGATATTTTTATTGATGACTATACATACACTATAAAATCAGTAAAGGTTACAGGCTCTATTACTGCTAAAGGTGGTCAACCTATTAAAAATAAGTACGAAATAGTTTGTGGTGTTACTGTAACATATAGAGGTATAAAGATTAACATTAGTAATGCTATGTTAACATTTACTGAAACTTTCTCAAAGTATAATAAAGTAACACAAGTTGAAGATGAGTATGTTAATCCTATTAGTTAAAAATAAAAAAAACTTTAACAAGCGTTAAAGTTTTTTTATTAATAAGTTAGTGTTTCTTTTTGTTTAAATGTATACACAGCCATATAACAAGCGGCTAAAGTAGATATAGTTAAGAAAATATTTGATTTCATAACTAAAAACCAATTTCCAACTTCAGGGATATGGTAGATTACTTTTCCATCAATGTTTCTAGGGTAAACATTTTCAACTTTGTCAGCATCAATAT
>JAEIGA010015724.1_pt1 | contig 11516 bp, 9 predicted proteins | sample 9270691 | NCBI WGS metagenome assembly JAEIGA01 (sample SAMN17057246, study PRJNA624740) | gut metagenome | biome: biome; isolation source: fecal sample | host: Bos grunniens | place: China: Xizang | collected 2019
AATCGTCTTAAAGGCAGACGGACTTGCGCTTGGCAAGGGCGTTCTGATCTGCAATACAAAAGAAGAGGCCATTGCCGGCGTACATGAGATCATGATGGATAAGAAGTTCGGCGATGCCGGCAACCACATGGTCGTGGAAGAATTCATGACAGGAAGAGAAGTCTCTGTGCTTTCTTTTGTTGACGGCAAGACGATCCGGATCATGGCTTCCGCACAGGATCACAAGAGGGCAAAGGATGGCGATCAGGGCCTGAATACCGGTGGTATGGGAACCTTCTCACCAAGTCCGTTCTTTACGGATGAGGTCCGTGCATTCTGTGAAGCGAATATTTTCCAGAAGACCGTTGACGCAATGGCTGCTGAGGGGCGTCCGTTTCAGGGCGTGATCTTCTTTGGACTGATGCTGACAGAAGACGGCCCGAAGGTGCTTGAATACAATGCGCGTTTCGGAGACCCGGAGGCACAGGTCGTTCTTCCGCGGATGAAGAATGATATCATCGATGTCATGGAAGCCTGTGTGGATGGTACACTTGATCAGATTGATCTCGCGTTTGAAGACAATGCAGCAGTCTGTGTGGTGCTGGCCAGTGACGGATATCCGGTCTCCTATGAAAAAGGATTTGTGATCAGCGGTCTGGAGAAGTTTGACGAAGCTGACGGCTATTATTGCTTCCATGCCGGAACAAAGAAAAATGAGGACGGTGCGTTCATCACCAACGGCGGACGCGTTTTGGGTGTGACCGCAAAAGGTGCTACACTTCCGGAGGCCCGTGCAAATGCATACCAGGCAACAGAATGGGTTTCTTTTGCAAACAAATACATGCGTCATGACATCGGTAAAGCGATTGATGAGGCATAAGAGCAGAACATAAAAAATCCCGGATGACAGATCCGTCAGAGTTCTGACGGATCTGTCATCCGGGTTTTTTCGTCTGATAAGATTATTCGGCCTGATCTTCTGCTTCCCATTCCTCTAATGTTTCATTTAAAATGGCAATGATATTCTCTTCGCCGACTTCCTCTAAAGCAGATGAGATCGTATCCATACGATCGAAGAAGCTTGGGCCTCTTTTTTCCGTCGTACAAGCAGAACCGCAGGTGCTGCAGTCATGTGTGCACTGCTCTTCGGGATTCAAATAATTCTCGTTCATTACGGCGTCTCCTTTCACAATTTTCGTCTAGTATACACAATAAATCAGAAAAAGACCAGAAAAATTTCAGATTGATTTGCTGAGATCCTTTTTGACCTGGGCGAGACGGCGCTCCGGGATCGGAATGATCGTTCCGTCGGTCATGATCAGATGTTTATTGTTGATCTCGTAAAGATAGAGCGGGTTGACCAGGTAACTGATGTGTGGACGATACAGACAGGAGAGGGTATCTTTTGCCAATTGAGAGAGCGTCGCGTTTGCGCGGATGCTTCCGGCATGTGTATGGATGATGCTGTTCATATGATCACTTTCTGCCCATATGATGTCGTCTTTTTCCAGAAAGTGGATGGAATGATCTTTATCTTTGATCCGAATCAGATTTGGCCGTGAGGAAGTGTAGGCTGGCCGGCGTTCTCTTACCAATGCATTCCGTGGAGTGGCAGGTACAAAAAGAGCGTCTGAAGCTGTTTTTTTCATATCGATATCGTTCTCAGTATTCGAGATTTGAAACAGCGTAATACGCCAGACAGGATAATCTTCCTGTGTTGAGACATTCAGCCAGCAAACAAGAAGCTGATACGGCAGCTGCAGATCCGGAATCTCGTTTCGATAACGATCCAGTGTGTATTTCATCAGGATGGAGCAGAACGGACCGGACTGTGTCTGCACGGACGGAGCGGCTTTGCGGACTGCGTATCTGATAGATGCATTTGTAGAGCGAGGCAGATCGCGGATCGAGAGCGGTGTCTGTTCTCCAGTCTCATAATATGGGACATCAAATAAAAAGCATTCATTTGTGTAACGCGAAAACAGCGCCATATCATTTTGGTAAAAACCGGATAAAACGCGAAGGGTATCAGATTCAAGATTTATTCTTTTTTTCATGTTTCATTTTTTGGGATGAATCGCGAAATGCGACAGGAATGAAATATGCAAAAATATAATAGCGAAAATGCATAAATAATGCAAGAAAATCTTTAACAGAAGTATGATATTTTGGTATAATAAATTTAGTATCGGGCTTTATAAAGCCTGAAAACAGGGGGATTTGAGGGAAACATGAGAGAGCGTTTTTGTGGCATTCTGCTTCCTGTGAGCAGTTTGCCTTCAGCATATGGCATTGGCAGTTTTTCAGAAGCAGCAAAGGAGTGGATCCGTTTTTTAAAAAAAAGTGGACAGCAGTACTGGCAGATTCTGCCGTTGGGACCGATCAGTTACGGAGACTCTCCATATCAATCTTTTTCGACATTTGCCGGGAACCCGCTTTTTATTGATCTGGAGAAACTGATTGCAGACGGATTTCTTACAAGGGAAGCGTGTGATCAGGCCGATCTGATCTCTGATCCAAACTATGTAGATTATGGGAAGCAATACTATCATCGTTTCCCTCTTCTATATGAAGCTTTTACAAATATTGATCATGAAAGCGATCCAAAGTTTGCGGCGTTTTGTATAAAGAATAAGAACTGGCTGCATGATTATGCGTTATTTATGGCATGCAAGGACAGTCATGACGGTGCGCCCTGGACGGATTGGGAAGATGATTTAAAAAAGCGCAAAAAATCCGCGCTGCAGAAAGTCGAGGAAGAAAAGGCAGACAGGATCCGGTTTTATGAATATCTGCAGTATCTGTTTTCTCTGCAGTGGGAAGAGATCAGAGCATATGCCAAAGAGAACGGGATCAGCATCATTGGTGATATCCCGATCTATGTTGCGCTGGACAGTGCCGATGTATGGACCAATCCAAAGTTGTTCCAACTGGATAAAAACCTTGATCCGATTGCCGTAGCCGGTTGCCCGCCGGATGCGTTTTGCGAGGACGGACAGCTCTGGGGGAATCCGCTCTATGACTGGGATTATCATAAGAATACGGGCTATGAATGGTGGATCTCCAGGATTCGTCATTGCAGCGAGCTCTATGATATGGTGCGGATCGATCATTTCCGGGGATTTGATGAATACTATGCCGTACCGTTTGAAGAAGAGACGGCAAGGAAAGGCACCTGGGAACCCGGTCCGGGGATGGAACTGTTTGATCTGATCAAAAAAGAAGTACCGGAACTGGAGATCATTGCGGAAGATCTTGGCTTTATCACAGACAGCGTACGAAAGCTTGTCGCAGACAGCGGTTTTCCGAATATGAAAGTGCTGCAGTTTGCGTTCGGAAGTGATTCGGAGAATGAATATCTGCCAAACTGGTATGACGAGAACTGCGTTGTCTATACCGGCACACATGACAATGCAACGCTGATGCAGTTTATTGCACAGATGCCGGGATATGAACGATATCATGTAGAAGAATATCTGAATCTCCATCCGGACCGGAACGAGGCATTAAGTGACGGACTGATCCGTCTGGCGCTCGGAAGCGTGGCGCGGTACTGTATCATTCCGATGCAGGATTACCTGCAGCTTGGTGCAGAAGCACGGATCAATACACCATCGACAATCGGCGGGAACTGGGAGTGGCGAATGTCAGACTGGCAGATGAGAGATGAGCGCCTTGCAGAAAAGATCCGTTATCTTTGCGGATTGTTCGGAAGATTCGGACACCGGATCAAAGAAGAAAAAGAATCGTCATAAGACGAGATGAATAGAATGGAAGCTGTTGGTAAATTCGCACAATTAGGGGGAGTATTATGGAATTTCGGCAACTGCTTCAGTTTTATGAAGTATGCAAACAGGGAAGTTTTTCCGCGGCAGGAGAACGTCTTTATATGACACAGCAGGCCGTCGGGAAATCGATGAAACAGCTGGAAGATGAGCTTGCGGTCATCCTGTTCGTCAGAGAGAAATCCGGAGTCAGTCTGACTCCGCAGGGGCAATATCTCGAAAGCAGATGCGAGAAATTGTTCCAGTTTATTCATGAGACGGAGGATCAGATCCAGCTGATCGGGGCGAACTGCCCGCTGCGGCCCAAGATTCTGGTTCCGCAGGCGGCAGCAGAAGAGATGGAGACAAATGAGAAGCTGTATCAGGAGATTCTGCAGTCTCCGATCATGTCCTGCATGATCGAGCCGGAATCGTATGAAGACCGCCTGTCAGAGCGGGATGTCGATGCGGTGATTCAGACATCGCCTTCGCAGAATTCGGAGCGGATGAGCTATCCTCTTTTGAATATCTCCATGTGCGCAGCGCTTCATGAGTCAGACCATTCGATCACCAAAAAAGAAATGATGCTTCGTGATTTCCGCAACAGGGATATTATTCTGATGGAGAGCTGGAAGCAATCAAACAAAAAGCTCCTGCGAAGCTTTCAGGAACAGAATATTTCCTTAAACAGCATCCAGTATGTAAAAACCATGAAGGATGGGTTAAAGAAGACTGCTGCGAATGAAGGGATCTTTATCCTGCCTGAGCGTGATTTTAAGATGCTGGATAAGAAAGGGACCCAGATGATCCCGATCAAAAAAAGAAGCTTTTCTTTGAATCTGTTCTTTATCTCCAGAAAAAAGGATCCCTGTCAGAGAGAGATCCTGAGGGTATATGAATTTCTGAAGATCCGTCTGCTGCATTTCTAACTGTCAGAGACGGTTGCGGAAGGGAATCAAAAAGAGGATTGGTATATGAAAAAAGTACTTGTCGCCATGAGCGGAGGTGTTGACTCAAGCGTGACGGCGTACCTGTTAAAAAAACAGGGGTATGACTGCATCGGCGTAACGATGCGGCTTTATGAAAATGAAACAGTCGGACTGCAGCGGGAAAATACCTGTTGCAGTCTGGATGATGTTGAGGATGCCCGAAGCGTGTGTTACCGCATCGGGATTCCTTTTTATGTCTTCAATTTCAAAGATGAGTTTGAAGAGCAGGTGATCCGCCGGTTTGTCTGCACTTATGAAAGCGGAAGTACGCCGAATCCATGTATCGACTGTAACCGGTTTATGAAGTTTGCGCTTCTTTACCGAAGAGCACAGGAGCTTGGCTGCGACTATATCGCGACAGGGCATTATGCGCAGATCGTTTATGATGAGGATAGGAAACGATATCTTTTAAAAAGAGGGCTGGATGGGAAAAAAGACCAGAGCTATGTGCTTTATGCGCTGACACAGGAGCAGCTTGCCGCAACACTCTTCCCGTTGGGCGGTCTGACAAAGGAAGAGGTCAGAACGATTGCCGAGGAAAACGGGTTTATCAATGCAAAGAAGGCCGACAGCCAGGATATCTGCTTTGTGCCGGACGGTGATTACACTGCATTCCTGCGCCGTTATACGGGAAATGATTATCCGGAAGGAGATTTTGTAGACTTAAAAGGAAATGTGCTCGGACGACATAAGGGCACCGTTCATTATACGATCGGTCAGAGAAAAGGACTCGGGGTCGCGGCAGGGGAGCCGCTATATGTGATCGGAAAGGATCTTGAAAAAAACCAGGTGATCTTAGGAAAAGCGGGGGAAGGGATGATCGCTTCTTTCGTTGCGGACGAACTGAATATGATCAAGGTGCCTGCTTTGGACGGTCCGCAAAAATATATGGTCAGCATCCGGTATCACCAGACGCCGCAGCCTGCACTTGTGACACAGCTTTCCGAAACAGAAGTAAGGATCGAACTTGACAGTCCGCAGCGCGGGATCGCGCCGGGACAGGCGGTCGTCATTTATGACGGCGATGATGTGGTCGGCGGAGCGACGATCCGGAAGACAGACCTCATGTAAAAGTATAGTTTACTCAAAGGACAGCGGATTCATCGGTTCGCGTCCTTCTTTGTTTCCTTCAAGGAATGAGATCCCATACATGGAAAGCCCGTAGACCAGACGGCCAACCTCATCGATCGAGAGCGCATAGTTGCTCGCGACCCAGTTTTCGAGAATGCCCATCAGTCCGTATGAGATGTAAGCATATGCGTAGTCCATGTCGATCGCAGTTGCTTTGGGATACATTTCACTCCAGACCCGCAGACTGTTATCATATCCGAGATAGATCAGCTGTCTGATAAACCCGGTATCGCCATGCGGACCGATCAGGATCGAGAACAGATCCTTGTTTTTATCTACCAGATTTAAAAGATCATCAAACCAGTTGTCAGTTGTCAGGGAAGCCAGAATATCTTCAAAGACATCGTTCTGGATCTGAGACATCAGACTGTTGACATCTTCATAATAGGAGTAAAATGTGCTCCGGTTGATATCTGCCAGCTTGCAAATGTCCGTTACCGTGACTTTTGCAAGCGGTTTTTCTTTTAAGAGGTCAAACAGGGCCTCGCGGATTACGGATTTGGTATATTTTGTACGGCGGTCTGTTGCCATAGTAACGCTCCTTTTATGTTCACTTATACTCTATTGTGTAGAATTATCGACAATTATACCACAAAATGTGGGAAAACGCACATAATATTGGAAATTGACGGTTGTTTTTGCTTTTGGAATCCGTATAATTAACATGAAGTAAGATAGACAACATAGTGTTGGTTTTATGACACATTGATTAGAAAATCATGAAAAGGAGGAAATGTTAAGTGGCAAGTTTATCACATACCATGCAGAGAAAAGCATTCAGCGCAGCGATCGATGTTGCACTTCGCCGCCTGAATAAGGATAGAGAAAAGGGACTGTTACAGATCGTCGACCTGGCGAAGCGTTTTATGGGTGACAACTTTACAGATGCAGCCTATGAGGGAGCAAAAGCAGTAATCAAGAATCCGGACCATAAATGGAACAAGTTTGTAAACCGGATGCTTGATGAGGTAGACCCGAATGTGGCAAAGATGACAGCCCTGAACCTGGGATTTGAAGCAGCTTTTTACGGAACAAAGACCATTCGCCACATGCGTGAGGTTCATAACTGCAACATCCCGTGGCTGATCCTGATGGATCCGACCTCTGCCTGCAACCTGCGTTGTACCGGATGCTGGGCAGCAGAGTATGGTTACAAGCTGAATCTGACTTTTGAAGAGATGGACAGCATCGTAACACAGGGTAAAGAACTGGGCGTTTACTTCTATATGTTTACAGGCGGTGAGCCGCTGGTTCGTAAAGATGACCTGCTTCGTCTTTGCCGCAAGCATCGCGATGTCGCTTTCCACAGCTATACAAACGGAACCCTGATCGATGAAGAATTCTGCAAGCAGGTACGTGAAGTCGGAAACCTTTCCTTCTCCCTGAGTCTGGAAGGTTTTGAAGAGGCAAATGACGGACGTCGTGGCGATGGTATCTTCCAGAAGGTTATGAACGCAATGGATCTGATGAAGTCTTATGGTCTGTTCTTCGGCGTATCCGTATGCTATACCAAGAAGAATCTGGATGCCGTTCTTTCCGATGAGTTCGTAGATCTGCTGATCGAAAAGGGATGCCGTTACGCATGGTACTTCCACTACATGCCGGTTGGAAACGATGCAGATACCGAATTGCTTCTGACACCGGAACAGCGTGTTTACATTTATCACAGACTGCGTGAGATCCGCGCGCTTGAAGGCGGCAAGCCGATCATGCTGATGGATTTCCAGAACGACGGCGAGTTCGTAGGCGGATGTATCGCAGGCGGAAGAAACTACTTCCATATCAATGCAAACGGTGATGCAGAACCGTGCGTATTCATCCATTACTCAGGCGCAAACATCCGTAAGAATACACTGCTTGAGTGCCTGAAGCAGCCGCTGTTCATGGCATATCGTGACAACCAGCCGTTCAACGACAATATGCTTAAGCCGTGCCCGATGCTTGAGAATCCGGAAGTGCTGCAGCGTATCGTAAAAGAATCCGGCGCAGTGTCCACAGACCTGCAGTCACCTGAAACAGCTGAGCACCTGTGCGCGAAGTGTGAAGATTATGCACAGGCCTGGGCACCGGAAGCAGATAAGCTCTGGGCTGAGCATCCGCATGTGAAGAGAGGATACATCAACTATAAGCCGGAAAATCTTGCAGCATTCAAAGAGAGAAATAAGGATGTCATTGCGTAGGCGGAAAGGAGAAAAAGATGGCTACAGTAAAGCATAATGCAGGAAGAAAAGCATTTGAAGTTGCTTTTAACCGCATCTATAAATACATCAATAAAGACCGCCAGGCGCATGTTGTAAAACTGCTGAATCTGGCACACAAGATCACCGGTAACACCTTCCCGGAATATTTCTGGGACAATGCCATTGAAGAGTTCAGTGATATGAACAATAAATGGGCAAAGGTTGTTAACAAAGCATTTGATGACCTGCATCCGAATGTTGTAAAACAGCATGTTCTGAACATGGGTTATGAAGCCGGTCTGACAGGCTTTAAACAGGTAAAGGCAAACCGTGAAAAGTATGGATGTAATGTACCGTGGGTTATCTTAATGGACCCGACCTCTGCCTGCAACTTAAGATGTACAGGCTGCTGGGCAGCAGAGTATGGTCATAAGCTGAACCTGACCAATGAAGAGCTTGACAGCATCATCACACAGGCAAAAGAGCTGGGAATCCACTTCTTCGTATTGACAGGCGGTGAGCCGCTGGTGCGTAAATGGGACATCATCAAGCTGGCTGACAAGCACAATGACTGTGCGTTCCATATCTTTACAAATGGTACTCTGATCGATGATGATTTCTGTAAAGAAGTACAGCGCGTTGGTAACATTTCCTTTGCAATCTCCATCGAGGGAACAGAAGAGACCACAGACGACCGTCGTGGTGCAGGTGTATATCAGAAGGTTATGGCAGCATTTGACAAGCTGCATGAGTACGGACTGCTTTACGGTGTTTCCGTTTGCTACACCAGCAAGAACTACAAGGCGGTTACAACTGACGAGTTCCTGAACAACCTGGTAGATCACGGTGTACTGATCGCCTGGTATTTCCACTATATGCCGGTTGGAAAAGATGCTTCCACAGATCTTTTGCTGACACCGGAACAGCGTGCGTATATGGTTGAGCGTGTACGTGGTATCCGTATGAGAACCTGTGACATTCCGCTGTTCACACTGGACTTCCAGAACGACGCGGAATTCGTAGGCGGATGTATCGCAGGCGGTAAGAACTATCTGCACATCAACCCGAACGGTGATGTTGAGCCGTGTGTATTTATTCATTATTCCGGTGCAAACATTCGCGAGAAATCTCTGCTTGAATGTCTGCAGCAGCCGTTGTTTATGGCTTACCATAACAACCAGCCGTTTAACGACAATATGCTTCAGCCGTGCCCGATGCTTGAGAATCCGCAGATGATCAAGCAGATGGTAGAGGCTTCCGGAGCACATTCTACAGACATGCAGGCAGAAGAGCCGGTTGATGATCTGATCGCAAAGACCGTTCCATATGCTGAGAACTGGGCTCCGACAGCAGAGAAGATCTGGGCAGAGCATAAAGAGCACATCGAAGAGATCAAAAAAGAGCACGAGGCAAAATACGGAAAAGCATCCAATGCTTAAGTGTTTGACGTAGTTTTTTCATAACGACAGCATTCAGAATTCTGAGGAGAATCTTAAGATTTTCCTCAGAATTTTTTCATTGACAGAAAAACACAAGGGGCGTATCGTCATGGATGATAAAGCATTCAAACGACTGCGGCAGTAGAACATCATATTGAATGAGGATACCTGGAATGAAAAAAAACAATAAAGATCAGATCAAAGAAAATCCCGGAAAAAAGAAAAAGAAGATCATCATCATCGTGGTGATCGCCGCTGCAGTGATCGCGGCATTTGCAGCTTTTCATGCACATCAGAAAAAGATGGCAGACAGCATTATGCCGACAGTCGCAACCGATCAGGTGACGCGAAAAACACTGACATCATCGATCGCTGCGACAGGCACGATCAAAAGTAAGACTGTCACAGATGTGACAGCTGCCGGTGTCGGAGAGACCGGCCTGAAGGTGACCGGTGTGAATGTGCAGGTGGGCGATGTTGTAAACGAAGGTGATGTGGTTTGCACGTTTGATGTCAGCAGTGCAAAGGAGCAGCTGGCGGATGTAAAGGATGCGCAGGCGAAGGCAGAGGCTGCGGAGGCACAGAGCAGGAAAAGCGCGCAGAGAGCGTATGATCAGGCGGTGTCATCGAAGGAAACCCAGTTAGAGGCGGCGCAGGCGGAGATTGACGCAGCGTCAGCGAATGTTACGCAGGCAAAGAATGAGCTGGCGGCACTTGGTGAAGAAAAGAGTGCGGCCAGGGAAGCGCTGGATGTGGCAAGTGAGGAATTATCAAAAGCAAACGAAAGTGGAGATGAAGCCGCGATCAAAGCAGCGCAGAAAAACGTGGATGATGCTGAGACCGCGTATGAAGAGTTAACAGATCCGAAGTATGAACAGACCTTAAAAGATGCAGTTACTTCTGCTGAAGCTGCATACCGACAGGCCTGTGCTGCATACCAGACGACATCAGATTCTGCCGATGAAGCGATCGCTTCTGCAAAGGATGCGCTGGATACGGCGAACCTTGGATCGGATTCATCAGACAACAGCACAAAAGCGCAGATCCGTTCCCTGCAGGAAGCGATTGACGGAGAATCCCTGAAATCGCCGGTTTCAGGCACGGTAACGGCTGTCAACGTGAAAGAAGACGGTATTTATACAGGCGGAGCTGTCGTTACGATCCAGGATACAAATGATCTTTATGTAGAGGCGAGCATCAAAGAAACAGACATTGCGGATGTCAAAGAAGGCATGGAGGTTCTGATCAAGACCGATGCAACGGGGGACGAAGAGCTGACAGGAAAGGTGACAAGTGTGGCACCGACAGCAGGGGGCGGTACGTCTCTTCCGAGTGATGCCGCAGAAGGTCTGATGTCGGGAAACACCGCTTCTTCAGGATCCGGTTATCTGATTGAGATTGATCTGCTGCAGAATAATGAGCGGCTCCGGATCGACATGACGGCAAAGCTTTCACTGATCAAAGAGCAGAAGAAAAACATTCTGGTCGTACCATACGATGCGATCTTTACAGATGAGAACGGAAATAAGACGCTTCATGTTGTATCGGGACCGGCCGGCGAGACAGGACTGTCTGCAGACGAAGAAGCATTGGCGCCAGAAGCTTCGGGCGGATACGAGGAAGTACAGGTGGAAACCGGTATGGAAAGCGGATATTATGTTGAGATCCTGCCGACTCCGGGGATAGAAAACGGTACCGTGATACTGCTGCCTGAAGCTGATGAAAACAGTCTGGATGAAATGGATCCGGCAGGCGGGCTTGGCTGATCGAGATGCAGCCGTATCACTGCTGTAATGGATGTGACCATGTTATTTGAAGTAAGAAGCAGGAGAACAGCATGAAACAAAATGTGATTGAAATGCATCACATTATCAAACGTTTTTTTGAGGGGCAGGAAAACGAGCTTCAAATCTTGAACGGGATCGATCTGTCTGTCGAGGACGGGGAGTTTCTGTCGATCGTTGGCGAATCCGGATCCGGGAAGTCGACGCTGATGAACCTGATCGGGCTGTTGGACCGCCCGACAGAAGGCAC
>JAEIGA010015725.1_pt1 | contig 11516 bp, 12 predicted proteins | sample 9270691 | NCBI WGS metagenome assembly JAEIGA01 (sample SAMN17057246, study PRJNA624740) | gut metagenome | biome: biome; isolation source: fecal sample | host: Bos grunniens | place: China: Xizang | collected 2019
AAAATCTCAAAAACATCACCTACTGTAATAGGTCCAACTAACAAAGTTCGACGAATACCACCAATATTTGTTACCGCCATATCTACATCTGAAATATATTTTCTCCCCTCAGTCAACAAAATATCAGCCACCAAATTAGTAAGCTTACTCTCTGGCTTACCAACTTCCATTGTTTCAACCGCCTCACCTATAACAACATTCATTGATAGCTCTTTCTTTGCTTTATAAGGTGCAACCAACGAATCCATTACATCATTTTGCAACGAACCATCAACATCAATCAGCTGAATATCTACTATCTTAGGCTTACTTTGTTGCTCCTTTCTGTTAAACATAGTCACAGCCATAACACAAGCAACAATCACAAACGTAGTTACTATCTTCTTCATATCAATCTTTGTGCTCAAGTTGATAACCAAAATTACGTAATTTACGTTCTCTATTACGCCAATCTTTTTCAACTTTCACATATAATTGAAGGAAAACTTTTTTCTCAAAAAATGCCTCAATATCTTTGCGAGCCTCAGTGCCAACTTTACGCAATGCAGCACCTTGTTTCCCAATTATAATACCCTTCTGCGAATCTCGTTCACAGAATACTACAGCACTAATACGTATAATATTCTCCTCTTCTTTAAATTCCTCCACCATCACCTCTACTGCGTATGGTATCTCTTTATCATAATTCAATAAAATCTTCTCACGAATAATCTCGTTCACAAAAAATCTCTCAGGACGATCTGTCAAAGCATCTTTATCAAAAAATGGAGGCGAATCAGGCAACAATCCTTTGATTCTCTCAAACAACTGCCCTATACCAAATTTCTCTGCTGCTGAAATTGGGAATATCTCTGCATTAGGCAATTCTTTACGCCAAAACTCAACCAATTCCTCTAATCGTTTTTGATCAATCAAATCAATTTTATTAATAATCAAAATTGTATTCACATGATCCATCTGTTTCACTTTATCAAGGAAAAAAGCATTTTTCTCCGCAGAATCCAATACGTCCGTCACATACAACAACACATCCGCATCAGTCAATGCCGATTGCGAAAATCCAAGCATTGATTCCTGTAATTTATAGTTAGGTTTCAATACTCCTGGAGTATCAGAATATACAATTTGAAAATCCTCGCCGTTCACAATACCCATGATACGGTGACGAGTTGTCTGTGCTTTAGACGTAATAATAGAAATTCGTTCGCCTACAAGGGCATTCATCAACGTAGATTTACCCACATTCGGGTTACCTACAATATTTACAAAACCTGCTTTATGTATCATAATTTAATAGATAATCCGTCGTTTTTAACGAATAAAGTTACATTACCTTACTACTTACGACTTCTAAGGTGCAAATTTACAAAAAAATCCCCATTCCACCAAAAACTAAATCAACAAGCAAAAACAAAAGTACAAAAAACTAATATTTCACTACTCTACACATCAAGATTCTCTATTACAATTGACATATTTTCTAACACATCCATTTCTCATTTATCTCACTTTACCATCTATTTCAAAGAAAAGTTTTTTACTAAAAATATGCATATCTCAAAAAAATATGCATCATGCATTGTATATTATGTATTTTTTAGTAACTTTGCAATCTACTATATATTATCTAAAATTACAAATTATGAAAAAAACAGCACTAATATTATTATGCATTGTGCACTGTGCATTATACATTGATGTAGCAGCTCAAAAACACAGTGCAGTAACAACCAATACCACAAGCGGTCGTTTCGAAATCGTACAATCAAAATTATTACGCTCACTAACTTTCAAACTCGACAAATATACAGGTGATGTATATATGTTCGACGAAACAATGAGTGATTCAACCGTATGGTTTCAAATTCCTCGCGAAATAGTCGAAACAGATACAATTCCTTATGAAAATCAAATCAATTATCAAATCTATTTAGGAGGTTATATAGCACGAGATTGTTTCTTAATTAATCTCAACAACGGACTAACTTGGGCTTTCATTCAAGATGAAAATCATCAATACGTATTCGAATTATTAAAATAAAAAAAAGAGGTAAACTACTTTTGTTTACCTCTTTTTTCACTTTTTACAAAAAGATTAAATCTCAAAATCTACATCGAAATCATATTTTTTCTCTTCTGTTGTAGGAACATTTTCTACCACAGGAGCTTCTTCGATAACAGCAGAAGCTGGTTGTTCATTACGATAGCTACGGAACTCACGAATATCACGCGCACCATTAGCTGCATTGTTTTCATTGATAAAACCAATAATTTCAGTCAATGCATCTGTGAATTTTTCAAAATCTTCTTTGTAAAGGAAAATTTTGTGTTTTTCATACATTACAGGAGCATTTTCATCTTCTGCGAATTTCTTCTTACTCTCAGTGATTGCAAGAAATAAATCATTGTTACGACTACGTTTCACATCAAGGTAATAAATACGTTTACCTGCTTTTACCGACTTAGAGAACACAATTTCTTGCTCTTTTCTCTCATTTTTGAATTCTTCCATATCAATACAACTCTGTTTTTAAATATCTGACTATCAAATAGTCAAACAAAATTAAATTGTTTTATTAAAATAAATAAATAAGGTTTATTTTCAATCTCCAAAGTTGTAATTTTTTTTTGACATAACAAAATATTTTTTAATCTTTTTTCAAAAAAAATACATTTCGCCCCACAAAAGACACATATACACCTAATATACAGAAGATTAATTATATTTTTCAAATTTCAAATTTCAAATTTCAAATTTTATTGCTACTTCCAATATTTTTTCGTAACTTTGCAAATAAATTAGATAAAAGATAAAAGACACGAGATAATAGACATAAAAATCAGAAATCTAAAATATCTCACATCTCGTGTCTCGTGTCTAAAATCCAACATCTAAACCTATCATTTAAGCGTAATGATCAATAGAGCTCTTTTAAGAATTAAGGTAGCACAAGTTTTGTATGCTTGCTTTGCAAAAGAAAACACCGACCTCACAGCGGCTGAAAACGAATTGCAATTAAGCGTACAAAAGTCGTATGATTTATATCACTACATATTGCTACTCATTGCAGAATCTCGCAGATATACAGAAGTTAAAGCCGACTCTCTTCGCGATCGTATCGGTGGTGTACGCGTAAACGAAATGTTCAACGAACAATTCATGAACAACAAGTTTGCTCGACAATTAGGAGAAAATACTGATTTATACTCTTATGCCAACGAAAGAGGATTAACTTGGGCTGAAGATACTGATTTTATCAAATATTTAATATCACAAATCAATCGTCGTGAATATTACGCTCTATACACAGCCAAAAAGAAACTTTCATACGGTGAAGACAAAAAATTCTGGCGCGACATTATAGCAAACGAATTCCAAGAAAATGAACAATTCGACCAATTATTAGAGCAAAAATCTATCTATTGGAGCGATGATTTGGACATTGTTTTAAGTTTTGTAGAAAAAACAATTAAACAATTTAAAGAAGAAAACGGAGCAGATCAACCTCTTCTTCCTATGTACAAAGACGAAGCCGACAAAACGTTTGCTATTAAACTTCTAGACTCTGTACTTCTCCACAATGGCGAATTAGAGAATATTATCACTAAATACCTTATTGATTGGGACATTAACCGCGTGGCGATAATGGATCTTGTAATCCTCAAAACTGCTATTGCCGAACTTCTCTATTTCTCAACTATTCCAGTAAACGTAACACTCGACGAGTATATCGAACTTGCTAAATTCTATGGCACAAAGAAAAGTAGCAAATTCATCAATGGAGTACTTGACAAAGTTGTCAAAGAACTTCGCGAAACAAGCGAATTAAGCAAATTCAAACTTGCTGACAAAAAGAAAAAAGAGACAAAAAAAGCTGTTGAAACAACCGACGAAAACACAACAATTGAAAATTGATATTTCTAATATAATCTAGAATAACTAGATAAGCTAAAAAAATTAGAAAATCTAGAAAATATTAAGAATCTAGCATTCTAATAACTAATAATTAACAACCAATACTATAACAAATGTTAACAACAATTTTATTACAAGCTGCTACAGCAGAAGGCGCTCAAGGCGCAGGTTGGATGAATATGATAATGTTACTCCTCATCTTCGTTATCTTCTATTTCTTTATGATTCGTCCACAAACTAAACGTCAAAAAGAGATTAAAAAATTCCAAGACTCTCTTGAAAATGGTAAAACCGTAATAACTCAAGGGGGTATTTATGGTCGTGTACGTGAAGTAAAAGACAATTATGTCCTCGTAGAAATAGCTGATGGTGTAAAAATACGCGTTAACAAAAACATGGTATTCGATTCACCTGAAGATGCATCACAACAACCTGCAAAATAATTTCAATTATGAACTTCAAACGCTTTTTGGCACACATTAAGCGACAAGGAAATAAAGTTGCTACATTCTTGAAATCTCGAGATGTAGTAACTTTTTTGTTCTTTTTCCTACTCGCTTTCTTTATGTGGTATATGTATAGCATTGGAACACAACGTGAAATCAGCCGTAAAATACCAATAAAATATGTCGGCATTCCCGATGATGTTCAATTAAATAACCATTTACCTGAAAAATTAGGCTTCGTTATCAAAGACGAAGGTAAAACTATTTGGAGTTATAAAAAAAGTTTATTCGACACATTAACTATCGATTTATCTGAAACTTTCAATCAAAATAAAATTGTAGAAATAAAATTCGAAGAACAATTCAAACAAATATTATCACAACTTTCACCTACAACTAAAGTGATTGAATTAACGCCAAGTTATTTCACAACCAAATACATCCGTCTCTACTCAAAATCAGTACCTGTCGTACTAAGCAATGCTGTAAAGTTAGCACCTCAACACGTAATGTACGATACAATTTCTATTCAACCAAAACGTGTAACTATATTAGGCACTTCTGAGACAATAGATTCCATTGCTTATCTATATATAGAACCAATTTTAGGCGAATTTGATAAAACAAAAACCATTGTTGCGAACATTGTAAAACCTAATGGCGTAGAGCTAAATCGGACAACCGTGAATGTTACAATACCAGCCGAAATGTGTACTGAAAAAGAAGTTATAGTGCCAATAAGTTTTGAAAATGTACCTAAAGATATCAATATCAAAACTTTCCCTTCTGAAGTAAAAATACGTTTCAGCGTCAGCCTCAGCCACTATAATTCGGTCACAGAAGATACGTTTAAAGTCATTTTCAATTATGATGATATCAAACTACAAAATAACCAAACAACCAATACACTTCAATTGGATTACACGTCGGGATACATCTTTAATATTCGATTAAACCCTTCTGAAGTGGAATATGTTATCGAAAATGCAAATTAACAAAACTCTAAAAATAGGCATAACAGGAGGTATCGGCTCTGGTAAAAGCGTAATATCACGCATACTAAAAACAATGGGCTATCCTATCTACGATTCCGATTCATGGGCTAAAAAGTTAATGAACGAAAGTGAAGAAATTCGCAATTCTTTGATTTTAAAATTCGGAGAGGAAACATATACCACGATGGGGGTAAATCGACCTTTTTTAGCACAACAAATTTTCAACAATAAAGAAAATCTTGCATTTGTAAATTCTGTAGTACACCCTGCTGTAGGCAAACATTTTTTACATTGGACTGAAGCACAAAACTCAAAATTAGTATTTATCGAAAGTGCAATACTATTCAGTAGCGGTTTTAATAAAATTGTTGATAAAGTGATATTCGTAGATGCTCCTCAAGAAGTGCGTTTAGAACGTGCTATGTTACGAGATAATGCAACTTCCGATACTATAATGGCTCGTATCAAAAACCAATCAGAAGGAGATGATTTTTCTCGCATACATTCAGATTTCACAATACAAAACGACAACAAAACACTTATAACCAAACAAATTTTGTCTATATTAACAGATATAAATGACAGGGAAAAAGAATAAACTTAAAAAGACAAAAGTTTCATTAGGACATCGCATTTGGCGATACACATATCGCACTATTCTAATTTTATGGCTATTATCAATTGTGCATGTTGTTGTATTAAAATATACACCCGTATATTTTACGCCTCTGATGGCTTTACGCTCATGCCAATCTATTTTCGATGGCAAAGTCCCTCGCAACGATAAAACATGGATGCCCATTGAACAAATATCAGAAAACCTTATTGTTGCTTGTATCGCAAGCGAAGATAATCTATTTTTAAAACACAATGGTTTCTCGAAACGAGCTATAAAACAAGCCTTAATCGAACGCCTCGAAGGCAAACGAATTCGTGGAGGTAGTACCATATCGCAACAAACAGCAAAAAACGTATTCACTTTTTGCTCACGTACATGGTTTCGCAAAGGTATAGAAACCTACTACACTATTTTAATAGAACTTATTTGGGGAAAGAAGCGAATAATGGAAGTTTATCTGAATATTGTAGAATTGGGCGATGGAATATATGGCGCCGAAGCTGCTGCTCATCACTATTGGGGAATAGGGGCTAACAAGTTATCAAAATCACAATCGGCATTGATTGCGGCAGCACTTCCCAACCCACTATACTATAGCATAACCCGTCCAGGCCCATATATGCAAAAACGCCAGAAACAAATACTAAACCTAATGCCTAAAATGGGCAAAATAGAATTTTAATTTCTTACACGCTCAATACGCATTGTATCAAGTTTCAAAAAGAGGAATAATAATATTGTAAAGCTCAAAAAAGATGAGCCTCCATAACTAAAAAATGGTAGTGGAATGCCAATAACTGGCACAAGCCCAATCACCATACCAACATTGATGAATAGGTGAAAAGCAAATATGCCAACAACACCATAACCATATACACGAGCAAAACGGGTATCTTGCCGCTCGGCAATAAATAGTAATCGATACAAAAAGAAGAGATAAACAAGCAACATACCAACACTGCCCAAAAAGCCCCACTCTTCGCCTACAGTACAGAAAATAAAGTCAGTATCTTGTTCTGGCACATATTTCAACTTAGTTTGCGTTCCCTGCAAAAATCCTTTCCCAAAAAATCCACCAGAGCCAATAGCAATACGCGCTTGGGTTGTATTATACCCAATACCGGTTGGGTCATCCGCCATACCTAACAACAATTGAATACGCTTTTGTTGGTGCGGTTGCAATACATCATTGAATATATATTCTGTAGAAAAACAATAACCTAAACATCCCAACAAAAACAGAGAGAGGAAAAGATATGTTTTACGCCATTTGAAATATGCCAACACAAGCAAATAGACAATAGCTGCAACAACAATAGCCAACATTACATAGCCCAAATTGAAAGGCACCACCCATTTAAATATAGGCAAAACTATAGCAAAAACACCAATAGGCACTAATGAAAGGATAATCAAATGCTTTCTATCATGCTGATATACACGCAAGAAAATCAACATTATAATATATGCCAATAAAAGACCTAAAAATAATCCCATCGAGGCACCCTCCACACCTAACAAATCAACAACACTAAAACGAAGCACTACAACAAACAACACTACAGCACAAAAGCCCAAAGCAGGTATCAATCCAGGCATACCTTCGCGATAAAGCATAAAAATAAACGAAAGAAAAACCAACGCTGATCCTGTCTCACTTTGTGCCACAATAATAACCATAGGCAACAAAATCAACGAACAAACTAAAGCATAACTCTGCATTGACTTTAATTGAAATTGCGGATGACTCGTAACCTTTGCCAAAGCCAATGCCGTTATAAATTTCGAAAACTCTGCGGGCTGAATACTAAATGGTCCTAATTTCAACCACGACCGAGAGCCCTTAATATCTTCCGCCACAAACACCGTAACTATCAACAACAAAATAATCAATCCATATAGTAGATAAGGTAGCGCAGTTATCAATCGACTATCGGTAAACAATATCACCAACGCCATACCAAAACTTATGCACATCCACATGAATTGCATACCCGAACGATAATTCATATCAAATATAGATGTTTGATCTTCCGACACACTTGCACCATATATATTTATCCAACCAAACACCACCAGAACGATATAGAAAAATACCGCACTTTTATCTAACGCCTGTATTACATTAAAATTTCTTGTCATTCTTTATTCCAAGTTTTCACTTTTGAGTTCAGCACTGTTGTTTTCATTCTATTAAACAATGCTGTTTGTTTTATTTCACGATAGAGATATTGCTCCATACAAAGCATTGCGATAGGACAAGCCCATTGAGCACCAAAACCTGCATTTTCAATCACTACCGCAATTGCAATTTGAGGATTCTCACGCGGTGCATATCCAAAAAATATTGAGTGAGGCTTACCATGACTATTATCAGTCGTACCTGTTTTACCACACACAGCCAATTCGGGTAGTTTATAATAGTGAGCAGTACCATATTCACACACACGCCACATACCCTCTTGCACTATATCATAGTGTTTCTGACTCACTTTTGCCTCATGACGATTATCTAATAACGAATCACATTTATTCAAATGGGGGGTTATATAATAACCCTTATTTGCAATAACTGTGGCTGCATTGGCTAATTGAATAGGTGTAACCAACACCTCGCCTTGTCCAATTGAATTAGAACGAATCGTTAGAGCTTTCCATCCTCGTTTACCATAAATTTTATCGTATGTCTCAGCTCGATATATTGCACCATCTTTAAGTCCATAAACATCCGAATCGTTCCATTTGAAACCTAATCCAAAACTCAATATATCTTCACGCCAACGTCGATAATTTTCTTTAAAATTTTCATTTCCCTCTCCATAACCATCACGCTCGAGCGTTGCCTTATACGTCAACCAAAAGAAAGGATTACAACTCTCTTGTATTGCCTCTTCAAGCGATACAGGAGAACCATGATTGTGAGTACATTTAATTGGTTTTGAACTTGGACCACTACAAGAAAATTTTGTATAACGAGTAATGCCTCCATGTTCTAGACAGACCAATGCTTGCAATGTTTTAAATGTTGACCCAGGCGAATAAAGACCACCAGTAGCACGATTAAGAAAAGGTTTTGTTGAGTCGTTTTGCAAAATAGGATAATACTCCGAACGCAATCTTCCTACTAACAAAGATGGATTCCAAGTAGGATTAGATGCCATAGCCAATATTTCACCAGTAGATGGTTCGATAGCCACAATACTACCTATCTTGCCTTGTAATAATTCCTCTGCTATCATTTGTAACTCAACATCCAACGTTGTCGTAATATTTTCCCCTGCTATAGGCATATGATCAAATTCGCCATCTTTATATTTACCCTGAATACGACCACGCGAATCCCGCAAAAGAATCTCCTCTCCATTTACCCCTCTCAATTGCTTCTCATATGTCAACTCCAACCCCTCTGACCCTGCATAATCTCCTGGACGATAATAAGGATCTCGCTCTATTTGCCTTTTACTAACCTCTCCAATCGAACCCAAAACATGAGCTCCACAAGGGTAATTATAATTACGCAATGTGCGATTTTGGATGGTAAATCCAGGAAATTTACGTAAATGCTCTTGCAACATAGCATAATCCTCAGGCGAAAGCTGAGTCATAAATCGTTGTGGCGTAAGTTGTGAATAACCATAATTCTTACGACGGTCTTTAATATACGCCATTCTGTCGCAAAATTGCTGATGAGTGATACCCAATAAACCACAAAACTCTAATGTATCAATAGGTGTACCTGCCTTAGCCTGATCACGCAACTCCTTCATCGTAACCATCAAATCGTAGGTGGGCTGATTATAAACCAATAACTTACCATTACGATCATATATCAGTCCACGAGGAGCATAAATTGGCTTACGATAAAACGCATTATCTTCTGCCACTCCGGTATAATCTTCATATAATTGCAATTGTGCCAACCTTCCTATAAATACAATTATAACTAAAGCTAACACAATATGAATTATAATACTTCTATCTTTATATTTATCGTTAAGCATAAAAACAATTCACAATGCATAATGCATAATGCACAATTATTATATAATTGCTATACAACTATAGCTCTTATAAAAAACTATTTTCTCACTTTTTCTAAAGTAAATATTAACACAATTGTTATCAATGAACTAACCAATGTTTTCAACAAAACAATTCCAAAATATTTAAATGAAAAAGCTTCTAAAGAAAACAATGTTAAATGGTGAATAAACACCATAAATATAACATATTTTATGTAATTTATCCCCATTGTTCTAAATCGAGGCATCACTTTATCCAACTCCTCTTGTGATGCTACAATACGAAAGATATATGGACGAAGAAAAGCAATCAGCGTTGTTCCCATAGCATGAATACCCCATGTATTTGAAAATGCATCAATCACTAAACCTAGAAAAAAACCTGTAAAAATCAACGATATACGATTCGTTTGAATAGGCAAAGCTATTATAAAATAGATATAAAGAAATGGATTTATAACACCTGCTATTTGAATGTGATTAAGCAATAAAACCTGAAATAACACCAAGCCTACAAACCAAAATAAAAATTCTATAGTATATTTCATTTTCCTAATGATTTTTGAAGATTCAACAACTCATTTTTATTTTCAAACACAGCCACTGTTAGATACGACAAAGACTGAAAATCAACCGCAAGACTTATATCCACATCACAATACATTGTATTTTCTATATGAGTAGCTTTATCCACAACACCAATCATAATCCCCTCTGGAAATATTGCCGAAAATCCACTTGTAACCACCGTATCTCCAGCCACAACATTCACATGACTCGGAATTTCATATAGCTTAGCCTTTAACGGACTTTTACCATCCCATTTCACCGAACCTAACTGATTATTACCTTTAATTTTAGCACTTATCACCTGCTCCGGATTTATAATTGGCAACACAACTGCATAATTTTTACTCACACATTGCACTACCCCCACAACACCTTGCGGAGCAAACACACCCATATCTTCTTCTATACCCTGTGCGCTTCCTTTATCAATGATTATATAATTTTGCAAATCATACACACTATTATAAACCACTTTTGCCGACAGATAATTCTCTGTACTCCGTACAACAAGACTATCAGCAATCGATGTTTTATAATCAGCTATCTCTTTATACAATCGAGCATTTTCCTCTGCCAAATATCTATTAGCCTCAGCCAAACCAAAATAGTCTGTCACCGAATTAGTAACCCCATGTGTCCAAGCCGATAATGCTGTCGCAGAACGAAAAGCAACCGAACGTTGCAAATCATTTTTATTTACAACCAACAAAAAAGCCAATATCTCCAATACAAAAAAAACAACGACTGCCAAATACTTATAAAAAAACTCTAAAATCTTATTCATTTTTTTTAGACATGAGATGTAAGACACAAAGATACAATAAAAATCAACCCGTCCGACATGTCGGACAAGTCAGACATGTCGGACGGGTCAGACAATAACCTCAATTCCTTTTTTTATCTTAGCAAGAAACGGAATCGATCAACGTTTTTAAGCGCAATACCTTT
>JAEIGA010015726.1_pt1 | contig 11516 bp, 4 predicted proteins | sample 9270691 | NCBI WGS metagenome assembly JAEIGA01 (sample SAMN17057246, study PRJNA624740) | gut metagenome | biome: biome; isolation source: fecal sample | host: Bos grunniens | place: China: Xizang | collected 2019
AAAATTAAATCGGGGCGGGGGGAATTAGCAAAATAAATTATAATTCAATATAAAATCAAAAAACAGAACCCTATAAATTAGTTAAATATTTAATGTATTATTAAACATAAATACAAATTAAGTTTAAATAAATACAAATAAAATTTTATAAAGTGAAATAGATGATTAAATTAAAACGATTGATAACACTAATATTATTAGTTTTACTAGTATTTTTACTAATTTCAGCTGTTAATGCATGCAATAATGATGCTAATAATATAACCAGTGTTGAGGAAAATAATAATGAATTGACTGATTTTAATGATAATTCTCAAATATTAACAGTGCACAATGATGAAAATAGTGTAGCAGAAACATTATCGTATTGTAATGAATTTGAAATTAATGATGCGAAGTCTTTTGAAATACACGATAACACATTAAAATCAAGTAAAAATGAAGAAATTGTCTTATCAAAAAATAATGAAAATATAACACAAACTGAACTGCTTTCAAACAATAATGATGAAGTATTATCTGATTTTCTACCTGCATCAACACAAATTATCCTAACAATTAATGACACAAGTAAATTAAACGAAACCGGAAATATAACAATAAATATGCATTTTTCTTTCACAGCAATAGAACATAATGGCGAATTCACATCACAAAATATCAACATCTACGAAAACAACACAATAATAAAAAAATTAAATATTGGCGAACAGAACCTACCTGAACTCGGAATTATAACCGGGACTGGAACTAGTTCATCAATTAATTATCAAGCAGATTTCCTATTCAACTACACAGTAAAAGACAACACCTACCTGACCACTTCACTATTCGGAGTATACTCCAACACAATACAATTTGAAAAAATCAAAGACATGATTACAATAATGAACACCACACAAATCAAAATAGATGGTCAATATATTTCCAATGAAACATGGGACAACACCATAAATTCCATAAAAAAAGCATTAACAATTGTAAAAAACAATGGAACAATACAATTAAACAACATAAACATATTACAAGACACCACAGAAACAATCACAATAAATAAAAACCTCACAATAATTGGGAACAATGCATCATTTAAACTAGAAAAAACACAAAGCCTATTTGAAATCACCCCATATAATCAAGTAACATTCGTGAATCTAACATTTACTGGAAACAATCACTACGCCATATCCAATAAAGGAAAATTACAGTTAATAAACTGTACATTTAAAGACAATAGCCTTGGTTTAATAAATAATAATGGGGAATTAGAACTCAATGATTGTAATATCCAAGATATTAATCAATTCTACCAAACAAAAACAACAAATACAGAAGGATTAATAACCAATAATGGGATCTTAAAAATAACCAATACTCTATTTAACAATAACAATCCACTACCATATAATTTACCAATCGAATCTACAACATTAAAAGGAATAATATACAACAAACAAACGTTAATTGTAGAAAATGTGAATTTCACAAATATTAATTATCGAATAATTTATAATGATGGAGAAATTACTCTAAAAGAGACATTATTTGAAAACATTCATTCTTCAGCCACATCTTCCATTTATATCTTATATTCAAACGAAGCATTAAACCAAAATTATATCTATAACACTTACCAAATTAATGAAAACAACAAAACAATCTCCGGAGGAGCAATATATAATGCCAATCAAACCACCCTCATTAAAGTTCATTTCAAAAACATCAAAGGAGATTACGGAGGAGCGGTTTATAATTCAAATAACCTAATAATAAAAGATTCATTATTTGAAAATATTCAATCAAAAACAAGTGGTAGAATAGCCATCGGCACATCAGCCAATTCAATTCCTTCCACATCCGGTTGTGCAATATACAATACTGGAACAGTAAACATTAACAACACACAAATCAACAATAATAACGGTGGAGCAATTTACAACTTAGGAATATTAAACATTAACAACACACAAATCAACAAGACTATCACTAGTGCAATCTATAATAATGGAATATTAAACATTAACAATACACTAATAACTGAATGTAGTGGAGTTGGAGCGGCAATATATAATGTAAATGTTGCAAATATTGAAAACTGTAAAATAATCAATAATCAAGGATTAGCGGACACTAAATGGAGATATGAAGTACAAAGTAATGGACAGATTTTTAGTTATGTAGATAAGGTGTATTCCGGCGTAATATATAATGATGAAAATGCAAATGCCAACATTACCAAATCCGTAATAAAAAATAATATATTATACTGCACTTCCAACGGCAATTGGAGGACATATTATGGTAACGTCAAAAATGAGGGTATCCTAAAAATAAGCGGATGCGTATTTGACAACAACGTACCTTACTGGGATGGTCGACTAAACACAGGAGATGGATCATTTAACATATACAACACTGGAAAATTAACCATAATGTATTGTTATTTATTAAACACAAAAACATATACTGGAAGTTCACACAACCCCACTAGTTTTTTATACAATACTGGAGGAGGTACATGTAATATTAATTATAATTTCTACTGTTTGAGCCCATCTTCAATTATAAGAAATGCAAATCCAAATTACTACTTCATTCCAACATTTGAAGATGACTACTACCCAATCAAACTCAACCAAAATACTAACATTACTTTAAAACTAATATTGACCAATGGCATAAATGAGATAGAATTTAATGACTGGGACATGTTATTAAACCCTGGACTTAACACTACAATCACCACAATAAACGAAAATGGCGAATATTACAACATAACAGTCCTACTAAAAGATAAAATAACATTTAACTTCAACTACACCAGCATTACAAACGAATATCCAATATATGCAAACATATTAAATTACAAAACTAACGCATTAGTTGATGTGGGAAAAGAATTCGCAAACATGACAGTAACATACAACAATATCACATATAACGACGGAAACAACATAACATTCCATATAAATATTACAGGAAACAACAATACTCCAACAGGAAAAATAATACTAACATTTAACAATCAGAAATACATTGTAAATCTAACTGATGGAGAATGCAACTTCACAATACCTGAAAAACTAAAACCCGCCAATTACACCATACGAATAGAATACAACGGAAGCAATGAATACTTTAAAATACTAAAACAACACTACAAATTCACAGTCCATAAAATACCAGTTAATGTTACAATGAATGTAACTGAAGTTAAATACGGACAAACTGGTACAATAACCATTACTCTCTCACCCGATACCGCTAGGTTATATGGTAACTTATATATTGATGGTAAACTCGTCAAAGAGAATTTAGTAATTACAAAAACAATAACACAAACAATCAACCGGGTTGTAGGAAGATATAATCTGACACTCATAGTAAATGAAGACGAATATTACTCTGGAGGAATGGCCACCACCATGTTTATTGTTAATAAATGGGAAACCAACTTAACATTGGAAAGCAAAGATATTAATGCAGGTGAAGATGCTATTTTAAACATTACAATCAACCCCGGAGATGTTAGAGGAGACATTATACTTGAAATTAATGGAGTAAACCGTTCAGGACATTTATCAGCAGCCACCACCACAATAACACTAACAAATCTTCAAAACGGAACATACCACGTAACAGTATACTACCCCGGCGATAGAAAATATGCTCCTTCAAGCGCATCTACAACATTCAATGTTGCTAGAAAATCAACACAACTGAACGTTACCATAACCAACAACCCCGATTTAACAGGAAATATAATAGTAAAAACAAACAACACCAATTGCACCGGACCGGTTGGCGTATACATCAACAATGACCCAAGATTAACACTAAACCTAACACAAGGCATGGCCAATTTCACTGTGAAATTCAAAAGAGGAACCAACCTCATATACGTCTACTACCTGGGCGATGATTACTATTCATTTGCAACCTGGAATACTACAATCCCTATTGAAGGAAAAGCAATAATAACAACAAACAATACATTATTCACAGAACAAAACACCAGCAACTACATCATACAATTAAAAGACACTGACAACAACCCTTACGAATACACACCAATCACAGTAGAATTTAAAAACCAAAACAGCACACTCACAACAAATGAAAACGGGATCGTATACTATCCAGTAACCTGTAAAGCGGGAACCTACAACATTACAATAACCTATAAAAACTATACAAAACATGACACCATTACAGTCAAACCAAGCAACATCAACATTGACATCAAGGATATTCTTGCAGGCCAAACAGAAATAATCACAATAACCTTACCAAATAACGCAACAGGAAACATCACATTCACACTAGACAACACCCCATACAACAGGACACTAACCAATGCAAGCACAGTATTGGAAGTCCCTAACCTCTCATTAGGCCTTCACAATCTGACAATCACATACTCAGGTGATGAAAACTTCATCAACCAAACAATCACACAAACATTCCATATCAAAAACTCAATTTCATGGATAACATTACAGTCTACAAATACTGTTTATGGTGAAGCAATAACTGTAAAAGCAACTGTAATAGCTGGTGCTACAGGTAATGTCACATTCCAAATTGCAAACCAGACACAGACCGTGACCCTAACTGGCAACACTGCTGAAGCCACATTCAAAAACATCACTGCAGGCGATAAAATAATAACCGCCCACTATAACGGTGACAGTATCTATCAGGGCTCAGACAACAGCATTAAAATTAGTGTTGCACGTGCAAATACCACATTAGAAATAATTACCAGTGAATTGAAAGTCAATGAGAACATCTTAATTACTGCACTCGTCAATCCGGATGCAACAGGTAATGTTACTTTCCGCATTCAGGGCCAATACTCACCAAGAAACCGTACCATAACAGACGGAAACAGTTCATGGTTAATCAGTCCTCTAAACAGTGGATCATACAAGTTAATCGTAACCTACAATGGTGATAACAACTACAACAGCATAACACATGAAGAAATCCTCATCATCAACAGGATAGAAGCAAAATTGACAATAAAAATAGGTGATGTTAGTGACAGTGATGACTTGATGGTTTATGCCACATTAACCGACATCAACAACCAGAAAGTTAGCGACAACATCACTTTAGAAATCAACGGCAAATATTACAAGATCATCATTACAAATGGTGCAGGTTCAAGAAACCTTGGTGAATTTAAAGCAGGAAAATACACATATTCCGCAACCTATAACGGCAATAACATATTGGCCATGGCAATTGCTGATGGTGAGTTTAATGTAGTTAAAAGCAACTACAAAATAAGCGGAAACACAGACATCACACAATACTACGGAGCAACCAAATACTACAAAATAAGGCTTACCAACAACAACCAACCGGTTAAAAATGAAATCATAACCATAACAATCAACAAAAACACAGTCAAAATAAAAACAGATAATAATGGTTATGCTACATTAAAACTCAGCCTCAAAGCAGGCAAATACACAATAACCGCCACATACAAGAACGTTAAAGTGTCCAATAAGATTACCGTTAAACCTACTTTAATTACAAAAAACAAGAAAATCAAAAAAGGAAAAACACTAACCTATACTGCTAAACTTCTAAACAAAAACGGTAAAGCATTGAAAAACAAGAAAATAACATTTAAAATCAATGGCAAAAAGTACAAGGCAAAAACCAACAAGAAAGGAATCGCAAAAATCAAAGTCAAAAAACTGAAAGTGGGAAAATATAAAATCCTAACCACCTACGGCAAACAGAAAAACACAAACACCATTACGGTTAAAAAGTAAAACACAAAACTAAACCATCACCTATACTTTGTATATACTAAACTTGATTAACTTATGTACTATAAAAAAAGAGGTTCATAAGAATTGAACTTCAAGTGTTTTGGATAAAAATAATTCAATTTCAATAAAAATAAAATAAGATGATTAACTACATTCAAGTAGCTAATCCTTTTTTAGTATTCTTCGTTTTCTCTGCGTTTGTATCCGATTACAAGCAGTATCTCACAGACAACCGCCAGACCAATGAATTTAATCATGGAATTTGAATCCTCAACAATGTTTTTTGTTATCTCATAGGCTTTACTTGTATCCTGTGATGCACCGCTGCTTCCGGCAGCACCTGCAGAAGATGAACCAACTGATTTTGAACTTCCACTTGATGAAACACCATCAACGCTTGGATCGGTTGCTGTTGAATTCTGGTTCGCCACAATCATGTTGCTGTTATATGAGTTGCTTGTTGTTCCTTCATTGCTGAATGAGTTTTGAACATTTTCCGCACCTCCAAGGTTGCGTTTGGTTGACAGGCTTTTACCGTCATCTCCGCTTAAGTCCGGAAGACCGTTGTATCCGTTGTCACCATCGGCACTGTCGGGTGTGGTAAATCCACCAGTATTTCCTCCGCCGGTGTTGAATGCTCCTGTACCGTCACCGCCGGATATCAAAGGATTTCCTCCAGGAAAACCGGGCTTTTGAGGAGCGATACCACTTCCATTTATAACGTTCGTATAACCGTTCACGTTTTCAGGTGGTACATAGTTGAATTCATCGCCGCCGTCGATTTCATTGCTTTGGTGTTCCAAGTCATACTCGAATATTGTTATTACACGGTTTCCGGAAAAGTCATTGTTTTTAGCTGCATCAGTATCTGCACCGATTGAATCTCCACGTTTAAATGGATCATAATTGGTGTCGGCATACTTGTCTGTTCTAACCAGCGTATTGTTTGTTACTGTGGTATTGTCAGCGTCAAGCATGTGTGATACGTAGTATCCGTCACTTATTACGGTATTGTTGACTACCCTGTAGGAGTGTGTGCTGTCGGTTTTCTGTGAATAGGATATTCCGTAGATGTTATCTTCCTTTTCAACGGCCTGGATGTTGTGAACTTCAATGAGGTTGTTCATTATGATGTCATTGTTGTCCTGTGACTCTATTCCTGCAACCAGTGCCCAACTGTGGTTTCCCGCTCTTCCGGTAACGACAATATGATTATTCAGTATTGTAATATAGTTGTCGCCGTTGAAGTTGTGGGAGTATATTCCGATGTTCGGACCGTTGCTTTTAGTGTATATCTCATTGTATTTTATGAGCACACCACTTGCAGGTCCGGTCAGCTGTATCGGATATGCTGTTCCCGCTGCAAATGCTCCTCCCTTGGTTTCAACATGAATATTATTTCCTTCAATAAGCATATTGTCTGCACGGTATATGTCAAAGGCATAGAGGTAGTTGGCCTCATCCTTATACGTGATGTCATCCTTTAAAGTGATCCTATTGTTTGTGATGTTGCAGTCATGGGAATCGCAGATGAATACGCTGTCAAGTGTCGGATAGGCACATTCAGGACGGACATTAACATTGGCATTAATAACATTATCAGCGAATGTCAGATTGTTGCAGTTGCTAATTCCGACTGCCAGTGCGAATTCGGATTCAAGAACCGCTGTTGTTGACTGGAATGCAACTGTACGCAAAGGCAGTTCCGCATTAATCGTATTGTTTAAAAACAATGCATTTGGGGAGTATTCCAGTCTGACGGCAAATGCACGACCTTCTCCACGGTTGTCGCTTCTGAAGTTTATAGTGCAGTTTACGACAGTCAGATTGTTGATCATGTCATATTTGGTGCCCTGTGAAAATATTCCATATGCATCGCTATTGCGGGAAGCGTTGTATTCAATATTTACATTGCAGATTTTTGTATTGCTTGCTTTCCACAATTCAATTGCTGCATAATCATTGTCATCTAAACCTGTAGTTTCGACTAATGTGAAATTGTTTAATGTCACATTATTTGCCCAGATACAGAATGCAATGTTTTTTAATGTATGGTTATTTCCATTGATGATGACATTGTCTGCCATGATGTTGAAAACTCCGCAGTCCTCCATATCCTCTGTTATGAATATTTTGGCATTTGCATAATTATTTTTTAACATTCCTCTTTTAATGTAATTCTTGTAGTTGTCCTGTGTCATGTTGATGACCAAGTCTGGAGTGTCCGGCTCAATGGTTAGTTCTGTTTGCTGATTATCCAAACTGAGCATGTCATCAGCATCCATGCTGGTCTGGTTTGAATCGGTTGTGTTTTCTTGAGCTGAAACGCATGAAATTAATACGAATGATAGCAATAATGCCATAAACATTAATTCAAAGGCTTTTCTTATAATTTCCACCTCCTAAAACCATCGATTAAAAATATTTTAATAAATATTAAAATATATTTTAATTTTTGTATCAACAACAATATAAACTTATAGCAAGTAGGGATGAAAAAAACATACCACCAACAGACAAAATCCAAACATCTAAAGGAGATAAACTGTAATATATAAGCCCATCGAGTTGACTGTGGAAAATTAATTATGAGCTCAGAAGTCATCAATATGACTACTTTTGAAAAATAGTTGATACTCCACAATACCAAATTTGAAACTAAGCATAATACATGTAGTCATTAATGCAAAAAAAGCAATCTATAACATTCTATATCAAGTTCACTTCATTCTTTGAGTCCGCATGACCCAGTCAAATCACAGGGACACGCAAATAGTATACAACAGCCATGATAATACCATTTACAAAACATATTATTCATTCCTCTAATCTAATTTATTACATTAACACTTAAAAATATTACTGATTTGTTTTCAGTTGCTGGTATAAGCTGTCCATCTCTGATGGACAGGTTGCGACGAATGAAATGAGTCGCAATAGATATGGGAAAAAATAATTAATATTGTTAAATTTAAGAACCGACCGTTTACCGGTCGGTTCGGGGTTAAGTTTTGTAAATTTAATGGGAAAGTGAAAACACATAAAAACACTTTCCCGAATATAAATAACGAGCGATTCAATGAAAGTATAGCTCCGGTGGAAAAGTAAGAAAACACCATCATAGCTATATTCTGGTTCGGTTGAATCCCATGTCCTTTAGAATCTTGTTATACTCCTCACGGGTTGTAAATGACGGAGCATTTTCATCTCCTGTTTTTCCAGTAGATCCGGTTTCGCCGACTTCACCTGAGTTTTGAGGGTTGCGTCCACCAGGAGCTGAAATGTCATTGCTGGCTTCAATTTTAATTCTTCTCTCAGCCAATTTTTCCATTAACTCCATATCAACATCACCTGTGAGTAGCTTATCGATTATTTCCTTGTCCTGTGCGTTTTCATTGTAGTTGAAGTTGTACTTGGCTTCGTACTCTTTAATTTTCCTTTCATTTTCATGTTTTCTAAGTTCAGACAATTCTTTTAGGATATCTTCCTTATTGTTTATGAATTCCTTGTTTTCCTCTATAGACTTTTTAATCTTGTCATACTTTTTGGATTCCTTTTTCAGGTTGTCTATTTCATCCTGAAGTTTTCCGATTTCTGCATCTTTGCCCTGAAGTTTTTCCAAAAGCAGATTGGTTGCCACATTAGCGTCCTGGTTTTGCGGTTCAGGAGGTTGTGGTGCAGGTTCAGGATTTTCGGTTTCACCTGTTATGCCTGTTTTCCCGGTTTCTCCAGTTTCGCCGGTTATCTCAGAATTCAACAAAGTTATCTTTCTCGGGTTTTTGGTTACGCCTACATCTATCAAGTTCATAGTATCAATTCCAAATGAATCTCCATTGTCTTTCAGTAAAACATCAACTTTAGGAGATAGGCCTTTTCCTTTCATGTCAAGTTCATCCGGAAGGTCTATGAATAGCTTTCCCTTATCCTCTTCGAATACTATGTTGTTTCCGATGCCGATATAAACCCTATCGTGCTCGGAAGTTAAAGGAATTCCGCCACGGTAGTTTTCAGCTATTAGCTTTAGATCTTCAGCAGTCCATTCAACAGGTTTGGTCAGACGTTTATCCAAATCGGAGGAGTCATATGATCCGACTTCAAAAAGTTCATGTTTCATATTTATCACTTTATTATATTATTTATTATATATTTTATTATTTATTTTATATAAACTTTTATTATATTTCGTTTCCGCTTTCGGATGAAATTCTCTCACCTACCGGCTGTTCCTCTTCAAAGTTTGAAAGATAGTTCTTATAGATTTCATCACCTTCAGAGGACAGTTCCATAATATATCTTAACACATCATCTCTTGAATAGCTGAAATATATATTCAATGTTTCGTCAATGCCCATAAGTTCCAGCTGCATATTCAATAGCTGATTGCAATACTTTAACACCCATTTCTGATCATTTGCCACATTGACGATAAAACCGGTAATGGCTGAATCGTTAATGTACTCGGCCACATTCTGGTTTGACCTTTCGTTACCTGCCTGAGACTGGGGAGTAACGAAAGTTCTCAAAATATTGTTCCTGAAGATTTCAGTTTGTCTTGTATAGTCTGACTGGTAGTTGTTACCACCTAAGATTTTTGATTCAATTCCAGGAGGCACAATGGCTACATTCGAATCGGCAGTTGTGCCATAATCTGCATAAAGGTTCTCCTTAGCTGTTGATGACAGCTCAGTTATTATTGGCTGGCCGTTAGAATCAAGTGAAGGCTTTACTTCAATGATGTTGTCCTTGTTGATACGTTCAACCTGATTTCTCTCTAGGTTGCATTTGTGGTAAATGTCATCAAGGCAGTTTAAAATTATGCTTTGGGCTTCGCAGTAGATTTCATTATACATGAAGTTAATGACCTCATCCGCTTCATACTTGACCGTTAATGTCCCTTCCTCAACACTTACATAGTTGTTAAAGTCTTCAGGAGAACCGTTAACGATATCCTTAGGCATCTCATGAAGGTATAGCTGGACTTCATTATCGTCATTGAATTCCTTTTTCAATCCGTAACCGTGTGCACCTATTTCTAAAAAGATAGGTTTAATGTATTTACCAATGGATTTATCCCAGCGTTGCACAGGTTTGATTAGTCCTTCACCGTCAACCATTCCACCCTGCAGGATTTCCTTAGCCACCTGACGGATGTCGATTTTCCTGGCCCATAGAATCAAAGTAAGTTTCTGCTCCTGAGACAACTTGTTTTCCTTATCCACAAGAACAATATTGACATTGGCCTTATCAATTCTGTTTTTCAAAATTCCTGAAGTATAACCGTCAAGCTTAACAGCATATCGAGCATTAGCTATTGTCTTGTTGATTACCGGCGGAAGCGCATCGACAAGATCAAGGCCAGTGTTTATTCCATCAGTTCTAGGCTGTCTTTCATCCTCACCCCAATAGCTGCGTTTAGTATTGTACTGTTCCACACGATTATTCAATAATCTAGTTTTAATATAATCAGTAATGCCCATAACAATCATTTCCAAAAATATCTTTATTATATTATTTATTATATTTTTTATATAAAATAAGTAATAAATGTATCTTTGAAGTTAGAAATATTTTGAAAAAAAAGTTTTTTATACCATAAGCAACAGATAAACATTCTAGAGAGAGTAAGTATGAGATATTTCTAATTCTATTCGTAAATTATAATATTATTATTTTATTTTTCAAGGTTTATATACTTGTTTTTTTATGGGAATTCCCCATAATTCT
>JAEIGA010015727.1_pt1 | contig 11516 bp, 9 predicted proteins | sample 9270691 | NCBI WGS metagenome assembly JAEIGA01 (sample SAMN17057246, study PRJNA624740) | gut metagenome | biome: biome; isolation source: fecal sample | host: Bos grunniens | place: China: Xizang | collected 2019
CAATACAAATAACCGCGGTTTCTCCGATGTGGCCGGAAACATGATGGGCCAGATGCGCGGTGGCGGCGGTGGCGGCTGGACCGGCCGTGGTATCACAACCTCGTGGATGGGTGGTATCAATGCCAACAAGAATTTCAAGAAGGAGGATTCCGATATCCAGGGTAACCTCATGTACAGCGGACGCGACCGCCTTATTGAGGAAACCAAGGACAGGATGACAATGCTTTCACCGGAGAGAACCCTTTATAACCACGAGAGCGGTTATGACAAGACATATTCCGATGGAGTACGTTTTGGCGGTGAGTTCGACTACAAGCTTACAGAGAAATCTTCATTTATGATCAGACCAAGCTTCAATATTGGAAGGGGTGATTTTGAGTCGTTCAGCGAGTTCAATACCAGAACCAATATGGATTCAACCAACAAGGGTTTCAGCAAGAACTATGGCGACAACAATAACCATAATATTGGAACAAGGCTTTTGTGGAGACAGAAGTTCGACAGACCGGGCAGGACAATGTCATTGAGCATCAACCTCAATTTCTCAAACAATGAATCTGACGGTTTCAACTATTCAAGAACTGATTTTTTCAAGAATAATCTTGTAGATTCTACAGCAGTTGTTGACCAGCATTTCTTGAGCAAAAGTTCTACAAACACTTATGCTGCAAGATTGTCATACATTGAGCCTTTGGGAAAGAACTATTTTGTTGAGGCTGCCTACAGATTTACAAATAAGGTTACCGAGTCAGAGAAGAATACCTACAGCAGAGATGCAGGTGGAGCATATTCAATATTTGACCCTGAGTACTCTACAAATTATGAGAATACTTTCTTTACCCAGCAGGCTGAGCTGAACTTCATGAAACAGGAGGAGAAGTACAACATCTCAATTGGAGCATCTGTACAACCTGCAAGGACCAAGAGTGTAGGAAGGGGACAGGATACTTCATATACTGTTACAAACTTTACCCCGATTGCCAGGATCGATTACCGTTTCTCCGACAGCAAACAGTTGAGGATAAGATATCGCGGAAGGACAAACCAGCCTTCAATTAACCAGCTGATGCCGGTTAACGACAACTCGGATCCTTTGTACAGGGTAGAGGGTAATCCGGACCTTAAGCCTGAGTTTACACACTCGTTGAGTACAAACTATCAGGTAAACAACAGAATGAAGTTCAGCTGGTTCAATATGGGACTGGATATGTCATATACCCAGGATGATATTGTTTCCAAGAAATATTATACCGATGAGGGTGTGCAGATTTCCACTTACGAGAATACCGGCAAGGCCGTTTACTCAATCAACGGTAGGATCATGTATAATGCCCCTATCGGAAAATCCAACTTTACAATCAATACCTTTACAAGGGCGGGTTACAACAACGGCATTTCTTATGTGAGGGAGCAGAAGGATTTTGTTGAGAACGAGACCAAGAACCTGAACATTTTCCAGATGTTGAGGCTTACATACAGAAATGACTGGGCCGAGATTATAGCAGGCGGTTCTGTGAATTACCGCAATGCCAGGTATTCTGTAGGTTCTATGGAGGATGTGGAGAGATGGACAAACGGAATAAACGGTTCAATCAACTTCACAATTCCTGGTGGAATAAACTTGAAATCTGATATAAACCATACATTCTACAAAGGTTTTGATGAGGGATATGATGAGCCTGTTACAGTTTGGAATGCAGAGGTGGCCAAGACATTGTTCAAAAATGCCGCAACTTTGAAATTCAAGATTTATGACATCTTGAAACAGAGCAAAAACACTTCAGTTACCACAAACGAGAACTACATACAGAATGTTACCAACAATACACTTGGCCAGTACTTTATGGTTACACTTACCTGGAGGTTCGGAAACTTCGGTGATATGGGCAAAGGTGGAATGAGAGGCGGCATGAGAGGTCCTGGTATGGGTAGAGGCCCTATGGGTGGCCCTGGCAGAAGGTAGTGGACAGTTTTATGGAGTATAATGATTGCACAGGAATTTCCTGTGCAATTTTTTTTGTATCTTTGTAGGATATAGTGATCATATGGGTGAAATTCCCGCAAACTTTATTGTATGGCAACAAAAAAGAAAACTGAAAAGTGGTATTGGAACTGGCTTTCAAAACACATATATATGGCAGTTGCAGCTGCAGGCATAGTTGTTTCTGCCCTGTTTTCAATGCTGGATGTGATTACCAGGCACAACGATGAACTCATAGTCCCTTCTTTTGTGGGGATGGATGTTGAGTCTGCGCATAAACTTGCAGCGGAAAACCATTTGAGGCTTGAGATAACAGACTCCGTATATATTGTACGTATGTCACCCGGAGCCATATACAAGCAGAACCCGTTGGAGGGAAGCCATGTGAAGAAGAACAGGAGAATTCTTCTTACCATAAATGCAAATACACCAAAAATGGTAAAGATGCCCTCTTTGGTGGGTTACTCTTTGAGGCAGGCACAGTCTGAGCTCTCTTCTTCACAACTTAAGGTGGGAAGGCTTATATATGTTGCGGATCTGGCAACAAACAATGTCCTTGAGCAGCTGTATGAAGGAAAACCTGTTGAACCTGGAATTGAGTTGCAGAGCGAGAGCATAGTAGATCTTAAACTGGGATTGAATGAAGCAGACAGCGTGGCTTTTGTTCCAAGCGTAATAGGCAAGCCGTATCCTATTATAAAGGATTTCCTGATTGACAATTCGCTTAATTTGGGCAAGGTCTATTTTGATTCAACAGTTTCAACCTTGCAGGATTCCCTTACGGCTTTTGCCTATAGGCAGGAACCTTCAGAAGGCACCTCTTCGGCAAAATACGGAACACCTGTGTCGGTATATTTAACATTGGACAAATCTTTAATACCTGTAGAAGAACCTGATGGAGCAGAGGAAGAAGAGAGATAACATATTTGACAATTTTTCAAATATAGACGAATATATAGAGCAGAAGGAACTGGCTGTTGATTTTCCTGAGCAGGATGAGGAGATGGATGGTGAAGGGGAAATTGACTCCATGTTTGAGCATTACCGTTTTCCGGTAGACAAGGGGCAGAAACTCCTTAGGGTGGACAAGTATCTTACCCAGCATATGGAGAAGACCTCGCGTCACAGGATACAGCTGGCAATTGAGGCTGAATATGTAAGGGTGAATGACAAGGTTGTGAAGGCAAACTACAAGGTTAAGCCCAATGACCTCATTACCATTGTTATGCCTTACCAGAGGAGGGGGCTGGAGATTAAGCCGGAGAATATTCCTTTGGACATCGCATACGAGGATGATGATTTGCTTGTTGTAAACAAGCCGGCAGGACTTGTGGTGCATCCGGGCCACGGCCATTTCAGCGGTACACTCATAAATGCCCTTGCTTACCATCTTGGTGTCAGCCAGGGGCCGGACGGCACTGATGAGAGAATGGGTATCCTGGTGCACAGGATTGACAAGAATACGTCGGGATTATTGGTTGTTGCAAAAAATGACCAGGCGCAGATGGGGTTGGCAAAACAGTTTTTCGACCACACAATTGAGAGGAAGTACATTGCCATTGTATGGGGCAACGTTAAGGAGGATAGCGGCACAATCAATGCCAATATCGGAAGGGACCCTAATGACAGGTTGAGGTTCAAGGCATTTGATCCCGAGAGCGAAATAGGAAAGCATGCCGTTACCCATTACAAGGTGCTTGAGAGGTTCGGTTATGTTACCCTTATCGAGTGCCAGCTGGAGACAGGAAGGACACATCAGATAAGGGTTCATATGAACTCTATAGGACATCCCCTTTTCAATGACGACCGCTACGGTGGGGACAGGATTCTCAACGGTACAATATACAGCAAATACAAGCAGTTTATAGACAATTGCTTCAAGTTGCTGCCGCGCCATGCTCTCCATGCCAAGACTTTGGGCTTTGAGCACCAGATTACCGGCAAACACGTGTTCCTGGAGAACGAGATACCGGCGGATATGGTGGCACTTATTGAAAAGTGGAGAAATTATGCAATGAGTAAAGTATTGGAGGAGGATGAGTAATGGTTAAGGAATTTTTTAAGGATATAACTCCTCAGCAGGAGGAGATGTTTGCACAGCTTACCCCTCTTTACGAGGACTGGAACAGCAAAATTAATGTGGTAAGCCGCAAGGATATAGACAAACTGCAGCTGCACCACGTGCTCCATTCGCTTGCCATAGCAAAGTTTGCGCAGATGGCAGAGGTTTTCAAACCCGGCACAAAGATTATGGATGTGGGTACAGGTGGCGGTTTTCCCGGCATTCCGCTGGCCATAATGTTTCCAGAGGTGGATTTTCTCCTTGTGGATTCAATAGGTAAGAAGATTAAGGTTGTTACTGAGGTGGCAAATGCCTTGGGCCTTAAAAATGTGAGGGCAGTGAAGGCCAGGGCTGAGGAGATAAATGAGAAGTTTGATTTTGTTGTTTCAAGGGCTGTTACTGATTTGGGAAATTTCCTTCCTTGGGTAAAGGGAAAATATACAAAAGGGGTGATTTATCTCAAAGGTGGAGACCTCAATCCGGGCGGTGCCCTGTACCAGGAACTGGAGAATGCGGCGGCAAAATGCAGGATTGAGAAGAAAAAGATGACTTTCTGCCCAATAGAGATGTGGTTTGCAGATGAGTTCTTTAAAGAGAAGTATGTTATTTATATTCCAAGGTAAAAAAAGTTTGGTATTTCAAATTTAATAACGTACTTTTGCACTCCCGTTTGGAAAAATTTGAAAATTATAAAATTGTCATAATATGAAACGCACATTCCAACCATCACAGCGCAAACGCCGTAACAAACACGGATTCCGTGAGCGTATGTCAACCCCTCACGGCCGCAGAGTATTGGCTGCAAGACGCCGTAGAGGTAGAAAAAAATTGACTGTATCTTCTGAGGACAGATTCTAATCCTTACCAGATGCATCAATAAAAATGCCGTTCCCAGCAAGGAATGGCATTTTTATTTTATCTTTGTACAAAACTGATTTGTTATGAAGAAAATATTTGTTCTAATGCTATTGGGATTGTTAGTTGTTTCTTGCAGTAATCCCGACAAAAAAACAGGTGCTACAGCAGTAGGAGGTGGCGCAGGAAATTCTGAGAGTGTACAGACAAAAGCTGAGGTAGAGGCCGACAGCGTAGGCTATATTGTCAAATTGGGTGACATTGCCCCAGATTTTACATGTACTCTTACAGACGGCACTCCGGTTACCCTTTCTGCTTTGAGAGGTAAAGTGGTAATGTTGCAGTTTACAGCAAGCTGGTGCGGCGTGTGCAGAAAGGAGATGCCTTTCATAGAGAAGGATATCTGGCTCAAACATAAGGATAATCCAAAATTTGTGCTTATTGGCATAGACAGGGATGAGCCTGTAGAGACTGTTGTTGCTTTTGGCAAGCAGACAGGTGTTACCTATCCTTTGGCATTGGATCCGGGTGCAGATATTTTTGCAAAATATGCTCTCAGGGATGCAGGCATTACACGTAATGTCCTTATAGATGAGGAGGGGAGGATTGTGATGATGACCAGACTTTATAAGGAGGATGAGTTTGCCTCCCTTGTGGCAAAGATAGACCAGATGCTACAATAATTTCTTAAGCATCTCCTTTGCCCTCTTAAGGCGGGTTTTAACGGTATTTAGCTCAAGATTAAGTTCTTGGGCTATTTCGTTATATTCATACTCCTTTATGAATCTCAAAATGGCCGGTTGGCGGTATTTCTCCTCAAGTGAGTTTATCATTTCAATGAGGCTGCGGTACTCCTGGGAACTGATAAGTTCATCCTCGGGGGAGTTCTTTATTCCGCTCCCAATGTTGGCCAAAGGGGTAATGTTGTCGGGAGTGAGGTTTGCCCCAATTGAGATTTTTCTTTTGCGTGCGTAGTCTATTGCAATATTCTTGGCAATATTGAATAGCCAGGTGGAGAATTTGTATTTGGGTGAGTATGTGTCCAATGACTGGAATGCCTTGTGGAATGCTTCCTGCACAATGTCCTGAGGCTCCTCTGCAAGTTCAATTACACCCTCTGAGTTCTTGAGGTGTGTTACAAATTCGTTCACATAAAGGGTAAGCCCCTCCCTGTATTTCTGTACAAGGAGGGAGTATGCGTTCTGGTCACCCTGCAATGCGGAGGCAATGAGGATGTTGTCGGGAGAATCCTTTAATGTGCCTGAAGCCATGTTTTTCCTTTGCCGCACTCTGCTACCAGCGGAATGCTCAGTTTTATTACGTTTTCCATCTCTGAGGTTACTATCTCAGCAATTCTGCCGGCCTCCTGGGGTACAACATCAAATACAAGCTCGTCGTGTACCTGCAGCACCATCTTGCTCTTGAGCCCTTCCCGGACAAGGCGGTTGTATATGTTTATCATTGCAACCTTTATGATGTCTGCGGCACTTCCCTGCAATGGGGCGTTTATGGCATTCCTCTCGCTGAAGCTCCTTACAACTGCATTGCGGGAGTTGATGTCGGGAAGAAACCTCTTGCGGCCGTATATGGTTTGCACATAGCCGTTTTCCTTGGCCATGGCAATCATGTTGTTCATGTACTCCTTTACCTTGGGGTAACTTGCAAAATACTCCTCAATGAGGGCTTTGGAGTCGGTTCTGGTCATTCCCAGCCTCTGCGAAAGGCCGAATGCAGAGATTCCGTAAATGATTCCGAAATTGGCTGTCTTGGCCCTGCTGCGCTGTTCCTTGGTAACTTCATCCTCGGATACCTTGAACACTTTTGCCGCCGTTGCAGTGTGGATATCCATGTTCCTGTTGAAGGCATCAATAAGGTGCGGGTCGCCGCTCATGTGGGCCATAAGGCGCAACTCAATCTGCGAGTAGTCTGCAGAAATTATGTAACCCTCTTCAGAAGAAGGGATGAATGCGTTCCTTATCTCCCTGCCCCTGCTGGTGCGGATGGGGATGTTCTGCAGGTTTGGATTGGTTGAACTCAATCTTCCGGTAGCGGTGAGCGACTGGTTGAATGTGGTGTGCACCTTCCCGGTGGTGGCATTTATTAGTTGCGGCAGCGCATCTGTATATGTGGAGATGAGTTTCTTTATCCCCCTGTACTCCAGGATCTTCCCTACAATAGGGTGGAGGTGGAGCATTTCGTTCAACGTCTCCTCATCTGTAGGGTAACTTCCTTTTGCGCTTTTCTTTACTTTAGGGTTGAGCTGCAGCTTTTCATAGAGCAGTATCCCCACCTGTTTTGGAGAGGAGAGGTTTATAGTGGCGTCCCCTGCCAGTTCCACAGCCTGGGCCTCAATCTCTGCAAGTTCCTTGCCCAGCTCAATGCTGTATTCCTTAAGGTGGCGGGTGTCTATCTTTACACCTGTATATTCCATATTTGCAAGCACTTCCACAAGGGGAGCCTCAATCTCCCTGTAGAGCCTTTCCTGCCCTGCCTGCGCAAGTTCTTCCAGGATTTTTCCTTTCAGCTGCAGCAGCAATGCACATTTTGTTCCCGACAATTTTTTCTCTTCCTCACTCATTCCTCCCTGCGGTGCATCTGCAATGGCCGAGAAAAGGTCGGGCTCCGCCGCAGCGGAGAATAAATCAAGTTCCGGTGCCGGTTCTTCCTTGCCGTTTTCTCCCTGGAGGTTTGTGGCGTGTGCGATTTCCTCCATATCTATATTGAGGTAACTCTTAAGGAGCAGATCCTCTTTGTGGCTCCTCTCCGGGTTGATGATATAGTGCATCAGTTCAATGTCGTATATCTCACCCTTGAGCTGTATTCCCTTGTCCCAAAGCTGTTTGTACAGCTGCTTGAATCCGTAGCCAGTTTTGGAAACGGCCATGTCTTCAAAAATTTTCTTCATTTGACCCATTCCATCCGGTGTGGCAGTTGTATATGCTGTGCTGCATCCCAGTACAATGCTGTTGTCTGGGGCAAGGGCAAATGCAACTTTACCCTCCTTTGCAGCCATTGCTGCCAGTTCCGGTGCGGTAACTTCCTTTACCTGCGGAATTGCTGTTGCCGGTGCCTCCTCGGCTGCCTGTTGCTCTGCAGGTGGAGTGCTTGAGGAGTTCTCCCTTATGAAGCCGTCGGGAAGAAGTTTGCGGAGCGAATTGAACTCGTAGCGGTTGAATATCCTTGAGATTTCTGCCGCGTCTGCCCCCTGCATCCTTATCTGTTCCAGCTGCAGCGGAAGTTCTATATTTGTTTTGATGGTTACCAGGAAGCGGCTCATCTGAATCTGTTCCAGGGAACTTTTTATGGATTCCTGCTGTTTTGCAGGGAGTTCGTCCACGTGGGCGATGATGTTCTCCAGGGAGCCGTATTTCCCTATGAGTTTCTTTGCCCCAACTTCTCCAATACCACGGATTCCCGGAACGTTGTCCGAGGAGTCTCCCCATATTGTGAGGATGTCAATCACCTGCTGTGGGTTGCATATCCCATAATTCTCACATACCTGTTCCTTCCCGATGATTTCTACCTCGTTCCCCCCTTTGCCCGGTTTGTACTGGAATACATTTGGGGAGATGAGCTGCCCGTAGTCTTTGTCGGGAGTAACCATATATATTTGTGAACCATTGCCTTCCCATTGGGTTGCCATTGATCCTATTACATCGTCTGCCTCATAGCCGGGAATCATCACCACCGGAATGTTGAATGCCTTGAGTATATCCTGCAGGGGCTCCAGGGCTGCCTTTACCAGTTCCGGTGCTGCGGAGCGGTTTGCCTTGTACTGCGGGAATGCCTCGTGGCGGAAGGTCTTTGCCGGAGGGTCAAATGCCACTGCAAGGTGGGTCGGATGCTCTTTGGTTATGAGCTCAAGGAGCATTTTTGTGAATCCGTACAGGATGGAGGTATCCTCTCCCTTGGAGTTTACCATAGGGCGGCGCATGAATGCGTAGTACATCCTGAATATCTGGGAGTGTCCGTCTATAAGGAAAATTTTCTGCATCTTCTGGGATTATTTGTTGTCACTGGCATACCATTCTACAAATGAACCGGCAGTCTCGTACAGCTTGAGGCTGAAGAGTTCCACCTGTGGAGGGAGGTTCCTTGAGATGGCCTCTGCAAAATGACATATGAGGTTTTCTGTTGTAGGCTGGAAATCCACCGTTACAACATTGCCGTACTGTTGCGCTATCTCCTCTGCCAGAGGTGCACCGCTGCGGAGTACGAGGGCGTGGTCGAACTTGTCTATTATCTGCTCATTTACAATTGATTTGAGCAGTTTGAAATCCATTACCATCCCCTCTTTGGGAGATTGGGTGCCGTTCAGCGGCTCTCCCTTTATTGTTACATACATAAGGTATGAATGGCCGTGCAGGTTCCTGCACCTTCCGTCGTATCCCGGGAGGGCATGGGCCCCCTCAAATCTGAACTCTTTTGTTATCCTCAGTACTGGCATATACAATGTGTTAAACTACAAATTTACATAAAAAATGTTACTGTTTTCCAGGGTTGGGCAATAAATACAATAAAATGGTCTGGGGGTATAATTCTTGTAATTTTTTCACGGAATTTTACTTATAGTTTTGAACAAATGTGTTGTTTTGTTTTTTAATTCATTATATTTGTAATAGAAATTGGTAAAAGCTTTAAAATTTAAAGGTATGAAAGTTGATTTTAACGAGTTCCTTTCAAGCAGTGGAAAGTGCATGAAACCCTCACCGATCAGGGCTTTGCTTGGTGTTGTAAACCAGCCTGGAGTAATTTCATTTGCAGGCGGTTTTCCTAACCCGGCAACCTTTCCGATTGAGGACCTGAAGACCATTATGATGGAGGTGCTGGAAGAGGAGGGGGCCAAGGCTTTGCAGTATGGCGGAACGGACGGAAACTGGGAGCTGAGGGAAGAGCTGGCCAAGAGGTATGTGAGGGATGGTCTTGATATAGACAAAGACAACATTATCATAACTACAGCATCACAGCAGGCCATTGACCTTACAGCTAAGGTGCTGCTTGATCCGGGTGATATAGTAATCTGCGGTTTGCCTTCTTATTTGGGTGCCCTGCAGGCGTTTACAACCTACCAGGCCAAACTTGTGGGTGCAGAGAAGGATGAGGAGCTGGAGGCTGTTGTGAGAGCCATGTGCCTTAGCGGCAAGAAGCCCAAATTCATTTACGCCATTCCGGATTTCCAGAACCCTACAGGCCTTACAATGACATTGGAGCAGAGGCAGTATATGGTAAGGATTGCAAGGAAATATGATATACTTATCCTTGAGGACAGCCCTTACAAGGAGATCCGTTTTGAGGGTGAGCACATGCCGTATATCTATTCTATGGCCCCTGAGCGTACAATCCTTTTGGGTACATTCTCAAAGACATTTGCCCCTGGCTTCCGCCTTGGTTGGATTGTTGCCCCTAAGGAGTTCATCCACAGGATAAACCTTGCAAAACAGTCTGCAGACCTCTGTTCTCCTACATTTGACCAGTGTGTGGCTGCAAGATATCTCAAGAAGGGCCTTTTTGAAAAGAACATTGCCGGTACCGTTGAGATGTACAAGGGCAAGAGAGACCTTATCCTCAAGGCGTTTGAGGAGTATATGCCTGAGGGGGTAACCTGGACAAGGCCGGACGGCGGTCTTTTCCTTCTTGTAAAATTGCCTGAGGGATATGATGCCAAGGAACTGTTTGAGATTGCACTGCAGAAAAATGTTGCCTTTGTGATAGGTGAGGCATTCTTCTGCGACGGCAGCGGAAAGAATACATTCAGGGTGAACTATTCATTCATGGATGATGAGAAACTTGTGGAGGGTGTGAGGAGACTTGCAGATGCCATAAGGGAATATACAGGTAAATAATTTGCATTTTGAATATCAGAGTTGTCCCGACAAGGTTCCGTACTTTGTCGGGATACTTATTTTTATTATTTTTGCACCCCGTAAAATGACTAAATGACAAAATAAAAAGAGATAATTATGAGAAAGAAAATTGTTGCAGGCAACTGGAAAATGAACACCACAGTTGCTGAGGGTGTACAGTTGGCAAAAGATGTTTTGGCTAAAGTTTCAGAGGTTCCTGCTGAGGTTAAATTGGTTGTTGCTCCACCATTCGTTCACATCACTTCTGTTGGTGCTGTTCTTGAGGGTTCAGTAATCGGCCTTTCTGCACAGAACTGTGCTGATGAGGTTAAAGGTGCTTACACAGGTGAGGTTTCTGCTAAGATGGTTGCTTCTACAGGTGCACAGTATGTTATCCTTGGCCACTCTGAGAGAAGGGAGTACTATGGTGAGACAAATGAGAAACTTGTTAAGAAAATTAACTTGGCTCTAGCTGAGGGTCTTGCTCCAATCTACTGCGTTGGCGAGAAACTTGAGGAGAGAGAGGCTGACAAACACTTTGAGGTTGTAGGTTCTCAGGTTAAAGAGGTATTGTTTGGCCTTACAGCTGAGCAGATGAAGAATGTTGTTATTGCTTACGAGCCGGTTTGGGCTATCGGTACAGGCAAGACTGCTACCAGTGAGCAGGCTCAGGAGATCCACGCTTTCATCCGCGCTACTTTGGCTGAGCAGTTTGGTGCTTTGGCTGAGGAGATCACTATCCTTTACGGCGGAAGCTGCAAACCTTCAAATGCAA
>JAEIGA010015728.1_pt1 | contig 11516 bp, 13 predicted proteins | sample 9270691 | NCBI WGS metagenome assembly JAEIGA01 (sample SAMN17057246, study PRJNA624740) | gut metagenome | biome: biome; isolation source: fecal sample | host: Bos grunniens | place: China: Xizang | collected 2019
AACTGGGGTGACAGCACACGTGGAGTTGAAGCTTCTGCCGAACGTTATATTGGCGGACGTCTTTCTACCTTGGCGGAACATTTATTACTCGATTCTGTTGAATACAGCAATTTTGTTAAGGGTGAAATTGAAAAAGATGAACCCGAAGCTTTGCCTGTATTATTGCCACTTTGCTTTATAAATGGTTTAACCGGTATTCCTACTGGTCTTCCTGCTTTAAATATACCAACACTTGATATTTTCGGAATGATTGATTACTATGTTGACATACTTTCACATAAAGATGTTAATTATGTACCTTCAAAACTTCCACTTCCAAACTTAGAAATTGATATTTTATCATCTAAGGCCGAATGGGAAAATATTTTGTTAACAGGTAAAGGAAGTATTAGATTGGCACCTCGCATGACAATAAAAAACAATGTTATTACCATTACGGCATTGCCAGCTGGTCAAAATATTGAACATATAAGAAAGATTGTTGATAAGGAAATAATCCAGGATAAAGTAGACATTCGCGATGAAACTGCTGAAAAAATTTGTTATGTTGTCGAAAAGGTCCCAAAAAAACAATGTGATATGCAAGAGATTTATGATCGACTTTATAATAAATTGCAAGCCAATGTTTCATATAATATGGCATTCTATGATGCTGATAAGATCTATGTTCCTTGTAGTTTTAATAAAGTTGTTCGTAGTAACTTACAATATTTGATTGAAACACATCAAAGACGTTTAGCAAATGAATTGATACAGGCCAACAGTAGATTAACCGTATTAATGATTATTGAAGGTCTTAAAAAGAGAAATCTTGTCAAATCATTGTTTGAACTTGATTATGCTGGAGCTGTCGCGTTTTTAGTAAAACATTTTAAATGTACCGAAAACGATGCAAGTAAAGTTCTTCAAAAGCCGATCTCTTATTTAACAAAAGAGCATGGAAAAGAAATCGAAGAGCTTGAAGCTGAAATCGAAAACCTTAAAAACAACCAAGCTAATATTTATGATTATTTGATTGAAAAATATAAAGCGATTAAAAAAGAAATTGGTAGTGTTATTAAAGGTAAGTTTGAGCCAACCATATTTGTTTTGGAAAAAACAAATACTAAAAAGAAAACTATTACAAAAAAAGATGTTGATAATGGCATACCATCAAAAAAGACTGTTTCTAAAAAATCGACAAATACTAAAAAGGAACCGTCGTCAGTAAAAAAGACATCAACATCAAAAACAAATACGTCTACTACAAAATTAAGTAAATCTGAAAAGACTATAAAACCCAAAACAGCATCTGTAAAATCTAAAAAATAAGAAAATACCCACGCATTGCGTGGGTATTTTTATTTATCGGGAAATGTATTCAGAAATGACTCTCACCAACAAATCGTTCAATTTTTCAACTTCATAATCACCAATCGTTGGTTCAAGATGAGAATTTCCAACTCCTGAATGGTCAGTGAGAAAAGCATATGTACCACCAGTCATTACTGCCCAGCTTCTCAATAAGAATTCTGTTTCAGTATCTACTCCGGATGATGCTACTGGGATAAAACGAATACCACGTTCAGCCATATCTTTTACATACAATGTCATATCATTGTTAATACCTTGAATTTCAGATTCTGAATGAGGTGGGGCGTCAAGAATCATAAAGCATAATTTAACAGAGTCGGATCTCCATTGATGATCATAAACAATGGATTTCAATGCTGTGTGTACAGCTTCTGGATAATCACCACCACCATTTGCATTTTGAGCATTCAAATCAGCAATAGCTTGTTCAATATTAGTTGTAAATTCAAAACGTTTCACAACATAATCATCTCCAGTGTCGCGATAGAAGTTGACACTAAGATTAATGGAATATGCTTTGGAAGATTCGGAAATTCTTCTAAGAACATCTCTTAATTCTGTTTGCAAATATTTAAGTTCGTCACCCATGGAACCAGTCGTATCAATCATAAACAAGAGATCTAATTGATCGGGAGATGATGCAGCATCAAGAATGATAGTAGTAATTCCGTCTTGAACAGGATCGCATTCATAATCGCGAACAATAATCTTTCCTGGCTTTTCTTTGTTATTGTGTAAATTATAAAGCAAATAAGCATTTCCATTAATGTCGGTAACAGACTTGTAAATAGTATTGCCTTGTTCATCAGTTAAAATAACAGGAATGTTAAAACAAGGATTTTTATCATTATCCAATACTTTAACTTCGATAATATTATTCGCAAATAAATTTCGGTTTTCCATTAAGCTGTACCAGTTGTTGTTGTTAAGAACTGATTTCCAAAAATCAATGTTGTCCAAGTCTTTCCATTCGCCAGCAGTAAGAGTACCCGCTCCTCCTTGATGGTTGGAAGAGGTAGAATCCTCAACGACATCACCAATGGATGCATCAAATTCCGGAGATGACGTAGGCGAATCTGCAGATTCCGATTTATCACCGAAAATACTATCGAAAAATCCACCCAAACCACCTTTGTCGGAATCGCTGGCAATACCATCAATTACTAATCCATCTCCATAGCTTCCTCCATTGGACGCACCACTATCTTCGGATGTACCACAGGCAACTAAGGACATTAACAGTAAAACGGTTAAAATAATACATAAAAATTTTTTCATATCTTTTCCTCCTTTTTTATTTTTTTATATAATCATAAAAACTATCGGGAATACCATGTTGGGCCAAAGAACCGTTTTTATACAATATATCATTTGTTACTTCTTGAATTACCCAATCTGGTGCTTGATAATTTTTTGATTCTTTTTCATCTAAAAATTCAACTTCTAAATATGCTAATCCATCTAATTCTCCATGAAAAATATCCAGAGAAGACAAATATCCATTACAAACAAACTCATATCTTGTTTTATATATGGTTTGTCCTTCTTTTTTTGTAATTATTTGATTATATTGGCTTTCAGAAATTTCAAATTCATATTCATCTCTTTGAAGACCATCATTGGTTAAATTGTTTTTAATGGTCATTGTATATCGTTGTCCATTATTTAGTCTTCTTACTCTTATTTCAGGAGAAAAACTAATATACGTTTGTTCAATTTCAATAATATCAACATTTGACATATCAACTACACTTGTATCACCTTTAACAATCCATTTGCGTTCGATTTCAATGTCATCTGACAACATTTCTTCATTACGTTGTTGACGTTGTCTTTCTTTTATTTCTGTAAAAGCATCAATACATACAAAAGCTGATACTAACACAATAATTAAAAGAAAGATGATAATTGCGGTTTTATAAAATCTGTCCATACAAAATCACAAATGCAAAACTAATAGCACTAACTACAAAAAACACAGTAATACTTATAAGTGATTTTTTAACATATGTTTTGTAATCGTCAAGTTCTGCTTGTTTTGCAGTTAAAAGGTGTATGACGTTAAACATTGTTGTTGCAAATAAGTATATTGGAGAAACCAATAAAGCGATTATACATAATAAATAGAAACTTTCGTCTAACGACATTGGATAATCCATATAGCCTAATACAAATAAAAGCAACGAGCTTGCACCAACAGGTATAAAATTTTTTACGCATGTTGATAAAGAGAACTCTTTTGTTTTTCGAGATGCAAAATAATAAATTGATGTAAATGCAAAATAACATCCCAAAATTAAGAGACCAAGAACCTTAAAAAATATATTTGATTCCGGATAATCAGGATTGAACTGGTCTGCTGTAATAGCCAATGCGTTTACCGTACACATGCTAAACAACATGATAATAGTTAGACAAACAGATAAAAATTTTTTCATAATTTTTGCCTCCTTTAATAATTTGATATATTATATTAAAATTTATTAGCTAATAAAAATTCCAGGTGTATACACACCTGGAATAGTAATTGAATTTATTCTCAATTGGGATTATTATTCGCAGAAGCAGATGCTTCCATGAATAATGTATTGGTTCAACACCAACCTTGCTGGCTATGCCATCCCATATGCATCCCGCAGGATGACATGGACTTTGTACCATTTTCGTGCGTCCACGAAAATGATGTATCCTCAATCTGTATGGTCTTAGCACAAGATATGGATACCATTATCTCTCTAATAATCCTTCCATTATTAGAGTCGTGGCTGTTTCTCAAATTCCATTTAACGTAACATTGGCAAACGAGGTAATAGCCTCGTACCAACCACTGCTCCTTCCACTTGTGTGGGTTCAAACCACCGTACAGTTTATGCAGGTTTCGTGGCACCACTGAGTATATTCTAATGCCGTTTCTCGCATTACCGTTTACCCATGCTGTCCTCCGTTCGTACTCGACTTCCGGCTTCTGGGCACATTAGAACATGGTGGCGGCGGGTGGATTCGAACCACCGACCTTACGCGTATGAGACGTTTGCTCTACCAACTGAGCTACGCCGCCATTTATATACATATGAGTATGGATTTGCACCATACATGATTCCGCTGACGGACATTGCAGCTACCCGCTTGTTCACCTGTTGAAAATAATTGAAAGGAGAGAATTATTTTTATAGTACGATAGCCCAAATCGCACAGGCCGGCACGTGTCGAATTTATTTGCCATTAAGAACGACCTTATGGTTTTTAAGGAATTCACCGGGAATCAGAAACATAAGTTTGCCTCGCGGCTACAATTGTATTGGTTCACCTATTTTTCGCGTACGTCCCAATACTTTACCATACTGAGTATCCACCCAATATGTCTATTTCGCCATCATATGTATTTATATTATAGTTTCTTTTTTCTTTATTGAAAAACATTTTTGTATGTACAAAATGTTTTTTTGATACTATAATATAGTTAAGAAAAAACGAAGGAGAATTTTATGAATATTTTTGAACAATTAAAGAAGGGTATCTTTTATGATTGTCCAGATTCTTTTGGAATCAAGGAGTTGTTTTTTAATGAATCCGAACAATATTTTGGAATAGCTTTATATTTGTACAGCAAGGTCATTGATGTACATAATATTTCTATTACGGATCATGAGTTCGTAACACAACTTCTAATGTATCCATCAGAAACATCTGAATTTCATTCTAATACACATGAATATAAAAATGCGATGCAATTAATTAGTACCGATGATCATATTATTGATAATATCGCTGATATCTTTGGAATTAAAGCCAGTATCAAGAATAACAATGCATCGGCACCATATTGCATAGGTATGGATAGACAGCTTTTATATTCCGTTGCCAGTGCTCATCTACTGGAAAGAAAATGTGTGGATTGTTTGCATTCTGGACAATGTGATGTACTTAGAACAAATATTCCACGTGATATTGCAGTGAAAGATTGTGGAATGTTTTTAGATCGTAATGCTATTTGTTCTGAAAAAACATTTAAAACATTGAGAATGTATTTTTCCAATGCATTTTATAACATTGGAACATTTGATGATTTTATTAAGTATTGTAAGGATTACAATCTGAGTCGTGAATTATTAAGAAGCTTGAATATCAAATATATTGTTTTTGTATCTCATTGCGGATCAATTTATCACACCGGCCATTCCCAGATTTACAATGATAAATCAAAGGCGACTGATTATGCGAATGCCATTGCAAAAACAATTATTTCAGAAGCTAATCGATTTGGCAATGCCGATACTGTAAAAACAATCCGAACAGAATATACAATTAATATTTCTTATGAAAGAATGTTTGCCCCTCAGAAAACTTGCATTCAAATCGTTGAAATATAAAAAAGATCCAGCTTGAGAGTTGGATCTTTTTTTATTAGAATATGATTAACATCAAAATTCGCATAAAAACATTATGCTTAAACGATACATCCGGTTGCACGATCTGCATTCTGCACCTCCTGAGACAGTTCAGTAGCCTCAACGTCGTCAACATGATCACACTCATCTTGGCGATGCTTCAGATGCTTGGTATCAAACTTACATCTGATAAGATGAATAGCCTTAGGCTCAGTTACTCCGTTTCCTCGAATGTTTTCAGCGGTGCCATAAGGGCAAGTACCGCAAGTTCTGGTATCACACATATATTAATAAACTCTTAATAGAGTGCCTTTCTATAAATTTCTTTGAAGGTTGTATCTTCTATTTATATTATAGTGTGATTTTGTATAATCCGAAAAGTGAAAAATGAAAATTTTTCGTTTGTTATGAAAATAAAATCTTTTTTGTATAATTTAATGTAATTTAATTACAGAAAGGAAAGGTTTTTGCCATGGCAAGAAAGAAAATTTATTATTTTGATGGGGCATCTATTCCCGAAACTATGTTTGTGAAGGGAGTCGAAACTCCTATTACAGGCGTCTTTATTTCGTACAGTCCTCGTGCGATGTTTTGTCGCCATTGCGGTTTTATGCTTGATTGCAAAGATCGCAGAGAATCCGTCCCTTCTTTTGAAGGAATTAAGTGTCCTGAGTGTGGAACTGAACATACTGCAAACTCCGTATTAGCCGGATTCAGTTATATTGGTTCTAATATTCAGGAAGAAAAGGTTACGTATTCTGTTCGTAAGAATATGCTCAAGAAGATTACAACCACATACAAGCTTGCATCCACCGGAGAAAACTTGTTTGCATTGGAAAAGTCAGCAAGTAATACTGAATATTTTCCTTTGAGCCACATATCGGCAAGATGGGTTCCCAAGGATTTCAAGAAAACTCTTATTGAGGAGTATGGCAATAAGATTGATCCTATGGTTAAACTTTTGATCGAAACCGACATGAAGACAAACAATTGTTATACGTCAACGTATTTCGAACGTTTGGATCAGGTTAAGGATATTATCGAAAATCATCCTACTTTGTTCGTCAATTTGCTTGATGCATTCAAGAGTGATGCGAGCATGAGATGTGATAAGTTCGAAGATATGTATCCTGAATATCTGCTTCCTCTTACGGCTCAATTGATTAAGGATTACAATCCTATCGAAGATAGAAACAGATCTTGGTCAAAGCCGTATCAATGGAATCCCGTATCTGCATATACAAACTATGAAGCACTTACGTGTGTAGTTTCCTATTACAAGAGCGGATTGATTTCGCATCATGTTATGCGACAGATTCTTGAAAAGACAAAAGCTTTTAAGAATCCTACCTTTATTCCGTCCTTTAAGGCAAATTATTTGCAGTTCAACGGTTTCCTTGATGATCTGATTGAGGAAGGTAAGCCTCTTGAGTCTACTGTGTTTGATATCAAGGCGTATTACGCACGTAAAACTCGTAATTACTTTATTGAACAGGGTTATACGGGAATTCAGATTGATGAAGCACTTGCAAACACAAAGCATGGCCAGTATGGTCTTGACTTTTTGAATGCTATTGGCAGCACTCGTCGAAAGAAAACCAAATAACAAACAAAAAGCACGCAAATTGCGTGCTTTTTTGTTTTAAAATGGGAAAAATTCATAATCGTTAATGTCATTTTTTAATGTCGTTAGCAAATCGCTCATTTCAGCAGGGATGATTGTGATATCAAATGTCTCAATCATCATTAATAACAAATCTCTCATGTTTTGACTCAAATGTCCCATGCTGGATAAGTAAGCACTCTTAACAAACAAATACCATGTCCCAAGTGTTGCACCACACTGAATGTGTTTCGCTGCCGAAGATGGTAGTAATGATTTAGCAACGTTGGTACTGATAGCATTTTGAATCATACATTTTTGTAGTTCATATGCTTGTTCACATAATGATACCCAAGATTCATACAATGAAGATTCCTTACTAATTTCTCCGGGACAAATAAAATTATTGTCTTCATAATGAGAATACAACCACATCGGAACATCAGAGTTGTAACTATCAGCATCTTTGAGGATTTTATTTGATTCCAGTTTGTGTGAACATAAAGAATCTGTTATAATTTCCATATTGATAAAAAGATGAGTATATTTAGATTCATCACTCATATTCTTAAATTCATTCTTATTCAATAATTCATAATATTGATTATCAAACTTTAATGAATTTAAATCAGCCATATTTCTACGACGCTGAATTGCTTCATATACCTGCTTGAAAGATGTATCGTTAAAGATATCAATAAAAAGCTTAGGTATAATTAAAATTTTCTTTCTATCATATAAATCAAAAACCGCACAAGCTAATTCGATAAACGGTTTGACATTACAGGAAATTACATAATCATCATAATCCGTCATAATGAATTCGTCGTCTTCAACTTCTAAATAGTTGTTACAGATTTCATTAATCAGCAATTTCATTGATTTGTAACTCATGACATCACACAAAATAATAATTCGTTCTCTTTCGAGAATCTTGCAGGATTGATTAATAACTTGCATTGTTTCATTCCTTTCTTTGTTTTGTTTATTATATTATATGAATTAATACGAACAAACAAAACAGGGAATTTTCATTTCTTGAGCGGTATATATAGTATGTTTGGTTCCACTACTATTGCCATCCCAGAAGGCAATAACAATACCATTATCTTGGTTTGCCGCAATATAATCAAGCATTTGTTTATTTCTAATAAATCCTGCTCGCTTTCCATAAAGATTCCATTCTGCCGGAAACTTTAAGAGTGAATGTTCGTGTTCGATGGAATATCGCACCCCCAACATATCCGCCCCTTGTGCCATACCGGAAATAATTGTAATGGTTTTGTATTTATGGTTCATATCACCAAGAATTTTATTTACAAATTCTTCAAGTTTTTTATAGTTGCAAAAATCACGTCCGCCCGCAATAAGAATGTTTAAATTATCGGTTTTATTTATAAACATATTGTTCTCCTTAAAATGGCAAATCGTACATTTGAATTTTTTCATCCAATTCTTCTTTTAATTCATGAATCATATCAATATGTGATAATTGGGTGAAAATATCTCTCAGACCTTTTGCAATAACAATCATATCGTCGTGTTCGAACATATACTCATCTACATGAATTAAGGTTTTGCACAAACGATATATTTGCATTAGTTCACAATCAATATGCAAATCATAGGCAGATGTTGCCGGCAATAGTAATCGTGCCATATATTCCGATTTGTATCCATTATTGTATACTTCCATAGCTTTTTCGCATGACATTTCCCACATTTTTATCATTTCTTTATTAGAATTTGCAATGTGTGTTGGCATAACAAAAGTATTATCAATTAAACTCCAAGAGAATGTAAATCCTTCAAAGTTATGCGACAAGTATTTAGTTACAATACGATTGGTTTGAATGTTTAAATTAATTCTTTGATGCAGTAAAAAAGCATTATCATCCAGATTTATCATATCATCTTTATCCAGAATATTGTAGTTTTCTTGATTACAACATTTACTCATCAACAGTTTAGTTTTCATCCCATTAATTCCATTTTTAGCAGGTGAAAAGTAATATATATTGTTGGGTCGTGTTACATCATCGAAAATCTTTGGTACATTAACCAACTTTGTATTTTGTGTCATTTCAAATAATGTTTTACGTATTACATTAAAGAAATTAAGTTTTGACAATGAAATAAGATTATCAATATCTTGACTGTAAACAATATCGTCAAAAATGTCTATACCAGGATCTAAATATTCAAGATGTTTCTTAAAATCTTCAAGGCCCTTTTCCGTTGTAGAAATAAAAATTCTATCATTGGAAATGCTTCCGGTAAAAGTTGTTTTAATTGTTGTAATTTTCATAGTTATACATTATTCCATGTAGTAATCGCATCAGCAATAGCATTGGCGTCTTTGCCAAGCAATGCCTTGAAATCATCCAGTCTATCAAGAATAAATATACTAAATGTATCGGTAATCAAACTACACATTAGATAATTGATACACTTAATTTCCATTGTGCTCATTTCAAGAAAACTGTTGACGTATTGGTTTGCAAAATTAATAAATTCAGCAATTGTTATTTCAAAGGTAAACTCACGCTCGGTTGAGCCAGGAAGTAATGCTTGGGCTGCTGCATAGTTATCCTTTTCTAAAGCTTTATAGATTTTATTTAAATTATTGCATGCATTTTTGAATTCCTTTAAAAGGTTATTATTTAGAACTTCCATAGGAACAATCATCCTATCCGCCTTATATGCTGATTGAATGCATGAACGATAATTCATATTATTATAAAAATGATTAAATGTTTCTTTGTCACAGTTAATTTTTATTACAATTGTAATATGTTGAATTGCAATATCAGTGTCTAAATTACAAATGTCTTCAAGAGACAATAAATCATACGTATTGTTATCCAAATGGGCTTCCATATTTCGTAGTAATGCATCATCGCAACTTACAAAATGAAAATAACGTTTGTATGTAGGATTGGATAACAAATCATAAACTAAATGCGGAATATTTTTCCTTCCATTTTTAATATGAATAATTGATGAACGGAGGAATGCTTCCAAAATGCTCCACTGAACAGAAACAATATATTCCATATCTTTTGTTGCAATAAAATCGCCAAACAGCTCCAAGGATTCTTTTGCAAAAAATTCAGATGCATGAGCTAACAAATTATTGCACCCTTTTTCATCAGTCACAATAAAAGCTCTATCAAAATGAGCATACTTATCTTTTGCATTATGTTCTTCCATGATATGGTCAGACATAATTAATGCTGCATTTGGTTTTGTAAACTGAACCATAAAATCCTCCTGAATGATAAATTTCTTCTACATATATTATAGTGTTGTTATTATCATTTGCTATATTTATGCCAGTAGATACAGATTTGTTCATATAATTCCACTTCTTTCTGCATTGTTGATGCTGACGGTTACTCCTACAATACTAATGTCTACTGTACATACGAGGTCATACCAGCTTTCGTCATCGGATAATAAATAAAAACATACCAGTCAATAAAAGACTGGTATGTTTTTTATCTTAAGATTTTGTTATTAATTCAGACAAATTATTAATCATCTCTTTAATAGCTTTACCACCCGAAAGTGTTCCAATATATTTATATTGTTCATCAATTTTTTCATAAATAGCAGAACATATTGGGCACATGTATATATTATGTCCATCAATATTGCGATATATCAAAGCACCGTCGCAATGTGCACAATACAAAATATTAGGCATTGGCATTCTCCTTCATAATTTTTAGTGCCATTTCGGCAGCTTGTTTATTATCAAAAAAGGTTTTTCCAAAATCGTAATCACGAACTTCGATTTCTCGATATGGATTGTCTTCATATCCAAGGAAGATTTGGATGCGAGATTCAAGATCATTGTTTTCAACAATTCTATCATCTTTAAGTGCAAATCTACATCTGATAGTAAAAACATACATATCATCAATAATAAGTTGTTTAATGCCATCTTTCCATCCCTCTCGAATTAACCATACCGGCTGTCCTACATGACAAGGGAATGTCTTCATGTTTAAGTCGTGAAGAAAATGTTCACACTGATCTTCAACATTATTCAAATCAGAATAATAGTAGTGTTCCGGCTCCAAATCGGTAGCACAATGCTCTTTGTGGCATACTGCACGATGAGCACACTGATTACAAGTCATGCGTTTTCCTCCTTCTGATTGTTA
>JAEIGA010015729.1_pt1 | contig 11515 bp, 4 predicted proteins | sample 9270691 | NCBI WGS metagenome assembly JAEIGA01 (sample SAMN17057246, study PRJNA624740) | gut metagenome | biome: biome; isolation source: fecal sample | host: Bos grunniens | place: China: Xizang | collected 2019
ACTTTAGCAAATTCTTTATCTGTCCAATCTTCGACTATCGTTTCACTATCATTTATTACATCTGGATAGGAGATTCCAGAGTATTTATTTGTACTTGTATATTCATTAAGTGTACCTGATATTTTAATAAATTTTTTATTAAAGATGTATGTTTCTGTATAATTATATCTATCATTTGGAATTATAATATAAATATCATCGTTAAAATTATTTTGTGTATAATATGATGGAAAATTTATTCTATCGCTACCAGAATTATTATAACCACCACGTATTATATTACTTGATGAAATTGGGATATCATTTGTTTTTTTCAATGATCTTGTACTATAATCGTAATAATAAATTTCATATTTATTTTTGTTTGGACCATCTTCGGTAATTTTTCTACTAAGTATAACATTGTTACCTACCATAATTGCTTGGTTATCTTTAGAATAAGTTGAACCTAATTCGATAGGTACCCAAGTATTTTGTTCATTTTTAAGATAATCGATTATAATACCACCAGAAAACACAAATAATTTACCATTCGTATTTAAGAACGATTCATTATCGAAATTAAAATTTTCATCAAAAACATAGCTAAATAATAATTGTGGTGCAGATTGAAGATTATCGAATTTATACATTTCTATTGATGAATTAGTTGGTCTATTACATACAAATAATGCTTCTCTTCCAGTATAAATATCTATATTTTTTACTATATGTTTAGAATCACACATATTATTAAATAATGTAGTTAAACCACTTGATTGGTTTTTCACATATTCATTAGTATTTATCTCTTCAACTTGAGATTTTGTATAATAATCCATATCGTCTTTGAATGTTGTTTCTGTGGTCGTAGTTGGTTGTAAATTTTGGGTTATTTCGAATAACTTCTGTCCATATCTATTATTTTCAAATGTTAGTTCATGATAAAAATATTGCTTTGAAATATCCAATTTATATAATTTATCATCATAAAGATCATTTTCTGTTACCAATCTATAAGATTCATTATCAAATACATAAGCTCCAGATGCAGATAAAGTACTTAGACTAATATAGTGTGGATCATCCAAGAAAGTGGATGAAGAAATATATTCTGTTCCATCATATCTAAACCATTCGTTAAAATTCTTTAAACCTTTGAAAATATTTTCATTAGGTGTTGTAGCTTTTTCATATGTGATTAAATCGGTACTTTGATAAAGCTTACTAAAGAGATTCTCACCTAAATATTGTGAACGAAGTCTATCATCTACCTCATAATACACATCTCTATTAGATTCATTAAAATAACCACCTTGATAAAAACCGTTGGTATAAAAATCAGCATATATTACAACGCGTAAGTCACTGGTATATAATTCTATCATACCGTATTTTTCTCCACGCTCTATATATCCACTAGCAACTTCAAGCCCATTCAAATAACGATAGTTTCTACCTTCTTTAAATGATGCATTTTCAAAATCTCCAGTATAATCAAAGTCTTCTTCAGTAGATTCTCTAAAATATGGTAATGATATTGTTTCTTTACTAAAATATGTATATTGTGGATCCAAATACCATTCTGAATCACCTTCATCACGTTTTACCATATCTGAACTTTCTATAGGTACATATTCTCCATCTACTAATTTATAAATTGAATCTCCATAGTTCATTCTATATTCATCAAAAGTCGATACTGGCATATTTATAATGGATGTTGTTATATCTTCATATCTAATACCTTCTTCTGGTAATGGATTAACATATATTTTACTTATAGATTCTATTGTAATAGATTGAGAATATGTTGATGTGTCTATAGGTATCAAACCTCTTTCAGTTGGTTCACCATTAGTTGTAGTAATGGTGTCAAAATCTTCACCACTACATAATACATACTCAACACCAGAATAGTCATAAGATTTTTTATTGTATACGTAGCCTTCAGAGAATATCTTATTATTGACAGTTCCATCTTCTAATGAATCATATGGTTTCTCTACCCAAATACCACCATCAAAGATATAATATACTTCTCCTTCTTGAGGACCGTTATTTATCTCTTCTGTAGTAAGAGGAGTATATACTTCAGTAGGTGTTCCATTCATTTTATAATATTCTACACCAGGTTGTATACCAGAACTCTTATCAAGAAGTTTAGTAAATACATCTTTCATTACTGTAGGATGTATATAATAATCAACTCCTTTCTGAGGTCCTTCTTCCTTTTCTTCAGTAGTCAATGGAGTATAAGTATCTGTAACTTTAAAATCACCGTGTTCTTTTTCAGCTTTAATATATTCTACACTAGAATCTTCTATTCGTTTATGGAAATAAGTCTTTTGATAACCAAATGTATTATCGTTCTTGAAATGATACAATAATCTATAAGGTACATAATAATCCTTAGTAATATCGAACGCATAAAGTGTTTCACCACCAATACCAGCATCAGCATATGGAATACCAGTATTAGGATCTGGTTGATCAAGTTTTATATAATAACCTACACCATCTACAGGATTTGGGGTTTCTTCTTTATCTATTTTCATAAATTCGAAACCAAAATTAAAATCATCGTCTATACATTGTCTATAATTATCACTTATTGTATAGAAATTATTTATATCATCAATTACTGTTACATCTTTCCTATAGATATCTACAAGTACATAGTTTGTACCTTCACTATTTGAAACATACAATGGTTTACCTTCTCTTTCTTCTTCTGGAATAGAAGAGAACTCAACAAGTGTACCAATATAATATTCAGAAGGATTAAAGCTTACAGAATCATAACCTAAAGTTTTAGCTTCAGGTTCAATATGATCATAGTATTCTTTATCTGGAAGTTCTCTAGATACAAAATAATCTACATTATCTTGAATACCTTGAGATCTAGTTTCAGAATCAATAGCGTTATACTTTGGTGTAAGTACAAAGTCATCAGGATTGTCTGTACTAGCTTTAACCATTTCTTTTCTTGTTTCTGAACCACCGCCTTCTATCAATTTATAGATTTCTTCTTTTTCTACTTTGAAAGTCTGTGGATTAACTTCATATAAGCCAAATCCTTCTTGGAAATCAGCTATGTCGATTGTAGAATCTAATAATTCACTGGTTTCAATTAATATATACTCGCCGGAGTCATTATCATAGGAAGCATATTGCTTATTTGGATCTATCGCATCTATTGTTAACGGATATGGTCCAAGTTCAGTAAAACTAATAGGATTTTTCAATTCTTCATCAGTATATGGTTCATATTCTGTATCAGAAATTTTCTTATAATATACAGCATCGTTCTGTGGTCCATTATCATATTCTTCTTGTGAAAGAGTTTCGTAAACATCATGGTTTTCAACAATCTCTTTTTCAAGATAGTATTCAACATCAGGATTATATCCTTCAATCATTTCTGAACCATCTACTTTATCATAATAAGCTTCAGTAGTCGTAATTTCTTCAGCAGTAACACTATTATTTTGAATAACAAGAAGATTTCCTGCACCGAATATTTCATTACAATCTTCAGAACGTATCTGATTAATGATGTTGAAATGCTCATCCAATTTGAAAATATAATCTTGATTTGTAGCAAAATAGTAATAACCATTTACATAAACAAGATTTCTAATTTCATTATCTGGTTTATTAGGAATAAAGAATAATTTACCATTAGCAACCTTTAAGAAGCAATTGATTTTAGGTAATTCTTCTTCAACATGTACAAGCTTATGAATCTTAGAAGGATCCATCATAAATCCTTCAGTAGCTACAGCAAGAGTATAATCCAAATATTTTCCATCGTTAGCAAATTCTACATAACCATAGTTCATATCAGGATTGTATACACCATGCTTATCAATATTATTGAATGATGTTACTTTACCTATAAACCATGAACCAATTACACTAAATGTAGTACCAATACATCCATAATAATCGATATTAGGATCAGGTCCATTCATTTTTTCTTCTACTGTACACAAGTGTAATGTTTTAATACTTGGATAGAAATATTTAGTTCCTTCTACATAACCTGCAGCTAATTCTTCAGGTGTTAATAACTGATATTTATCAACTATACCTGTACTATCAGAATTATCATTTACAAGATTAGAAAGTTTACTCATATAATATGATTTATATGTAGTATTACGATTATTTATTATTTTCGTAGTTGTATATTCTACAGGATGTACCACATTAGTATTTAAATCATAATAATAGTTACCACCTTCATAAACTGTAAAATAAATCTTATTTTCAAAGATAAGAGCATCAGAAATATCATAATCCTTCATAGCGTTTACTATTTTAAAATTAGCAAACTTCATGACGGAATCGTTAGCATTATCTGTAACTAACATCTTATGACCATATCTGAAGAAGTAATACTTATTCTCTATAGGATTATGAAGTACTTTGAACTCTTCTTGGAAATTACGTTTATTTGTATAATCAAGAGATTTTTCATTATTTGTTAATTCATTATCGAGTGCTGGATTATCATATGTAAAATACTTATTGTCTTGGAAAATAACTTTAAGAGTATTAAAGTTTCCTCCATTAGTCATAGCAACACTTTCTCCATAAGAAATCTTACCATTATCTAAATTAGTAGAGAAATCTTTACGAATAGCTATAACATTTGTTTTATCGAATGTTTCAAAAAGCTTACACCAAGAACCACCGACAACACCAGTTCTTTCTACAACAAATGAAGTTGTATTCATTTTACATACACCAACATCCGTCGCAAGATAAACAATTTTACCACTTACTACTGCATCATAACATACATTAAATAAATTATTATGATTAATTTTTACAGTAAATGAATCATCAGAAAGCTTATCTCTAGAATTAAATCTATAAATACCATCTGATTTTAAAATCAAGATATCATAATCAGTAACTTTAACTACCTTATAAATAATAGAGTTTTGTTCTACTATTGGTGTAAGTAATATATCTGCATCTTGTGAATAAGAATTATCATTTATATCTGTGAATGATTCATCATTAGTAAATGTATTTTCTACAGTTTCATTAGAAAGTTCTGTACCATATTTAAACTGAGAAGGTACAACCTTTGATTTAGAGAAAGAGTTATCAACAGAGAACATATTCTCATTCTTAGCAATAAGACTAAGATCACCAACAAATGATGGATCTGAAATATCAACAACAGTTTCACCTTTAGTATAATTTACAGAATTACCATTATCATATTTTTTATTTAATTTGACACCTTCAAGGTAATTCTTCTTAACTTCAGCATCAGTATTAGAAATAATATATCCAGATACAATATCCATAAGTTCATTCATTTTAACTTCATCTGGATTATATATAGACTGAACATATTTTTCTTCACCAATATTTGAAATTTCTGAATAAAAATTCTTCTCTTTAGAATCTGTCTCAAAATCTTTAACTTCATCAGATCTAGCATTGAGAATAGAATTAGTTTCTATTTTTCCTTGAGTCTTTTGTTTTATATCATAAATATTGTCATCTTCATGTTCGAAGTAAGCAACATCTTTATTATCATGATACATCAACCCTCTAGAATAATCAGAAATACCTTTCTTAACTTCATAATCATTAAATTTTTTAGAACTTGTTAAGAAATAACCTTCTCTACCAGATTCTGTATTAGACGGAATATTTGTCTTAACTTTAATATAAATGTTTCCATTCTTTATATCAGCTCTAGAAAGAAGAGTATTAAGTATCATATCAAAGTCATAAGTATTTATATCAAACTCTTTTCTATTATTATAAGTTTCTGAAAGAAGTTTAAGATTAAATATTGATTCTTTTGATTGATATTTTACGATAATATTGTATCCAAAATCACCATTCTTACCAAGAGATAACCATGTAATTCCTTTAGGAGTATACAAGAAGATATCAAGAATAAGATTAGAATTTATATAATCTTCATTTGTACATCCTTCATATGTATTAATTTTAGTAATATGAAGAATATTGTCTAATTCAGTAATGAGTGATTTATCAGAAATCTTTCCACCGAACCATCTTATTCCCAATTCAGAAGCAAGCATGTTGATACTTCTATCCCAATCTTCAACAGAATTAGTATCAACACTATTAGAAATAACATCATCAGTTACACAACTATGATTAAAAAGATTTGCTTCATAAGGTGTAACAAATGTAGTTATTTTATTTTGGAAATTATCTATAGCGTCATTAAGACGTTCAGTAATATGTGAATCAACATCAATTTTAAAATGATCTAATACATACTTAAAATGTTTAGTACGTTCATAAATAGTTAAAAGATTAACTTTCATCGCATTACGAGTATTAGTAATCTTTTCAAAATTATCATCGATCAATTGTGAGAGTTTATTAAAGTAATCTATTAACTCATTAAGTGTCGTCAATACATTATTTCTTGACGCTAACTTGGTTAAAGGTGTTCTATAAAACTCTCCTTTAAGTTTATCATTAATAACCATAAAATACTCCTTATGGATAATATTTAATTGAATTTACGTATATTATCTTGTCATTTTTATTAATATTAATGTTTGTGTATTTTATAACTACTGTTCAACTCGACTATCTATTTATATATTATATTTATGAGGTAAAGATTAGAGAGGGTGCTACCAACACCCTCTCTAAAATTGTGTTACCTCGAAGGAGGTATCCAATGTTTGAGTATTGGAAAACCGTTTCAGTTAATGGTTATCCAGTAGCAGTTAAAACATTTCTCACTAGAGATTTGTTCATAAAAGCTACTGGACGTACACCTGAAGAAATGGGAGCTAAGAAATTAGCTTAACTATTTCTTCCTAGGATATATATTATTATATCCTAGTGTCCATTAACTATTAAAACAGTAAAACTCCATAAGGGGTTTTCTGTACCGGATTGCTACGGTTTCTTTTTTTCTATAAAAATGACAACCCTATATCCTACCTTTATTTTTTAATTATATATTATATTAATGAGTACATTGTACTTATTAATAATATTTATTGAAGTAGAGATGATACTACTATAAACATAAGGAAGAATAAGATTATGACTTCAGAAAAAGATTTTATTAAGAACATCAAAAGTACTTGCAAACGTTTTAAAAAGGATGGAGCAAAACTTAAAATAGCTTCAGCTATATTGACTGCTAATAATGATGAAGGAACAAATCCAATTTTGTCAATAATAATGACAAATGGAATAAGAAATTTATACAATGCAAAAGCTACAGAACTAGCAAAAAGTATAAATTTACCTTATGAAGGAATAACTGAAGAGCTTGGCACATTGTTTGCTGTTGTGATGATGACTGCAGATTTAATATATGATCCATGTGAAAAAATTGCTAAGAGACTTCTTACAGTATACGATTCACAAGAAGAAGTTCACAGACAAATAAAAAATTTTAAAGAGGCTCTTAACAATTTTGCTTCACAAATTTTAGAAGAAGCATATGGTAATAGTCAAGAAGAAGAATAGCTAAATATATAAATACTACGGGGTCTTTTATAGACTTCGTAGTATTTATATTCTTTTAAATCTTCGTGAAATAAATTATATATGGAGGAAATATGAAATTATTTAACAGAAACAAACAGGAACGTAAGCACATTAAAAAGAACAATTCAGATATTTCTGAAAAAGCATTTGAAGAAGTTAAAAAGGAAACACCAACAGTTATTCAACCATTTGATTCTAGGTTACACTTAAAAGAAGATAAGGTTAGAGAAATTAGACAAAAAATAATGAATGGTACAATTCATACTTATCCTTTAATAACTATGAATACCAGTCGTTTTTGTACTAAAATTCAAGATTTATTGTATGAGTATTATAAAGATACTAAACATACTCTTGATGAAGATATTCATAAAACAATTAATTTTAAACCAGCAATAAAACTTATATTGATTGATTACGATGTTTACAAGATTGAATTTAAATCAATAAAAAGTAATTGGTATTCATGTGTAATAAAAGGTACAGATATTAGAAATATAACTGATATAGAATTTTTTGCATATATCAACACTACTGATCAATTTAAATTTCTATATATAATTAAATCTAAAGATTATTCACATATAAGTAAACCTTATTTTAGTGGCAATGGTAGTATAGCATCTATAGAATATAAAGTTAAAGAATTATGTTTTACTAAAAGTGATTCAAACGAATAATTTATAATTAAAGTAAAATCCTGGGAGTCATATGACTCCCAGGTTTATTTTTTTAGTTTCCGTTGTTTACGTAAACTTTCTCATGTGCATTAATAGGATCTTCATAAGAATTATCCTTATTAAATGTATTAATTTCATTAACCATAGGCTCAACAATAGATCCATCAACAGGACTGTAAAGTTGTGCAGATGGTAATCTTTCAGACGTAATACCGTATGATTTGAGAGCTTCTGTACGAGCATCTTTGATTGATTGATCATAAATGTATTTGTTTGCAGCAGCCATCTTAGCATTCTGGCTGATTTCGATACCTTTGATGGTCTCTTTATCAGCATTCTGCAATTTCATCATAAAGTTTTCGTACATATATGCAGGAAGCATCTGATCGAAGTAAGACTGACCAGCAAGACCTGTACCAGCAACGATATACTTAGCGAGAATATTTACTTCAGGACCATCCTGGAAAATACCAGTAAGGTAAACCTGTTTATCAGAAATAGCGGTATCAGAACCGATTTCCTGAGATTCCCACTGAGAAGTACCATCACCAGATGTTGGCCATACTTCGTGCCAAATACATGCGTATTCAATATCTCCAGGACGACATGTTGGTCCCATGAAGATATACATCAAAGTACCACAGTAGTTAGGACGAATAAATCTAAGATCACGTCCATACATATGGTGAATACCTGTAATTGGGTCAGTAATACCATACATCCAATATCTCATCAACTTACCAAGACCATCACCAGTACATGTAATTGTACTCAATGTTACAGTCTGGTTGTTCTGCTTGAGGTTACCTGGGAATGACATTGTTTGACCGTTTGCACCAAACGTAATATCACCAGCAGCTGCAATAGTATTATCCTGAAGACCAGAAACACTCTTAACAGCATTCTCAAGGAAGAATTTAAGATATTTTACAGCAGTTTTATTAAAGAATGTTGGAACCTTGAGCCACTTAACGATAAATCTACCGGCACGGATAGGTTCAAGAGCACCGATGTAATTCGGGTCGTTGGAACGAACACCATTCTGAGATAACAAGTTATCGAATACAGAAGATGCCATACCAACGGTGGTATTATCCCAACCGAAGTCATCATGGTGCATACCATTGATACCACCAATACCGTAGTCACCTTTTTTACCTCTCAGGTTTCCACGTAACATTCCATCCATTATTTCAGCATCAGCCATCTATTTCCTCCTATATTAGCCTTGTCTGTCAGCAATAATCTTGACATTCCATGTCTCGAAGATATCTGGGAACAAGACGGAAAGTTCACAAGTGGCCAAATTCAACAACTTATCACGATCTGTTTGATACAGATTGTAATTGATAATAATGTTATTTGGATACCTTGAAGAAAGAGTTCTGGTTAATTCAGCAGTTGCGTTAGCAATAGCTGTATCAGCACCCTTTGTATCAAATGTGTATTTAACAAGAATAAGTTTTACTACACGACGAAGGTCATTTACTAAGATACCATTTCTAAACTCTGCAAGCTTAGAAATACGTTCTGTGTAAAGAGAAGAATTACTATAGAAGTAAACATTCTTACCAGTGTAGTTACCCTGTACAGGAGCACCAAGAGCTTTACCAAGGTCAACAGCCCAATAAAGGTTATTTTGCTTAGCAAGTTTTTCCTGATATCCACGAGGTTTAGATTCTTCAACAACCCAGTCAAATATAGTCTTTCTTACACAACCTGGATCACCATTCTGCTGTGAAGCATAAATAGAGAACGGAGCTGAGTTATAAAGTCTTGTAAGACCATATGCAGCTTCATATGTACCAGTAACTCTAACATTTGTTACCCTGTCTGCAGTAATACCACAGTGAGGAATAATAGCAAAGTTTTCACCACCGTCCATAGATTCAGCAAATGATCTAATTTGCTTAGCTACAGCAACAGCCTGTTCCAAATTCTCTGGGAATCCACAGTCAAAAATACCACACATGTCTCTACGATAGTTAATCATATTAGCCATCGCTTGCTTGACATCCATATCATAATTTGCATCGTATACAATACCAGCTGTACACTTAAGTACATCCATAAATGTACCAGTATCAATATCACCAGCAAAGAATTTTTTCAAAAGACGATTTCTTTCAGCATGGAGATCTTCACCAGTAAGAGTATCAAGATCACCATCAGAACCACCCTTAAAGAATGTATAATTATTGAGATCCATAGAAGAATCAGTAACAACAACATTGTCAAAAAGGATTCCTTCTTTACTTACACCATTAATGAAGTCGAAGTCATCAATACTTGTAGGTCTAGACATCTGATAATCAGGATCAATACCTTCAGTAACGATTGGTTCTTGAGAAAGAATAGCGTTAATTTCATTTTTAAGAATTTCGTAGTTTTCTACATATGGATCAATAGAAATCTGTTTTTCTCTTGGTCCATCAAAATTCTGATATATTTTCTGAAGAGATTCTGAAGCAGTAATTGTTTTAGAAACAGTTGCATCAGGATTGAAAGAGAATGAAAGACCATTACCATCAGAAAGAATATCTACACCAGTAGTAGATTTCTTTACAAGGAACAACTGATAACGACGTCCATCACCAACTTTAGCATCTCTCAACAAGTCATTTATGATTCTAATACCATAGTTTGTACCAGATTTACCAACAGAATAGTAATTAGCGAAGAACAATGGAACCATCTTGAATCCTTCATCATCTGTAAGGACTGTAGAAAGTTTCTGTTTAATCTGGTTAATAGAAGAAAATCTATTCATTTCATCTTCAGAAGCTGAAACAAATTCAACCTTAATTGCTATACCTGTAGTTGTAGCAGGTACAACTTCTTCTACTTCGATTGTTTCTTCTAATTGAGTATCTGGATTAATTTGAGTTTGTTGAACAGTTCTTGTTACAGTTAATGGTATTTTATCACCATTCTCATCAAGAGCATATTCACCATATCCATCACGTTTATACAACGGAATATCTGTAACAGCCTTTACACCTACTTTAAGAGCAAGATGTGCTACTTTAGCATTTTCTGGTAAAAGGCGGCACAAATAACAAGTTCCACCAGCATCAAATACTTGGTTAACGTTAAGGTTCTGTTGACCATAAGCATTAATATTTGCAAAGTCTGATCCGAACTCATTCAATACTTGATTGAATGAGCTAACTTCAATAATCTTGTTTGCTTTACCATCTGAAGCAAAGACAGGATGGATTGAAGAAAGGATACCTAAAGAACTTGTGGAAGAAACGGTACGTATAGAGTTGTCTTGTAAGACAATGCTGCTAATACCGAAACCACTATCTTCTATTGCCATAAGGTTC
>JAEIGA010015730.1_pt1 | contig 11515 bp, 7 predicted proteins | sample 9270691 | NCBI WGS metagenome assembly JAEIGA01 (sample SAMN17057246, study PRJNA624740) | gut metagenome | biome: biome; isolation source: fecal sample | host: Bos grunniens | place: China: Xizang | collected 2019
AACAAAGTGGATTTTTGGGGTTTAGTGATTCTACCTTTACAGCGACGCTAAATTCATTTCGTTCACGATGTTTTTGCCATCAGGCGTGTAAGCGAACTCAATGTTTGCTTTGTAGGCTTCTTCTACCCTACCACGCACCACCTTCATCGAACTATTGAGGAAATGATTTTGCTCCGTCCAAGGCTCTGGCAACACACATACGGCCGCAGGCAACCATCTTTCGGGGAAAGCTCCGTAGAGTCTTCCTCCTTTGCGATAGCAATTCACCTCCGACTGAATTTTTTCAAGCATTTTTTCTTTTGCTTCTTGCGTTTCAGGCTCAAGTCCATGCTTTTTGGCATACGCCTTAAGAGCCTCTTTGTTTGGCGTTACAAGTGCAATGGTGTAAGGATCTTGATTGTTGTGAAGAATCACACCATCGATGTATTTTGAGTTTTCTACCAAGTTTTCTTCTATCTCTTCGGGCGAATATTTTTCGCCATCGGCAGCAATGAGCAACGATTTGAAACGCCCAACCACGTAAAGCATCTCCTTGTTGAGCATATAGCCCATGTCGCCCGTATGAAGCCAACCATCTACAACTGTTTCTGCAGTAGATTTTGGGTTTTTCCAATAACCTGCCATCACATTTTCGCCCTTGATACAAATCTCACCTTTCGAGCCAAAAGGTTGCTCCACTCCATCGGCATCAAGTATTTTTATTTCCATTGGGGAAACGACCTTTCCCGACGAACCGAAAATATGTTTTTCGGGTGAATTCGCAGAAATAATCGGCGTTGCTTCCGAGAGTCCATAACCTTGATACATTGGAATGCCTATAGCATAATAATAGCGCTGAAGATCAATGTCGAGCAACGCACCTCCACCTACAAAAAACTTCATTTCGCCACCAAGTCCTTCACGTACTTTTTTGAAGATAATTTTATCAAAAATCGCCATTAATGGTCGGCGGAAAATATCTACAAACTCAGTGCCTTTGTTGTAGCCCTCTTTATTATAAGCAATGGCGTTTTTCAATGCAAAATTGTAGAGAGACTCCACCAAACGACCGCTTTTCTTTATTGTGGTTTCAATGTTCTTTTTGAAACTTTTTGCTAACGTTGGAACCGAAAGCATTACGTTTGGTTTCAGTTCTTTGATGCTCGTTGGGATATTACGAAGTGCCTCTTTACCCGAGTTGCCCGAAGGCACAGTACCTATTGATGCACCGTATGACATCATAGTGTAGAAACCTGCCACATGAGCAAAACAGTGGTCGAGTGGAAGTATGATGAGCATTCTATCTTGCGGTGTAACACCAATCACCGAATGTGCCTGCTCTACGTTTGCCGTGTAGTTGCGATGCGTGAGCAAAATACCTTTTGGGTCGGCAGTAGTTCCCGAAGTGTAGCTGATATTGGCATAATCGTCGGGAGCAATGGAGCGATAGCGTTCCACAAGTTTTTCGGCATTTGTTGCCAAAAACTCATCGCCCATGGTCATTATTTCGTCGATGTAGATTTCGTTAGGTTGCTTGTCGTCTATTTGGTCGAAAACAATCACTTTTTCCACCATTGGGCATTCAGAAAGAATTTTTCGCACCTTTGGCAACTGAAATTTGGAAGTAACGACATACTTCGAGTCCGAATGTTTTACACGAAACACCAAGTCGTTTGCTTCTTCTAATTTGATAGATAGTGGCACATTTACCGCACCTGCATAGAGCACACCAAGTTCGCCTATCACCCACATGTTGCGACCCTCACTCAAGTACGACACCTTTTCGCCTTTCTCTACGCCGAGAGCCATAAGGCCCGCAGCAATGCGTTTTGCTTGATGCAACACCTCTCTATAAGAAGTCGATTTCCACTCGTTTGCATCCAAATCTTTTTCCCAAAGAAAAGGATTCTCTGCATATTTTTCTACATACTTTTCTACAAAATCAATTATGGTTAATCTCTCTGCCATATTCACATTATTAAGAATTTTGTGCAAAAATACGCTTTTCAAAAACGAAAAACAAATAAAACTGCCATAGACAAAAAAAGCAGAACGCCCCGAAATCTTGAGCATTCTGCTTTTTTTATAATAAAAATAATTTTTATCTATTTCTAACTGGACGGATAGGAGCTCTTAAAAGAGGAAGCCAACCTCCTACATTTAGGTCATTACGATAATAGAATAGTATACGGGGACTATAGCCTTCATCTGGATATTTTGAGTTAGAACTCGAAAAATATACTAAATATTCCATATTCCAGTCCCCACTCTTGTACTGGACACCTGCGGCAGGCAAAAAGATAGAGTTTCCATTAGGACCTTTTAAATTAATACCATATACACCATTTTTATAAGTAGATGTTCTTGTACATTGATCGACAAGTTCATATAATTCAGAGAGAGATGGTAATCGCCAACTTTTACTAACCATTGGTATTTCTTCGCCAGAGAAATCTTCATAATATCCACCATATTCTTCAGGGGAAAAAGCTCCTAAATTACAAGTGGCCCATAATGTACCACTAGGTAATCCTAAATCAACATAATTATTACAAATTGGATGAGTAAGTTTAAAGGTATAACTCCTATCGGATTTTGCTACAATAGTGCGTAAATTATTAGTCAAACCTTCACTCCATTTTTCAAATTCATAATAAGTTAAAGAGTCAACAACTACATTACATTTTACTTTAGTTCCATAATCACAACTAATATAATAACCCAACGAAGAAAAACCATAATCAATAATAGCATTAGGATCAGAAGAAGTTATTTCTACATTATTTACAGCGTAATAGTAGTTATTGTCATCACAAAAAAAGGAAATAATTACGTCTGTATGCACAGAATCTATATCTCCATAAACATACTTCATATCATTTATTAAAATATAAGCACTATAGTATATTACAGTATCACTAGACAAATCTTTTACTGTAACGGAAAATTCATCAAGTTCTTCACCCTGAAGATCAGTCTTACATTCTACTTTTGTCGTTTCCAGATGCTTGTGTAACACCACAGCATCTTTATTATAAGCATACTCTACGCCCCATTTCACACTTCCTAATGTCCACAAAGTATCCGTGTTTAACCTACCCCAAAAAGTTACTTCAAAACGTCCCACATCAGAAGTTCCTTCAGTCGCCACTAATACAGGAATTTGAGGACGTGTAGGTGTTTCTTCACTAACGTTATTATCAGGTTTGTTTTCTAAGGAAATACCAGAATTATCATTAGGATTTTCGCATGAAATAACACCAAAACTAAATATAGCAAAAAGCATTATTGTAAATATTATTTTCTTTTTATTCATAATTATAAATATTTTAATTGTTGTTTTAAAAATTTAAATAAGCACCTTATATCACTTACACACACAAAAACAGCGTGGTACTTTATATTGCTTTATTTGAGTTTTTCTAGGTCCTGAACTACCTCTACTCTTCAAATTAAAACGAACAAAAGTCCACGCAACGCGCAGACGTCATTTAGCTTTGTTCTTGAAGAGTAATTTGAATTGTTCAGGTTCAGAAAAACTCAAGATTTGCTTATAACGCTATTTCCAATATTTTCAAGATGTGCGTAAAAAACTACGCTTTTATTCCATAGGCAAAACTTTTTATAATTTTTACATTCGGTTAATTTGAGACAAATGTAGTGTTTTTATTTCGAGAATAAATAAAAATCACAATACAAACGTAAAACAAATAAAAACATATTTAATACGTTATTTTTCATTTTGTAGTAACTTTGACACGAAATAAAAAACAGACATTTATGGAAAACAAATCATTCAAAGATAAGATTCTAAACATTTGGAAATTTTTCACTGTAGACATTTGGAGAATTACTGAAAACGAACTCTCTAAGTCGAAACGCCTATCAATACTACTCCTCAAAAAATTGATTCTCTCACTCCGAGAGTTTTTCGAAGACAACTTGATGATAAAAGCATCAGCGCTCACCTACAACACGCTACTTGCCATTGTGCCTATTTTGGCACTCATCATTGCCATCGGGAAAGGTTTTGGCGTGCAAAACTCCATCGAGAATTTCGTATCGAGCATTTTTGCTACCAATCAAGAACTGTTGCCCTACATTATGAACTTTGTGAGCAACTACCTCGACCAGGCACATGGCGGACTTTTTGTTGGTATCGGTATTGCCGTATTGCTGTGGTCGGTGATGAGCATGTTTCGCCAAATCGAAAACAACTTCAACGATGTTTGGAACGTAAAAAAATCACGTTCGTTCATCCGTCAGTTTACTACCTATTTTTCGCTGATGTTACTTGTACCAGTACTTATTGTAATTGCTACAAGTCTTTCTAATATGATTGATCCATACATTGAATACATGACGCAACACACCGAAAACATATTTCTCTCTGGTGTATACAAAGTGCTTATCACGTTGTTGCCATTTTTCATCTATTGGATTTTATTTACCATCATATTTATCATCATCCCCAACACAAAAGTCGGATTTATGCACGCACTTTTTGCAGGGATAGTGGCAGGAACATTGTTCCAGATTTTTCAATACTTGTACATCACTGGGCAAATAAATCTTACGAAATACAATGCCGTTTACGGAAGTTTTGCTTTTTTGCCATTATTGCTATTTTGGTTACAAATTTCGTGGGTAATTGTACTATACGGAGCAAAATTGAGCTACGTCAGTCAAAACATTGCATTTCATAATTTCGAAAAAGAGACCAAACACATCAGTCGCCGTTTCAAAGATTATGCAACAATCATTGTGCTAAAAGAAATCATCGTACGTTTCGACAACAACGAATCGCCCGTTTCCGATCAAGACATTGCCAACAAATACAACATTCCAATAAAACTTACGCAAGACATTTTGGCGTTGCTTACCGAAACCGAAATTGTACGCGAGACTTACATCGAACAAGCCAACCGAAAAACTTACGTTCCTGCACTTGATACGCATAAAATAACTTTAGCTTTACTTATTGAACGAATCGAGAATATCGGGAACGAAAATTTCAAACTCAAAAACAACGATTTGTCCGAAAAAATTTGGCAAAAAATGTTAGAAACAAAAGAAAATCACTTAAAAACCTTACAAAAGGTTTTAGTTAAGGATTTATAACTTTTCCAATGAAGATTTTTACACAAAAACAACCTATTTTCGCAAACAAAAAAAATAACAAACTAGAAAAATGTCATTAGGAAAATATCTTTTTGCAGGAGGACTTGGATTTGTCTTGGGCGGACCAATCGGGGCTGTAGTTGGCGTAGTGCTTACCTCTATGCTATCAAGTGGAAAAGAGTATAAAACCACTAACTCATCAAGGAGACAAACCGTTCAAAACGATTTTCGTATGGTGCTGCTACTGCTTTTTGCAAGTGTAATGAAAGCCGACGGTGCCATAAAAAAAACGGAGTTGAACGTTGTAAAACAATTTCTTGTAAGAACATTTGGCGAAGAAGGAGCTTTGGAGGCTTTGCAATTGTTGAAAGAGTTTTTGAAACAAAATTACAACGTTGCCGAAATATCGCAACAAGCAAGCCTTTATTTCAACTACTCGCAACGCACCGAGCTTGTGCATTTGCTTTTTATGATTGCCGCTGCCGATGGGTCGGTTTCCGAAAGCGAAATCAACGTTATTCATACCGCAGCACGCAACCTTATTTCGCAGAGCGACTTTGAGTCCATCAAAGCCATGTTTGTTGGAAGCAAAATCAATACCGATTGGGCTTACAAAGTGCTTAATATCACAAAAGACGCCACCGACGACGAACTTAAAAAAGCTTATCGAAAAATGGCCATGAAGTTCCACCCCGACAAAGTGAATAACTTGGGCGAAAAGATAAAAAAACAAGCCGAAGAAAAGTTCAAAGAAATTCAAAAAGCCTACGAAACCATCAAAAAAGAACGAAACATAGCGTAATAATGAAAACAAAGACACTTTTTACCTTTTTATGTTTATGTTGTTTTACAATAACAACAAGAGCAAATAACACATTGTTTGAATTATCGAAAAATTCAGACATATACAATTCTGTAATGCAAGAATTAAATCTGTTTTATGTAGACAGCATCAACAACGACGACTTAAGTGAGAAAACTATCAATGCCGTACTATCAACTCTAGATCCTTATACCGTTTATATACCTGAAAAACAAGCAGAAGAACTTAAACTAATGACTTCGGGCGAATACGGAGGGATTGGATCCGTTATTATGCAACATGACAACAACGTTGTCATTTCTGAACCATACGAAGGTTTTCCCGCACAAAAAATGGATTTACGTTGTGGCGATATTATCGTTTCTATTGATGGGAAAAACACCGAAAACAAATCGACTGCCGACGTTAGTTCAATGCTAAAGGGTGCTCCCGGTACATCTTTTCAAATAGTTGTAAAACGCCCTGGTGAAAAGAAACTTATAAAAAAGACTATGATTCGCGAAACAATTCAGTTTCACCCCATCAGTTATTACACAACGTTTTCTGACAGCATTGGCTATATTCTTCTTTCGGAATTCAACGACAAAGCTTACTCTGAATTCAAAGCAGCTTTAAGTTTTTTAATGAATAAAAAGCATATTAAAAGTTTAATTATCGACTTGCGTGGCAATGGAGGAGGATTGATAGACGAAGCTGTTAAGATTGCCAGCCTTTTTGTAGAAAAAGGTACAGAAATAGTATCAACAAAAGGACGTACAAATAACAATAATTTTTCTTACAAAACTAGCAAAGAGCCAATGGCATTGAATCTCCCTTTAGCAATACTTGTGGATAGATCGTCGGCATCGGCTGCCGAAATTTTGAGCGGTGCTTTTCAAGATCTAGATAGAGCAACTATTTTTGGTGAACGTACATTTGGGAAAGGTCTTGTACAAAGCATTCGTCCTATCAAATACAAAGGGCATCTAAAAATTACAACGGCTAAATATTACACTCCAAGCGGACGCTGTGTACAAGCTATAGACTACACCAATCGAAACGAAGATGGGAGCGTTGGCAGAATTCCCGACAGCCTTACAAACACTTTCAAAACACGAATCGGACGAACGGTAAGAGATGGTGGTGGCATTCTACCCGACAGTATTATTACTAATGAAAAGCAGTCTATAAACATAGCTTTTTACTTGTATACCGAAAACATCATATTCGACTATGCTACTACTTATGCAAGAAAATATAAACAAATAGATTCACCAGAAACGTTTACAATTTCTGATAAAGACTACGAACTTTTTATGGAATTTGTACAAGAAAGAAACCCAAAATATAACCTTCAAAGCGAAAAAATACTTAAAAATTTAGAAGAAATTGTCAAGTTTGAAGGCTACAACGAACATGTAGAAGAAGAAATAAAATCGCTTCACGATAAATTAAAACCCAACCTCAACAAAGACCTCTTGTTATTCAAAAAAGACATTATAGATTTACTAAACCACGAAATAATTAAACGCTACTATTACCAAAAAGGTACTATTCGCTATGGTTTACGTAATGATGCTTGGTTAAATAAGGCTATTGATTTTTTAAAACAATTCTAAAATAATAAAAAAAACAATATTTTTTTCGTCAAAGAAAATATATAGCATACCTTTGCCAATGCAATTAGGAGCTCTTGCGGAGTTTTTTTCAAAAGAGTGAAAAGGGAATTCGGTGAAAATCCGAAACAATACCTGTTGCTGTGAGTCCTTTTTATATTTATTGCATTCGTCTGCCACTGGTTAACACTGGGAAGGCGCAATAAATGGGACAAGTCAGAAGACCTACCTCATTGCTATAAAATGATTTAAAACCGCAGGATAACGGGACGAATCAAAAATTATTTTCATCATGCCAAACAAATCTTCGTTGATAAGCAAATGAAGAGAGTTTTTTGAATAATAATGTTTTCATGTCGTGTCCTTGCGTGTAAAAGTTGCAGGATACGACTTTTTAATTTTTATAATATTTATTAACAATTAATTTTTTTAGTATGAAAACATTAAATTTCAAAACATGGGTAATGCTACTTTGTGTAGCGAGTATAACAATTTTCGCTTCGTGTGAAAACGACGGTAACGAACCTGACGACGACCCAACAAAAGGTGGACAAACCGAACAAAAAGATCCAACCGTAAACAACGGGAACAACGGCGAAGAAAATCCTGAGCCAAGTGAACCAAAACCATTGTACGAACTCCGAGTGCTTACATTCGAAGACAACGACTACAAAGGGACGGAAGGAGAAAACTATTGGTCTTCGTTTATCCCTACCGATGGTCAGTATGGCAACGGCAATGGACAATATTCGTGGTACGACAAAGGAAATACCGAACTTTCATTCACGCCATCGGCAACAGCGTTATTCCCCGGTTATGGTGGACACGCTATTTCCAACTATGTAGGCAACGACCTTTCGCAAGGAACTTACACATACGACTTACAAGCCTACAACGTAACAAGTGGAGCTAACAATTCTGAAAACTTCTGCGTTCACTTTGGATACATCGACGATTCGGGTATGGGAATGCAAAACGAATTGATATATTTTGAATTTGGAGACGGCGTTGCACGTACTATCGACCACATGTACGTAACGAACACTACTTACGTTTACAATGTACTTGAAAATGGTGATGGCTGGATGGTACCAACCGGCGGTGTTACAGACGAATGTTGGTTCAAAATTGTAGCTTATGGGTATAACGATTCAGAAGCTACAAATACTACCGTATTTATCCTTTGGGAAAATGGTGTAGGCGTACAAGACTGGACGAAATGGGATTTGTCCGTTTTAGGTAATGTAACTCGCGTGGAATTCAATCTTATCGGTAGCGACGAATTATATGAAAGCGGATATGGGCTTGGAGCACCGGGTTATTTTGCTTACGATGATGTTGCCGTTCGTTTCGATAATTAACACTATTTTTGCAGTATGAAAAAATTGTTTTTCCTTGCAGTAACCATTTTCGCCTTCTGCTCATGCAACATCGATGAAGAGTTTACGATTGAAAATCCGAAAATCATTCTCGACAACGAATCGGGCATTTATTCAACAAAGGTTGGGCACACAATAACCATTTCTCCTCGCTACGAAAATACAGAAAATGCCGTTTTCACTTGGAGCATAAACGATTCTGTTATTGCAACCACACCAACTCTTCAATTTTGCAGTAATACGTTGGGCGAATTTTACATTTCTATTCAAGTAGAAAACGAAATTGGCAAGGAAAAACGCGAAATTCGTGTCGATGTAGTCGAAGTAGAAATTCCAATTGTTTCTCTTGCCAATGCTGAGAAAGGCTTTATTTTGGCGTTGAATACAGAAATGAAGTTCACAGCTTTGGTGAGAGAAACTTCACTCCCAACAACTTACTCGTGGCAACTAAACGGGAAAGTGGTAAGTAACTCTCTTGCTTATAATTTTTTGGCAAAAGAACTCGGCATTTACACATTGGTTTTTGAGGCAGAAAACGAAGACGGAGCTGACCAAATCGAGACAAAAATCGAAGTTGTAGAATATGCTCCCGCTTCTTGGTATTTTGAAAAAACAGATTACCAATTGGTTGCCGGTCGCATTATCGAAGTTGGACCTACCGAAACGCAAAATTTAGAAAATGCTACGTTCACATTCACCCTTGGTGAAAACATTGTGCAAGAAGGCAAACAACAAACCTGGACATGTAACTTAACGCAAGTAGGAAACCACGAAGTAAGCATCACAGCAAAAATTGCCCACGGAGAAAAAATCGAGATGCTGACACAGGTCATAAACGTCAATGTAATTTCTTCTAGCGAACTGAATTACAGAGCTAAAACCGAGAACTCCAATGCCGATTGGAACAAAGTGTACGAATACACACCTGCTCCTGGGCAATTTATCAACGAACTTAAAACTGGAGGTTTCGATGGTAGCCAAACCACTCCACAAGCCGCTGTTATATATGCAGAAAATCGGCTTTCGGCAGGCAATTGGGTTTCGCTTGGAGGCTTTGGTGGTTACATTGTAGTTGGTTTCGACCACAGCATCGACAACACAGACAACTATGACTTTGCCGTTGTTGGGAACTCTTTTTCTGGTTCTTCGGAACCGGGCATTGTGTGGGTAATGCAAGACGAGAATGGCGACGGACTTCCTAATGATAATTGGTACGAATTGCTCGGTTCTGACACCGAAAGTGCTTCTACCATAAAAAATTATGCCGTAACCTACTACCGACCAAGTGGTGAGCAAATGTCGGTGCAATGGACCGACAATCAAGGAAATTTGGGTAAAATTGATTACCTAAAAACGTTTCATAATCAAGACTTTTACTACCCGAACTGGATTAACGAAAATTCTTACACTCTACGAGGGACACGCCTGGCAGCACGCAACTACGACAAATCGGGCAATGGTTCTAACTGGATTCTTCCTGAATACAATTGGGGATATGTCGACAATTTCAGTTCTACCGATCGCACTTCAACCAATAGCAAAGCCAATCGATTTGACATATCGAATGCTATCGATGCCAACGGAAATTTGGTTGAATTGGATTTTATAGATTTTGTAAAAGTGCAAACTGCCGTAAACTCTAAAAGCGATTGGCTTGGCGAAATGTCTACCGAAGTTGTAGGATTTTTCGATTATAGCATGAAAAAAGAATAAAAAATTCCCTTTTCCAAAAAGCAAAAAAGTAAATGCCATATAAAATAAAAATATTACTTTCCGTATTCTTCACTTCTGTTCTTCTTGCAAGTTGCATGGAGTGGGAGTACGGTTTGGAAGAGGATTTTGCGGCAAGTGGCGAAGGACTTTTCATCACCAACGAAGGCAATTTTCAGTATGGCAACGCCTCACTTTCTTACTACGACCCTGAAACAAAAACCATCGAAAACGAAATTTTCTATCGTGCCAATGCCATGAAACTTGGCGACGTAGCGCAATCGATGATTATCAGAGATGGGATAGGATGGGTCGTTGTCAACAATTCGCACGTAGTTTTTGCCATCGACATCAACACGTTCAAAGAAGTTGGGCGAATAACTAACCTCACCTCGCCACGCTTCATGCATTTCATCTCCGACGAAAAAGCCTACATTACGCAGATTTGGGACAATCGCATTTTTATTGTCAACCCAAAACGATACGAAATAACGGGCTACATCGATTGCCCCAACATGACCACCGAAAGCGGATCTACCGAACAAATGGTACAATACGGGAAATACGTATTCGTAAATTGTTGGTCGTACCAAAATCGTATTCTAAAAATAGATACCGAAACAGACAAAGTTGTGGACGAGCTTACCGTTGGCATTCAACCCACATCGCTCGTTATGGACTGCAACAACAAACTTTGGACAGTAACCGACGGCGGCTACGAAGGTTCACCTTACGGACACGAAGCACCATCGCTTTACCGTATTGATGCCGAAACTTTTACTATCGAAAAACAATTCAAATTTGCATTTGGCGATGCTCCATCGGAAGTGCAACTCAACGGCACAAAAGACAAAATCTATTGGATAAACAACGATATTTGGGAAATGGACGTTACAGCTGATTATCTA
>JAEIGA010015731.1_pt1 | contig 11515 bp, 8 predicted proteins | sample 9270691 | NCBI WGS metagenome assembly JAEIGA01 (sample SAMN17057246, study PRJNA624740) | gut metagenome | biome: biome; isolation source: fecal sample | host: Bos grunniens | place: China: Xizang | collected 2019
AAAGGAGTCTATGCAGCTTGAGGGTGCAGAGGCAAAAATCAATGCCCTTATGGATGAGATTCAGGCAAACATCTACCAGAAGGCTTTGGATTTCAGGGCAGCAAAAACCATTCAGGTTGACACCTGGGAGGAGTTCAAGGAGAAGATTGAGGAGGGAGGTTTCCTTCTTTGCCACTGGGACGGTACACCTGAGACAGAGGAGAAGATCAAAGAGGAGACAAAGGCTACCATCAGATGTATTCCTTTGGACACTAACGTAATTATGGAAGAGGGCAAGTGCGTATATTCAGGCAAGCCTTCAAAACAGAGAGTAATTTTTGCAAGATCATATTAATTTTAATCGGAAAATTATCAGACAAACCCAAAAGAAACTTGATATATGGCAACAGATCCGTTACCCAAGCAGCAGAAACTTATATTAGAGGGGCTGCAGAGCAAAGCTCAAATAAAAACCTGTGTATATGACCAGTCGTTGGAGGTTTTCAATGAACTCAAAGAGGTGTTGAGTGAGATAAGCAATGATCTTAACGATATCCTTTCAGAGTCTGAGACAAGCCGCAGGATCAGATTGGAGTATAGAGACCGCGGTAAATTTGAGGCAGAGTTGAAATTTGCAGATGATGTTCTGATTTTCAGTATGCATACAGATATTTTCCAGTTTGACCGTGACCACGCAATTTGGAAAAATGCATACTCAAAGGAGTCTCCTTACAATACTTACTGTGGGGTGATAAGTGTTTACAACTTCCTGTCTGATTCATTGAAATTCAGTAGGAATGAGGATTTGGGCTACCTTGTTGCAAGGATGTTTGTAAACAAGGATAAGAAGTTCTTTATTGAGGGTAAAAGGCAGGCAAGACAGAAGATTTCCAACTTTGGGAAGGTGGAACTTACCAAGGAGGAGCTTGTAAGTTTTGTTGAGTCAGCAATGATGTACTCATTGTCATTTGATCTGCTTGTGCCGCCGTTTGATCTTGTAAAGGTGGCAAGTGTGGAGCAGATAAATGCCAAGATAGAGAGTGCAAGGATGCGTACAGGTAAACGTATGGGCTACAAGTACAATTCAGACGATGTGCTTGAGGGCTAGAATATTGCAGTTATATATGGTAAAGAGATTGGCAAGATATGTTGCAGTTGCGGTGCTGCTGTTGTTTACAGCAGCAGTGTCATCTTTTGCACAAGTGAAGAACACCCTTAATGAAGAGGCATTGCAGGAGGCAAGACTTTCCAATCTGAATACAGCACAGGAATTGTGCAGGGTTATTGGTGCCCAATTTGATGTGCCTACAATAAACTATGAGCCGGTGACCCCTCCAAAATTCTGGACAAAAGGAATGCTTACTGAGGTTGGTTTTTCACAGATTTCACTTACCAACTGGGCAGCCGGAGGATCAGGGTCCATAGCCTTGAACAGTTACGTGAATGCTCATGCAAATTATGCGAAGGGTAATATGTTCTGGGATAACAGAGGGCAGCTTTCGTATGGATTTGTGCAATCATTCCAGGATGGATACCGCAAAAGTGATGACAAGATAGTTATTGACAGCAAGTGGGGTTACAAAGCCATCAACAAGTTTTACTTCTCAGCCAATTTCAACTTCAGGTCACAGTTTTCACCTGGTTTTGAGTATTCGGGAGACAAAGCAACAAAAGTGTCACAGATGTTTGCTCCTGCCTACCTTACGCTGGGTCTGGGTATTGATTTCAAGCCTGGTAACGGAAAGGAGTTCTCGTTGAACTTTGCACCGCTTACCGGAAATCTTGTAATAGTAACAGACTCACTCCTCAGGGCAAAGTACGGTAACAAGCCTGATGAGTTGGCAAGATGGGCTCTTGGTGCGCAGTTGAAGGCTACTCTAAACAAGGATATCTTCAAGAATATGAAGGTGAATACCACCCTTGCGTTGTTCTCAGATTATTTGAACAAGCCCCAGAACATACAGATAAACTGGGATGTGCAGCTCACATACAAGGTTAACAAGTATTTCCAGACAGGCTTGAGGACCAACCTCATCTATGATGACAATATCCTTATTACTGACAAGGATGGGCATGCTGCACCACGAGTCCAGTTCAAGGAGGTATTCAGTGTGAACTTTGCCTATACTTTTGGAATGTTCAAGAAATAGTTTTAAAAAAAATTGTCAGGTATGAAGAATTTTCTAAAAACCACATTGGCTGTCATTATAGGATCGCTGGTTACAATGTTCATTTGTGCCTTTTTGTTTTTTGGCCTTGTTGGATCACTTGCAGCTTTGGGAGACAGCCAGGAACCGGTTGTTCCTGCAAAAGCCATACTTAAGATAGATTTTTCCACCCCAGTTACGGAGCTTGGACAGGAGGATGCTATGCAGGCATTCCAGAGCTTCAATTTCAATTCCGTAAAACCGTTGGGTATACTCAAAGCGGTAAAGGCCATTGAAATGGCAGCAACAGATCCCGCAATAAAATTCATCTATATAAATCCCAATGAGATGAATATTGGTATGGCCAATCTTGAAGAGGTGCGCAATGCGCTGGTAAACTTCAGGAAAAGCGGCAAGGCCATAATTTCATATGCAGACAACTTCTCTCAGGGAGGTTATTACCTTGCTTCAGTTTCAGACAAGATTTACCTTAACTCAGACGGTTCAGGTGCAATAGTGGGCTTGGGTTCCACTATGATGTTCTTCAAGGATCTTTTGGATAAGCTTGGCATTGAGGTGCAGCTTATCAGGCACGGTAAGTTCAAGGCTGCTGCAGAGCAGTTTGTAGCTGATGGCATAAGCAAGGAGAATTATGAGCAGAACAAGGAGATGATTGATTCAATCTGGGAGACCTGGACAAGAGAGATTGGTGAGAGCCGTGACATTGATCCTGCACATTTGAATGCACTGGTGGATGACTTGAAACTTTTCTCGGCAGAGTCATTGAAGGAGCACGGTCTGGTTGATGAAATAGTAACCAGAGACCAGATTCAGGCTGTTCTGTGCAATCTTTTTGGAGCGTCAAGAGACAAGGACCTTAAGATAATTTCCCTTGCAAAATATGCAGAAGCGGTTGTAAAACCAAATGTGAAGGCTAAAGGTAAGATAGCCGTAATTTATGCTGACGGTGAAATTACAATGTCTGATCCCCAAGGCCTTTCTGCCAAGAAATTTTACCCTATCATCAGGGAGGTGAGTGAGGATTCAAGCATAAAGGCTGTAGTACTGAGGGTAAATTCTCCGGGTGGAGATGCCCAGGCAGCAGAGATTCTTAACAAGGAACTTCAACTGTTGCGCACCAACAAACCTCTTATTGTAAGTATGGGTGAGTATGCGGCATCAGGAGGATACTGGATTTCAGCAAATTCAGAAAAGATTTTTGCAGACAATACCACAATAACAGGTTCAATTGGCGTATTCAGTATGGCAATGAATTACGGTACGGGACTTAAAAAGCACCTTAAGGTAAATACTGCAGACATCAGCTCAAACAAACACAGCAATATGCTCAACGGCATAGATCCTCTGGATGCAAAAGAGGTGGCGTTTATGCAGGGTATGGTTGAGGATATCTATACCAAGTTTACAGCACTTGTTTCTGAGGGAAGGGATCTTCCTGTAGAGTATGTGGATGAAGTTGGTCAGGGTAGGGTATGGACCGGTGCTGATGCACTTGAAAGAAGGCTGGCAGATGAGAAGGGTGGTATTCTTGATGCTTTGAACTATGCTGCGGCATCGGCAAACCTTGATGATTATAGGATTGTTGAGTATCCAGCTGCAAAAACTTCAATGGAGCAGTTTATGGAGATGCTTCAGGGGGCTGAGGCCAGTGTAAAGGCAATGGCAGATCCTGAAGAGACATTGAAGAACGTATATTCAAAACTTGGTTCAGAAGGTGAGTTCAGGGTTTATGCCCGCCATCCTTATTGTTATAACTTCAATTATTAGGAAAGTTTATTATTTTTGCGCCAATGAAGCAAATAATCAGGAACATATTGTTTTTGGCAATAATCGCATTGTATGTTTTTTCTACAATGGGATATGGAGTGCACAAGTGCACTTCAGACGGTTCTGCGTCCCTGGTTATCCTTTTTGCGGAAACTCCGTGTGAGCATCAGGATGTATGCGGGGATCAGGAAGGGTGCTGCCACCATCATCACAGTGAAGATGAGTGTGGTGCAGAGGCGGATGATTGCAATTCCCACAGCAATAGCTGCTGTACAACAGATGTTTATATTCTAACCCCTGACCAGACTCCGGTTCAGGATGATTTTGAGATTCAGATGCCTATGGCTGAGTCTTTTATGTTCCCCCTTTGCCTGATGGCGCAGGTGGAGGATGCCGTTTCTTTATTGTTCAGACTTGGGACCGCTGATACCCAAAAGCGGGTTGAAGATGCACCACAGGCATTGCTATGCACTTTCAGAGTGTAGTTTTTTACATTTCCCTTAAGTTAATATAATTCAATTTTATCTCCGCAGGATTCTCTTGCGGTCTGTTACCGTTAATTAAAGATCAGAAATGAAAAGAATATTTACATTGATTTTATTTGTGTTTGCCTGTACAGTTTTTGCGGCAGCACAGAATATCAAAGGAAAAGTGATGTTCCTTACATCTGCAGGTGAAAAGGAACCGGGTGCTTTTGCAAACGTCTGGTGGGTGGAAGGAAAAAATTCAGTTGAAACAGATGATAATGGTGATTTTATCATCAAGCAGATTAAAGGGGATAACATCACCCTCATAGCTGCATATGTGGGCTATACCCAAGATACAATAAAGGTGTTTGAGAATGGTGTGAACCTTCTTCCCGATAAGGAGATTGTTTTTACACTTTCCCCTGCAAATGAACTTGAATCTGTATATGTAACCGGAAGACAGGAGGCAAACTATCTTTCCAAAACTGCCAGCATAAAGACAGAGGTGATTTCTGCAGCAGGTTTGTGCAAGATGGCCTGCTGTTCATTGGCTGAGAGCTTTGAATCTTCTGCCAGTGTAAGTGTGGGGTATTCAGATGCAGTTACAGGTGCCAAACAGATCAAATTGTTGGGATTGTCGGGAAGCTATACGCAGATGTTGGATGAGACACGTCCTGTGATGAGGGGATTGGCTGCACCATTTGGATTGAGCTATATTCCTGGTCAGTGGCTTGAGAGCATACAGATTGCCAAAGGTCCTTCATCAGTGGTTAACGGCCTTGAGGCAATTACAGGTCAGATTAATGTTGAGCACCGTAAGCCTACTGCTGAGAACCCGTTGTTTGTGAACCTTTTCTTCAACAGCAATATGAGGGCCGAGGCCAATCTGGCTTCTTCACTGCAGTTGAATGATAAGTGGAGTACGGTTATGATGGGGCATTTCTCAAAGGACAATATGGTACACGACGGCAACAACGACGGTTTCCGTGATGATCCGCTTACCCAGCAGGTGAATTTTGACAACAGATGGCTGTACTTCAATCCCGACGGTACCCAGGTGAGGTTCGGTTTCAAATTGTTGAATGATACCAGAGTTGGAGGAGATGTGGATTATGAGAAAGGTATGAACGAAAGATCATCTTCTTGGGGTAAGGCTTATGATAATGGAATATGGGGTAATGAGATTCACAACAAGGGTGTGAGCGGTTTCTTCAAATTGGGTATTCCTTTGAACGAGGACCAGTCCAAAAACATTGCTGTTGTGGCAGATTACTCATATTATGATATGGAAAGCAGTTATGGCCTCAAGGATTTTGGTGGACACCAGAATATGGGATTCTTCAATGCAATGTACCAGCATACTCCAAACGAAAACCATAAATATACTTTTGGCTTGAGTGGAAGGATTGATGACATCTACAGCAGGTACAGGGATTTTTCACGTGATGCAGGAGCTGCTTTCACTTCAAACAGTGATTACAGGAACTTCAATACCGATGACAAGGTTATTGGAGCCTATGGTGAGTATACATATACTTTTGATGAAAAAGTGTCGTTGGTGGCAGGTTTCAGGGCCGATTATTCTTCTCAGTGGGGTTGGCAGGTTGCACCTAGGGCAAGCTTCAAATATTCTTTTACAGACCAGACAGTTGTGAGGTTTACAGGTGGAAGGGGATTCAGGACCCCTCACGTGATTGTAGACAATTTGGGTGTGTTGTCATCGGGAAGAGCATTGAGGATAGCTGACAATATTGAGGCGGAGGATGCCTGGACATTTGGAGGAAACTTTACCCAGTATTTCAGAATTGGTGACAGGGAGAGCAACTATTTCAGCTTTGATTATTTCCGTACAGGGTTCAATCATAAGGTAGTGTATGATTGGGACAGTGGAGTGGCAGATAGTGTGGTGGACATTTATGATTTCAATGCTGCAACGTCGGGAAACAACAGGGCATTTACCGATACTTACCAGGTTGACCTTTCAATTGAACCGATTGAGAGATTTACTGCAATTGCCACTTTCCGATACAGCAATGCAATGGTTTCAATGAAGAACCGTGGATTGGTTGAGGCTCCTATGACAAGCCGCTACAAGGCAGTGCTGAACTTGCAGTACGCTTTACCTATGAACAAGTGGATGTTTGATTTTACAGCACAGTTGAACGGACCATGCAGGCTGCCGGAGTTTATGGGTGGCGGGGATTCTGAGATTTATCCTATGATGTTTGCGCAGATTACCAAGAAGTTCAATCTTGTTGATGTGTACGCAGGTGTGGAGAACATTACAAATTACACCCAGAAGAACCCTATTCTTGAAGCAGATGTTCCGTACAGCAAGAATTTTAACGCTGCTATGGTTTGGGGGCCGCTGATGGGCAGGATGTTCTATATTGGAATGAGATATACTATGTGGAAATAATAAATAACTTTTAAATAACTGTATATGAAGGCAATTAAATTTTTGACAGTTCTTGCTGTGTTGGTTTCAGCATTTACTTTTAACGCTCAGGCTCAGGGTAAAAACAAGAAAAATGTGGCGGAAGTTACTTTCAACGTCTTTCTTCACTGCAATGATTGTGTGAAAAAGGCTGAAAGTGTTGTTCCTGCTGCAATCAAAGGTATCAAGGATTTTAAGGTAAGTCTTGAGGACCAGACATTCTGGATCCAGTATGATGCCAAAAAGAACAACAAGGAGAACATTATTGCTGTATTGGCAAAGAAAGGTTATGATGTGAAAGAGGTTAAAGCAAAAGAGACCCATCACGCAAGCTGTTGTGCAGAAGATCATCCAAAAGATGAGAAACACACAAAAGAGAAAGAACACAATCATTCTCACCAGCATAATCACAACCATAATCATGCCCACTAACAGGGTTTGATTGAGAATATATTGGGCAGCCGGTTGGTTGCCCTTTTTTTGTAATGAAAATCTTAGTATTTTTGTAAGTTCAACGATATAAAAAACAAACACCCTATAAATTATTATGAAGAGAGTTTTATTATTAGCGTTTCTGTTGGTTTGCGCTTTGCAGGCTTCAGCTCAAAAATGGGTAAGGGTAAATACTGTAGGTTATTTGCCTGATGATATGAAAGTGGCGGTATATATTTCCACTGAGCCTTCTGATGAGAAAACCTTCAATGTGTGTGATGCAGTTACAGGCAAGGTTGTATTTACGGGTCAGACAAAGGCTGTAAGCGGAGAGAAATGGAAAATGGCAAGTGCGTACAGATTGAACTTTACCGCTGTACAGAATGAGGGCGGTTACTATATTGAGTGCGCAGGTGCAAAATCTCCAAATTTCAAGATTGGAGCAGACGTGTATGACGGACTTGCCGACTATATGCTTGTTTATATGAGACAGCAGAGATGCGGTGACAATCCTTATACAGACACATTGTGCCACCAGCACGACGGTTATATTGTAGACCACCCTACACGTAATGGTGAGAAAATTGATGTAAGGGGCGGTTGGCACGATGCTACTGACTACCTTCAGTACCAGACAACATCTGCAACTGCAACATACCATATGATGTTTGCCTATCAGATGGCTGAGGATAAATCTGTGTTCAAGGATGAGTACAAGGCAGACGGACGCAAAGGTAAAAACGGTATCCCTGATATCCTTGATGAGGCAAAATGGGGTTTGGAGTGGTTGAACAGGATGAACCCTGAGGATAAGGTGATGTTTGCACAGATTGCTGATGACAGGGACCATACGCAGGGAATGAGATGGCCCCAGAGAGATAAGGTTGATTATGGTTGGGGTCCCGGTGAGGGCAGACCTGTATATTTTGTGACAGGAAAACCACAGGGCTTGGGCAAATGGATCAACAGAACTACAGGTGTGGCATCAGTGGCAGGCAAGTTCTCTTCAACATTTGCCTTGGGTGCAGAACTGTTCAAGGACATTGATCCAAAACTTGCAAACGTAATGCAGTCCAAAGCGGTTCAGGCATTCAATTTTGGTGAGGAGTTCCCTGGTCAGACCCAGACTGCCTGTCTGGTTTCTCCATATTTTTATGAGGAGGATTCATACGTTGATGATCTTGAGCTTGCAGCTGCAACATTGGCTGACATTACCGGAATGCCGGAATGGGCCAAAAAGGCGGACTATTGGGGAGACCTTGAGCCTGTTACCCCTTGGATGGAGAATGGTATCAGAGGTGAGTACCACCACTACCAGTGGTATCCTTTTATAAATCTTGGCCACTTCCTTCAGGCCAGAAGTGCAAATGAGAAAGTTGCTGCAAAATATCAGAAATTCATGAGACTTGGATTGGATGAGATTGCAACCAGAGGTGCAAATGATCCGTTTATGCATGGTGTCCCTTATCTATGGTGTTCAAACAACCTTACATCTGCTGCAGTAACATATGCAAGATTGTACAATGTTGCTACAGGAGACAACAAATACCTTGAACTTGAGATGGCCCTTAGAGACTGGCTGTTGGGATGTAATCCTTGGGGAACTACAATGATAGTAGGTTATCCTGCTGATGCGGATTATCCTGTGGAACCGCATTCGTCTTACGTGAAAGTTAACAATGACCTTCCTTATGGCGGATTGATTGACGGTCCTATTGACCGTGCGCTTTTCCTTGACAGAGCAGGAGCAGCACTAACAAAAGATGATGCTTTGGCTGTATTCAACAATGGAGAGGCGGTTTACCACGATGATATTGGAGACTATGCAAGCAATGAGCCTACAATGGATGGCTCAGCCGGTCTTACATATTACTTTGCTGCAATGGAGGAGAGAGGCAACAAGTTCAGCAAGATGAATGTACAGGAGGATGAGTACGGATGTGTCGTAAGGGTAAACCCTGATAAAAAGGACATTTATCTTGTATTTACTGCAGATTCAATGTTCCAGGGAGCAGACAAGATTCTTAAGACACTAAAGAAAAACAAGATCAAAGGTTCCTTCTTCTTTACAGGAAATGCTTTGAGACTTGAGGAACTGAAAAATACAATTGAGAAGATTATCAAGGAGGGTCATTATGTTGGTGGCCATTCAGATTCGCATATGCTTTATGCAGAGTGGAACAACAGGGATTCTCTTATTGTAACCCCGCAGCAGATTGCTGATGACATCATTGCAAATGCAAAGGAACTTGAAAAATTCGGCATCTCCAAGGAGGAGTCTTTATGGTTTCTGCCTCCGTATGAGTGGTACAATGAGGCATCAGTAAGAATAACTGAGAAATTGGGTTACAAAGTGATTAACTTTACCCCAGGAACTGGAACTTCAGATGATTATACAACGCCTGCAATGGTGAACTACAAAAGCTCACAGCAGCTTATAGACAGACTGTATGCTTTTGAGCATGCTCAAGGCTTGAACGGAGCGGTTGTCCTTATCCATCCGGGTATCCACGAAGACAGAGTTGACAGACTATATGACAGACTTGCGGAGATTATCCTTTACCTTACAAAGAAAGGATATTCTTTCAAGGCTTTGAATGAAATATAAAATAAAGAATATCATGTACAGGATAGTACGAAAAGAGATACTTACTCCAATCATTACACTAATGGAGGTTGAGGCCCCAAGGTTGGCTTCAGCAGCCCAGCCTGGCCAGTTTCTGATTGTAAGGGCAGGAGAGGAGGGAGAGAGGATTCCCCTTACAGTTTGTGATTACAACAGGGAGAAAGGTACAGTTACAATAGTAACCCAGGCTGTAGGTGCCAGCAGCAAGGAAATTTGTGCTCTTGAGGAGGGTGAGTGTTTCACGGATGTTGTAGGCCCCCTTGGCCAGCCGTCTGAGTTTATCCATCTTCCCGACGAGGAATTGAAGAAAATGTCCTTTGTTTTCATAGCAGGAGGCTTGGGAACGGCACCGGTGTATCCTCAGGCAAAATATTTTTATGAAAAAGGGGCAAAGGTAGATGTGATTATTGGAGCAAAGACCGCGGACATGCTTATCCTTGAGGAGGAGATGTCCAAGGTTTGTGACAATCTGTACATCTGTACAGATGACGGTTCAAAAGGTTACAAGGGACTTGTTACAGCAAAGTTGGAGGAGTTGGTTGCAGAAGGTAAGGGTTATACCCAGGCAGTTGCAATTGGCCCAATGATAATGATGAAGTTTGTAACATTGAGTGCCAAAAAATCAAATCTTCCTTTGGTTGTAAGCTTGAATACCCTTATGGTAGACGGTACAGGAATGTGCGGTGCCTGCAGGGTGACAGTTGCCGGGAAAGTGCGTTTTGCTTGTGTTGAGGGACCCGAGTTCAATGCGTACGATGTAGATTTTGATGAAGCTATGCGCAGACAGGCAATGTACAGGGGCAAGGAGATGGAAGATGATCATAAATGTAAAATAGGAAGGGGAAAATAGATATGGCAGGAAAAATTCCAAGAGTTCCTGTAAGGGAGCAGGATCCGTTGATAAGGGCAAAGAACTTTAAGGAGGTTTGCCTTGGATACACTGAAGAGGAGGCAATGCTTGAGGCAAGAAGATGTCTGCAGTGCAAGAAACCTGCCTGTATGACTGCTTGTCCAGTTTCTGTAAAGATACCTTTCTTTATAGCACAGGTTGCAAAAGGTAATTTTGAGGAGGCAGCAAGAATAATTTCTTTGGACAGCTCCCTTCCCGCTATCTGTGGCAGGGTTTGTCCGCAGGAGAACCAATGTGAAGGTTCTTGTGTGATGGGTGTGAAGGGTGATCCTGTGGCAATTGGCAAACTTGAGCGTTTTGTGGCAGACTGGTGTCGTGAAAAGGGTGTGAAGTTTACAGACATACAACCTTTTAACGGTAAGAAAGTGGCAGTTGTTGGAAGTGGTCCTGGAGGTTTGGCTTGTGCCAGCGATTTGGCAAAAATGGGTTATGATGTAACAATTTTTGAAGTTCTGCATAAAGCCGGTGGCGTACTTACATATGGTATTCCAGAGTTCAGATTGCCAAAAGACACTGTAGTTGCAGCAGAGATTGAGAATGTAAGGCAGTTGGGTGTAAAGATAGAGACAAACGTGGTTGTGGGACGTACCATAACCATAGATGAAATGTTTGAAAAGGAGGGCTTTGAGGCAGTGTTCATTGGAAGCGGGGCAGGACTCCCTAAATTCATGGACATTCCAGGCGAGAACCTTAACGGTGTTGTGTCTGCCAATGAGTTCCTTACAAGGA